>Ga0182738_1004178_pt1 | contig 16103 bp, 13 predicted proteins | sample eDN5th30CBELigMG_FD_128876 | JGI IMG/M metagenome (GOLD analysis project Ga0182738, IMG submission 128876) | Enriched Miracle-Growth compost microbial communities from Emeryville, California, USA - eDNA 5th pass 30_C BE-Lig MG (version 2)... ... | reverse complement strand
TACTGATTTTGACGCAAAATTTCTCAATGGGATGAAAAACACGTTGAATTTGATTTGTGAAATGTAACTGAGTTTATAAATCTTATCACTTTTATTAATAGTTGTATAAATAAGCAAACCATCCTTGGAAATGCAATCTTCTTTGTCTACCACAGGAGCCTTGACTGGCAAAATCTTTAAGCCTCTTGCCCCTGAAAATGAAAAGCTGGGATCTTTGGGAAAGCAAATGAACCAGATGAGCGATGATTTTGAGGAGATGAAGAGGGCCAAGGAAGAAGCCAGAAAACAACTCGAAGCCAAATTCCAAGATATCCACAGGTGAGAGGAAAAATGCTTGATTTAAGACTGACCCCTACTTAGGAAGTTGGATAATACCAAAGAATTTATTATATCCGAAGGAAAGAGAATAAATCATACATTGTTGGCTTTCCAATCAAAGTTTGAGAACGAATTAAAGTTGATGGGTGACCGTTTCCAAACCCAACATGATACTTTTGTCGTGGATGTGAAGCAAAGATTTGAGGTTACCGCTGTTAGATGCAATGACCTCGAAGAAATGATTAATAAAGAAAGAGAAGAAAGACTCAGACAAACTGATGAACAATTAAAACCCATAAAAGCAAAGTTGATCGGTATATACTGATATTGGTTTCTCCTCTCACAAATAATTCTAGTCCTCGAAGAAGCTCAGGAGGTTGAGAAGAATACCAGGATTCAGAGAGAAAAGGAGATTTTGCAAACTTTGTCTGACGAAGTGTATAAACTTAATGAAAAGCTTGATGCAGAAGCGACTGAGAGAAGAGATCAAACTAAAAGAATTTATGAAACTCTCAAGTACGAGCTCAAGCAACAAGAGAAATTGACTCACGATTTCCATGCCAAGGCAATCGAAGAATTCCATCATGTGGTCAACAATATCGAGAATGAAATGAATAATCGTTTCGACCACCAAGACAAGATTGTAGACAATCTCAGCACAATGGTCAAGACATTCCAAAATACTTTAAAAGTTATTGGTAGCGATGCATAATTGAATATTTTCCCTTGTTGATGGTTTTTAATTCTTATCAATAAGAAAAAAGAAGTCCATTTTTTTATTTGTGAATCCTTGATTTGGACTTATCTCCTCCTGATTAATTCGCTTTTTCAAAAGATCATATCATATGAGAGAAAAGTATTGTGAAATATATGAATACAAATTTTTTGGTTGAAAAATATTTTATAAATACAAAAAATGGATTTTTTATGAATCGGCTAATGGTTCCATTTCTTTGACTCGTCTATTTGCTATTTCCCATTTTGCAAGTGCAATATCTAGTTCAAATTTTGTAGAACCGACTTTTTTTGTTGCTTCTCTAATTTTGGCCTTTTTATCTCTCAACACAACTTCCATTCTCTCCAACTTGTCTTCATATTCTTTGATTGCAGGGTTGGCTTGATAGAATTGTTGAGTACTTATATGGACAACTTTACAAAGTTCTTCTTTTTCTTCTTCTACTCTTCCCTCTCTTTTTTCATCATCTTGTTCTATCCATGAATTTTTATTGAAAAAACATGTTTTCGAAATTTACCTTTATGTACTTGATCAATTAGATCTTTTTTAGCTGTTTCAAGTTGAGTTGCATCTCTTGGCTTCCTGCTTAATAAGTCTGTTAGAACACCTTTGAGAGCTTCGTGTGGGATATTTTGAAGAGCAGCTTCTGTGAGGAAATCTGGATACAATGGTTGAATATTAGCAAGAGACATCCTTTGAGAAACCTTTGAGGGTTAATAAGATTCGAAATCATAATATATTTTACGAGATTATCCCATTCTTTCCTCCCTTTAACAGTGGAGGCAGTCATTGTTGGAGTATTGAAGAGAGCTTTAATTGTTTGAACCTCAAACTCTTTAACTTTGGCAAGTTCTAGAATAAAAAAATGAGATCATTTATTCTCAAGAAAATTCATTCAACCATTAGCGAGGATTTGAAGTCGTTCAGAATATTGATTTTCAGTTTTGTTCTTTTTATGAATAACTTCGAGTTCTTCATTTATTCCCTCTGGTTCTTTTCTGGCTCTTTTGATTGGATTTTTACTTTCTCCCTTGGGGCCATCGGTTAGTTTAAATCAACTACTATACACTTACTGCGGGCATTTCTGGAATTTCTTCTTCGATCATTTGAGTTCCTAAATTGGCTGGATTGAAATCGAGGTATCCTGGGAGGAGATTGTTGACGTTTTGCCCGTAGTTGGGGAAGTTTCCAATGTTTTGTTGGAATTCAAGGCCTGCGTTTGAATAGTTTGGATAATTTGGTGGCTGGTGAAAGTTCATAGATTGATTTTGATCATTTTGGGTTGGAGGCTGAGGGTAAAAAGGAGGAAATCCATTATTAGGGGGATTGGGCTGGAAGTTACCAGAACCTCTATCATTACCGGCCTTAACTGGTGGGAAGGGATCAAAGGATTCAGAAGTTTGGCCCTGAGGTCTGTTTGCATTATGGTTTGAAAATGAAGGTTGACCAGAAGGAGCTTGTGGTTTAAAATTTGAGTTGTATGGTGTGTTCAAGGAGCTCTGACTCTCAGGTAGTGGGTTATTTGAAAAATTTGATTTTCTGTTCTTGGAATTGCTTTGACTCATTTTTGATCGAAATAGATACCCAATAAGTTTAAAATATATTTTAGCTCAGCTTGAGAGAACTTGGGGGAAGATTTTTTTATCAAATGGAAAACTTCAAATGAAATAAATACAAGAATAACTTTTTTTTATGCTTTCACTTTCGCATGTAATTCAGAATAGAATGAACTAAACTTTAATAAAAAGTGGTCTTTATAGAGATTTAATGCATCTCGAAGATCTCTCATAAAGTCAATATACTCGTGCAAGGGCAAGAAATTTTCGACATTGGAGTGTTTTCCTGAAGAGGATGGAACGAGGAAATTTGTCTCACTCTTTGGAAGAGGAGCCCTTGGATTGATTGTAAATAATTTCTCATCAAGCCGTTGAAGTTCTCGTTTTTGGTCTGGAGTCAAAGAAGAGTTTGGCCCAGAAGTATTAACACTGAGAGAACTGCGTCTGACTTGATTTGGCTGCCTTTCCAGCTGTACAAGTCTTTCGTATCCTTCTTGGAGCGCGGTTTTTCTGTTTTTCTCAAAGTCAATGAGTTGACTCGTGTTCATCCTTTGCAACTCTTGGTGTGCTCCTTGGGCTTCGTTTGCACTCATGATATAATTAACCGAGAAGAAAACTCCTTCCGTCACAATAGTGTCTTGAAGATTGGTGATATCGATTTTCGATTTCGTTTTGACAGCTTTCAGAGCGTTGACTTTCAGTTGTTTTACGGAGGATGTCTGGAAAGGTATCGCGTACAGATTCCAGAGGCCTTCATCCTTTTCGCAGTTGTCAAATGTCGATCTTTGAAGTTTTTTGGAGATTTTTGCAAGGACACTGTAAAAATCGTCAGCTGGAGTCTCGAATTTCCTGTTTTTTCCTGGGTACAAAATATCTTGACCCTCATAGAGTTTCGATTTATCTGAAAATAAGTCATCAGAATATGTCCAAAATCCTGAACTCAAATATTGTATCCTAAATTTGCTGCCTTGCTTAAATATAAAAAACCATTTTCCTTTATGATCCTTGAATAAAAATTTGCTTAAACTTCCTTTTCGGAGCAGATTTTTATTGATGCTTTCTTCAATCATGTAAGTGATCTCCACAAAATCTCTGCTCACAATTTCTTGTTGCCTCATCAATCTTCAGAATTTTATGGATGAAATGATTTTCAAGACATACCTCATGAATCGAACTAAAATTTTATTTTCAGTTTCAAAGACGTCTCTGATTTTTTCGATTTTGGGATTTTTCAAGTATTCGAACCATTTTCCGTACATTTCAATAAAATGCTCGTCTTCAAATTTCTGGATTGAATCTTGGTCTTGACTATAAAGAAGAGCTTTTCTTAAAATTCTATCTCCAGGTTGTGACACTTTTTAAAGAAATTAATTCATAATTACAATACAAGAACCAGGTTACTTTTTTGTTGCATTCGTTTTTTAAGATTTTCCAGATATTTGGTTTTCATTTCAGAAAGATGTGCATCATCATAGTTTCCATTCTTTTTGAGTTTTTCTTCTTCATCTGAATCCTCGGAGTCGTTTGAGTTTAATCTGAGCAACTTTACTTCATGTTTGAATTTGTTTTGTCTTTTTTCTAGATTTGCAGAGACGTAGTCGAATTGATTTTTCTGAACAGAGATATGCTGGCAGACAGCAATTTTTCTCACAAAGAACTCTTTTTCAAGGAAAAGAATTGAAGCTTCTACTTCCCTCGAATCGCTCGGCTGCCTGTCGTTGATAAATATCTGGTTCACAATTGGGATTGAGCTGATAACCTGGCTTTGTTTCTGCGTGGTGTCAAGTGAGTCTGATCTTCCCATCCTTTTCGAGAATTGGGTGTCCTTCTTTTGGAATGCAGTTGGTTTAAGTTTTGCGCTCATCTGCCAATCATTGCCAATAACTTTTGAAATGCTGCGGACAACCAGGGAATTTCCTCTGATTGAGTTGCGTTCAATCCTTCTGCGAGGAACTTCAGCAGATTTAAAGTCATAGACATTATACTCTTGACTGTGATCTCCACCATTTTGAGACGAAGAAGTTGGGTTAGTTTTTTCAGTTTCTCCTCTGACTGGCTGAGAATCTCCTATATTCAGGGTTGGTACGCGACTTGGAAGTCTCCGTCTTGTTGATAAACATTTTTCAAGAGATTGGCAACTCTTACTATCAGGCTCTCCATACTCAGTCTTGGATTTGGGTTCAATATTCAAGCCATCAGCACCATCAACCGAAACTGGCCAGCTTCCAAATGCATGATGAGTTTTAATTTTGATAGTATTGGATCGAGACAATCCAGGTGACACGCCAGGGCTTTCTAGGAGATCAAGCATATCCTTTTCAATTCCTTTTTCGCTGATTTTAACTGTGAGGATCTTTTTATTGTCTTGGTTTTCACAATCGATTTGATCGAGGTATTGAGAAATTTCCGAATTTTTTTCTTCAAATTCATCTCTTGGGGTTGGTCCGAGTAATCGAATGATGCTTTCAGTTTTTGAAGGATTTTTTCTTTCGTTATGAAGCTTAAATTTGGAAGGGACATGAGTTCTTTTAGTACCAGTGGTGTCTGAAGCCTTCAAAGAATTGCTTGGAATGAGATCATTTGTCGCCCCCGCCTCTTGTCTGAAACTCAAGTCATTACTGTTGCTGATTTTCTTTTCAAACGAAGATGAAATTGCAAGGTCAAGTGGATTCAGACTTTTTGATCTTTTGACTGCCGCCAAAAAAGTATTCTCAGGGTTCAAGTGGTCAAAGTCGAGCTCCGAAATGCTCATATCACCAACAACATATCGCCCACTTTTTCGGGCTTTTCTGACTTTCTGAATGTTTTCTGGATCTTCAAAGTAAATTTCATCAAGTTTCGCATCAATTTGATCCTGTTGCTCAAACTGTTTTTCCATGTATGTAAACACTTCCCAAATGAGACCTGTAAGAAGAGAAATGATGAAATAGTTTGTAATTGAACAAAATGTGTTGAAATAGAAGCTCGACTTGGTTAGACTGTCAAAACGGTAAGCCCAATCATAAACTTGAGAACTCCATCTATGGTGAGGGAAATTGAAACAAATATTGCAGGAAAGTGATTACTGAGCTTGAACAATAAGTTCAAATAAGATCAAGAGAGCACCACCAAAATTGTCAAAGCTTGCATAAGGGTTTGCAATGTATGGAGAACTATCATGTATTTGGCCTCTACTATTGAATATCTCCATCCCAATAACCGCATATAAATAAGTAATCATAAATAATACGGCCGTCAACTTGAGAACTATTCATTGGAGATTTTAGAGAATTAGAGAGGGAAAATGAAGTTACCAATTGGGAAGCAAAGTATCAAATCTTTGATAAATCTCTTGATTCGGTTTAAGCTTCTGAGTCCATAGTAAAAACATCTAAAGAGTTTTGCACCTCTAAATGCTGCTACAACTCTAAAAAGACTCTGTGCCTTTTCGGAATTATAAATATTGAAAAATCTTGTTGTTGTTCGATTACTTTTGATAATCTCAAGAGACGTCCAGCTTTTGCAGTTCTTGCAACTTTGACGAATGAAAAAGCAATATTGAAAATTTGAGTCACAAGTGTCAACACAAAGTCAAATCTTTGAGAGAAAAATTAAGGGGTAAAAAAATTTTTTTAAATTACATATTCCATCGGTCAGAAAAGTATTTATAGACTCCGAGTCCGAGTATTTTTATGACGATCTCTGCAATATATAAATACTGAAAGACGTCGTTTATTGTGTCCAAAACTTGCAGTTTATGTGTATTGGTCTCAAACATCGAATAGATCAGCAACACTAATGGTAATTTTACATTATCTCTTGAATGCTTTAAGATTTACCTGTATTAACCAGAATCAGACCCATGACAGCAAATTCAAAAATGTAATGCTGAATAAGTCTATCAAATTTGAATATCGCATTGATTTTTCCTCGAATCCTTTCGTCGTCGTTAAAGTAATTTCTTTGACAAAAAGTTACAGATTCCAGAGTTTAATTTCTGGGATATATGGTTTTTTTAGATTTTTTGTATCTTCCATCACTTCAACAATAAAAAAGAAATCTTCAAGTTTCTAAAGACAACATTAATCAAATTCATTCAACGTTATTATTTTTACAAGATTGTTTGTGGATTTTTCATCTAAAAATTCGAAAATTTCATCAACTTTTTCTTCATTAAACTGATTGTTGTAAGCAACTTGACAAAGCTGCAAAAATTCGTCCTTGCTGATTGATCCATTCCTAAAATTGGTTTTTCCAACTGAGTTGATAAAATAATACCCATCAATATCGAGACTTAGGAAGCATGCAACAAGAGCTTCTCTTTCTTTTATTCTCTCACTTATAACCAGCTTTGATCTAAATGACTAGCAAATTAAATTGATCCGATCTCATAGGTTGGAAATACTCGAAAAGCATCGAAAATGACAGCGATTGGGATTGGAACAAATAATAATGTGTTGATCACCATGAAAGGAATAAAGTAAAAGAGATAGTAATAAGATTCATCTGAGGAGAAGATAAGCTCAATAAAGTAGTAAGTGAGGTTTACTGAGAGCAGGGAGCATAATATCTGGGTAATTGTCCCTTGAAAAGAGAATATACAAGGCATTCACTGCGGGTCCAAAGTCCTTGAAATTCGAAGCATACTAAAGGAGTTACTAAAGACCAAAGTGAACAACTACTTTGTCGTAATCTGCTCCGCCAAGATCTCCAATCACCTTAAGTCCAATTGCTGCATATATGAGAGTGATGATGACAAAGAAGAGGAGAATATCAAACATATGTCCGACTGATTTGAGAATACCATAAAATGTTCTTCTTAATTGTTTCGAATACAATGCAAGACAAACTAAGAATTTTTTAGGATACCTAGAGGAATGAGACTTACATGGACGTAAAGGCCGAGAGAAACGAAAGACAACATTGGGGAGGAAAGCATAAAAGATGATTAGGTCAAGCAGAAAGATGGAGTTGAAAAAGACTTTGGCAACAAGTGCCTTATTTTTGAGAAATTTATTTTTGAAGGTTCTTGGATCATGGTAGCGGTGGAATATTTCCATGAATAGTTCAATCAGATATCCAACCATAATTGCTGATTCCACAGAGACGACGACGATAAAGTTTTTTGGGTTATTTTTGAAGAAGTTATCATCTCCTGAGCAGGGCGGCTCAAAAAAAGTCAGAAAGAGGAATGCCCAAGTTAGAAAGTAGAGGAATGATTGCCAGTACTTATGAGTTTGTAAGAAATAACAAAACTTGAGAAGCTTAGAGTCGCTCGCTACAAAACAGATTGACGTTGATTGAAAGTCAATAAATTTATACTGTCAATATCGTGTCGAACACTTCGAAGGCGGAGGGCATCATCTAAATGTCTTGCAGCCTTTTTAAGCCTTTGCTCAGTGGTCATGTTTGCGAGTAAAATGTTGAGTTCATGAACAAGAGGTGTTGCATTGGATTTTTGCATCTGTGTTTTGATTATTACTTTTGCTGCCAAAAAAACATACTGGGACATAAACAGAAGCTCCAAGTCGAGCCTGTTTATAATACTTTTCCAACCTAGCGTCACCGACTTGCCGAAAGAGTGTTGTGCTTCTTGATTTCGAAGACACTTTTCTTGCACTTGTGAGGTTTATACCATAAACGGATTGTCGAACATTTGTTTGGCGCCGCGGGCTGGCCATCACAAATGGAGCTCGTTCGTCAGATAAAGGCGGGCCTTTCGGGGATTCGAGCGGTGTCAAATTGTCAATATGTGGGAATTTCGGAGGAGCTTTGAAGAGTTAAGCCAAGAAAAATACAAGAATTGATTTACAGAGAGTTTCCGGAATGATCAGATTAATGTTACTTTTGGACTCATTTCTTTTGAGGGAACGGCTTGTATCATTAACTATCTCAAGAGTATTTCCAAACACCTTTTTCATTCCTCCTCAATCTCTTTGAGTTTATAGATTGATATGATTGAGAGCTAATATAACTATAGAATTAAATTAAAATGGAAAGAGCTAGGGAAAAAAACCAACCGAAATTTTCTGAGATCCAATGATAGATAGAAAAATAATTATCTCCTCTTGTTGAACATGTTGAAACGCAAATATTCAAGAGAATGAATGATGAGTGTGAAAGGAAGGTCAATTACTCCTTGTTTGTACTGTAGAGACAGAGATAAGTAAGAATTATAACAAACAAAATTTAGACTTTGAAAGAAGAAATGATGAGATTGGTATTCACATTTACGTTGTGGAGTGTTTTTTACAGACAGGATATATTTAGAATGGAATGAATGAATTAAGCTTTTGTATTTCTAAAAGCTTTTAATACAGATGAGTTAATAAATACATTTCCTCTCAAAGTATTGAGTTACACCAAAAGCTTAAAAACTTTTGTCTTTTCAAACAAACCACAATCAGCAATTACATCGTTCGGCATTATTGGCACTGCGATCAGGGCCGAGTTTTACACTAACAGTTCCTGATAATTCAGCGCCATTAGTTGCTAAAATTCTTTTGTCTCTCAAAAGAGCCGGGTTTTCTTCTTGTTTAGTTTTTATGACTTTTGCAAGATGATAAAAGACCTCATTTACGTTGGTTCCTTCTTTTGCGCTTGTTTCGAAAAATTGCAGAGAATGTTTTTGGGCCAGCTGTTGTCCCTCGATTGTGGTAACATCCCTCTCGGTGAGATCGCATTTATTCCCGACAAGAACAACGTTTACGTCTGCAGACGCGTGTATTTGAATTTGTTTGAGCCAGTTTTCGACATTTTGGAAAGATTTTCTATCCGCAATGGAATAAGTGAGAATAATGCCTGTTGCGCCTTTGTAGTAAGTCTTCATTATAGATCTAAACTTTTCCTGGCCAGCAGTATCCCATATCTGCAACTTAACCTTTTTATCATCACAAAAGAGGTTTTTATATTTAAAGTCAACACCTGAATCGCATTAGGATGCTGAATAAGTCAACTACTTACCAATCGTGGCAATATGTGTCTTGTTAAAGTTATCGTCGCAAAACTTATTCATCAGAGCTGACTTCCCCACAGTTGAGTCACCAATGATCAAAAGTTTGACCATAAAATCATAGTTTTCACTTGTTGCCCCTTTCATAAATAAATAAGGTCTTTGATGCAATAAAAACTTTTTAAATATCTAAAAAATCTAAACATTAAACCATTTTAATTTTTTTTTCCTAAAGGCATCATCCACAAGGATCAGAACAGGAAATATTTTTCTCCCTCACTTTCCCCTTCTTATCGGTTCTGATTTGTTGAAATTTATTAGGGATTTGTTCGACTTCTGAAGGAGCCTTTTTTTAATAAAAGAAACGAATTATATTTTATTTAGTTTTTGTAAAGAGATTTTTCAGATACTTGGTCTTCTTGGAAGAAAAATAGTTCCGACAATGGAATTGAAATTCAGGTTTGGTTTGGTTTCCAAGAAAAACTCGTAGCTTCACAGAAAATTCTCATTAGTCTATCTTTGTAAACGAGGTGAAGGTGCCAAGAAAACATGAATTTATCAAAAAACCAGACTATACAATGGTCTCTCTCACTCGAAAATGAAAAAAATTTTCTCAATTGTTCCTCGGGTATTATATAATTTGAGTAAGAAGAAAAAAGTTGTAATTCAAATTTTAACTGCTCTCAAATTTATCAATTATCCTTGAATAAATTCAAATGAACAGAAAGCTTATTTCAAACCAGCCACTTAAGGATGATCTCGAGGACCTTGAAGAAATAAACTTCCTTCAAAGCAGAGAGAAGAAGGTCACATTCGACGCCCCTGAAGAGCAAAAACAAAGAAATGACAATAATCCTACATTACAAGTAAATATTTCATGATGAGAATCGAGTTTATTGATCTGTTCCAATAGTCCCACAACGAGAATGCTCCAAATGTTGAAGAGGAGACTCAAGTTCCTACAAAAAAATCAACAAAAAGATACCATCAGCTCCAAGTCATTGATGAAGATGCTGAGCATTTTAAGGCCAAATTGGATAATTTGATAAACAACTTTCGAACTGAAACTTTGAGCGAATTCATGTCAATTAAAAGATCCTTGCTTGAAGAACAAACTGAAGCAATTGACAGCGAAACTCGCAAATATAGCAAATTATTAGAGAATAGAACCAATGAAGTAAGGAGGATTCAAGTTCTCATTATCTTAAATTCTCATAGTTGGATCGTACAAAGGAAGCTTTAGCAAAGAAGATAAAAGAGCTGGAGAGAGCAGAAGTGATTACTCATGTTGTTGCTGATTGGTCGGGTATTGCTAGAACAAAGCGCAGAAATGTTTTGCTTTTATCAAAATGTTTTAACGGATTCAAGAACTATAAAAGCCAACAAGAAACTCAGAAGCAGACAAAGAGAATGGCTGATGTGATTTTAAAGAGAAAAACTTTGGCAAAGGTCTTTGGAGCTTGGAAGACCATCCACGTTGATACTCACCAGGATAACATGAGAAAAGAATCTGACGCAACTTTGAATAGAGAACTTGCAGAATTATCTGCCAAATACAATAAAGAAATTGAATTATTGTCAAACCGTCTCAATGAAGCTTTGAGAGAATTGGATGCTGCTGAAAGAAATAAATTAGATATGCAAGAGAATTTGAAGAAAGCATTCATGAGGGGAGTGTGTGCTTTGAACTTTGAAGCTATGTCAATTTTAAAGCCAGGGGAACAGGGTTATGATGAAAGCACCTCCCAACCCAATGTTTACGAAGATACCACCCAAGTGGAGAATATTGTGAGAGCCAATCCAAACTTTAACTCTTTGGTTTTGAATCCAGTTGATGACAACAGATCGCATCATACTGAAGACAGAGAGAGCGAAAGAGATCTTCGTTCCTCTCCCAAAAAGAATATTGTGTTTTATCAAAATCCTAGAGTAACCAAAATACGTTGTAGTAATTGATAAGCTTACCCTTTTTAAAAAGTTGGAATCAAAAGACATGAGATGGAGAGAAGCTCCTCTTGTGGGTACTTCTCAGCCTACTCAAAGCAAGGCTGCATTTAAAGAGTCTATTTTGAAGCCTTCTTCTTACACACAAAAAGTTGAAAATAAAGAAAATGCCAAAGAAGAAAATTTGCTTGATCATCATGATTTGCACGAGAAGCTTCAACAGCACACCGTTCCAGGTTTTTTCATGAGATTTGTATAGCATAAACTAATGATTTTGAAATAGACAATATGGAAGAAGGGAGAGTGATCAAAGTTAATAATGGAAAATCATTTGGTATGCCTGCTAGTCATGCAACAACTGGAAAGAGTGTTAAAGCCCAAGATAAAACGGTCACCGTCAATGCCAGCAAAGCTGCTCAACTCAGATCACAACTTTCTAAAGCTAAAAAATAAGACAAAAAAGAGAATAAAAATTTTTATTGATACTTGTAATTTTTGAAAGTGATATATTCCTGAGGGTTTGATTAATAATATGTATGAAATTCGAATTTTTATTTTGTAAGATCTTTTTATATAAGACATTTGAGATATCTTTTATTTTATAACATCAGCATCCTTTGGACAGATAACCTAGCAAGCAAAATTACCAAAATGAGGGATTGAAAGGGAGATAAATTTGAGAAAAATCAATTGGAAAGAATCTGAAGTAGGTTTTATTCAAAAATAGTTGCAACCCTGAGAACCAAGGCTTTCTTTAAAATTCATGAAAAATGATCTCTAGTTTTTTCCAAATTTTGATAATTGAACTCTTTTCAGAAGATAAGAGTTTTTTTTTTTTCACAAAAGAATTTCTTTTCTGGAAGTGCGAATTTTTTTGGAGGTTGGTTTCCATCAAGATTTGATTGAAAAAAATTGTCCTGTGGAAATTAATTTTTGAAAATTGAAGGAAATAATAATTAAAATGAATTTTTGGAATCAAAAGTTGATAATAAAATAAAATAAAATAAAATCTCAGTTGATTTAAGGAGGTGATTAGGGAAATTTGATCCCACTTCATATCGTCCAATTTGAACTATGAGAGTATGGTAGAACTCAAGTAGTTTGGTCTAAATTGGAGGATAGAAGTCTGCTTTTGTCGGGCCTCCGTATTTTTTTAGAAATAAACAAGGGCGCTTCCCCTAATTATTACTCCACTAAATCAAAGTGAATATGAAGATGGGTATTGAAAAAGTTTTGGTTGGAGATATTACAGAAGTAAAGTGGGCTTTTGAAAAGTCTGCTTTTTTTCAATACCACTTGCTTTTTGTCATTCTGAAAACTAAAACTTTGTTTGCTTTTGAAAAAATAATAAAAAAAAATAAAACTGGAACTCATAATCATCACATGCCAATAAATATTAAATTAAAAACCATTTGGGTGAGTGAATTAAAATGTTTATTAAATTTCAAAAATCGAAAAAATTAAATTAAGGAAATCTGGAACAAATATTATGAAAAAATAAATAATTAATTAATCAATTAATTTCTTTCGTCAGATTCTTCTTCAATAAAAAAATCTCTTTTTGATCTTTATTAAAATCATCGATATTTAATTTCTCTCCTTGAAAATCGAATCATAAAAAGTTTTTAGAATTCAGTTTAAATTCCTCTCTTTCATTCACGATTCAGAAAAAAATCTTCAAATGAGAAAAAGTGTTTTCGATCCAGAGATAATAAGGTGAAAAATTATACAGACATTGAGGCAGCAACAGTAAATAATAACAATGAGCAACTTTAAATATTTCATAATATTTATTGGGGGCCAGTTTTAAGATTTTTTTTTGGGCGTGGTTCTTCTTCCATTCGAGGTCTATTATGGACTTGTTTGCCATTGGGCTGTTGTCCTTGAGTTTGAATATCAGGTTGATGATGGGCAAGGCTTTCAAATTCTTTTTCAATATCTTCAATAGTAATGTTTTCTGCGATACAGTTGAAGACATTTTTTGCAGTGTTAAAGGCATTGGGAGTGTTTTTGTCATTTCTGGTTTTATAAATGACCCATCCACCCTGCATATTTTTAATTTTTCTGTCGAAGCAGAGATGGAGGTTATTTCGAACGTCATCATCAAAGGTGAGACCGCCTGAGAGTGCAGAGTTTTCGAGGAGATCAGTGACATACTGGTCAATGCCATCCAGATATCCTTCTAAAACGTGATTGATGGTATCATTATTGAGATGAGGATCAAATTTGCACTCTGCAATATATTTTTTTCTCTCAGACTCACCAGCATTCTTATAAGCAATGTCATCCCCAGCTTCCCTAATTTCAAGGTGTTCACCAATATTGTTAAAGGTATCTTCATCAACAACCATGATATCAAACAAGATGTAGTCATTTTGTTCGTTGATTCTATTGTATCTTGTGACATATAAGTCCAATATTCTCCTGCCATACTGATTTTCCCAGTAAGGGTTGTTGACGAGCAGGAAATCGATAGTATTGTACTCGGGAGGTTTCCATTTAATAATGTTGTTGGTGGCACCAACGGGATATGGAACAGAATTCCTGGTGAAGATGAGCCCATCATTTTCATGAGGAAGCTTGGGCACCATTTTATTAAAGATAAAGGCGCAAGCATCGACTTGGAAGAAATCTTTGACAGCAATTTTCAGGCGGGGGAATTTGCTTGCTTGGTCAACGACAATACCAGGACGCTTAATCTTGAGCTCTTTGGACAGCCTGAAAAGATCTCCTCTAGTTGAAGAAAACTGGAGGCAGTGTTTGAGTCTTTCAGAGTATGGTTTATTATACACTGGCTGGCCATGGAAGAGAATGGCATCAAAGAGCAAATAAACCATCCATTTCTCTCCTCCACGTTCATCGATGACAAGCTCTCCATCAAAAATGTACATGATTGACATTTCTTTTTCTTTTTGTTTGACCATAGCAGGAGGAATGGGCATTCTCACGAGGAAGAAATCATCTCCTCTTCCAGAGAGAATGACTTCACCAAAATTGGTGATATACATCAGATATCTGATTCCATCGGTTTTTTCACACACAAGAAAGTCATGAAAAACTTCTGGGTTTGCAATTTCCTTGAGATGTTTCTTTTCCAGACTGACTGGGTGAGCACCAAAAAATTGTTTCTTTTTAAGTTTGTAAGTTGAGTTATTTTCAGGGAGTTTGTTGATTTCCTCGAAAACGGCCATGACCTGTGTGGTCACGCCCTCCAGCAAGAACTTGTGCTTCTCAAATGAGAGCTTAAATCCTGGTTGACCCAGATCTAATTGCTCAGTTTCCATTAGATGTAATTTAGCAAAATAATAAATAAATCAATATCTTTTGACTTTGATGAAATCCAAAATTTAAAAGCAGCAGCATCCCTTTTTTGAGATCTTAAGGAAATCGAATTGGATTAAATTAGATGAAGCATGCCCCCAAAAAAATGATGACAATGGAAAAAATTTTGAGCTTTGATCCGATGTCAAGAAAATCAATTGGCTGCGAAGAAGGATTATATTTTTAACTTTATTAAGGGCATTTTGTCTCAAAAAAAGAATCTCCGGATCTTAATCAGATCGGATTCTAATTAAGGCTCCTGGACCTGAATGAAGGCACTTAATTAGATACTATAATAATTAAGGTCTGGTAGATAACCTTTTATTTCTCTTTCATTCGACTAGTTTTGATGAAATATGTTTCAAGCGCTCAAGATTTCGAAGAATTGTGAAATATTCATCTTGAGGAAATTTGGTAATTTTCATTTCAAAATTTTCAGGAGATGATTTGATGCAAAAAATAATTTGATTGAAAGATATCTTAATCATTATTTCTGTGAGAGTTTTTCAAAAAAATTCCTGAAAGAATTTCTTTTGGGAGGAAAGGAAATGAAAAAAATTTTTTCTTTTCGATTTTTGCTTCCCCTTAAAAATCTTTAAAAAATTGTTTGCCCAAATGGTGATTCAGTTGGTTCTTCCTTCTATGAAACTTGATACAGGACTTGAAATATGGCATTAATAAACAATATTTGACAGAAAAAAAGGATGAATAAAAGAATCTATTGAATGCTTAGGAGTTTTACATTATTTTCGAAAAATTATTTTATTTATGTCTCTAATGAAGAGCTCCCACTTCAAGAAACTTTTTAGGGACCTAAATATGATTCACGTCTCTTTATTAAGGACTTCCAGTCCCAAAAAATTTTTTTGAGGGGAGACCTTAATTAGATTAAAGACGGTACTCTGGAAAATCTTTGTGATAGATAGTTCATTTCAGTCGCAAGTTGCTGTAATTCTATTGCTTCAGAACTTTGAGTGCAAATTCCTATGAATTTAAGAGGGAACAAAATTTTCTTTAAACACTCGTTTTTTCCACTTGAATTGAAATTTTGAAGAAATTTCGTGAATATCACGAGAAACGCATCAATTCAAGGATCGAAAACAGAATTATTTTTTTTTTGAATTAATGAACAAAACAAAATATTTCAGAAAAAGCTTTTTAACATTTTTTTTTACTTTTTTATTTTGAGGAGAAAGAGAAAATAACAAAAATTCTTGACTTAAAAGGCTAAGATTTTCATAGACTTTCGGGCTTTAATTTTGCAGAACCAGACAGAAGGGCCCAAAAATCCAACCAG
>Ga0182738_1004177_pt1 | contig 16105 bp, 10 predicted proteins | sample eDN5th30CBELigMG_FD_128876 | JGI IMG/M metagenome (GOLD analysis project Ga0182738, IMG submission 128876) | Enriched Miracle-Growth compost microbial communities from Emeryville, California, USA - eDNA 5th pass 30_C BE-Lig MG (version 2)... ... | reverse complement strand
CTGTTAAAAATTTGATGTTGATTAATTGAATGACGTATTTCGCATGCTACAATATTATTTGAATAACTAATTTTGTTTTTGAAAATGAGAGGGTGAGGAGAGTTTTCTATCGATAAATTTAGATAAAACAAACTGTGTCACTATGAATATAATAATATAAAGAGATGAAAACAAAAAGTAAGATGTCAGATTTGTTATTTACATCAAAATAATATGTTCTTAGTCAGAGGTTTTGAGGTATGTAAAGTATTCTGGATTTTTTATTCTTCGTAGCATCTTGAAGCGGGATTTGACATGAGCAATTTTGTTTCCGACTTTACTATCGAAAATCCAATTCACGCTAAAGAACTTGATAAATATGATTGAAATCTCCTGAAAGACCCTTTTGCAAATAGCTAATTTCTCTTTATCCAGTCTGTGTACGAGCAGCATATCCCGAAGGCTCGAGATCCCATCAATTCCTTCTTTTCGAGCCGCGACAAAATCCCTGAAATCTTGAAGACTTAATTTTTTGTCCTTGAGGATAACTTCAAGATATCTAACAGATATATCCGAAAGTGCAAACGTTGCAAAGGCTCGGCCAAAGTTTTTCACGATATTTTTTGTGGAACTATTTTGTTTGACGTTGTTCGAAGAAGGAGGCTTAGAATTAACGACATTTGGAAGATTCCTCGATTGATGAGGGGTTTGACTGGGCTGAGGCGGGATGATACGTTGGGGGGCAAAATGATCTGCCTCTTCTTTCTTTATGATGATTTGGGCATTATCAGCAGACTCATTTTGCTGTTGAAGAGCCTTGGCAACTTTATTCTTGAGAAACCTCATGGAAAATGATCTCTTGAATTTATAATCTCTAAAAATTAAAAATGTTTTATATAATAGCTGCTCTAAAAGAATTATATTTGCAGAGATAGGGTAATTTGAATATAGTTTTTAGATTTTAAATGGGAAAAAGTATGAGTATTTAAGAAATGGCTGATTCTGAGAGGTTTCGAGGAGAACCTACAATATCTCTGGTGATCTCTCAATTTTTTCAAAATAGAAACTTCTAAAAGATCATGATTATGCTTGCTGGCTTTTGAATAATTTAAGGTTAAGAATAAATTTCAGTTAAATTGAAGTTCATTCTCATTTAATTTTGATTAAGTTATTTTAAAATGATAAGAGAGAAGGTGGAAGAAAAGAGTGAATGAATTGATGAAGAGAGGATAGTCCTGGCATGTTGTGGATTTAAAATGGCAAAGTTTATTGACTCTGCCTGGATTCTCATGAAGTCTTCGTGGATGCAATATAATCGATACTATACGAGGGTTAAATAAGAGAATTGCACTTAACTGCCAAAAGGGTTAAAAGACCAAATGAGTGTTTAAGACAGTTCTAGTTCTTTCTATGATCCCAAAATCAAATGGGTTGAATAACTTGCCGACTTTCCAATCAAATCAGGGAAATTAAATTTTGATAAAAAACTCTGTATGTGAAAACAATGAAGGCAAAGAGAGATTCTCTTTGATTTTTTCGAAAAGGGGAGAGATGCTGTGATTTATAAATATCTCTCTCTTTCTTTATAGATTGAATTACACAAAGGCTTGAGACTTTTGAGAATCCCTTTTTTAATTTCCTGACAGTTTTTTGTTGAAAAATTTAATAATGTTCAACTTTTTGAACGTAAAACGCCAGAATTCCATAGAGAGCTCGAGGATAGGAAGATCCTGAAGTTCTTTCTCATTGAATCATAGCACAAATTTTTACTTTCCCAAAGCCTTTGGATAATCTATTTTGAGAAGAAATGTTACAATATCTGTTTTTAGTCTAAATCAGAAGAGAGTTTTTGGAACTGGGTCATACGGGTTTTGAAACTTGAACATCAGATCGAAACCTGCATTCTGATCAATACGAGAGGGAAGGATGAAAAAAAATGGGTATTATATAGAGAAATCAAGTAATGAATAAATTTGCAAATTCCACTCTTTTGAATACCAGGTAATATTTTGAGGCGCAAGTTTGAGTGTGCTCCTCTGATCAGTCAAAATCCCAGAGAAACATATTTTTCGAATGTATAATATTAACAATAAATCAGGAAATTCTTTGACTAGAAGGGGAGATTTCTCCTGGAAAGCATTTTCCATATGGAGTTTGGCAGTTAAGCCTTGAGTGATGCATTGAATCTTCAAGAAATGCTCAGGAAAAGGTGAAACATTCTTAATGATGGAATTACGAGTGAATTTGATGGAGATTGGAAGCATAAAAAATTTTGAGCCTTACATTAGGTGTTCAAATAAAATGAAATAAATTTGAAAAATAAAAATAATTAAACCCAATAGTTGCCACAAAAGGTTTTGAATGACTCGATTTTTTAACAAGAATTATTTAAAGAAACATAACTGTCAACAGAAAATTAGCAAATTAATAAATGCATCTCTTAACATAAAATTACTTTAATAATTATATTGTTCAATTGATTTTATTTCATTTGAAGGCAGAAAGAATAGTTTTGTGTTTTTTCAACTTTTGAGGTTTTGAAGGTCGTCTTTCTTCGTCATCTCGCCAAGGTTTCCTTTGCTCAGCCCGCAGATGACTAAAAATGAGCTCTATTTTAAAAAGAATTTAATCAGAATCAATCTCCTGAAAAAAGGATTTATAAAAATTAATTTTTTTAATATTTGAATATGAATGGAAGCTCTTGTAAACTGGAATATTGGCCTTTTGAGGCAAAAAATAAAGATGTTACAATGAAATTTATTGTTCGAGAAACTCGAACAAATTGACATAATGACGTAATTAAATAGGTGAAACGCATGTCCGTTATAAAATGAATTTATGAAATAATAGCAAATAAATTTTTGCCAGGATGTTCCTATCTTGAAACAAAGTTTCAATCGGAAGCTTTGAGATAGGTAAAGTATTGTGGATTTTGAATTCTTCTCAACATTTTGAATCGTGACTTGACGTGCGCAATTTTATTCCCCACCTTGCTGTCAAAGATCCAGTTCACGCTAAAATATTTAATAAAGACGATCGAAATTTCCTGAAATGCCTTTTTGCAGCGTGATAAAATTTCACCGTCATGCTCATGTACCAGGAGCATTTCTCTGAGACTAGAAATCCCATCAATACCTTCTTTCCTGGAGGCAACAAAGTTGCGAAACTCTTGAATATCGAGACCTAATTGTCTCAGAGGTGCCTCCAGGTATCTAAGTGAGAGGTCAGAGAGAGCAAAGGTAGCAAAGGCTCTTCCAAAGTTTTTTACGATATTCTTTGTAGATCCGTTTTGTTTTGGAAAGGAGGATTTGGAAATTGGAATTTTATCAGGTTTAGTTTTGGAGGGAGTCTGGCTAACTTTCTTCTCAGATACTACGGGAGGGGTTGTAGAAACGCTAGGGTAGTTGTCTTCCACCTTGATGTTCAGGCTTTGATTTGCACCTGCAGGTGGTTGGTGTTGAAGAGCCTTCGAGACTTTATTTTTGAGAATTCGCATTTTGAAGACGGAGATATTTGCAATTATTTCGAGTTAATTTTTGTTTTATGAAATGCAAAACACTTGAGATGTTAAAATTTTAAGATTGCAAAAGAAAAAATATTATTTATTGACAATGCACAACTTTAAAATGAGCCAAAATTAGATTCTCTGAAAAAAATGTTTTCAGATTCGGAGATTAATATTAATTATCAAGAGGAGGAATCTATTTTTAGATCAGTCTAATGATGAGGTTAACGAGATGCTAAAACAAGAGACCAGACAAGCGCAAAGTCATCATCCAAAAGACCGATATTTTTATCGGATCAAAAAACAAACTCCTTTTAACTTTAAAGGATTAATTTTTGCCTCTCCTCAATAAAGTCAGGCAATAAAATTATAAAAAGGTAAATACATGATTATGCGAACAAGGATGGCTTTGATGGACTCACTCTGCGGTTAATCTTGCTGAATTCTCCTAAGGTTAGCACTAGGAGAATGAGGATATAGGAAGCCTTCTGAACGTCTCAAGAAATTCTGGGCAATTTTTGTTGAACAAATGACTTGACCATCGATGAGAATTGGGGGTTGATTCCATAAAAAACCATCACTTGAAAGAGGAATCTCAATCAAGGATAAATTAAGACAAAGGAAGCCTCCTACTCTTTGTGGAAGCCTTGAATTCAATGTGTCAACGATTTCTCAATTAAGATTTCCTCCTTTTTTAGAACAACAAACTCTTATCAAAACTTTTCTAAAATTAGCAGATTGGACAAGAAGAAATACTGAGGATAGTCGTTTGATAAAACGAAGCTGAGAGTCAAACAAGACTTGATTTGATCAATTTCATGCAGAGGAAGTCAACAAAGTGAAACGTGCATTGTGAATATTTTATAGGCATGAAATTTCGATAATTTCGCAAAAGCAGGGATTTTTCGAAAGGAGACAAGCACGTCGTAAAATGTTGAGCGGACATATCAAGAGTGGAGATTTCGGAATTTCAGGATCAGCCATTTTTTATCAGAGATTTGTGAGGGGCACCCTCTCAATATGAGAATTTAAAAAATAAATGAAAGTTTGAAGTTTATTTTTAATTTTGGAAGATTACTCCATAACCTCAAATTAATTTCTCAAATATTTTCAAAGAATATTCGACAAATTTATTCCCAATCTTTCTTGTCTTCCTTATTGTCGTGAGCTTCTTCTTGAATGGAGAGTCGCTTTTGATAAATCGTAATCAGAGAGTTCTTTTGCAGAGTTTTGATGGTTGGGGGAATTTTTTGTAATCAAAACAGTCTTTTTCTCATACAATTACAGCGATTTTCCACTACTCTGACATATTTATACAAAATTTCTGAAGCTTGTTCGAATTCTGGGGAGTTTGAAAATGAAAAAAAAACTTTTCAATATCAACTCAACCTGAATGATGCCTAACGTAAGCAAACCAATCTTTTATCCTAGATTATTTTCACCGTTTTGCACCCATTTGCGGCGGTTGAGTTCAAAACATTTTTCACTTTTCAAACGACCCTGCCGGAATTTTTTTTCCCTCCATAACGGCTTAGAATTTCACAATTTTTAAGGAAATTATGGAACATCATTTATTATTTTCAGGCTTTCCCTGGAAGAATTAAATCTTTTCAAATGAAGTACAAATTGTATATTCGAACTCTTCTAAAAAAAAGGTTGATATAAAAAACAAAGAGAAAGTGAAGCTTTATTCAGGGATAATTCAAAATTTCAACAGAGTTTAGTGAGAGAATCATCAAGAACAATCAAGAAATGAGTGGGGAGGCAAAAAGAGAGCTATGATGAGACAGACTTCAAAAAATTGATGTTGGAAAAGAACTTGAAATGAATAAGAACTGGATCCAGAATATTTCGAGTGAAATTTTTCAGGTTGTGTTTGGTTGGGCTTAATAAACCTCAAAAACTTCTCTTGCTTTGATGCCAAACACATTCATTAGCAAGAGAGCAATGATTATATAAAATATTCTGAAGAATTTGCACTGATTTGTTCATAAAACAAATAATAATTTCATTTCAGAAATAAATAAAGAAGTTTTTCAGCGAGGAAATCAAGATTTATTCTTCTAAGGTCTTCATCACATCTGCAACATAATGGGAAACACAACTCAGAAAGAATCCGAAATTATTATCAAAAATAGTGTGGAGGAGATGGCAAAATTGTTTGTGAAAGAATATATCATTGTTTGGCATGATCCAAACATTGATTCCCCAGAAAACTCGGACTATATCCAGGATTTGCGAAAGATAAGCGAAGTAAAGACATTTTCAGATTGGGAGGAGGCTTCAAACTACGTTCAATCGATTGAAAAAATTTGCAATGTAATAACCTCAGGCAAGAATGGAGAGGTTTTGGTGAAAGATATTGCGAATCAGTCGAACGTGCTGGGATTCTATGTATTTTGTGGAAATATTGAGTTCCACTCACAATGGGCCCAATATTATGCAAAGGTGATGTGCGTTGAAGATGATATGAATAATATTTTGGCAAAGTTAAAGAAGGTTTTGCTTGAATGGCAAAAAGAAGAATCCTCTTTAAGAATTGGATTTCCAGCTTTTGCCCCGATATTTGATGACATGGATAAAAGCGAGAATAATTACTTGCATCTGAAGCTCAAAGGCTTGGTTAACTTTAAAAATCGAGAGCAGGCTAAACATGATTTTGTTTCTTTATCTCGAATCATTTACAACGAGGAGAGCCACATCAAAGATTTCCAAAAGGACTACAATCAGTACAAAATGGAGAAAGTATTTGAGTGGTACACGAAAGATTGCTTTCTTTATAAGGTTCTAAATAACTGTTTGAGAATTGCCACTTCTGACTCGATTCAATATTGTCGTCTAATTCTCAAGGACCTCGAAACAGCAATAAAGGAGCGATATCGACTGAAAAGTCATAGTCTGAGTGGATTGCTTTATCGAGGAACATACTTGTCAAGGAAAGAGTGGGCAATATTGCAAGACAATGTGGGAAAAGATATTGAAATGTATGGGTTTTTATCGACAAGTAAGCTAAAAAGCGTTGGTGAAGAGTTTGTTCTGAAAGGAGACACATCAAGCAAGGCTCTGATTACAATATTGGTGCCAGGGTGTCCAAACGAAGGAGAACAGGGCTTTGCTGAGGTCAAAGAATTCTCGGAATATGCGGAAGAGGAAGTTTTGTTCAATGTGAGATCAAGATTCACAATATTAGAAACTGGAAGTGAGATAATAGAAGGAAAAGAATATAGGCATCTAGTTTTGCTCTATGGAGCAAGAATTTGGAGACAGCATCTGAGCGAAGCTGAGAGTGATAAATATCAGTTCGAGTTCGAGGTGAAAATAGTTTGTCGTCAATGCAATGAGGCTACCGAAATGCTTTTCGCATCTTTAAAGGAGAAGAAGGACAATAAAAAATATGTCTGTCAAAAGTGTTTACCAAATTTTCTTGAAAAGAACAATGGCCCTTTATTGTGTATACCTCTAACACGTGAAGGAAGAATAATAAAATTAAGAGGAAAAGTGATGCCATATCCTGATGATTTTAGGATGCCATTTTATGGATATGCTTGTGTTAAATGCCAAACAACCAAGAGCAAGTGGTATTATAGCTGTGTTGATTGCCAAGAAGAATTGAAAACAATTTGGTGCAGTGAATGCATTCACCACGAAGAGGCCTGTTTACATTCATCAGGGCATGCTGCTATTTTAGAGACAGTTCCTTTTAGTTTTTGGAGTGAAAAATTATCTGAGGATGAATTAAACCACATCGAATTCCAGAACCAATTAGTCGGGGATGAAGGACTTTTCCAACAAGCAAATATCTTTTACGATTGCAATGAACTTGAAAAAGCAAAAGAGTTTTACAAGAAATTTATTGGGCTGACAGAAAAGAATCCCTCCAGTGAAGACCAAGCTGAACTTGCTGTTTCATACAATAATCTTGGTCTGATTTATGGTGAACTGGGAGAATACAAGGCTGCCTTGGAGAATCATTTCAAGGCGCTAAAAATAAAAGAGCAAGTGTTTATGGAAAACCACCCATCAGCCGCTCTTTCACACAACAATATTGGATCAGCATATCAAAACCTCAAAGAATACCAAAGATCGATTGAACATCACAACAAAGCTCTTGAGATTCGTTTGCGCATCTATAAAGAACCACATGCTGAGACAGCCGCTTCATACAACAACTTGGGATTTGTTTACGAGAAGACAGAAGCATACAATAAATCTCTTCAGCTTTATTTTACGGCGTATAACATGGATAAAGCAGTCTATGGAGAAAAACATGCTATGACTGCCAAGTCTTTGAATAGTCTAGGATCTATATACCTGAAGCTTCGAAACTATGAGAGAGCTATGGAATGCCAAACAAAAGCTCTGGAGATTCGAAAAACAGTCTTTGGGGAGAAGCATGCCGATACTGCGACTTCTTACACAAATTTGGGGATTTTACATATGAACATGAGGGATTATGAAAAGTCACTCGGGTATCATTTCAAGGCTCTGAATATTTTAACTTTGCTCCATCATGGTGAAAACCACTCTGATATAGCAAATGCATATAATAACATTGGTCTTGTGCACCAAAAGATGGAGGAATATGGAAAATCATTGGAGTTTCTTTTGAAAGCTGTTGAATTGTATAAATCTATTCATGGGGAGCAACACTCTGATACAGCCGCTTCATATAGCGAAGTTGGATCAGCATACCATAATTTAGAGGATCACCACAAGGCTCTAGAATATCACTTGAAAGCTCTGGAGATTCTTGTCATGATTTATGGTGAGCATCATTCAGAAGTTGCAGCGTCGTGTATTAATTTGGGATGTGTTTATGAAAGTTTGAAGGAATATAAAAAGGCCCTTGAGTACCATCTGAAAGGACTTGAATTGTACAAAGAAATTCATGGAGAAAATCATGAATACACTGCAGCATCACATGATTACCTTGGATTAATGTATAAAGGTAAAGGCGAGTACCAACAGGCACTTGAGCATCTTGGAAAGGCGCTGGAAATTCGTACTTTGATCTACAAGGAAAAGTCGCATCCTTCAATTGCTTCTTCTTTTAATAATATTGGAATTGTGTATAAAAACTTGGGTGATTACAACCTCTCAATGAAAAACCATGAAAAAGCACTTGAAGTGCGAAAAGAGATCTTTGGAGAAAAGCATCCGGAAACTGCCATCTCATACAATCATCTCGGTTTGGTATATAAAAATCTTGGTAATTACGAAAAATCACTCGAATACCACTTGAAAGCTCTCGAAATTCGAGAAGCATCTCATAGAGATGGGGATTCTGATGTTGCTGATTCTTGTCACAATATTGGTTTTAATTATTTCAATCAAGGAAACCACGAAAAATCGCTCGAATATTTAATAAAAGCTCAAAATATCAACCAAAGAATTTATGGAGATAATCATCCGGTGACATTAGGAATAATTTCTGAAATCAATTTTGTTTTGTCTCAATTGGGAAAACGATAGAAACAAATATGAATTTATTTATTTGAAGTGTAAAATTTTATTACAAATAAGTTATTTCATTTTTTTTTGGTTAAAAATCAGATTGAGAGAAAAAATTGCACCAACCGGGAGTCGAACCCGGGTCAGCTGCTTGGAAGGCAGCGATCTTACCGTTAGACCATTAGTGCGAGTTATTTAGAATAGAATTGGCAATTCTCTAATATCAAGTTCAACAAAGTCACGAATTTCGTTAGGAGAATTGGGATTTATTAAAAAATGCACCAACCGGGAGTCGAACCCGGGTCAGCTGCTTGGAAGGCAGCGATCTTACCGTTAGACCATTAGTGCGAATTGAATATAATGATTTGTCTTGAACCCAAATATCAAGAAGAGACATTTTATCTTTGAGAGAGTGAGTGGAAATGAATAATCACTTTAATATGAATAAACAAAAACACTTTAAAGTTTTATCTTTATTTATATCATAATTTTACATGAATTTTTCATATTTTTTAGTATTTCTTTTGAGGATAGAGGCGAGAGGTCCAAGGACTCTATCAAATGTAACTCTATCCAAGGCTAGCAAAGATAAGTTAGTTTTTGCCACGACGTTGGCAGCTCTTGCTTCACCCTTCAGCAAAGCAAGTTCACCAAAGTAATCACCTGGACCATAACTGTAAACAACTTCAGGATCATTTCTTCCTGGGAGAATTTTTGTCGCAGTGGCATTTCCTTCTTCAATGAAGTAAAATTTATCTCCAGCCTCTCCTTGTCGAATAATGTAATCCCCTGTCTTGAACTGAACAGGAATAGCAACATCGGCAATTTTTGATCTTTCATATGGATCCATAGTTTCAAGCAATTCAATCTTGCTGAGAGTGTCTTCGAATCTCTGTCTTCTTCTGATGATGGCGTCTTTGACAATATGATTGAAGGTGTCACGATCCAAAGCAAAGAGGACACAGTCAGTTGAGGTTTTAATTGAAGCAGCTCTTGGAGCATTGTAGAGCAATGCAAGTTCACCAAAAGATTCGCCTGGATTGTATGTTTTGATTCGCTCAGGCTGGCTATTTTGAGACAGTTGTTTGTAGCACTCGAGGGTTCCTTTATCAATAACATAGAGATTATCACCTTCATCTCCTTGTTTGATGATCCATTCATTTGCCTTGACTTTCTTTTCTTCCATAGAATTGATGATGATATCCTGCTCTTTTGGATCAAGACTGGCAAACATAAAGGCCTTTTGGAGTCTCTCCATAATTCTAGTTCTCTGTTCTGGAGTTTTATTAATGACTCTTGGTTGGAAACCAGATTTTTGATTGTATTTTCCATAAACTTCAGCGCTGACTGAGCTTCTGGCGTTAGCTTTATTCTTTTGGATTTCGGATATGGGCACGAAATCAACTGGTTCGTCTTCATCATCATCGTCATCCTCACTCAGATCATCTTTATTGTGATTATTCGTCTGTTTGGCAGCAGATGAGTTGTTAGGCGGGCTGGCATTTGAATAACTTCCTCCATGAGTTGAAGTTGAAGGCTTATATGAAGAACCAGGTTGGGAGGATCTGATACCAACAGAAGTTGGGTCAAGTTTATGTTGTTGAACGAAGTTGATGATGAAATCATGGACATTTTCAGGTTGTTGTTTCAAGAGTTCTTTGGTAAGGGGCTCAAGAATCGGGTTGATTTTATGAGTGAGATAATCTCTATATTTTCTCTCTCTTTCAGCAACCTGCATCTGAAATCAGTTTTTCCGTTTTTAATTTAATAAATATACCGCAGTACTCGCCGAAGATGTTGCAATATTAAGATGGTATATCTGAGATCTTATTTCTCTCTTTTATTTTTTCTCACTTCCTCAAACAACAGAAAGAAAGGAAGAAGAATATGTACTCCCTCTGAAATGGGAAAGAAATCAAAGAAAAACCAGTTTTAAAGAATCATAAAGTTGAGAATTTGTTGTCAATTGAAATCTAGATAGAAAGTGGAAAATGAGAGATTATTCAAAAGAGGATCAAAGAAAAAATGCACCAACCGGGAGTCGAACCCGGGTCAGCTGCTTGGAAGGCAGCGATCTTACCGTTAGACCATTAGTGCGAGTTAAAGATTATAGATTACTTCTTCCTAAAATAAAAAGTCTTGAAATATTTTGTGAAAGTAAACTCACAAATTATTCTCAATTCAACATTCAATTTTCTTCGAAATCTCACATCAGTGCTTTCCATTTGAGTGAATTTTCTAAAAAATTTCTTCTTGATTCAAAAAGAAAAATTGCACCAACCGGGAGTCGAACCCGGGTCAGCTGCTTGGAAGGCAGCGATCTTACCGTTAGACCATTAGTGCAAGTTATTAGAATTGGAGTTGGTTTTTCTCATGCTCGAAGAGGTCATTGGATGAAAAATATTCTAAATAATATGATACATAGAATTGCTTGAATAAACAAATATTTGTTATTTATATTTAAATAAGAGAGCATCGTTGTTCTGAGAGTCTTGTTGATATATCATAATGCCTAAAACAGAACCAATTCCTGCTAAAATTGCCAAAAAGATTTGAGAATCATCATAGCTTCCAAAGGTGTTTTTTAGCCATCCATCAATAATTGGGAAAAGTAACAATCCAACATTCTCCAATGAAGCAACAAGCCCACAAGCCTTTCCTACGTGTTCTTTTTGAACGATTTGCATTACAAAAGGCCAGCACGAAGCATAGATAAGAGTAAATGACATTCCAAAAAGCATGCATGGAATCAGGGGTCTCATACCAATAACAAGAAGATGAGAACAGAAAGCAATAATACAACCATACATGAAAAACAGCGATCTTTCGGAAGTTTTATCAACAATATACCCAAGAACAGGCGCAAACAAAAATGATGAGAGACGGAACATACTAAATATTTCTCCTGAATCTTCCGAGGCTCGCTTGACACTCTCTACATTAAACCATTTATCAGTGATATAACTTGCTCCAATCACATCAAAACTTTGAATGCTCCCTTGGATCAAAAATACTGCTATGCATAAATACCAAAAGAGTTTAGGATATCCCTTTAAATCTAGCAATGAGGGCACTTCTGAAGCTTGGTGATGGTGGTGATGATGGGGCTGGATTTCTTCAAAGTTATCGTTATCTTCTTCAAGTGTTTTTAATTCCCAACTTTTGCCCAATAAGGAGCAATTTTCAAAATCATTGATAATGGTTATCTTGGACTCTATCTTCTGTTGGGTTTCGAGTCGTTTATCTAAAAAGCACCCAACCAAAGCGCATCCAGCTGCAAATGCACAAAGTAAACTGCCAACCCAAAATGAGTTTGTTATTCCATAATTCTATTGTTGCAAATCAGAAAGATATTTAACAAAGAACGAGTCCTTACAGCTGCAATTGAAGGTGTATAATAGGAGTTCAAAACACCTCCAAAGTTTGCAAATGAATATACTCCTCCCTGTGAAGTGAATGAGTTGGTTGAAGGATGAAATACTCTTCTTTACCACGATGAGAGACATGTAATGTTTTGCAAAGTATTGACTAAAGAATATACCTTGAATAATGGCCATTGATTCACAAGCGATGCCCAAAATCATTCTTCCGGGATAGATAATTGACAATGATAAATAATTTATGCCCAGAGATACAAGAGACTGCCCGATAACTGATAATATTGCTAATGTTATATAGAGAACGCGAACTCCAAGCTTTAAATAATTATTAGAGTTTCAACTATGACTTTACCTTGTCAGTAAAATAGCCAATAATGAAAGGGAGGATGACGTTGGGGATAGCGAGGCAACTATAAAAGAGACTGAAGTAGATTTCAAACTGCTGAGGGTTGTATATGGAACTAAAGTGTTGTGTGAGTAGTTCTTTCAAGACAGCAGGATTATCAAATGAAAATTCACTTCCGAAACATGAAATGAGGCACAATGGTAGAATGATCCATTTCGTTTTTGATGTTTCGCGAAATGAAGACATTTAAAAATTTGATTTTGTCAAATATTTATTTTAAACGAATACGAGGAATATTATCTCATCTGAGTGAGGTTTATTTTTTTTTTTGAGGCCCGATGATTTACCCCTTAAAAGGGAGATTTGTATTTTCCTTTCTTTGAGTGGATTTTGAACCAGATAACTCTGAATTTAGGAAACAAGAGACTATTTCCAAAATTGAGGAGAAAAATGCAAAATGAAAATTTGTGAAATAAATTTTTTGTTAAAAAGTTGAAAGAAAGTTTTTGAAGATGGGGATTTTTTAATTTTCTCACTCATCTTGAATTCAATCGTCAAAACACTCTTTGGATAAATATGAATCAATATGAAGGATTTCGGAAAGATGAGTCAAGGAGACAAGCAAGTAATGGACAAGAACAAGAGCAAGATTATCTTTGTGTATCAATCGTTATGATAAGCAAAGAAAATAATAAGGCCACCATCTATCTCACCTAAATAAAATCAAAATTATTTAGCACAAAAATCAATGTGTAAATAATCCAACAACATCAAAAAAGAAAAATGAGCAGAAAGAGAAGTAAAAGTGTTGGAAGCGTTTCAAAAAACACACCATTGAGCTCGCCTTCTTCAGACAGTAGCAGAAGATCGACTCGAAGCACCAGTCAGAATAAAAAGAATACAAGAAAACAATCTACTCGTTCAGTTGATACGAAAAAAGTTGTGAAAAAGACTGTGACAACAATAAAATCAATAGTCACAAGAAAAAGGAAGGTTGTAACAAGAAAAAAGACAGAAAAAGTTGTTGTGACCAAAGAGAGATTGAGACCACGCAAAGGAATGAAATTTATTTGGAGAACAAATGTCGAAGATTTTGACGGATTCGAAGATCTCGATTCTGCATACGAGGATGAAGACGGAAGAAAGAAAAGAAAAAAGAGAATAAAGGGAGAATATGTGGAAAGAAAAAGTAGCAAAAGAGAATATTCTATTGAAGATTTTGAAGATATCTATGAAGATGAATCTGCTGTGCAAAAAGAGCATATGGAAGAGTTAGACAAGATCCCTAGGAATAAAAAGCAATTAAAGGTTTTGCACGAGAAAGTTCAAGATCGGTTGAATTTCTATAGAGACCAATTTTTTGCAGAACAAAAGGAGCTTGGGCGTAAAAAGTTGATTTGACTCATTGAATAATCGTTGCCTTAGAGAGGATTAGTCATGTGCCAAAGAATGCAATCCCAATCAATGCCGATGTTAGAACCTTTGATTTCAAAGTAAGTGTTTTAGAGAAGAATGTTTAGTAAAATGTTCATGATAGAAATTGCAAGAAGCGCAAAAGAAGCTTGGAGGTCGTTTGTTTGATGTTATTATGATTGATCCTCCCTGGCAATTATCAACATCAACCCCATCAAGAGGTGTGGCTATCGCTTACGAGAGTCTCTCTGATGATATGATTGAAAAAATCCCAATTCCTAAACTTCAAGATAATGGATTCATCTTTTTATGGTATTCAAGAGAAAAAAAGAAAATAATAACTTTATAAAGGACAATTAATGCAAAGTATTCTTTAGCAGTAAAGTTACTTGAAAAATGGGGATATTCTTTTGTTGACGAAGTAACTTGGATCAAGAAGACAATTAATGGGAAGATTGCCAAAGGTCACGGATTTTATCTTCAACATGCCAAAGAAAGTTGTTTGGTTGGTGTCAAGGTAGTATAAGAGATGGATGTAGTGAATAATATAAATTATAGGGAAAATTGAATAGCACTTTTAAAAGAGGTATTGGCAGTGATATTATATTTTCTCAAAGAAGAGGTCAAAGTCAAAAGCCAGAGGAAATCTACACTTTGGTTGAAGAACTTGCCCCAAATGGTAATTTTCTCTTGTCTGAATAAAATCTTATTTTCCTGTGACTTAGGTTTTTACTTGGAGGTGTTTGGAAGAAGAAATAATTTGAGAGACCGATGGGTGACAATTGGCAATGAACTTTAATTGTTTTTGTTAGCGTTGTTTTGAGTTGAATAAATTTCTATTTTATTCTTTAAAAATTGATTGATAAATCAAGAAATATACTGGAGTTTTGTTTTGTCTGTGAAACACAATTTTATCTAAAAATGAACACGTTTTATGTGGCATTCAGTTATTTCTGAAGATCTATCTTAAGAGAAAGGTGATAAGGTGATTGCTAATTTCAAACTAAATAGAAATAGTGATGCTATTGTTATGAGATATAGAAATTATTTTCCAAGGAAATTGAGATATTCACATCGGTCTTGTTTGAAATAAAAAAGTTTTTTTTTTTTTTTAATCCTGATTTGAAGAATTAAAGAAAATGAAAAATAACTTTGAATGAAATTAAATTAAATTATTTATTTTGAAATTCATTTAGAGAAGTAAGATGATTAATTAAAGAATTTTTTCAATGAATGAATCAATTAATTAATTAAAAATCTCCAGGAAAATTTTTTGAATTAATTCAATTGAAGAGAATTTGCATTTCAATATATTATTTTGATGATTTTTGATTTTTTGAAATTTGTATCATTGAAAGTCGATTTCTTTCTGGATGAACGTGACTTTTATAGCGTTAAGTTTAAAGAGACAACAAACCTACATTATACACCCTTTTGAAATTTTAAACAAATTAAATGAATATTATAATTTTCTCAAATTAATTCAACTCAAATCTCAATTCAGTTCAAACCTCATCTATCACATAAATATCTTGTCCATAGGGCTTGCATAAAATATAACTGATTTTTCTCCTCTTTGAGTTTTGTGGAGTTTCACTTTTTTTTGGAGAGTTTTGAAAAAGGATCATAGAATATCAAAGCAGAGAGCATTCAATTTCTAAAAGCTAAGACTTGGATCCATTTTCTTTTTTAATTCGTACATTGGATACATTGAATCTGATACCTGGGCAATATGCCGAGTTATAAAATGAGGAATAAAAACTGTGCACATAAATCCATATGAATCTATTGAGTTCAACAACTCGAAACTTCGAGAAAGATTTTGCAAATTGGAGATGAAAATATAGTTTGATAAAAGGGAAGAATGAGATTATCGATCTTTAAAATTGGAAACAAGTTTAATTATTCTAGAAGAACTGTTATGATGAAACTGGCTTTTCGATTTACTGACATTTTGGAAAGAAATGTTCATCGGAAACCATATTTCAATAGAGGAAAGCATTTTTGTGCGAAAAGATGATCTTTTCAGGG
>Ga0182738_1004173_pt1 | contig 16110 bp, 12 predicted proteins | sample eDN5th30CBELigMG_FD_128876 | JGI IMG/M metagenome (GOLD analysis project Ga0182738, IMG submission 128876) | Enriched Miracle-Growth compost microbial communities from Emeryville, California, USA - eDNA 5th pass 30_C BE-Lig MG (version 2)... ... | reverse complement strand
CCGATAACCCCTTCCCCTGAACCCGTGTGAGGCACTGCACACGCGCCAGGCAGGCCTTACACCGGCTCGCCTGGAGCTTGACCCATGATCTCATCCACACGCCAGCCCTTTCATCAGGGCGGCAACGCGCTGCGCCTGTCTGCCGCCATGCAACGGGCCCACCAAAAGGCCGAGCAAGCCTTGGCGGCAGCCGCAGAAAAGCAGGCTCGTACGCCAACCCCCTTTATCCTGCCCGGCATCAAGGAAACGGCACGCGCCATCCCCAACTACATTGCCCGAAGCGCCATCTTCGCGCCCGTGCGCCGAGGCTGGCGCACGCTACATGACGACACGGTGTTCCTCGAAGGCAGCAACATCCTGCTCAAGGGATCCGGCAAGCAGTTAAGCGAAGACCACGCGGATATCTGGATGCATGCCATGTATCTGCAAACCACGGCCATGCTCGGCGAAGCGCCCGTCATCAACCGTGCCGATTTTCTGCGAGGCATGGGCCGACCGACGGGTGGCAGCCAATACGAGTGGTTGCACGAAGGCATGAAGGATCTGGCCCGGTTTACGCTGTGCATTGAGGCCCGCCGCAAAGACGGCTCCATCAAGTACAGCTATGGCAATCATCCCTCAACACGGGTGCTCGCCATGATCGGTGGCTTTGATTACGACGCGCACAGCGGCTGCTACACCATTTATGCCGATCCGCGCTGGGCACAGATATTCGGCAATCGCGAGTACGCCCTGGTGGACTGGTCCAAGCGTTTGCAGATGCGGCTGGATCTATCTAAAAGCCTGCAACGGCTCATCGGTACCTCGTCCGATATCCAGCAGAAATACAGCCTGGAAATCCTCAAAGAACGTGCGCAGTCTACCGGTCGCATGCGGGATTTTCGGGTCAGCTTGGAGCGCAGTTTGGCCGAACTGGAGGCGCTGGAGGTGATCGCCGAACCACGAATCGAGGTGGCCATCAAGGGACATGAACAAGCCGTTTGGACGCGATTAGATCGCTAAATCAGCGTGCCATAACGTGTCATCCGACGCACCAAACTCGCCTTTTCACACCCCATTTTTTGATCATTATTTGACCAAAAATAGCTTGTGGATAAGTGGTCTGAGGCGTCGGCATAGCATCGCGCCTGCATCGGCATAGCATCGCGGGTTATCGGCACAGCATCGCGCTTTATCGGCATAGCATCGCGCATCAGTTTTGGAAACCCGCATGAATAGGGGCTCTCCAGCCATCTCGACGCCTTCTACCTTATTTCTACCTTATTACTACCAGACAGGCTTGTGGATAAGTCAGCCTGTGGCAAGCCTCGACCCCATCCCGTTTTCAACTCAACCATGGAAGCCTATGAATGAATCCCGACCCGTAGCGCGCTATCGCGCCACCCTCGCGACCTTGGATCCTCGCATCAGCACTGCCGCACAACTGCGCGCCTTGTTCCCGCTGATCGAAGCGGAGCTGGCAACTGGTGTCCCGCATGCTGCCGTGCTGGACGATTTGGCAGCAGCTGGTCTGCAGGTTCAGTTCGGCACCTATGCCATCACGCTGTACCGCTGGCGCAAAACGCAGAGAAAAGCCGCCAAGCAACCGTCGCCTCCCTCACCCCCCACCTCATCACCACCGGCGCTGGATGCCATTCAGGGACGGCCCCGCGACATCCAAACGCCTGGCGATCTACGAAAGATCCGCGACATGCGTATTGACCTGGAGGCACTGCGCCGTGAGGGCCAGGCCAACCGTACGCCCACCACTGACAACCCGTCCACCAAAAGGAACAAACCATGAAAGTCGCCGTGCTCAACTACACCGGTTCTGTTGGCAAAACGGTCGCTGCCTCGCACCTGCTGGCTCCCCGCATGAACAGCGCCCAAATCTTCGCCGTCGAGTCCACCAACGAAACAGGCGCAGACCTGGGCCTCGATGTCGATCAGCTACGCGGAGAGCAGTTTGGCCGACTGTTTCGCGAGTTGCTCACCCGAGACGATGCCATCGTCGATGTCGGTGCCAGCAACATCGAGGATTTTCTGACGCACATGATGCGCTACGAAGATGCACATGAAGAAATCGGCTACTTCGTGTTGCCCGTCATCAACACCGGCAAAGCCCAACGCGAAACCATCAAAACCGTCGCCGCGCTAGCCGAGCTCGGCGTGGATCCCGAACGGGTACGCATCCTGTTCAATCGGGTCGATAGCAGCGTGGCCGATGAATTCCCATCGATCCTGGCCTATGCCGCCAAGACCGGCGAGGTGCAAGCCAACCCGCACGCGGCCATCTACGAAAACGAAGTCTTCGAGCTACTGGCCGAACAACGCACCACCATTGCCGACGTGCTGGCCGACCAAACCGATTACCGCGCCCTGCTTCGCGACACCGATCCAGACGACCATGTTCGCATCTCCCAGCTAAGCAGCCGCCATGCCCTGCGCGCCTTGGCCAAGCCTGTGGATCGGCAAATGAACGCGGCCTTCAACGCACTGTTTGCCTGAGCGTCGTCATGGAACCCAACCTGGCTCCCAATGGCGCTCGTACCAAACTGGACCTGCTGTATCACGAGGTGCTGGGCGAAGTGTCCAACCTGGTGGATCGACTGGAGCGCACCACGCAGCACCTGCATACCGTGCAAAAAAGCATGCAGGCCATGGCTGACACGCAGCAAGCCCTGCCCCAGCAACTCAGTCACCACCTGACGAGCACCATCGAATCGCGCATCCGGCCGATCCACCAGGAGGCGCAACAGGCCACTCAGGCCATGCTGCAAGACACCCACCAGCAGCTGGATCGCCTGGCCCACGAGGCTGCCCAGTACGCCCACACGGCACACCGATCGGCGCGGCGCATGACTAGGATTGCCCTGCTTGTCGGCGGTGCCGCAGGCGCTCTGGGTGGTTTGCTGGCAGGTCTATCTCTCGGTCAGATGCTGATTTCATGAGGACGGATAACCATGTCCACGCTGATTTCTCCCATCACTCGGCGACGCATTGCCGCCTTTTCCCTGGTGCTTTTTCCAGCTGTGGCCTGGATAGCCACCGCCACCTGGGGCAGCCACATGCACTGGCGAGACTGGAACGCCCAGGCCCTTTGGCACTTCATGGTGATAACGCCGCAGTATCCCTTGCTCTATGGCGCACTCGGTGTCGGATTAGTGCTCTCCCTCATCTTCGTCCTGTTTGTCGGACGCACGGCGCGCACGGAAGGCTTTGAAGGGGCGGGCTACAAACGCTTTGTACGGGGCACGCGCACCACGTCGGCTCAGGGCCTGGCACGCCAGTGTGAAGAAAGCGGTAAAGAGCAAATCGACATTGGCGGCATTCCCATGCCCACGGCCAATGAAAACCTTCACCTGCTTATCAGCGGTGCTACTGGCTCGGGCAAATCGGTACTGCTGCGCAACATGGCGGCATCCGTCCTGCGCCGATCCAAGCACAACATGCACGCCCGATTGAGCAGGCAAGCCCAGGAACGCAACGACCGCATGATTGTGATCGATCCCAACGGGGATTTGCTCAGCAAGTTCTGGCAACCGAACGACATGATCCTCAATCCCTACGACGCCCGCAGCCAGGGATGGTCGTTCTTCAACGAAGTGCGCGCCGACTACGACTGGAAACGACTGGCGCACTCGATGGTGCCGATGAGCCAGGATAAGAATGCGGAAGAATGGAACGACTTTGGGCGACTGCTGCTACGCGAAACGGCCAAGAAACTGCATCAGATGCAGGGCGAACAAGCCAGCGTCATGGATCTGTTTCGCCTGTGCACCATTGAGGATCCCAAGGTCTTAAAGCAATTCCTGGAAGGCACGCTCGCCGAATCCCTGTTCGTGGGCTCCAGCGAGGCCAGCAAAGCGCTGTCCTCAGCCCGCTTCGTACTGTCGAACAAACTGTCCGAGCACACTGGCATGAAGCCCGGGAAATTCTCCATCCGCGAATGGCTGTCTCGGCCTGAAGGGGGCAACCTGTACATCAACTGGCGCGAAGACATGATGAGTTCCATGAAACCGCTCGTGTCCTCATGGGCTGACGTCTTCATCACGTCCATCCTGTCCATGCCGGAGAGTTCTCATCGACGCTGGTGGCTGTTTATTGACGAGCTGGCCAGCCTGGAAGCGCTCCCCTCGCTCGAAGCAGGTCTGACCAAGGGCCGGAAAAATGGTCTGCGCATCGTGGCCGGATTACAAAGCACATCGCAGCTGGAGCACATCTATGGCAAGACCATGGCCACCACCATTCGTGCCAGCTTCCGCAACTTAGCCGTGCTGGGTGGCTCCCGTACGGATCCGCAAACCGCGAAGGACATGAGCGAAAGCCTGGGCAAGCACGAAGTGGAACGACCCAAGTACAGCGTCAGCCGCAGTGTTGATAACCGGAATACGTCGGACAACATGGAACGGACGACTGAGGATGTGGTGACGGCGGCGCAGATACAGGCGCTGCCGTCACTGGGGGGATATGTAGCGTTGGCGGGAGATTTTCCGATTGCTAAAGTAAGCCTGACTCTTAAAAACTATGGAGCCTTAACAACTCCGTTTCAAGAGGCAGTAACAATGCGGAATGATCTGGAGCGGCACACAAGCTGCTTGTGATTGATCAGCAATGGAGCGATGAAATCCATGACATGTGTGTGTTCTTGCGAACCCGTTTACTGAAACTGCATCAGTAAACGTAAACCGAGTCGCTGTACGCCTAGCAACTGCGGTGGCCTTCAAATGATGACACCGCCCCGATCGCATTATGACATAGCATAAACAGGGCGCAACTCTTTTCGTTGCAATGTATGATCAATTTGAAATCCACTCCAATCAACAAAGCCGACCCGTTTAACAAGCATATCCATTGTCTCGCTACCGATTTGACCTCCAAACAACCCATCAAAAACTGCGCGCTTGTCCTTATTCGTTGCTGCCGGTGAGCCGAGGTAATCGCACAAAAGAAGATAGCGATCCGAAAACTTACGAGGATCTAATCCATCAGTTAACACACGGGCTGCTCGTTCAGACAACTCCTTTATTTCCACCTCAAAACGATCAACATCGGTTAAATAACAAAAATTCAGCGTGATATATCGAAAATAGGTAAAGGGCTCTTTTGATAGGTTTGATAGCGCCTTCAATACGGTTGGATTGCCTACGAAATCCGCTCCTAGAAAATGGGCACCGGCAATAACTATATTCAGCAACTCAATAGGATCATCCGCTATTGATTCAAAATCATACTGATCGACAATGGAGACCAGTTCGCTTCCAATTACATATTGGACTTGTTCAAACTGATGGTCCGAAATTTTTCCCTTTACCCGCAATACAGAGCTAATAATTTGACATATGTTATATGTAGTTCTCACACGTAGATCAACAGCGCACACATGAAACACAACATCTAATAGCGCTTGAATGAACTGAAGCCACTTATCGACGTCCTTGGGCTCACTTTGATCTAGATATCTGCTGTTTGCACGACTCACCAACCGCCGAAATGACGACATGACCCAACCGCTTACGTTCCCCAGTTCGATACCATAACGAGCGACAACAGTTCGAACGGCCTTAAGCACAGCGCTTAGCTTTCTTGATTCATTGGCATCGAACGGGCCATCTTTCGACAAAACGTCCTCCAAATCCCGGAGACACTCCGCCAATTCCGAGCGCGCCAAGGTAAGCGGAGTGATGAAAGGACGTTCGTAGGTATTGATCTTTTTTTCGTTCAAATAGAGCTTTACTTCGCCCAAACGTCTAGCCACTACAGATTGAATACAATCCAAGCGCTCTGTGCTATTAGCAAATACTGAATAATCATCAACGTAGCGTCGAATGGCATAGTCGCGTCCCTCGACGAGCCCTTTCCTCAACAAATCCTGCTGAATTTCACAATCAGCCCCTTGAAGAATGATCTCAGCGAATATCCTAGATATTTCAGGCCCTACGACGATTCCATTCGTTTCGTTGTAATTAGCCATCTGCATCAGCCTGTCAAATCGATTTTCGAACGAATGCGAATTTCCATTATCTTTCGCAAACTCTTTACTTTTGATTTTCCAGGCTATTGAGTGCGTGTATATATGATAAAAACACTTCGACACATCCAGAGAACGCATAAATCGAAATTTTTTCTCTAGACGAAGAAACTCTCTGGAGTTAAAAAATTTCGCTAGCAAATTATATTTGCCGTACGTAAAGTAAGAAATAAAATGAGCCGGATTAAGCTCAGCTTCCGATACATCTAACTCTACAATTCCAGCTCTAGGCGTTGCCTCTTTATCTGACTCCGTTTTTTCGACATATAAAGCAGCCAGTGCTGTCGGCCTACGCAAAGAAAACTCGCTCTTCGCACAGAACGACAACAATGAGCCTTCATGATCTGCATAAAATCTGCAAATCTCTAATTGCCATAGCGGATGAATGATACTTAGCTCTGTTGCACGCGAGCTATCCTTTTGAATTTTATAATGATAGGGGACAGTATATTTTGTGATCGACGGATGCAGTTTTTCTAATGCCTTTTTAAGATTTTTGTCCTGCACATCTTGGCTAACAGTTTGATAAAACTTGTCATTCGAAAAAATCACAGGAACTTCATAGGGAAGAGTTTCTGTGACCAGTGCTCGATACACCCATGATTTGCGCTCATTTTCAGCCATTACGCCACGCCTCTTTGATTCTTTGAACTGTATCCGCATCAAATCGAACGATCATTTTTTGCTGAAATCCCTTCCAAAAAGAAATTTTCTTCAACCTCTTCAGAACATCCGACATGCAGGGGGCTTCTAAGTGCCTGCGAAACATACTAGATTTACCGCTCAGCAAAAAATGGTAGAACGCGTCAAGCCTCTTCAACTCCGAACAATGAGCTGGAGCTCGGCCGTATTTCTTATACACCCCGCAGTAGCGATAGTTGTAATAGATCCCAGACTTCACATAAATAGACGTTTTAACCGACGTAGCCCCAGCTCTACGAGCACGATAATTGCTAGCTAAAAATCTAATGCGATTCTCAAGGAGCTCAGCATCTCCACTCTTCACAAAGTGCTTAAATGCACAGATGAGACGACTTTTTATTTTTTTTATTTTTCTATCAGAAATGCTTACATCTACAATCCTAGGATCTTTGGAGCCACAGAAAGAGCTAACACTGAATTTATACCCTAAATATTCAAAATTTCTGATAACCGCTTCGGATTTTTCTGATGAGTTCAACACAACCTCGTCCGATTTATCCTTATTAAACCTAAGCCCACTGCCTACCACTATTTCATTCAGTTTTGGCAATAAATCGCTCGGCGGCTTGTGAGAAAATATCAACATATCGTCGGAGTATCTGAAGTATTTATATACCCCCGGCAGCTCTTTTATGCGGCGATCAGTACGTTGCATTGCCATTTCCGCAATGATCGCACTAACTCCTATACCGCGAGGCAGACCGCCGGTAGCAGGGCATAATGTTTTAAAAAACTCCCCCAAGTACGCTCGCATTGATGGCGGCAGCTCGCTTCCGGAAATTAAGCGCTCCCTCACATATTCAACAGACAGGGTTTCATAGAACGATTGAATATCTCGTCGAATGATGTAGATCGGAGTTGAATCACCCAAGGTCTCTATTATCTCTTTCACCACGCTATCACGCGTACGGGGATTCGCTCGGAAACGACGACCAAGGTGTTTTGCAATAATACGTAGAACCAAATTACTAGAATATCTCTTTAGAGATAGGCAAGGGCGATTCTTGATAATTGTTCTGAAAGGCGTCTCGAACAAAGCGCATCCATTATTTGCTTCGTTCAACACCTGCTTGAGAACTGCAGCTCGATTATTTTTCAAATCGACATCAAAGCGCCGCGAGTCACCTACTCTTATGACTTGCGCGATTCGTTTCTCAGAGAAATAACCTGACACTCAATGCTCCATCAAGATCCGACATTTCACTAGTCCCTAAGCAACTGCTCAATATCCCCCGAGCCTCTTGCATCAGGTCGTCTGATGTCTCAGCAAAACCATCGCTGGAGACAGTCCCTGCACTTACCGCTCCAAGTGCCCGCAGTTCCTAGCAGTCCCGTCGATTTTTTATGCAACTATTGGCGAATCAAAAATTCCGCTGATGGCCCATTGATTTGCACAACTACGGGTAGAAGCGCGGTATCGGAAAGATATCTAAGCGCGACAACGCGTTTGCCAGCAATGGCTGCCAACGTCCACTCATCTCCATCATGTGCATCGCAGATGGATTCGGGAAGCGGATGTATTTTCATGCCAAGAAAACACAATTTATCTAAATGTGACTAATTTTAGTCATACCGCGCAGTTATTAAAGTGGTTATGCATAGGGATTACCCACAAATCCCAGGAACAAACCTGATTTCTCCATAGTTGCCGCCAAGTCGGTCACAGTAAATCCAACCTTTCGGCCGCACATCACGTCATCTGCCGTTCACGCGGCCCCTTCAACCCACTCGCATCTGGAGGTTCTATGATCTCGCACAGCCAGATCTATCGCGCTCGCGCGTCCGTAGCTACCCACTACTACGCAGACCAAGCAGACGATTACTACAGCCGAGATGGTGAGGCAGCCACTTGGCAAGGCGAAGGTGCCCGGCGGCTAGGTGCAGTCGGCGAGATTGATCCGGCACGTTTCAAAGCCATGCTGCAAGGTAAATTTGGTCATGGCGTTTCGGCTGGTGAATCCATTCGCAAGGACGCCAAAGCCCGGGCAGCCCTAGATCTCACGTTTGGTGCCCCTAAGAGCATCACCCTGCAAGCCTTAATCGGTGGTGACGAACGCCTAATCCAAGCCAACGACAAAGCAGTCGCAGTAGCCCTGGACTATATTGAGCAACGCCTGGCCATGGGCCGTCGCAAGGAGAAAGGCAAGTCACGAATCGAGCACACGGGCAACCTCATCATTGCCAAGTTTCGCCACGAAACCGCCCGCCCTACCGAGGATGCTGCGCCGGATCCTCATCTACACGTTCACGCCCTGCTGATGAACGTGACCCAACGGGCCGACGGCAACTGGGTCGCCCTGTCCAATGAGCAAATCTTCAAGCTCTTGCGCGTGACGGATTCGATTTACCAGGCAGAACTGGAGCGTAACGTCCGTTCTCTGGGCTATGACGTTCGCCATGAAAAGCACCATATTGAGTTGGCGCACATTAGCCGCGAGCAAATTGAGTTCTTCAGCAAGCGAAGCGCCGACATCACGGCGGAACTCTCTGCACGAGGTACCAGCCGAGACGAAGCCCCTCATGCCCTGCGCCAAGGCATTACCTTGGCCCGTCGCCAGGCCAAAACGGAAAACTTCGATCGCACTACATTGCAGCAACAATGGCGCGACGCCGCCGCTGCAATCGGCATGCAGTTTGACCACACAGCACCATCATTTCAAGAACGGAAATTCACACACCCTCAGGCACCCGCCAACCTGGTCGCAGAAGCATCTTTAGACTGGGCTATTCGGCACATGGCCGAACGAGAGTCCGTCATGCCCTTGGCAGACCTGTTACGCCACGCAGTACGCCACACAGGCGGGCACGCGAACATTGCAACCATCCAGGACGCAATTCAGCAGCGTGTCGAGTCCGGTACATTGATCCGAGAAACTCCTCACTACCGCAACGCCCAAGACCAACGCGCCTCGCCCATGACGCGAGAAGGCTGGGCAACGGAAGTGACACGCCTAGCCAACGTGGACCACCCTGCCGCCCTGCAGTTGGTCGATCAAGCTATCGCATCGGGCCGCCTGTTGATGGAAGCCCCTCGGTACGCAACTCGGGAAGCTTTCGACGCCGAAGCCAGAATTTTGTCGGAGGAACTCGCAGGTCGAAACGCCTGGCGTACCACCATTACCGCGCCTCATATAGCAAACGATCTGGACACCCGGCTGACTCCTGGTCAGCGTGAAGCGGTCATGCTGATTGCGACGGGATCAGATCAGGTCGCCGGTATTCAGGGACTGGCAGGTACAGGAAAATCCTTCGCGCTGCAAAACGCGCAATCCGTCCTGCACCAGCACGGCCATACGATGGTTGCTCTGGCTCCTTACGGGAATATGGTGCGCAATCTGCGTGAAGACAACATATCGGCCAAGACGATTGCTTCCGTACTCGCCGCTTCCGACAAACGCACGTTCACCGACAGCCTGGACGCTAAGACCGTGGTCGTCATCGATGAGGCTGGGGTGGTACCCGTCAGACAGATGGACAAGTTGCTGTCCTTGATTCAACCCACCGGTGCAAAAGTAGTTCTGCTGGGCGACACAGCCCAGACCAAAGCTATCGAGGCCGGACGAGCATTTTCCATGCTGCAAGAACACGGCATGCGCACCGTGCTGATGGGGGATATTCAGCGGCAGCGTTCGGAACGGTTACGCCAAGCAGTTCAGTTGGCCGCCGGCGGCCAGGCCAGCCGATCCCTTCCGCTCTTAAACGAAATCCGCACCATTGCCGATCAGTTCACGACAGATGAGCATGGCCACAAGCACCGAGACAGTTTGGCACGATATCAGGCCATCGCTCAAGCGTATACGAAGCTGTCAGCAACGGAGCAGTTGAATACTCTCGTGGTTACAGGCACCAACGACTCGCGCATCGCCATCAATGCCCAGATACACCGACTGCTTGGGCTGCAAGACAAAGGCCAACAATGCAACCTTCTGGCACGCCGCGACACCACGCGCGCAGAGCGCAGTGTGGCTCGTTACTACATAGAGGGTGACATTGTTATTCCAGAACGGGACTATCAGTGTGAGCTGAAGCGTGGTGAGCCTTACCGCGTAACGGGCGCTACGCGCCATGACCGTATTACTGTCGAACCAGTGACAGCCAGCCAATCGCCTGCTCAACCCATAGAAATTATCCCTAAAACCATGAGTAAGCTGTCGGTCTACCACCAAAGTCAGGCTGAGCTATCGGCAGGAGATCGAGTCCGTATCACACGCAATGACACACATAACGACCTGGTCAATGGCCAACTGGCAACGGTCATTGCCATTGATTCGGCTCATGTCACCATTGAAACCCAAGGCCGCTACGTACGACTGTCCACAGACCGGCCTCTCAATATGGATTACGCCTACACCACCACCGCGCATAGTGCACAGGGTTTGACTTGTGACCGAGTGCTTTACAACGCGGAAAGCTTCAGCCGCACCACGGCCCAGGACACCTACTATGTCAGTATCTCCCGTGAACGGCATGAGGTTGTTGTATTCACGGACGATGCGGAAAAACTCCCAGAGCGCGTGGATCAGCTGACATACAAAGGACTGGCACACGACCTGCAACCGGTGAGGAGCAAAGAACTGACAGATAGTCAGAACGAACTGGATTCTCTTGCTCTACGGACAGAGTCTGAGTTGGAAATAGGGTAACTGGCCGCCCCTTGCTCTCTATGTCACATACCGCCTATTAGGATCTGACGTTATGAGATCTCCGATAGAATGCTCCAGGAAGGTCAGAGAGTTTGTCGGAAAAACGGTGTAACCAAGATCCAGGTCTAGCCCTTGGCATGACGCCACATGCAGCCAAAAAGCGAAGATGCGGCGAGGACTTCAGGTAAGACGAATAGAAGGAAACGACAATGAAGCAGATTGGATTTGACAAGAAATTCAGCCTCTTGGCGCAAGAGGCTCATCTAACAAAGAATGCAATCCTCTCAGGTTTTGATCTTCTCCTGAAAGCTAACTTCTTCCAAGACAAGGACGGCTATTTCTATTCTTCTTTTTTCAATATTTCCATTGGCATGGAACGGCTTTTAAAGCTGGCAGTTATTACTCACCACATGCTGACTAACAGCTATTCAACGCCAACCATCAAGCAACTGAAAAATCAGTTTGGCCACGATGTGAAGACCTTGTATGACGAATGTGTGACGCTGATGCCCACATATCATTCCAAGAGAACGAAACAGCCCTCCCTGGAGGCTGCGGATCAAGCTTTGATTGACTTTTTCGCGGAATATGCAAAGAACTCCCGCTACTTCAACTTGAATGAAGTGTGTGAGGAGAGACTGGATCGCAGTCCTTTAGATAAATGGCTTGAGATTGCTCGCTCAGTCTATGAGCAGTACACGCCTCATCAAGTCAGACAAAAGTGTGCGATGAATCTTATGTACAGCATGGATAGGACAGGGCCACCAAACGGCTTCACCTCCTACCTAGACGAGTCGGGTCACCCCATGATGGTCTTTGACTGCCTCCACCGTCAATATGTTATTCAAAAGAGCGCTCCCTTGGTAATTTGGCGACTGGTGGAAATACTTCGTCCTATTCACTTTTTGCTAGAGGCCATGGCTCACAAAGCGAGTGAGTACGAAAAGAGTCAAGGTCAGCGAATAATGATCATTCCTCACTACGAGGATTTCTTCTACTTCCTGCTGGCTGACAAGGTCGCTATTAAGAGGCGTAAAAGGTGGTTGGATATTTTTAACTGCTAAAAATATCCAGGTTGAAGGTCCTCAATGGGACACTTGCAACCCGTCAAATCAGGCTAGATCCGCCTGCTCATCAAGTAGAAATCAGTACCTCCGACGCTTTCCCGTATGCTTGATGCCACAACACAGTAAAGCCCATGCTGCCCATAGGTAGTCATCATGCAGCGCTGATGCTTTCACCATGCCACCAAAGTGCATATAAAAAGCAGCCAGCATGTAGCCTGTGTGTTGCTAGAGGCAGGTGACCACTCCGTCTACCAGGAAAGAGACTACAACTGTCGCCGGATATCTGCTCGATAAATCAAGCTTTTACGCTATTTTGTAGCTCTATATGTCCTGCAACGTAACTCGCTGCCGCTTGCTCCCAATCCTTTGAAAAACAAGCACTTTCCCCACCCCACCAGGGGTGCGTCATGTGTGGGACGTTTAAGGCCACAAATGAGCGCAGCGAATTGGGGGACAAACGTCCCTGCCTGACCCCGAGGGTGGACAGGCAGTGTCACGCAACAGGGTCCCAGGCACAGCCTGGGAGTGCTTAGCTCGATAGCGATACACAGCCACAGAACCAGCCACCAACACAGGCATAGCCAGCCAACAGACCCAGCAGGCCAAGACGCAACAAAGCCCGGACAATGCCGGGCTTCAAAACTAACCAGGCCGGAATACCCGACCTGGAACCTATCAATAAATCAGAACGGAATATCTGACGGCTCATCCTCTACAGGGGCGGCAGCCGATTTGCCCTTACCGCTCTGATTCTTAGCTCGGGCAGCAGGTTCGGCCTTGGACTCACCCGCCTGGCCATCAGGACGACCACCCAACATCTGCATTTGCTCGGCGATAATCTCCGTGCTGTAACGGTCGATGCCGTTGTCTGCGTCCTGCCATTTGCGGGTTTTGAGCCGACCCTCCACAAAGACAGTGCGGCCCTTGCGCAGATACTCTCCGGCCACTTCGGCCAGTCGGCCATAAAACACCACGCGATGCCATTCGGTTTCTTCGCGGCGCTCGCCGCTGGCCTTGTCCTTCCAATGGTGGCTCGTAGCAATAGATACTGAGCATACGGCGGCCCCTTCTGCGGTATAGCGCAACTCGGGATCCTTGCCCAGATTGCCGATCAATGTGACTCGATTCAATGAAGCCATGGTAATTCTCCTTTAGATTGAGGTTGAAGTTGTCCCAGGTGTACCCACATCTGGGACGGTTGATGCCTGTTCGGCTGACCGGATCCGAAGATTCTTGAGCCGGAACGTAAACCGCCGTGTTGGGGTCTACGTTGGTTTCCCGGTCTTGCCGCCGTCTTCCGTGAGTTCCGTCGCCGTACCGATCTGGATCACGTAGCGCCGACCAGAAAGGGGCTGGCACGGAAGCCGCAGCCTGAAACGCAGTGCAAGGACCGGGTGAGTACCAGGCGGAGCGCACCCCTTGTCGAGAGAAGCGCAGTGATACACGTCGGGGGTTTAGGCGACGGAACTCACGGAAGACGGAACAGCGGCCCAGCCGAAGCGATGACCCCACACACGGCGGCCGCGCGGCGAGCGCCCCTAGCCGCGCTTTGGCGCGGCTCTCACTGGGGGTTGAAGTGGGTTTTCACGGCATGCGTGCCAAAGGCACTAGCTAAAAGCCCGGCAGACCAAGAAGTCTGCCGGGCAATGTCTGTTGCATTGAGCCCGCCTCGCCGAACGTGGCCAAACGTTCGGCGAGGCGGGCTCAACTCTTTGGATGGTTTTGCCGTACACAGTACGGTGGCACGGCTGTCAAACGCAATTGAAATGTGAGCCACTTCGCGCGTCGGCGCGCAAAGTAAATCTGGGCCATTCGATTAGTTCTTGGCGGCGGGCACATGCCCGGCGCGGCGTTGCTGTTTAAGGCGGTAGCTATCTCCCTTGATTTGGACGATGTGGGCGTGATGCAGGATGCGATCGAGCATGGCAGCCGTCAGGGTGGTGTTGCCACCGAAGGTGGCATCCCACTGCGTGAACGGTAGGTTGCTGGTCAGGATCATCGAACCGCGCTCATAGCGCTTGGCGACGATCTGGAAGAAGTGACTGGCCTGGTCGCCAGACAGGGGCAGATAGCCGATCTCGTCGATGATCAGCAGGCGCGGCCCCAGAATGTTGTGTCGCAGTACTGCGTCGTATCGCTCCTGGCGCCTGGCCGCTTCCAATTGCAGCATCAGATCGGCCGCCGTAATGAACTTCGTCTTGATCCCCGCCTGGGTAGCGGCATAGCCTAGTGCGATGGCCAGATGCGTCTTGCCCACACCGGACGGCCCGAGCAGGACCGCGTTCTCGCATTGGTCGACAAAGCGCAATGTGGCCAACTCCTCGATCAGCTTCTTAGGGGCACCCACAGCGAAGCTGTAGTCGTAATCATCCAAGGTCTTGATGGCAGGGAACCCGGCCATGCGAACCAGAGTCTGGCGCGAGCGCACCTGTCGGGTGTCTCGTTCATGAGCCAGCACGTGCTCCAGATAATCCAGGAAGCTCCAGTCCTTGTTGACAGCCTCACCGGCCGCTGCCCGGTAGCACTGCATCAGCCCTTCGAGCTTGAGCGTCTGGCAGTGTGCATCGATGCGTTCCTGTTGCAGGTTCATGCGTGCACCTCGGTCAGCAGTTGCTGATAGACCGACAGTGGGTGCTGCAACGAGACTGCCATATCGGGCATTGCCCACTGAGCGAGGGTTGCCGGTTGTATCGGACTGGCGAACCCGGGTAGAGCCTGCAAGGCGCCGCGCTCTCGTTGCTCGAACAGTACGGTAGGTGCTGCTCCCGTGACCGGATGCACGCGCTGATTGGCCACATCGCGCAGCCATTTGCCCACCTCGGCATTGGCCGTGTCCACGTCCAGCATAAGGTCTGATTGTTTGAGCCAGCTCGTGAGCGGCACGTAGAAGTTGCCACGTAGGTAACGATGGAACCGCTCCACCTTGCCCTTGGTCTGCGCCCGGTAGGGTCGGCAAAGCCGAGGCATGAACCCATAGCGCTTGGCTAGATCGAGCATGCCGGGGTGCCAGCGGTGTTCACCCTGGGCATAGGCGTCACGCGTGTCCACGATGGTCTTAGCGTTGTCGTAGAGGATCTCGCGCGGCACGCCACCCAGGGTCTCGAACAAGTCGTGGTGACAACTGACCAGAGTGTCGGCCCGCTCGTTGGTGGTGAACCGCGCCCATCGCCAGCGGCTGTAACCCAGCGTGGCGGTAAAAGCATAGAGCGGATGGGTACCCCGCCGAAAAACCACAAAGTCGCATTGCATCTGCTGACCTGGCGCGGTCTCAAAGCGCACCACGGGATCAGGCGCCGGCACAGGCTTGTTCAACTGCATGAATGTTTGCAGGCTGCGCAACTGGCCGCGGTAGCCGAGCGCCTGCAACTCGCGCAGCAGCGCCGGCGCAGCGATCCACTCCGGGGCTGCCGCCTTCATCCTCTCGAGGATGTAGTCGTGGAAAGGCTCCAGCTTAGTCGGCCTGGACTCACGTGGCTTGTAACGTGGCACATCTTCGGACGTCAGATACCGAGTCACCGTATTGCGGGATACACCCAAGCGTCGCGCGATCTCTCGCAGTGACAATCCTTGGGCCTTGAGCACATGGATTTGCATCCACTGTTCCTTCAGAAGCATCGTCGGCCTTCGCGCGAAAAGCCTCGACTGTACGGAAAAGTGGCTCAGATTTACTTTGCGCGAAGTGGCTCAT
>Ga0182738_1004171_pt1 | contig 16117 bp, 13 predicted proteins | sample eDN5th30CBELigMG_FD_128876 | JGI IMG/M metagenome (GOLD analysis project Ga0182738, IMG submission 128876) | Enriched Miracle-Growth compost microbial communities from Emeryville, California, USA - eDNA 5th pass 30_C BE-Lig MG (version 2)... ... | reverse complement strand
TTCTTTCATCTCATTGCATTTTTCGTACCTTTGGAAGGGATTGATGTGGATGGAAGCCATAAACTTCTAAATGAGGGAATAAAAAATTTACAACAAAGTTCAGAGGAAAGTCTTTAAATTTAATAAGAAAAAGAAGGATTAAATTAAACACAAAAGTTTTTAAAGGGTTTTTATTCAAGGATGAGAAATAAAATGGAGTTTGGTTATGAGGAGATTCCCATAAACTTTTTGTCGAGGAGCTCCTCAAAGGGCCAATTAGGTGGGAGTTCAGGGTACCACAACATGTCTGTTCCGATGATTCACATGCTGAAAGCAGAGAAAAATAACATGATGAAGGAGGCTGAAAAAAAGCAGGCCGCAGATAGAGCCTTGAAACAAAAGCTCAAGTCGATCGCTCAACCACAAGGAAAATTTTCTAAAAAACCTTCTGAAGCACAGCTTCCCAGGCCTTCTCAACCGAAACCAGAACACCAGATGACCGGAACTTCCTTTCGAATTTTACGCCTCCCTGGCAGCCTTCCTGTGAAATCTCACACTCAACCATTTTTCAGTTCCCAGGAAAGCACTCCGAGACTCCCAGAAAATTCTCCGATCGGAAATGGACAAAAGTTTTATACACAAAATTTCCCAAATATCCAAGGTGAATCTCCATTAAAACCTTCGTTCGTGAGCACGACGTTTGCTGATAAAAAAAAGCACTACAAGTCGTATGCATCGTTAGAAGTGAATTATGGGGCAACGGAAAAGGATAATGATCAAAGACTAAATTTAAGGTTGATGAACTCTGAGATGAAAAGCCCGGTCCACACTTTGCAGAGCTTGACAGGCTCAAAGACCCCCGAACTCAAAGTGGAATGGCGCAATTTTGAAAGTTCACCAGGAGAAGGGGTTGTATCACCCAAAAAGCGACTTGCCAGCAAAAACACCGTCTTGAAGTTAATGCGCCACCAAGGATCTCTGGAATTGTCGCCATTGGAACATGATCCTGCTGAGAAAATAAAATCCGCAGCGAAGCTTGGCGGAGATGATAAATTGCTCGATAGGAGAGGGGTCAAACTCAAAACTTTGTCTCAAAATCCCTCTCAGGATCGCCTTTTCGCTGTTGTGGATCATGTTCGAGAAAATAAATCAAATCTCATTTCACCCTTTTTACCAAAAATTGATGGCCTAGCTGAAGATTTGGCATCTTCTGAAGTTTTGACTACAGAAGGAAATACCAGTAAAAAGAAAAAGGCTGTTTTCAATTTTGCCCCAGAAATTTCAAAATATATGTCATCACCAAAAGGAAAATTATTCATGATCCCCAAGGTAAGAAGAATTTAGTAGAACTCTATCTCAGAGGACAAATAGAATAGTAGCCCACCGAAAAGATTGCAGAGTATTTCAAGCAAAGATAAAGTCGTTGAGAATAAAATGGAAAAATCACCGACAAAACAAAGCAAACTTTTAGAATTTTCGCCAAAGAAGAAGACCCTTCCTGTCAATCCAATTTTTACGTTTGAAGAAAATGATGAGCAAGATATTCATATTCGGCAATTGGCGACAAATGGCCAAGAAAATATGCCTGAAGAAGAAAAAAGAAAGTTAAAGTTTAGCATTATTCGAAGAAAGCTTTTGAGATGCTTGAAGAAAATGAAAAATCTAAAAATTAGTCCCCAAGAAGTAATTCAATTTAACGACTGCTCGTAATCTGGATTTTAGCTAGTGGATCGCCCAATGATATTTAATTCAGAGCCATACACAAAACCCGGCTCAAAGCAGTTTCTTGAAGCTGCGAAGCTTGGGCGGCTTGATAAGATGCAAGAAATTATCGAAGATAAAAATCGATATTTGGTCTATGACTTTGATAACGTACCAAAGAATTATAATGAATAATCTAACATAAAAATGCTAGGTCCATATGACAGCTCTTCATTATGCTGCCAAAAAAGGGTACACTGACATGGCCAAATTCCTGATTGCGAATGGGGCCAATGTTGATGCTAGAGATATTGTTTGAACCTTTTGAGAGAATCTATTCTAATTTTTTCCTAGATTGGAAGAACCCCTCTGTATTTTGCTATCCAAAGTAATAACATCGATATTTTAAAGGTACAAGAGAGATTTTGAAGTAATTTTTTTAATTTTTTCAAAAAGATCCTATTGGCAAATCACTGTCAAACATGGTCAAATGAAGAGGCAGGCTATGCAGAATTGTGCAAAAACAACCAAATTGCTTGGTTTTATCTCAGTAAAATGCGCAAGGTAATAATAATAAAAAATGACATTTGAAATTTTATAATGCAAAGCTTGATATCACTTTGAAACTAACTCCACCCAACTTGAGAGAGCTTATTTGGCAAAGAGAGTCTCAAGAGATTTTAAGAAGAAAATATGTCGCTGAAGAAGGACCTGCCCAAAAGAGACTCGACTAAACTCCTTTTTCATGATTTTTTATCATCTGACGGAATGAAGTTTTCCTTGTACATATTTCTATTTTATTCGGCTAAATTAAATAATTTGATATGTTTTATCTCTCTACTATCAAGTATGAAATTACTATTTTGTTGTTATCTCAAAAACCACATTGTTTTGTTAAGTTAACAAATTTTCAAGCCTTTATTTAGACAAGAGGATAAATTTTCCGAAATAAAAATCGAAATGTCATAATTTTCTTTTATTTCTCGAAGAAATCAATTTATTTGAATAAATATCCAATCAGAAGCGCCTTGATAGAATTCTTAAAATCTAAAATTTCTAAATTTGACTTTTTTTTATAATTAATAATTTAAATTCGAATGCCTCCAAGAAAACAATCGAAAGACTCGTCATCTGGTAAAAACCAGGGAGAAAAAGCTGCTGACGCTTGGGCTTCAAAGGACGCTCGCCAATATGAGCATATCAAAGAAAGCTATGAAGCCAAAGGAAATCCCCGTGCTAAAGAAATTGCAGCCAGAACTGTCAACAAACAACGAACTGACGAAGGACGTACCTTGGAGCAGACTGATGAAGATACGGCATCACATCATGGAACTCATGGAAAAACTGGTGGTAAAACCCTTGAGAAGATGAATAAAAAAGCCGATGAAAAGGTTGAACGAAGACATCAAGCTGAGAGAGCAGCTTCAAGATCCAAATCTAAAGGAAAAAACAAAGATGAAATGGAGGTTGAAAATGAAGGCGACAGTGGTAAAGGTCGGGGTCGAGGAAAATCAAAAGGAGGTCGGGCTAGTAGTACTCAAAGAGGCAGAAAAAAGTCTCAAGGAGCAAAAAGAGCTCGAAACCCAAGTAAGAGTACCAAACATGAAACAAAACCTGGAAAAAAGAAGAAGTAGAAGGAGGAGGAGGGATAAGTGTTGGCGAAATTTTGATTATTTTTGGTTTAGATAGACTTTATTTCTCCTTGTTTATATTTTGCTAAATTATATACAGTTTCTTAAAAAACAAATGACTGCCCATTCATAATAAGCATATTTGAGAAACATTTCTATTTTCTGATTTCGATACTCCAATTCTTTTAAAGTTTCTTTTCCAGTTCATAATTTTTTTTTCTCCCTCAGAAGATTAATGAAAAATTCGAAAGGGAGAGAAAAGTGAATCTCATGGGGTTTTTTTTTCAAAAACTCAAAATTATCTGTTTGTGTTTTCTGCAAGGAAGGTGACAGGTAGTTTTTTTAGTATTTTTGCGTCCTTTACTTTTCACGTCTTTTCACTTTCATATCTGTTTGAAAACCTGAAGTTTTCATTTTTTTCAGATCACACTTTTTGTCAAAACTTGAGAAAAAATTTATAAAGAAAACCAAATTTCTATCGAATTCTGTTTTTATGCTTTTCTGGACAATTTTAGTTTTGAGGATCGATGAAAATCAAATGACCCAACAGTAAATGTTCAATTTTCTTATGTTTTGAAAAAAAATTCCTCAAAAATCGAAAAATCCTCATATTTTTCCGTTGTGAATCTTTTTAAAAATCCTGGGCAAGAATCCAGATGAATGGATAATTTTTGAATTGTCTCTTTTCACATAATAATCTTTCTCAAAAAAAATTTAATTCTCTTTTTTTAGAAGGGAGGGGTTGAAAGAAATTCATGAATGAAAAAATTCTAATTCACATCACATAAAAATTTTTCCGAATTTTTTGGTCCAAACTTGAGGATTTTGCTTGACCCATTGAAATGGAAAGAACACTGTTTGATCGAGAACGTCAAAACTGATATGATTTTCATTTCTTTTAGAGGTCTGCATTTTTTAAATTAAAAGAGTATTTTTTGCACAGGATCAATCCCAAGAATAGGAATCGAGAGCCTGATTTAATTTCTAGTTTGCTAAAAAAAGAGTTTATGGTGCACAATTCATCCGATGTCTCAGTGACTTGTAACACCTTTCTTTTGAACGTTATCAGTTCGTTGGTCAAAATCACTTTTAAAGGTCCTAAGTTTCTCTATGACCTACAACAAGAAAATGAAGATTTTCAAAGTGAAATAATCCATTTTTTATCAGACCAAGTGTTTTCAAGCGCGATTGGAACCTTGAATGAACAACTAGGATTGACATTGGAAGAGCTGGTCTTGATTTCTCACGAAAATACCATCTACATCAAGTATATATAAGCGTGCAAAATACCACAAGACTATTTTTTAGGCACAAAGTTTTTTCATTTCTCAATAATGAGAAAATATTCAAGAGAAAGGTTCTTTGTTTTTCAAAAATAGCCAAAGTAGAAAATGTTCCTGCCACGCTTGACAATTACTGACTTTGTTTTAATCACATCATGACTTTGCGAAATGAAACTCTGGTATTTAATTTAATTAAATGACGGACGAATATTTATAAGCTTCACATAATTATACTATTTCGCAAAGTTGATGAGTCTCAGCCATAAAGATAGAATATCATTTATCAAGGAGAGGATGAACTCAGAAAGCACTCCACAATTGAGCGCAAATCGCTTCAGCCCCACTAAAAGCTCGCCATTTTCGAACAAATCACCTTTTTCTCACAATGGAACTCCAAGTAGCAAAATGTTTTTTAGCAATCCTGTATCACCAAATGCCAGAACATTCGACACACTCCAGATAGTGACTAGCCTATCAGATGTCAACAGCCCAAGTCAAGTGAGCAAAGCTTTGGGCTCAGTGCAAAATGTAAAAGCCCGGATTCAACTTGTTGATCAGATAATAAAAAAACGACAAGAGATGAAAGATGCTGAAGACGAGCTGAAACTCGAAAAAGCTGCTCCCATCATTCAGAAACTCACAGGCAACTTTAAGAAAAGACTGAAAAAAGCAAGATCCAATGAAGGCAAACTCTCATTTCAAAAGACCCTTCTTTCATTGATAAATGAAGAAGAATCTCCTCTGAAGCCTCCAAAGGAAGGCTCCACACTCAACTCACCCAAGACATATTTGAACACCCTTGGGAATGTCGAGATGCCAGGCGAGTCAAGGAGAGTTTCTATCCTACTCTCACCCAACAAAAAGGAGGTTCCATCTATCAAGCTGGATCCCCAATCCCTAAACCCCTCAATATTTGATTGGGGAATAAGATCTTCTTTGAGCGAAGGGACAGTCCAAGAGAGTCATCTTTTATCTCCAAACAAGACCAAAGGAACTCTTGCACAAATCCTGGGCCCGTCTACAATGAGTAAAAAGACAAAGAATAAAGTTGAAATCCTTCTCAGACAAACTGCCACGAGTCTGTGGATGAAACAACCATCAGAACTCCCTCCCCTTGATAATGAAAGGAAAGAAACACCAGAAATCAGCAAAATTAAAATATCAACAAGAAGCAGAAAGTCAACAGCAACATCTTTCAAAGAGGCAAAGCAAGAAATCGAAAAGAATCTTTATCAGTATTTGGTTAATAACAAGAACTCAGACGCTTCAGGAAACATTTTAACACTGGGCACTCGAAGTGGATCAATCGGAGGCATTGAATCTCGTGCTCAAGCCAAGTTTAAACATCACATCGAATTAAAAGAAAAATCTGATAATTATTTTGTTCCAATGTCTTTCACCACCCGAAAGTTTTCCATGGGATCGAATCATGATGATGAGGTAACTAACTGGAGATCGGGTTTGAAATGAATTAAAAATTTTAAAAGGTCCCAAAACAAAAAATGTTGAACTCTTATCGTAGTAACGCCACAGTGCGACATATCAGTTACGACGTATTTTCAAATTCGACTCCTAAAACGTAAGATTTCAAGGAATTTAATCACTCACTTTTATCCTATAGGTCTGAGAGAAGTATGAAGGCCCCTTCGAATGAGCCAGAAGCCCAACCAAATGACATTTATCGAAGGAAACTAAAAAATGAATTGGGATTAAAATTAGGTCAACCGAAATCAAATTCCCAGGCAACAAAGAAAGTTGCAAAATTTCAAGCTCTCAGAAATAACTCCAGTGACATTTTAAGACACTCTCGAAAAATGATTCCTACCTAAAGCAAAGAGAGAAAACAAAACTTTTTGAGAACCAATCGCTGTCTAATTAGTTCCAGCAGAATTTTTCTTCTATGAAATACTCTATTTTTTCATCTTTAAATAATCTGTTTTCTTCCTTATTTCGTTTTTTACTTCACCTTTTAAAAGCTTTATTTATATCTCAATGTTATTATTAAACGATCTAAAGTTTAAAAATCCCTTGCCAAATAATAATAAAAATTGGAGTGTAGCGGTATCAGAATATAAAATAGAGAATTTGATTTTCAACTTGGAAAAAAGAAATTAATTTCAATGGGAAACTCTTGTAAATTGTCTGCAAATAGAAAGAATGTCGCAGTTCCGTCTCGGATAATCCATGTTCAGCCCACAATAAAACACCAGACTCAGGCCAGTACAGCCTCTGGCAATCTTTTCCCTGTGAAGCAGGAGTCTCAATCTCTGACTCCGATAAATTTGAAGCCAACTTCAGAAGCGCAAGCGACAGGCGAGCCTGACGAAGAGGTCAAGATCAATGAAATCTATCAGCCTTTGGTTTTCAAATATGATTTAAATGAACTTGGTATTGGCGAGTATTATCTTGAAAAGGAGCTGACGAAATCAAAGAGCACAGAGAATAAAAATAAGCAAAAAGACAACGTGAAATGGGATCGAATAATTGTACAAATGCGAGCAAAACTTCCGAAAGGCGTTTCGGAAGGGAATCTTTGTGGTCCAGTTGATGTTTGCCTGAAAGAGTTTTCGACATTGAAACCCAAGTCCTACGCGTCAATGCTCAAAAGAGGACCTCCGATGAGATACCGCTGGTCTGTGTGGAAAAATCTTATTCGACCAGAAGAATTTTATGTCCCAGAGCTGTATGAAAAGCTAAAGAATTTGTCTTCACCTTGTGAGGCAGACATCCGAAAAGACTTGCATAGGAGCTTCCCGAATGAGCCTTATTTTTCTTCAGAAAGGTTCAACTACGTCGGCCAAGAGCAGCTATTTAATGTCTTGAAGGCAATGTCGCTCTACTTTCCGAATGTAGGCTACACACAAAGCATGAACTTCGTTGCAGGATTTCTGCTGCTCGTAAATGGAGGAAATGAATTAGAGGCCTTTTGGGTGTTTGTGGCGCTTGCAAGAGGGCACAGGTTTTTGGCGATGGGCTTTTTCGAAAAGGACTTTTCTCTGTTGAAATTTTATTTTTTTATATTCTACGAAGTGCTTGAGAGCGAAATGCCCATCTTGTGCGATCATATCAAGCAGCAACAAATACCTGATGAGATGTGGCTTCTAAAATGGTTTTTATCGGTTTTTATTTACAGTTTGCCTCCGAAGCAGGTCGTTCGTGTCTGGGATTTTATCATGGTTGAAGGCTTTCTGGGAATAATCAAGGTCAGCCTCGGATTGTTGAAAGTTGTTGAAAAGGACATTTTATCGTTGGATGCATTTGGGATCGACCTGCTTTTTCAGCATTTAAAGAATGAAGGGAATAGGATGACAAATGTCTCTCAAATTCACAACACTTCGCAAAACCAAAGTCAAAGTCAGGCTCACAATAATAATCCAAACCAGAGCAATCTTATAAACCAAGTTTTGGGCCAAAACCCGACAAACCAGAGTTTTAACAACCCTCAAGTGCCAACTCTGCAAAATATATACAATCTGAATCTGACTCAGAGAGACAATATTGGAGCTCCTCATTCGGCTCATAACGAAACTTCCGAAATCCACTACAACGTTAAAGAGTTGGACATTAACGAAGTTTTGAATCACGCTGAAAATGTGGTCCTAACTGTTGATAAAATGCTTTATTTTGCAGATCTCTATCCTGAAAAGGGCAACGCAAAGTTATCAGAACCGTACCAACAGTTTTTTAAGAATATCCACTTATATCAAAATGATGTAAAAAAATTAGCAGAATTCCAGGCTGAAGTTGATTTTCATCTCCTGAAAAGTGGGCTTTCAGAAAAGACAAATGAAGAAATTATCATCAGTAATTTAATAGACGAGCCAGAAAATACTTTAATCTTAAAGGATCTTGTCCTTTAATCTTTTGTTGAATTAATTTATGTTTTGAGAGTCACATCCATATGTACTATATATTCATTTATCGAGTCTTTTTAATTTGATTTGTTCTTTTGTTTGTACTAAAATATTTATAATTTATCTCTGTGTTGAGAAACTAACTAAATCACTCAACGCTCATAGTGATATTTGTATTTATTTAAGAGAACTTTTGTTCTTACTTCCTTGAAATCAACTTATTTTATCGATCAAACAAAAATTATTTTCAAAAAGTCGAAGTTAAATCAACTCATAAATGCTCATGGGATGAATCTATGCAAATTCTTAAAAACTTCGAAAAAAGAGAAGATTTCTACGAATGTCGCCTTTGATGATATCCAAAGAATTCAAATATCAAAAAGAAAACCAAACTCCAAAGGCTTTGACTCAGGATACTTTTGAAATGAAACTTAAGAAAATTCTATTGTTTCGAAATTTATTTTTTTTAAAGTTGGTCTCTTTAATGCGTATTATAATTTTTCAGTTTCAAAAGGCTATCTATCGTTGTGAATTATAGTCGAACTGAGACACTGGAAAGAGACCAGCCAAGTAAACTTCAAATTGACTTTCCAGTGAGGATGCGCTTTTCTGAAAGCTTAGTTTTTGCTGTTGCATTCCAAAAGAAGCAAGGGAATTGTTTGATTACTCCTGAAACTTTTCTAATAAATTTCTCATTTGAAAAAGATGAGAGGGAACATTCCATTGAGAATCGAACGTTATCGATTTCGATTAAAGCTCCGATTTTACGTGTTCTGACTGCGATACCTTTAATCCAGCCATTTTTAGATTTAGGAGGAATCCCCAAATCAAGTTTATGAATTTCAAGAACCAGAATCTTGGTTAGCCTCCTCACTGAGTAGAAATCTTATTGAAAGGAGAAAGCTTGAATGCTTCCATAAAAGAATTTCGTCAAGTTGAGCCAGTAAAGTCTTGATTTAAATAAAAGAAAATAAAAAAGGAATTCAAGCTTACAAATTCATGGGTGGCAGGATACTTCATCACCCTGATGAAGATCTTTCAAATTTTGATAATTTTAGAAGGATCGAAAGAAAAATAAATTTCATAATCCAAGAAGAGAATCTATCTAGAACGCAACGGAATGGAACATCAGGATAATTTTCAAGTTTTTTAATTCGATAAAATCTTGATTGAGTAAGTATTACTCGGATTGCTGCTAAATAAAATCTTTGTAGAAAATTGGTTTAATTCTTGTATTGTATGGAGGAACTCCCGAAAGCCAAGTATAAAACAAAGGAAGCGCCTTCGTCTCTGATTACGCTTTCCAAGCAAGTTCAAAAACATAGTCCAAAGGAGGAACCAAGTTTTCATCCGAAATTATTCTTTCTTTTGTGCATCTATGTGGCAATTGAAGTGGCCCGGCTGATTATTGATGAGACATTATCCAAAACATCTTTTGACTGGGCAAAGTTGGTGAACGTTTGCAGCGTGATATTTCTGATTACGATTATCCCAACGAGGAGATACCTCTACCGATCGTGTGCAAGAAGAGCCGGATACACAAGGCTCGACCGAACATTGAAGATTTCATACATTCTGGTGCACTGCTGCCTTCTCTCTGTGTATGTAATTGGATCATTTCACAAGCTAATTGACAGTCCTGAGAGCGCAGTTGATGACTTCAGTTTTCTCAGCAGTGGACTCACAATTGCTGTAACGTTGATCGTCCCTGATTTGATATTTTCAGGATGGTATGAAAAGTGTATAATCGCATCATGGTTTGTGCTCAACATCGGGTATTTGGTGCTGGAGTACCATCCAGTTCAATTTACGTCCCTGATTATCAAGGTGGTGACTTATCTATTGTATATAATTGGAGGCTACTGGTTGAAGGAAAAATTTAGTTCAGGTGGAAGTTTTCAAAAGGCAAGCCTCAGTGAATGGAACGAAGTTCAGAATGAAATATTGCAGCATTTACCAGAGAATATTGCCGTTTTTGATTTGGAAGGCAAAGTATTGTATCAAAATCAATACTTCAAGAACTTCCAAAGCAAGGTTTCAGATAATGAAGAAGGGAAACTCTTAGCTTCAGTACATAACATCAAGAAAAGAACTTTTGTCGAAATGAAGTCTCTCCAGGTAATCAATTGTGATATGGAATACTAACTTTCAATCTAGACTCCTCCGAATGAGGAAGATATAAAGAATAAAATAAACTCCAAAGAAGATCTGACTTTAAATCTTAAGAAAGACGAATCGAAGTTAGAAGAGGAATTTTTCAACAACCTTTCGGAAGTGATTCGCTATGTCAAAAAGGCATATCATAGAAAGCTGATGGCTCCTAAAAACGTCATTGTTCTCGATGGAAGGTATCCCGATCCCATCACGAATAAAACATTATCGATGGAGATCAAGGCATCACTTTTTGAGGACAGCAAAGGCAATGTGAATAAGATAATCCTCATCCTCAAAGATACAACTGAAAGGGACATGTTGGCGGCCCTAGAGTCTACGAATAAATTTAAAGACAACATGCTGGCTTCGATTTCGCATGAGCTGAGAACTCCCCTGAATGGATTCAAGTCACTTATTGAAACATCGCTGTTGGACCCAGACATCCCGACAGAAAGCAAAAAGAGTTATATGTTGCCAGCATTCAGAAGTGCGGAAATATTGAGCAATATTGTGAATGATATTTTTGATTATTTGCTGTTGACAAGAAAGGGGCTGAAAATGCACTTTAAAAACGTGGTGATCCACAATCTGTTTGAAAATTGTTTTGAGCTGATGAAAAACTATACAGACCACAAAAACGTCAACTATACAATTCAAATTGCTGATGAAGTTCCCAAATACTTCCGAACTGATCCGAATAGACTTCGGCAAGTAGTTTTGAATTTGCTGTCAAACGCTTTTAAGTTCACTATCGAAGGCAGTGTCCAGCTGATTATCGAAAAAGAGGGCCCGCACATAAGAGTCACTGTGACAGATAACGGCCAGGGAATGGATGAGCAGACTCAGAAAAAGTTGACAAATATTCTTGCTGATAACTTGAAAGGCGAAAAGATAAACGAGCAGTCTTCCGGTATTGGTTTTGGACTTTGTGTATCACATATGGTGGCCTCTTTACTGGGACCCTCAAGCGAATCTGGGCTCTACTTTGAAAGTGAGCTCAACCAGGGTTCCACCTTTACATTTTTGATAGAAGACAAGGAGAATGAAGCGAAGGCTGTTTGGCGAACTGTGAGTAGAATATCTTCAAAGAATGGGCTTCAAATCAGCAAAGAATTTTCGAATAAAAGACTCCAGATCAGCGAATCAACAGTATTTTTCAAGAATGAGAAACCCTCTGAATCCTCGATGCACATTCAGAATACGCCAAAGAATAGGAATAATGATCAACTGGGCTTTGATAGTGATTCAAATTCTGACCCCAGTGTGACATATAATAAAGAGCACTACTCGGCCAATTTTATCCCTTCAAAAGGATCAAGGAGAGAGACTGCTTCCCTCAAAGAGCAGTTTAGTCGCGGCGTAACTCTTAAAAAAGTTGTGAAATGCGAATGTCCAAAGGTCTTGGTTGTCGATGATGAGCCCATGAACATTTTGGCTCTGACTATGATTTGTAAGCAGTTTAAAATTAAACTTGACACTTCTCTAAGCGGTGAGGCAGCACTTGATATTTTCAAAAGGAGAATAAACGACGCTTGCTGTTCGTCCTGTCGAAAGCATAGGCTGATTTTTATGGATTTGAACATGCCAGGCTGGAATGGATTTGAAACCACTGCTCAAATTAGAAACTATGAAAAAGAAATCAACGAGGAACAAACAGCAATTGTCGCCTGCACGGCATACCTCGAAGAAGACTACAAGCAACTCTGCATAAACAGCGGAATGCAAGATTTCATCAACAAACCCATCACACACTCAAAGCTCGCTGAAATCTTTGAAAAATATAATATTGAGGGAGATACATCACCATCGTCTGCAATATCATCCCCATCGAATACTATTCTACGTAGGCATAGTGAAGGGAAACATCTCTTCCATAAAAAGCATTAAGAAATAGTATTGATATTGTATTGTGCATAATACCGAAATTTCTTTGTCATTGTAATTCTTTATATATCAGTAAATATTTCTCCAACAAATGTATTGATGTATATTATAGAAATGACTATCTATCTCTTTTTACAAATCAAAGATGATTTCATACGAGGTATTATTATTGTGGGCGTGAATATCAAGCTCAGAAAAACTGAGTTGAATCATTCCAACTGGTGATTTTTCAACTTTTATGGGGCGATCACTATTATCAGAAAAAGTTGCCTTTTTGAAACGCTTTGCAAAATCAGGCGGAGCACCCATCAATTTAATTTTATTTATTCGAATTTGATCATCACCAGGATGAGAAGTTGTTGCTATTAAGGTCAGCGAATATACAGTTTCATTTTCACTCTTTCTCAATTGAGTTGATAATTTTAAGAGACAGTTTTGTTTGACACAATGATCGTAAATATAATGTTCACTATAATTTGAGGCTAAAAGAACATTTCCTTCTGCATAATATTCATCGTTGAGAGCAATGATGGTAGTGAAGATGTTATTGAGATCTTCAGTGCTTTTAACATTCTGGCCATCGACTGTTTGTGTGAAAATGAGATGTCCTCCTTGGAGAAAATAAGGAATGGGTTCAGTTATTGTCACAACAAACCCATGCATGCCTCCTCGAACAGGAATCTCTTGGTAATTTCTCAAATCGAACCATCTTCGATTGGGGAAATAGACATCCATGTATGAAGTCCTGTCATACAAAAGAGGAGCAACCATGATAGAGTCTCCGACGAGGAACTGCTGTTCGTGGACTGGACTCCCATATGGTGGCAAAGATGTGTCATTGTGATAATCAAAGAAGAGTGGTCTGAGTAAGGTGCCAATTTTTTTCTCTCCTTGGTGGTGATCCTTTTTCATGAAAAACATGGTGTAGAGCTGTTTTAAGATGGCGTATCTGAGTCTGATTGCATTGAGGATCGATGTAAAGTAAAAATCAGAATAGGTGTAAGGTTCTTGATTATTATTGACTTCTTGAGTTTGCAAGATATGGCTATTTCTTGCAAAGGGGTAGAAAACAGCCAGTTGATGCCATCTTGTGCAGAGTTCAGGGTTTGTCTGACTTCTTCCGACAAAGCCACAAATATCAACTCCGGCCATCGCATATCCAAATATTCCATGATTCAGAAGATCCGCTAGAGATATTTTTAAGGACTCCCAGTCAGATCGCGCATCTGGAATCCATGTAGAGGCATATCTTGCTCCACCAAATAAAGTTGCTCTGCTCAGTACGAAAGGAAAAGGGGATTTATTTTGGAGAGCTTCAAAAGTGTATTTGGTCTGAAAAAGAGCATTGAAAACTCGAACGTCATACTCCTCCTGTTTATTGTGATGAATGCAGTCGACGTCAACTATTCTGAGCTCATAAAAGTTTTTCCCTCCAGGGTAAAAAGGCAAATCATAATATTTCCTTGTTTGAGCTTTTTCGAGAAATTGAGCATTTTTTTCTTCGAGATTTGACACCTCGTTTGCATCAAGCCAAACTCCTGAGAATGGCCATTTTTGGTAGACATGATCCAACATTTTTTGCCAAAATTGTTTGCATTCTGGGTGAAGAAAATCGATGAAATTTACTTTTCCCCAAAGGAAGCTTCCATCACAAAGTGTTCCAAGACTATTTTTCATGTAGAGGTTTTCTAAATTTGGATATGTAGAGACTGGAGGCTGATTGTTTGGAAGCGATATATGTGAGTTCATAAGAGGAATCCATCTTTTGTTGTGTTCTTGAAAAACTTTTGTGACCTCATCCAAAGGAAACTGTTTTTCATCAATGCTGAAGTTAATTTTGTCCTTCATGTGCTCAGCGTCAGTCCATAAAGCGTCCAGAGGAATCTGTTTTGCTTCAAAGTTTTCAAGGACAAACTTTAAATCCTCTAGACTTTTGCATCCTGCCCATTTATTTTGATGATATCCTAAATGCCAAAATGCTGGTAAACTCCATCCACCAATATACTGGTGGTACTTTTCAACTGCCGATTCTGGGGAGTCTCCAAGAAAGAAGTTTAAATCAAGCACGCCTCCAGTCAGCTGCCATTTGATTTTTGAATCCTCAGAGATTGTGACTTCTTGAAAATTGACATTTCTCAGGAGAAATGTGTGATATTTCCCAGAATTTTCTTTCATGAGATACATTGAATGATGGCCTTGGCCATTCAGGCCAGGATGTCCATCATCAATTTCTCCAGAGCGATCAATCATAAAAAGCGAATAAGTTCCCGGTTTGAATTGCAAAGGAGATAAACGAGCACCAAGGCCGTAAATTTCTTTTGTTGGAGGAAGGAAGGAAAATTCAATATACAAACTTGTAAAAACAAATCGATCAGTCAATTTAAATATAACTTCTTGTGTATCTCTGCGTCTTACGAGGATATCAAATGGCTCAGTTTGAGGCACAAACTCAAAGTTTGATTTAGTGATATCCAAATATTGTGTATTTTTTGGGTGGGGATATGGCTCCTCGTAAGGAATCTCGTATTGAACATGATTTGCATCTCTTACGATCAAATTCAGATGGTTTTCATCATAAGCAACACAAAATATCTCTAACATGTGGAAATACGTTTCTTTTGATATATTTGGTGAGATGATTTGTTCATATCTCAACGGATTTACAAACTGTTTCTGAATGATATGAGGTTGTTGGGGATTTTGGGAATCATCATCATCATTATCATTATGCTGAGGGTTGTGATTCTGGGAACTTGAATGATTCTTCAATGATTGATTTGTTTGAATATGAAGAGAAGAGATCAGCTTATCAGAAGAAATACTAGAAGCCGGAAAACTATTGAAAATCAACAAGAGAAAGCCAATCTGAAACGCAACCAGCAAGAGAAGATTGGTCTTTGGGGACATTGAAAACACAATTTGATCCAACAAATTACTGATTTATTCTCAAAATATTATTTTTCTGTTGTTTGTTTAGATTTTTCAGGACGCTTAGAGGGGAAAAAGTGATCAATTGGATATAAAAAAAACATTCATGAAATTCGAAAAGTTTTTTCATCGGTCAACGGAAAAAAAGTAGAAAGCGGGCGACGCGGTTTTTTGTCCTGGAATTGTCCGGGCCTAAGAAAAAAATCCGAAATTCTCTTGTAATAAATTTCATTTTTTTCCAAAGAAAACTTTTGTCCTGGAAGTGTCCTCGAGTTTTTTGTTTTTGGGAGGAAATTACTTGGATTTAGGGTTTTCGAGGAGGTTTCGGAAAAGAAAAAATTTGTCCTGGACAAACTCTTTCAGGACAATCCCAGGACGGACAGCTCCAGGACAAAAAATCGTACACCCGTAGAAAGCTTGTAAATTTTGGATTTTAGCAATCCTACGACAAAATTTCTTGTCTCAAGCTTGATTTTTATTGATCATTTCCGAAAGAGCCTTTTTAAATCACAAAAGCCTCGAAAATTATCGAAATTTACTTTTCCAGGAAACTTTCAGGTTTCACTGAAAAACCAAATTCTGAATAAATTTTTTTTTTTATTATTATTAATTGAGTCCTCAGACTCAGCAATCCATACAACGTATTATATGAATGCCTATTAATATATAGGAACTAAAAGACAATTCAGAGTATATAGAATAC
>Ga0182738_1004170_pt1 | contig 16117 bp, 12 predicted proteins | sample eDN5th30CBELigMG_FD_128876 | JGI IMG/M metagenome (GOLD analysis project Ga0182738, IMG submission 128876) | Enriched Miracle-Growth compost microbial communities from Emeryville, California, USA - eDNA 5th pass 30_C BE-Lig MG (version 2)... ... | reverse complement strand
TCCTATTCCTCATCATTACCTGTTAGAAATGAAAATCCACCAAAAAGCGTATGAAAATGGCTTCTCAGCTGTCGATAATGTGCTGATAATGGAGGCTCCTTATGGAGAAAAGTCAGCCTTATTTATAATCTTCCCTTACCTGGCCAATAGTCGAGATCAGCAATTGAATGTAGAAGTCTCAATGAAAGCCTTTCTCAATAATGACAGACTTCACCAATGGAAAGGCCTCAAATGTCTCAATGTCAAGTATCATTCAGAAAAGACAGCCATAATGTTGAATCTTTGGTAGGGTTGAGTCCTCATATGAGATTGAGCATGCTATGATCCCCTTTGCTGATTTTCTGATCTCAAAATTACGTGATCTTGAGGGCCTGAAGCTCACCTTTAGTAGGTAAGGTCTTGGGATGGTGTAGGGATTAATGACGAAAGCTTCATTTCAATCAAAGGAGTTATTTTCAAAGAGTTTATTCAGAAAGTCACGAAACACATGGCCCATTTAAAGCAATTTGAACTGATCTTTAAATAGTAAAGCCTTCTTTCTTCTGATATTTGGCCTGAAGCTGAACCGAAATATCCTTTTAATCTGACATTTCTAGCCAGAAGCAAATCAACAACGATGATGTCAAATTTATCGTTCGTCAGATCATTCGAAATCTTCCTTATTTAGAGCTCCTTACCGTCCGTTTCGACGGGTAATGCAGCTGTTCTTGATGCCATATCAATCTTTCTTAGATGCTCTCAGGTCACTAAAGAGAGCTTTGACGCTTTTGGGTACTACTCCCGTCGAAATTTGCCTCGTCTCAAGAAACTGAATCTTTCCTTTGGACAGTAAAACGGCTGATCTTTTTTGAAAAATAACCTATCTTAGTAATAACATTCCTCATTTCAAATTCAATTTTGATACCCTCTTTCCAAGCCTTCAATCTCTCCATCTTAACCTTTCCTAGTAACATACCCTGAATTTTTATATTGAATGTTGAATATTAGTTGCTCTAATACAAGCAATAAAGATCTTGAGATTTTTGCTTCAAATGTTCTCACCAAACTCCACTTGATTCAAGAAATTATCCTCCAGCTTCGCTGGTAACCTTGATTTGGGTTTTCATTCTTTAAGGACCTGGTAGTTTTTGGAATATTACTGATGAAGGAATGAAATCTTTCAGTTCATGTATCAGTCAAAATCCAACCTTACAAAGGCTCAAAATTGACTTTTACGGGTTTAAAAGAATTCCGTTTTTCTTCAGAATCTCACATCATCTTAGTTGGAAGAAAGTAACAGATAAAGGTCTGAGCTATTTCGCTCAAGAAGTCTGTAGCAAAAACAAAAATCTACGAGATTTTACTGTCCTTTTTGTTGAGTACAATCAATCTCTGGAAGAATGGGTTGATGTTTTCTAGTTGCGATGGATTGACAGATACAGGCATTATCTCCTTTGCCAAGGAGATTGGAGCTCATTTTCCACATCTTGAGAAGCTTCAGCTGGATTTTTCTCGGTATCCTTCAGATAAATACGTCGCTTATAAATGTGCATAGCTCTCCACGAAAGATGGTGGAGATATCAGACGCTTCTCTGAAGGAGCTTGCTGTGTCGATATCAAAGCATGGAGACAGTTTAAGGTCGCTAGATCTTGGATTTAATGGGTAAAAGAGGATTCTATGAAGAGAGTTTATGAATCGGAATAGATGCCAGAGGATAACAGAGAAAGGCCTGGAGTCCTTGATTTTGCAAATCAAGAAGATGACAAGGAGCTTGGAGAATGTGAGATTGTATTTCAGAAGGTAAGGGCATTGATTTGGGATTCTTTGATTGTTTTTGTAGGTGCCCTTTGATTCGGGAAGAGTATGTGAGACAGACAAATCGAAACTGTTTTGAAATTTATGCGAACGTTGATTTTAAGATTGAGTGGGATGTTGGTGTGAATACTTGAAGTCTTTGTTTATCAACATGTTATCTTATTCTCCAGTTTGTCATTGTATTTTTTAAAAACAGAAAATTTCTCATGAAATATTTTTTTTAATAAATTTCTTGAAGAGTCCGAAAGGTTCCCTTCGTTTCTTTTTCAATTATTCACCAAGTTTATTTCTTGTGAACAGAAAATAAATCTATCAGAAGTTGTGGAAAGGAAAAAAAGCCAAATAAAAAAGTGTCCATGGGCCTTAGCTCAGTCGGTAGAGTAACTGACTTCAAATCTTTCTTTCTCCTTCCTTTTTTTGTAGCAAAAATAAGTGTGCTTTCAACCAAGTTTTAACATTTATTTTTTTGAAATAAAATAATGAATGACGAAAGCTTGTACAATATAATCATTTAATTCTACAAGATCCTCAGACTGATCTATCAGTAAATAATGCATTTTTAAATATTCCTAAAGCAGGATAGAAAGTTCTTCTTAGCCAAATTGATATTAGTTTTTAATCATAATTATAGACATAGTTATAATCAATCATAGACTTAATCATCGTCATCATTGGAGACGTTATAAAAGTAATATATGGTAATAAATCGAATATAAAACTAAACTGTCTCATGGTAACTGATTCTTATTGAACATAAAATGAAATATTATATATACATTTAGAGATATGAAGAGAGGACAAGCTCATGAGCTAGCAGCAGGGGTTGGAGTAGGGATTACAGCAGGGATTACTACAACAGTGATCAATCTCTTCGCAGCTTCAACCAATATGTAAAGAAAAACCTTCTCCCAAAACTCCCAATCGGGATTGAAGAACGGAGCTTCTGGTGGTTCCACACTGATACCACTAAAGTCGGCTACATGCAGGATTGTATCGTCACCTCGGATGTTATAATCTTTAGGAAGACCCATCACAGAGAAAGTGCCATCACCATTTGAAAAGAATATATCAGCAGTATATTTATCATCATTATCCCACCTGCCTTTTTCCTGTCTCAGAAAGTCAGTCTTTCCATCTCCATCGAAGTCTCCAAAATATAAATTGGTTAAGTCACCTGGAATACCAGAACCTTCAGGAACAGACACTTTGATGAAAGTATGATCGGCCTTTGAAAGGCACACGTGAGCAGTATTTATTAGATCACCATCCCATGTATCTTTTTCCTGTCTCAAGAAATCAGCTCTTCCATCCCCATTGAAGTCCCCTAGATAGATATTGGTGAAGTCGCCAGGAATGTCAAAATCTTCAGGGATAAACGTTTTGTTGAAAGTACCATCACCATTTGAAAGAAACAGAACAGCAGTAGGTTCTTTGGCATCATCCGACTCGCTTTTAGCTTGTCTCAGAAAGTCAGTCTTTCCATCTCCGTTGAAATCTGCAAAATATAAATTGGTTGAGTCACCAGCAATGGCATAATCTTCAGGAAGGGGCACTTTGGTGAAAGTACCATCGCCAATGGAAAAGAACACAGCAGCAGTACTTTCTCTGGCATCATCCGACTCGCTTTTATCTTGTTTCAGAAAGTCAATCTTTCCATCTCCATCAAAGTCCGCGAGGTAGATATTGGTTTTGTCACCAGGAATGGCATATTCTTCAGGGAGAGGCTTGCTGGTGAAAGTACCATCACCATTTGAAAGAAACAGAACAGCAGTAGGTTCTTTGGCATCATCCGACTCGCTTTTAGCTTGTCTCAGAAAGTCAGTCTTTCCATCTCCATCGAAGTCTCCAAAATATAAATTGGTTAAGTCGCCTGGAATGCCATATTCTTCAGGAAGAGACACTTTGATGAAAATACCAGTAACATTTGAAATATTTGAAAGGAATACATCAGCAGTATTTATTTTATCATCATCCCAATCGCCTTTTTCTTGTCTCAGAAAGTCAGTCTTTCCATCTCCATTGAAGTCCCCAAGATGGAGTATGGTTAAGTCACCAGGAATGGCAAATTCTTTAGGAAGAGACACTTTGATGAAAGTAGCATTACCATTTGAAATATTTGAAAGGAATACATCAGCAGTATGTTCTTCTTCATCCTCATCTGGCTCATCTTTTTCTTGTCTCAGAAAGTCAGCCTTTCCATCTCTATTGAAATCTGCCACAATGGCGTTGGCAACCTTGTTATATACTGCTGACTGGCAATTCGTACCAAATAGGCTGAGGCAGGCAAAAATTATTAGGATTTCTTCAAAGCGCATGAAACGGAGTAGAAATCACAATTTTGGGGAAGGATGAACTTTTAATTATAAAATCATGGATGATCTGTCAATTTATAACCTCACGAGGATAAAAGGCCCAATTAAAAATCAGGAGAAATTTTAGTTGTTAAAGAAAAATTCAAATTTAGGATTTGAGACTTTAAGTTTTGTTCGAGAAGAAAGCTAGAAATAGTGGTCGAAAATACAGGATTATGTTTAGAATTAAAAAAAAAGTGATTGTTTCTAGATGATTAAAATTATAAATTTGCTGATAAAATATTGGTGGAGATCGTCAGTCTGTACTGGATTGCTCTATTTTTGTTTTTAAAAAAATATTAAACTGCTGCCTTGGTTAATTATGAGAAATATATAGACAATAATGTGATCTAGGGCGACCTATTGTGTGCATAATTTTCATCGATAAGATCAACAAGACACCATATATAACACTTATTACCCGTTTAGTATTAGTTCGTTCGAAATTCACATAAGATATGTACTGAAATTGATAATGGAGTGTTAAAACTATCTTCTTAAAATCTGCTCACTTTAACTATGATGAGAGAGCTAAGCCCAAACCTTGGTACTTGATTCCTGAAATTGTTGAAAAGAGAGATGAAATCAACTCTAGAGAACTTTAGAAATGGCCACTGCCTCCTCTCAGAAGAAAGGTCCGTTCCAGAATGATTCATCTGATAAAGTAACCTCTCAGAATTATCTCTCAATGCTTCAATACTCCCCCAACTCAAATGAGATGAGTGTGCCTCCTCCCTTAAGCTCGCTGATCTTAGTGACCATGAAGAACTCTCAGAAGGCATTGATTTCTTGGAAATCCGATAAGCTGCCGCCCCACATCCTTTGTTCCGTTCCTGAAGTCAATCTCATTTCTGGCATCTCTTTTCCTCGTCATCCTTCGCAAAAAGCTTAAGGAAACAACAACAATAGAGAGCTTCAATACTCTTCGAAGAATGGCTCTAGGTCACAAGCTCAGTGTGAGGGACAATCTTATAATTTGACCCAAAATTTGATGGATTCCAGTATCAAGCCAGTAGAAGAAAATTTTTTTTTTATTAAACTCTCCCCCGATCAATAAATCTTTTAATGGATCACATCAAATTTCTCCAAAATTTGGGTCAAGTTATAATATTGTCCCTCACATGTACTGGAACTCCCTCAGACTCGTAAACTGATTAAGAGTCCCTCCCTTCCCTCAAACTCGAATCAACGAAGACTGGACTTGCCAGGCCCCCCCATCCAAAAAAATTGAGCCTTACTGATAGCGGCAAGGATGCCCTAAGATTTAAAGGCCTTTAAAATTACCTTAACCAAATGAAAATGAGTCTTTATCTAATAACTGTATGTGGAGACAGAAATTGTCTCTATAGGTCAATCAGCGATCAAAGAGAGGACTCAGAATTATGATATGATACAGGAGACTGAATATTTTCAAACTTTATGCTTTATTCAATTTCAATTCTGAGCTTGTTTTCCATACATTTTCTCTTCAACGCCCTGCGCTTTTCTCTATTTAATCTTTCCTTTTCCCTTCAAATCGAACCAAATGTTCTTAATTCTCTTAATTAATCCACAAAATGTTCTTAATTAAGATCGCTCTTAAATAATTTTCCATGCAATTTGAAACTGATTTTTTTTGATCTTTTTGCACTAAACAAATAAGGTCTCTTCAGAGAAGTTGCTGAGAAGAGGATACAATTTGAGATTATAGACCTAAGCTATCAAGAAATGGAAATCTAACAAAAAATCTGGGCTTATATTGTGACTTACTCTTTCAAGCAGTAGATTTAATGGGTAATTTTTGCTATCTGAAACAACACGTTTTTAGCAAGTCAAGTAAACCCCGACTAAGTAGATATCCAAAGATAACATATAAAAGGTCATTAAATCTCTTCTACACAACTTCTCCTCAATCCTAATTGTCCTTCAGAATTATTCCATAGATATATTTCTAAATCTCTGTCGATAACTAGATCTACTAAGGCTAGACATCTATATCAATCCATAACCCTTCAAAAGCTCTAGCACTTTTACCTTTTTCTTGCCTTTTAGTTCTATTGTATGAAGGTTACAGGGAGTTTGTATAAATCAATAATATAAACAAAGTTTTCCAGGAGAATACCTCTCATGGCCTTTCCTGACAGCCTATGAGGTCCAGGTACAGAATCAGCGCCCTTGAATTAGGGAAAACAATGACAACTCTTAGGGACCAAAAATGTTTAAAATTCCCTTCAGGGACAGATTTTAATTTTGGATTTCTTCTTAGAAATTGGAATTATTAATCTCCATTAAAAGGATTTTTTATTGAAAAAATTAATTTTATTTAAATTTGGATTTTTCACTGATCTAATTTTTGGTGAATATATAGATTTGTACTATCAGGTTCTGAAACGTAAAATTAAACAAGAACGCTCTTATCACCAAAACCGCAAAACAAAAAAGCTGGATTAGTGTTCAATCCTTCTTTCCACGTCGCAAAATGAATAGTTTTTTGCTCAACAAAAACTTTTTGACATCCCTGCTCTGCTTCTCATATTTTGAAAATTCCAAAACAATTTTTTTTTCAAGAGCTACAGGGATGTTTGGAGGGGGTTTACCTTTGAAGATGAGCCTCAAAGTTCCGAAATTGAAGAATTCTCGGAGCTGAAATCAAAACCTTTTTTATGCGCTGCATGTAAGAGCTTTCAAAGGATGTTAACGTCGTATATCTAATTAAGACCTTCCCTTGAAAAAATTTTTAACAAGAAGAGGTTCTTCAGGAGGAGAGTCAGGATGGACCTTAATTCGAAGAGTTTGGGTCTCAAGGATCTTGAAAGAAGTTTAGTGGGGTTCTGAATTAGAAGAGCAATCTTAATGAGGAGAGCGGTCTGAAAAGAGATATGATGGTATATTATTCGACGAGTTGACTCAATCAGGCAAACAAACAGAAACATTGGACTAAATCATTAAAAATAGCAGATAAAACTATGTCTCGAGCGAGTCACAATGTCAGCCTAGCAACTATATTAGCTCAATGAAATATATATTTTGTCAAGGCATTAATTAAGAGAGCTCTTATTTCGTTATCTAAATTCATTTGAATTGATGAGAGACATCATTATTCTAAACTCATATTGTAGGTGTCCTTTAATTTAAGGAAAGTATGTTAGATAGATCAATCAAAACTCTTTTGGAATTGATTTCAAGATTGAGTGGGATGTTGATATGAATACTTGCTTTGTTTATCAGCAGCTCTTACCAATGTTATCCTTATTCCCCAGATGCCAATTTTTTGTCTTTGTATTTTTTTCTCAGAAAATAAGCTTCTTAAAGAGACCAAAAGATTCCCTTGGATCAAGTCTTCCTTTCTTTTTAATTATTCGCTCAGTTTATTTCTTGTGAACAGAAAATAAAGTTATGGGAAGGAAAAGAAGTGGAATGAAAGAGTGTCGATGGGGCCATAGCTCAATCGGTAGAGCAACTGACTCCAAATCAGTAGGTTGGGAGTTCGAGTCTCTCTGGCCTCATCCTTTTTTATAGATAAACTCCTCAACTCTCTTTTGAAAATGAACCCCTTTTGAGAATCCCCATACCTTAATAAAACCTTCAGAACATTAAACTAAACATGAAAGAAATAATTAGCTTCGACATCAGAGCGTAGAGAATCAAAAGAAGGGGGATTTATATTCAGAATAAGATCAAGACATTTAATCTTATAAATTTTTATTAAAAACCTGATTATTTCCTTCTCACGCTGAATGGGAAACTTTCTTCAAAGGTGTAAAAACCTCTTCGAAAAGTGCCGCAGAAAAAGACTTTATGAGCTCACTAATGCCGATCTGAATGCAGAACGCTTGCTCTCTTTCTCTTCTCCTATACAGCATCAGGCCAGTTTAAATCACAGTATGACTACTATTCTTTGCCAAAGGTCCCTTAAGAACATTTTAGTCATGAAAACTCGGCAGGGGAAATACGAGAATAGTTTCCCAGTTCTCGATAATATGGTCGTAATGAAGGCCTCTTATGCCCATGGGTCAGCCTGAGCCGCAATTATATCTGATAATGGATAGTAGGGATCAAAGAGTGAATGTTGAGAATTCAATGAAAGCCTTGATAATGAATGATAAACTTCATCAATGGAGAAGTTTCAAACGCCTCAATGTCAAGTATAATAGAAAAGGAGAATAGAATTAACGCGTTCTTCAATAGGATTGAGTCGTCATATGATGTTGAACATCTCATGAGTCCTTTTGCCGATATTCTCATATCAAAATTACGTGATCTCGAAGGCCTGAAACTCACCTTTAGCAGGTAAATAAGGTGCTCAGATGTCGTGTATAATTGTTTATGAAAGCTTTTATTCAATCAATGGGAAAGTTCTTGAGGAGTTTATTCAGATAGTCACAAAATATATGGCCCACTTAACCGAATTCGAGCTCATCTTCAAATAGTAAGAGATCTTATTGTCTGAATTTCGACCATAATCATATTTCAAGCCAAAAGCAAGTCAACAATGAAAATGTGAAGTTTATTGTTCGCCAGATTATCCGAAATCTTCCTTATTTAGAACTCCTAACCATCCGCTTTGATGGGTAATATCGATCTCTTTGAGGTTATATTAATCGTTCTCAGATGCCCTCAGGTCACCAAAGAGAGTTTTGACGCCTTTGGATATTATACTCGGAGAAATTTGACTCGTGTGAAGAAATTGAACCTCTCTTTTGGACAGTAAGCATTCTTTTGTGAAGAGAATAAATCTTTTAGAAATAACATCCCTCATTTCAAGTTCAACTTTGACACTCTCTTCCCAAGTCTTGAATCTCTCCATCTCAACCTTTCATAGTAATTTAATTAATCATTTTCCTTTTTATATAGAATGCTTGATTAGTTGCTCAAATACAAATGACAAAGATCTTAATATTTTCGCTTCAAATGTCCTCACAAAGCTCCATTCTATCAAAGAAATGATCCTCCAACTTTGCTGGTAACCCCTGAGCTCGTCACAATCTCATGAATAAATAGCTTCTGGAGCATTACAGATGAAGGGATGTTAGCTTTTAGTTCATGCATCAGCCAAAATCCTACCCTGCAAAGACTCAAGATCGACTTTTATGGGTATAAAAAAGAGGAATCTTTCAATAATATAACACTATATTAGTTGGAGAGCAATTACAGATAAAGGTCTCAGCTATTTTGCCCAAGAGGTCTGCAGCAAAAATAAGAATTTACGAGATTTTACTGTCCTTTTTGCTGAGTAATATTCCTGATTTCAATAATTAACTGATTCCTACAGTTGTTACCTGTTGACAGATTCGGGTATTATCTCTCTTTTAAACCAGATCGGAACCCATCTTCCCCATCTTGAGAAGCTTCAGCTTGATTTTTCTCGGTATCCACTTGAGAGATTTTCTATTAAAAAGCCCATTTATAGTTCTCCACATAATAAGATAGAGGTGACAGATGCTTCATTGAAGGAGTTGGGTGCTACTATCTCAAAGCATGGAAAGAATTTAAAGTGCCTAGCTTTGAGTTTTAGTGGGTAAGAGAGGGTGATTTCAAGAAGATATTGAGAATAATAGATGCATAAAAGTGACAAATCAGGGCCTTGAAGCGCTGATTTCACCCATTGAGAAGATTGCAAAGAATCTAAAGAGTGTGAAATTACATTTTAGAAGGTAGGAGTATTGGGTTTGGGGTTTCATGTTGATTTTTAAATAGGTGTCCTTCAATCCCAGAAGACTATGTTTGGCAGATTAATCAAAGGTTTGGAGCCTATACAAATGTTGATTTCAAACTTGATTGGAGCTTTGAGTTGAATGGTTAAATAGAATTTTATTTTTATGAATGAATGTGTCTTTGGCCATTGTAAGTATGATTTTGTACTTTTTTTAATTCAAAATGTGGCTTGATGGAATTTTCCAAGAGAAAACATTTTTTTCGAAAAACACATAAGATTTTTTCTCCAAATAATTTTTTGGAAAATTTTCTTTCAGAAAATTCTTCTTTATTTCAAGCAAGAGAGAGAGAACATGTTTTTTTTTTTTGAATTTAATTTTCTCAACATTTTTTCATTTCTTTTTTATGAAAAGTTTTCTCATAAAATCTTCAAGTACATTGGAAGTGTTTCCTTTGAAGAATTTACTGTATGTTGGGAGTCCTGGTAATCTTCAAAAGAAATTTTGTGACAACGGTGAATGTTGGAAGAATATTGTCGAGGGGGCCATAGCTCAATCGGTAGAGCAACTGACTCCAAATCAGTAGGTTGGGAGTTCGAGTCTCTCTGGCCTCATTTTTTTTATCTCAAATCCCTTTCAACTCTTCTCAGTCTCCTGAAAACCTTTGAGTCCTCTCCTCTTGAAAAACCCCAAAATATCAAATAAAAATCCAAGAGAAGCAGCATTGGCATCAGAACCCCCCGTAATCAGAAAGAAGGGAGAAATATTGGTTATTAAGAATAACATCAAGAGATTTTATCTTATAAATTTTTATTAAAAAATCAAAGCGTGATCAGTTCCTTCTCAGTCCTAATGGGAAACTCTCTTCAAAGTGATCAAAAGCTTTCCAACGCCGTCTGCCCAAAAAGACTCTCTCAACCCACTAACACCGATCTAAAAGCTGAGCATTCGCTCTTTTCCTCATACATTCAACGTCATCAAGCCACTTTGAGCCATAGTCAGAAATTTTGTGATTCTCGGACTGAATAATTTTCCTATAGGAATGAAAACTCACCAAAGTAAATATGAGAAGAATTTTCCAGTTCGAGATAATCAAGTCGAACTGAAGACTCAGCACGGAATTGCGTAAGTCTTGTTCCTAACACATCCTTATCATTATGGATAGGCATAAATTGACTGTAGATAATTCATTGAAAGCCTTTCTAAAGAATGATCAACTTCATCAGTGGAAAGGTCTTAAGCATTTGAATGTCAAGTCTCTCATAGAAAAAGATAATAGAATTAACGTATTTTTTAATAGGGTTGAATCATCACATGATGTGGGACAGCTCATGGCCCCCTTTGCTGACTTTCTGATCTCAAGAATGCGAGATCTTGAAGGAATAAAGTTTACCTTTACCAGGTACGATAGCCTGAGGTCATTTTTAATGGTTATTCTCGAATAGTTATTATTCAATCACAGGAGAAGTTGTTGAAGAGTTCATTCAGAAAATCACCAAACATATGGCCCAGCTGACCCAATTTGAACTTATCTTCAAATAGTAGAGGCTCGTTTTGTCTGAATATTGAGTATAATAATGTCTCTAGCCAGAAGCAAATTAATAATGGCCATGTCAAATTTATGGTTCGCGAGATCATTAGAAATCTCCCCTATTTGGAACTCCTTACCATTCGTTTCGATGGGTAATCGTTTTTCTTTGGGATTTCTTCATTGTTTTTAGATGTTCCAGCGTCACTAAAGAAAGCTTTGATGCTTTTGGATATTACTCTCGTAGAAATCTGCCTCGCGTCAAAAAGCTCAACCTTTCCTTTGGGCAGTACATCTTTTCTTTGGGAAAAATAAAACTCTTTAGAAACGACATTCCTCATTTCAAGTTTAACTTTGACACTCTCTTCCCTAGCCTTCAATCTCTTCATCTCAATCTCTCCTTGTAAGTTTTCTTTGGGGGAAAATGTGAGTGATTTTCAACAAGTTGTTCGAACACAAGTGATCATGATCTTGCGGTATTTGCTAAAAATGTCCTCACCAAGCTCCATTCCATTCAAGAAATGATCCTCCAGCTTCGCTGGTAACCTGTATTTGGGTCCGAATCCCCTCATAGATTTATAGTTTCTGGAAGATTACCGACAAAGGGATGAAGTCTTTTAGTTCATGTATCAGTCAAAATCCAACCTTACAAAGACTCAAGATTGACTTTTACGGGTATAAATAAAATCATTTAAGCTTTCACAACAATCTCACATCACATTAGTTGGAGAGCAATCACATCGAAGGCTCTCACACATTTTGCTCAAGAAGTTTGTTGTAAAAGCGTTAATTTACGAGATTTTGCTGTGCTATTTTCTGAGTAATATTTCCCCTTTCGGGAGTTAACCAACCCCTTATAGTTGCTATCTGTTGACAGATTCAGGAATCATCTCGCTTGTAAAGGAGATTGGAGCTTACCTTCCCAACCTTGAAAAGCTTCACCTTGATTTTTCACGGTATCCACTCATAAAATTTGCTGTTTATAACCATTTGTAGCTCTCCACATGAGAAGATTGAAGTGACAGATGCATCGTTGAAGGAGCTCAGTGTGATGATAGCAAACCATGGGCAACATTTACGATGCCTAGATCTGAGTTTTAGTGGGTAATATAGCGAGATATGAAGAGGATTTAATGAGAATAATAGATGTTTGCAGATCACAAACAAGGGCCTGGGACACTTGATTTCGCAGATTGAGAAGATTGCTGAAAATTTAGAAAGTGTGAAATTGCATTTTAGAAGGTAAGGAGATTGGTTTGAGGATGAGATGTTGATTTTGAAATAGATGTCATTTGATTGGAGAAGACGAGATTTGGAGGATAAATAAAAAGTTTAAAGCTTATGCGAATATCAATTTCAATATTGATTGGAGCTCTGATAAAAATGCTTAAAATTTTCTGTTTGTTCTTGGCATAATTCTTTTATCTGATTAATGAAGCACCATCTTTGTATTCTTTCTCAAAAAATATCATTTTTGAAGAATTAAAATTTTTCAAAACAAAAATACCTTCAAAACAATTTTCAGAAAAATTAGAATTGCTATTCAAGTTTTTTTTTTTTTCTCAGCACAATTCTCTTGCTTAATTCCTCTTTTCTATATAAAAATCTTCTGTCATATTTCTAATTAAGACCACTGTTCTAAGGAGAGATCCTCCCTGATTTTTGGATTGGTCTAATTAAGGGCCATAAAAAAAAAAAGCAAAATTTTTTCAGGGGTGGGTTTTAGTTGAAAACATGACGGTATTAAAATTCTTCTCTTTCTGGGCTTCTATTCTTTCCTGTCATTAAAACATTTAATTTTATTTGAAAAACTTCTTCAAATTAAGAAGCCAAAAAACGAATGAGTCGCTTAAATTTCATTCAAGAATAGATTTTCCTGAGAACCTGTGCCTGAGAATAGCTTTTATGAGACCAAATGGATAATCTCCCCAAAAAGAAATTCTATACAAATTGCGCAATTGTTGTTTCTTTGTTCAATCAACATTGGGAGTGTGGCTGAAGCCTCGGGAAATTTGATGTTTTCATCATATTTAAAACTCTGTTGATCAGATGGTTCCTTGAGGTTTCTCTTATTTGAGTTTGAAGGAATTCTCTTGAGAATCCAGAGCCTGAACAGGAATGAAAGGTTTTTGGTTTATAGAGGCTAAGGTTGATTGAGAAAACTTTTTTTTGGAAGTACTGCTATTTTAAGTAAATTGAGAAATTAAAAAAATTAAAAGATGTGGGCAAATCTTTATTTTATCCTCTTTTTTATTTGAAAACACGTTTGAAATCATTAAACTTTTAAACAAATTTGAAATAAACACTCCACACATTTCTTTAATCATGAATAGGAGGAAAAATCAACAGGTTAAGTGTTCCTTGCTTGGAGGTTTTCTGTGAGAAAAGAGAGCTACCTCACAAAAAGTCAAGTTTCTTTTAGTGTTAAAGAATTTTCACGCTTCCTGAATGACTTATAAGGGAGAGATGGGGGCTTCTTAATGAATCAACCTTTGACTTTTTTTCATGAGCGTGAGAGGCTTATTTTATGAGAAGGGGGCTTTCTTTCTCGGAATTTACGCAATACCACTTTGCTTTGAGAGTTTTGGAAATAAGTAGCTGGTCATTTAAGAGTTCGAGAGAGGAATGTTGAACTCTTTTTTTGTTGAAAGTTTTAAGTAAATTAGATTTTAAAATGAAATAAATTTTTAATTGAGATGCAGTATGAATTTCAAGGATAAAATTTCATTTTTCAAAAACACCAACCAGCCTTTTAGGGTCTTTAGCTCTCATTTCTGAGCCTCTCGTTGTGAAACTCCGAAAAACTCTTTCAAGGTCCTCAAAGAACTTTGTCAAGAAAAGTTTTACTCTATTCTTTCGAGCTTTTTCTTTTGCTTGAAAGGGGTATTTATTAAATCAATTGAAAGTTTAATTCGTGGTTTTTACTTGAAGAAAAAACTTTTTTTCGATTAAACGGGTTTTTCATAAAAGTTTGTTTAAGATTTTCATCAATAAAAAAATGATTTTTTCCAGCCATTATGGGTAAAATTTCCTTTCAAAACCTCAAAGGAAATAGCTTTGAAGGAATATCTCGGGAATCCCTTTTTAGAAGTGGAGTGGGATTCAAAATTTCTGGAGGCTTAAAAAATTCCTCTGATTTTCAAATTCAAAGGAATAATTAACTGAATAAATGACTGCAAAGTTTCTTTCTTATTTTGGCTTTACCTCAAGAGCCTTCAGGTAAAGAGCTTAGAAGAGTTCAGATTTTGCTTTGTGGAAAGGATAAAAAAGCTTCAAAAAAGTAGAATATTAGGAATGCTTGCTTGTTCGAGAATAAAACCACTATAAAACGAGATAAAATAAATTAATCAAAAGCTCTCTGAACTAAAAGTTTAAACTAGTTTTTTCGGCTCAAAAGAATAAAACAACTTTCTATCTCAATAATAAAAACCTGAATCGCCTGAATTATAAAAATAGAAACACTTGTCCTCACTCAAATTCATTCTCGATAATCCGATATTCTATCAGCGATTTTTCAATTCAAACGGTCTTCTGAGATCTTTCTTGGCTCTAAGATTCTATGTAAGCTAATTTTTCAAAGAGGATTTCAAGAAACTGAAACTCAAGGCTATTTTTATAAAAAGGAGAACGAATCCAAGAGATTTTAATTTCAGGGACGTCATATCTAAACTATTTCAGCCAAAATTTAGATTTTTCTCTGTTTGATGATTTCGGTAGTTTTTAACTATATTTAATGCCTGCCTCAACGTATTTTTTATAATCTCTTTTTAATACTTTTAGTCATTAAAATTCCTCTAATGAGACTCCTTAAACAAAAGGTTCAACGAGCTCTTCAACTTGCTCAACATCGTCAAGCTCAAGAAGCAAAAATTTGCTCCCAGAATCTGCTAAAAATCCTCACTGCACGAAAAGAAAGTCCAGAAAACAAGGTGCAAAATGTCAAAGGAGTTTTAAGAAAGAAAAGAAAGCTCTCACCTGGTAACAATATAATGAAGAACTACTGCCGAGCTTTGGTGAACTTTGGCTTGTCCTCTTTGGCGGTTCCTTACCTCTCAAATCAAGAAGAAAATAGCCTTTCATATGAGAGATTTTTCCAGATTCTCACTTTAAGGAAAAAGAGCACAAATTGTATAAAGGGGCTGAGAGGACTCTTGTTAAAAGAGAGAAGAGATTCAAGAGAGACAAGAGCGTTTAAAGGGATGTTTCAGGGGGCTTGTGGGGTGTCCCCCAAGTATTTTTGTGTGAATTGGATTTTTAATAGTAAGGTTGATGATAAAGTGAAGCATCTACGATATCGAGGAAGGATTCTAAGAAGAGTTCAGAACCCTCAATATTTTACTTATTTAGAAGATATTAAAACAATCAGAAATAATACATAGAGAGTTTTTTGAGTCTTTGCCTTGCTTGTTTGTAGATAGGTGATTATTGTCAAATTGGTTTATACATAGATTTTTCAATCATATGATATAATTGCTTTGATTAATTGGGGGATAGGCCCCGGAACTTATCCCATCACCCCAATCCCCCTTGAATAAATCCTTCTTTTTAAGCAAGTTTTCGACTCATATTCTGGAAAATCCAGATCTATTTCTAAAAAGCGGATCACGATTAGACAAGACATTCAAGTTTAATTGTTTGTTTTCCCGTAGTTTCATGCTTGTTTTACAAGAAGAAGTACAATTTTTCTCCTTCTCACTTTTTATTTTATACGGAAGATTCATGACGATACGCAATCACAGACCTTAGAAAATTCGGTAAATGGTGAATAACCTAGTAAAAACCACTGCTGCAAAAAGAGAAAAAGGCAAAG
>Ga0182738_1004169_pt1 | contig 16118 bp, 19 predicted proteins | sample eDN5th30CBELigMG_FD_128876 | JGI IMG/M metagenome (GOLD analysis project Ga0182738, IMG submission 128876) | Enriched Miracle-Growth compost microbial communities from Emeryville, California, USA - eDNA 5th pass 30_C BE-Lig MG (version 2)... ... | reverse complement strand
TGTTGCGAAGATAACTTCATGGTCGCTCCTCCGTTTCAATAGTTATTTGCTAACTATTTCGATAGAGGGAAGCCAAAACCCTTTAAACTTTTTATTTTATTTTCAGGATAGGTAAGTAGTAACGTATATTTTAATAAACATCAGATTTTAGCCTGGTTTTTTTCAATTTTTATTATTATACGAGTTGAATTCACATCTATATTTCCAATTTGTTTTGAATATGATAAGTCCGTCCATACTACTAATACCCTACAACATCTCTTATTAAGGGAGATGTATACATGAAATGTGCTATTTACATTCGAGTATCTACTGACAAAGACGAGCAAAAAACATCCTTAGAAAATCAACAACGCTTTTTTTTCAACCTGATGAGTGAGAAAGGGTGGGAGCTTTATCAGTTTTACGTGGATGTCGAAAGCGGAACTTCCTCTAGAAAACGAACTAACTTACTTAAATTAATAGAGGATGCTAAAGCGAAAAAGTTCGATGTGATATTATCCAAAGAATTGTCTCGACTTGCGCGAAACGGGAAGTTGTCATACGAAATCAAGGAAATTGCTGAAAAGCATCAGATTCATATTATTACTTTTGACAATGCTATTAACTCACTAGAGAACAATAGCCAAATGTTTGGCTTATATGCGTGGGTTTATGAGCAAGAGTCACAACGGACATCTGAGCCCTTCAATTGTCAAAAAAATCTTTGATGATTATGAGAATGGAATAGGATTCGACGCTATTGCTCGTTCCTTATCAAAACAAGGAGTACCTACTCCTTCAACAGTAGCTAACAAAGCAAACGCTTCGAATTTTTGGCACGGTTCGACAATCAAGAAAATACTTTCTAATCCTCACTATTTAGGCGATTTAGTACAAGGACGGGAGAAAACACTCAGTGTAACGTCTAACACACGTCGTAAGATGAAAGAGGAAGATTACATCATCGTAGCTAATACACATCCTTCTTTGATATCACGAGAGAAATTTGAGATTGTGCAAAAAATGATGAAGTTGAGAAGTAAAAAACGTCCAAATTCTAGTCTACACTTGTTTACTAACTTTTTGTATTGCAGCGTATGTCAGAAAAAATTGTGGTATCGCTCAAATCGAGAAGGGTATATCTGTGGAAGTTATTCCAGGCATGGAAAAATAGCTTGTTCTAATCACTTCATTTCTGAAGAGGCTCTAACCATGCATGTAACATGAACCATCAAATCGAAACACTTGATGATACAATTCAAACGAAAGCTGAGAAGAAACATAAATTCCTTATCCTTCTTGCTGATGAGTTAATTACACATAGCGAGTATAGAGAAGCAATGGACAAGTTAGACGAAGAACTTCGTGAACTGAAACTAAAAAAAGTGAGCTCGAAAGCTCACTCCAATTTCATTCAATTGATGTATCACTAAAGAAACTCATCAACTCATTGCTTTCTCAGACTCCAATAAAGTCTTTATCGAAAGCAATATTAACTGAGTTTGTTAAACAAATCGATGTTAATGAAGAAGGGACAGCTTACATAAGATTCACTATCCCGCTTCTCGAACATCATTTACCAACATAAATCATCTGCACACAGCACTCCACACGTGTCGAGTGCTGTGACCTACGTACCTACTGTCACTTTTAGCATTGCTGCTTCAATTTTCAACTCAACTCTTTGCTGTACCAGTATGCGCGATACGCATCACCGCGCTGTTTCTATTGACATGTTAGATTAGCCAACCGCCGTATCTCTTCGCTTAACCTTTGATTGACTGGATACACTTCTTCTATGAAAGTTAAAATGCGAAGCGCCGATTCGGGAACTCGACAGTATCCCTGTATCATGTCTTCTATGATTTCCGCAAAATGGGGGTATCTCTTCTCTAGCCGCCTCTCATTCCCGAATGGGTCGGGAAAGTAATCCACCTCTTGCTCAAGCAGGTGGAGCACAGATAGAATCCTGTCCACAGCGTAACCTTGAACAAATCTCGTCGCGGATAGACGCTCACCCCTAGCATAGCGACCGAGACCCACATACAGATTTGTTAAGGCTTCGTTCAAAGGGAAGTCCAATGAATCCTTTTTTAGGCTGGGGATCGGGTTGGAAGGGTTGGCGATTCCTGTATCAACATACATCGGATCCTTCCATATAACCCGGCCACCCGTATAAGAGGCGTTCGCCAGCTCCCATTCCTCGAATACCGCATATTCCCCAAAAACACCGTCCTCGAACAGTACTTTATATCCCACATCCGAATTCTTAAACGAATAGGCAAGAGGGTGTATTTCCTCAAGCCAATCTAAGCGGTCGATATATCTGTTTTTCTGCCCGGGCTTCACAATGACAAAGAAATCTAAATCCGAATACTCATCCATCCGATCTGTCTCGGCCCCAACGGAACCAACTCCTAACAAAACTAGAGCTCCTCCCTTGCATTCGAGCGACTTGCCAATCTCGTCGAGCCGATGAAGCAGTAATTCTGTTTTCAACATAAGAATCCTCCTTTAGATTTTGGAATGCAAAAAGGGTCCAACCCACTTCTCAGCGAGGTTGAACCCGAAGGTTACATTGCCTTTAATTCCCTAAGACGATGCTATCATGCATTTTTGCTACTGTCAATCGTAAAACTTGCCGTTACTTGTGATACGGTTCACCCTAATTATAACTAAAAGTCAGTATTCTGTTTTAATTGCAAGAATACTAACTTTTAGTATCATTCTATTTCATTTAGGCATTCTGATTATTGGTCAACTCTATGAGTTGATACTACAACTTCAACATGTGTTGTCGTCCTGTCTATTTACTTGCTCAAGCGAATATGTCACTTCTCTTTTCTTTCCATCAATATTACCACTTCCACATGGCTTGAGAGGACAGAATGAATGTCATTTGAGTATGTTCGTTCTCGGAAACATATCCACTGCGTTTTTAGCACTATCGGTAGACGGGAACATATCCATTCATGATAAAAAATAACGTGTCTAATTGCATAATCATGATTGAGTAGAGTTGTCAAAAGAATAAACATAACGTATTTCAGTAAGTTTTTTTCCTGCAATTTCAATAATGCATTCATCGTCTTCATTGCATCGCCACTTATTCTTCCGGCTGAATCAATACTACCCCCTGCTCTGAGATGACAATAATGATATCACCTGAAGCTGGTATCCCCTTGTTGGAAGTATATCTTTCAAAAAATTTGACAAAACTTATCATCTAGTACAATTTCCATGCCTAAAACCACAATATTAATATCCCTCGACTACTATAACTTCACCTTCTTCAGCAGTTGGGGGTTGAAAATGATCATAATAAGTGGAAGCTGTTTGCTCCGTCAATATGATATCATTTTGATGATTTCCGTTTCTTTTTCGAATACGTTCCATAACAACTTCCTTAGGTGTCTTTATATAATAGATTTTGGGTTCTATGTCGTATTTCTTTAATAATGAAATATATTCATTTCTCATTTCTCTAGACCAAAATGAATAATCGAGAACAATATCAATGTTTTGCATGATAAGTGAAATTAGTTTTTCATCAAGATAGGTTTTAATATCTTCTAAAACCTCCTGAGGTAAAGGATGTTCTTTCAAACCTCGTTTGAATGATTCTTCATCATAAGATAGTATTGTCATCCCAGTACTTTCAAATTTTTTTGCTAGTGTTGATTTACCTGCTCCCGCAGGGCCGCACATTAAAATAACTTTACTTTTTGACAAATTATCTACTGTATTTTTCATTGATATAACCTCCTATAACAAACCAAGAAAACATGACACTCTCCTTAAGCATTATTACCATTCGCTCTTTTCATGATTTCCTGTACTATTGATGTTTTAGCATTCGCATAGTGCTGGACATGCCTCCATTTATTCTTTGCCAAGCTTCGTTTGACTTGTGCATATTTGTCCCGATCAGTATCATTAGTCCGCAACCAATCACGGAAGCGTAACATTCTATCAATCTCTGATGTGCCCAAACTGAACACATGCAGATTAATATCGGTATCCGGTCCTTTAAACAAACGATGCTCAAACCAGTCAGGTTCTCGAATCTGTAGCACATATCCGGCCGCTTCCAACACTGGAACGTAGGATGACTCATCAGCAGAATCCTTAACAACCAACAGTATATCGATGATTGGCTTTGCACAAAGCCCAGGAACCGAGGTTGAGCCCACATGTTCTATTTGCAACGCTTTGCTGCCGAGTACTGAATGAATCCGGTTCGATTCCTGCTCAAACAATTCAGGCCAACTTGAATCGTATTCAACAAGAGTGATCGGTGCATTGTGCGGCTTAAGCTCACCAACCGTATTCTTTTGCAACTCATCATCCGTTGTAGGCATGGAGGTATTATTAGATATCATCTTATCGCACTCCTTTGCTGCTTATTATCTAGGGTTAAACTTAACTACTATTTTTTCTTTGCGATATAAAATATATAACTGTAATAATCTACTACTAATCTAAAATAAAGCGATTATAAGCTATCCTTTTTCCTGTGTTTGTTTTAAAGTTTTCATCTATACACTTTTTTATCTTTTCCTGTTCTTTTTCTTTATCCATAACCGTTAAATTTTCAAGCAAATCAGCTTCCCATTGTATTTGAAAATCAAGTCCATCAATTTTAGATGGAGTATGATGGTTGCCTATTATAAAGCATATTCTATCAATATTTTTGTTATAGCCTACCTTTTTTAATATTTCTTTCGCTACTGCTGGTCCTTCCTTTTCTTGATAGACACCATCAATAGAACCGTATTTTTTTTGTGCTTCAACCGCACCAATATCATGTAGTATAGCAATAATACTAATGAATTCTTTTTCTTCCTCTCCGATATTTTCTCCTTTCATTATATCTTCTGCATTTTTCAAAACTTTGAGAGTATGCTCTATGCCAAAAGGAATTTCTTTGAATACTTCTTTCATCTCTATAATAATTTTTTCTTTAAACATAAATTACCTCCATTTATACCTTATAGGTGTTTTAGTTCTATCTATCCACTTTTTTGTTCGCCGATACAATCAGCATCATGGGACGGCGCATTTCATCCTGCATCCCCGGAATATCCATCATGTTTTCCGGCGGCTGCGGCTCCACAATATGATTTATTATAAAACCATTTGAAAGCAGTGTATTTAGATATGTGGTCAGTGTTCTATGATATTTTGTAACCTTTTCTCCCAAAAACACAGCTGTCCGTTTGCCCTCATAATAATAATTATCCACCGGAAAATGCAGTATTTCTCCTTTTTCGTTATAATGCCAGTCTTGTGTTCCATAGGCAGTAAAAACAGGATGTTCAACCGTAAAAACTAGCTTACCACCAGACTTCAGTATTCTATATATCTTTTTTACTAAAATCTCATAATCTGCTACATAGTGAAACGCAAGTGAACTTAATATTACATCAAAACTCTCCTCTGGGAATTCCACATCTTCTATAGCACAGCATTTATATTCAACCTGTGGAAAATGTGTTTTTTCTTTGGCTACCTCGAGCATTTTATGAGAAATATCAACACCTACAACAGAAGACGCTCCGTGTTCCATCGCATAAATACAGTGCCATCCATAGCCGCATCCTAAATCAAGCACACGCTTATCTTTAAAATCCGGCAGCAGCTTTCTCAATGTTTCCCATTCTCCTGCACCGGCTAGTCCCTGCTGTGAGCGACTCATTTGACTGTATTTTTGAAAAAATATATTATCATCATATTTGTTTTCTTTCATCTGAATTCCCCTCGTTTAAAAAGTTATTTATCTCCGTTGCAATTTTTTTCACTTCTTTATAAAGCTTCTCGGTCATATCGTAGCATTCAAAAAGTGAAAGACCGAGTACTTCAAAAATATGATTTACCCTTTCGGCATATTTTTTAGGTTTATATTCAAAAGTTTCAAGCAGTTTTATAGCTTTCTTTTCGTTAATGCAATAAGCATTATTGCATGCAAATAGTACTTGATTTAAGCATGAAATAATACGAAAAACATGGCCTGCAATATAATATTTATCCTCTGCTCCCGCATTTGCTTTCACAAACATTAAAGAGAACTCTGCTTCAAATAAAAAAAGTTTATCAAGCTCTTCTTTAGAGCACCAGGGTAAATTTCCGCCTGATTTTTTAATTCGCATAAGCTTTCATTTTTAGCATATTGTATCTTGCTGATAGCCAATTCTCCACGATACATAGCACTTATATAACCATGGGGATGCCCGGTCTGATAATTGGCAGTAACACTTCCTTGCTCCGTATCTTTGATTATTTGTTCCACCCGTTTTATATCACGTAAAATCAAGTCAACATGATACCCGTTTATAACTAACCATCCGCCACCATTAATCCAATCACCCCACGCTCCGGGAGGTACAACAAGGTCGATTCTATTCTCATCATCCAATTCTGTAGCAATTTGATTAATCGCTGTCAGGTCAAATGATTCTGAATTGTAATAGATTCCTATATCTATATCAGAATCCTCTGTATGGGTACCTCTTGCACGGGAACCCCCTAATACGATGCCTTCTATATAAGGCAAAGAGGATAATTTTTCTGTCACTGATTGAATAATATTATCTATCATACGAACACACCCTTTATTTTATTTTGCATCTAATTTTCTAATCTCAGTTATCATTGGGCAAACTATTGCAATGCAAATAATTAAAATACCTGATAGTAAAAACCAATGATTTACACCGATTTTATCAGCAAAGAATCCAGAAAGAATTAACCCAATTGGCATAGCAAGAGACATGATACTTCCAGTTAAAGAAAATACACGTCCTAAATATTCAGGCTTAATTTTCTCCTGAAAAAGAGCTGTTTGCACACCGCTGTAAAACGGAACCGAAAGCCCCATTATTGCACAGCAGACTACAAATATGAAAAATCCACTTTGAGGAAGTAATCCTGAAATGGTTAAGCTTATCCCCATCATAAAAATTGATGCCATTATTAATAAGATTCGCTTTTGGTAATTCCCAAATAACCCTAATAATAGACCCCCTATCAACATACCAGAGGCATAAGCAATCTCCGTAATAGAAATATGCATCGGTGTACCATTAAAATATTCCATAGTGATTAAAGGATATAATGCATTTATGGGCATATAAACAAACATATATAATGTTCCAACGAGTAATAAAGCAAATAATCCTTTATTTTGCCGTAGTACAGCCATTCCTTCTTTCATTTCTCCTATGAAATTTGGTTCCAAACTTTGCACTTGATCACCCAGCTTAGGAATACGTACAAGTGCTACCGTAATAGATGCAATCACAGCACCCAATACATCGATGGCAATAATAGCATTTAAATCCCAAACGGAGTATAGGAGTGCTGCAACCGCCGGACTAACAATATAGCTTATAGACTGCAAAGACTGACTATAGCCTGCACATTTCGTAAGCTGTTCTTCTGGTACTAAAAGTGGCGTAACCGCATTGAGAGCCGGGGTATGAAAAGCTGTTCCAATGCTACGGATAAACAATACTACCATAACCATCCAGATAGGTAACTCCATATACAATGCAACAATAGCAAGCACTGCCCCAGCTGCTGCGATAATTAAATCAGCACCAATCATTATCTTCTTCCTATCATGACGATCCACTAGCACACCAATCGCAGGTCCAAAGACCGCATAGGGTAAAAAACCTACTAGTGAAGCCATAGACAAGACCATCGCAGATCCTGTTTTCTCTGTAAGGTAAAAAATAATCGCCATTTGCAGGATGGCACTAGTGATTAATGATACTGCTTGCCCTGCCCATATTGTATAAAACTTAAGTTTCCAATTGTTGTATTTTTCCATTTATATTATCTCCTGCATATTATTTTGCTTGAATTTCTATTTTGAATAGCATTCTAGGCAATAAAAAATGCAGGCCTAAATCCACAATGTGGCTTTTGGTCTGCATACATACAATTTGGAAACATTCATATTAAAGACATAGTTAAATAAAGGTATAGTTAAATAACTTATATCTCACCGTAACTAATGAATGCTCAATATCGTATAAATAAGCACAACAAAAAAGCCTATCATCGGGGATAGATTCTGCTTTTTTTATTGCCAGCTTATCTTAAACGCATTGAGGCTGTCATAGTTTCGGTTCCTCCTAAACTCTTATTTGTATCAGCATATATTTTAACACAATAAGTTGTATTAAACAACGTTTAAAATTGAAAAAAAGCCACGGACAGTACAACAAACATATACATCCCAGGAAGATAATATTGATTTAATTATAGATTACCTGAATATACCGATAAGCCATGCTTAATACAATAAACAAATAGTTTGCCACCGGTAGTTATAGGAAACCTACAAGTTGGACTTTGTTCTGGGTACAAGCGATTTAGAAATACTCTGTCACTTTTAACATAGGCCACAAAAGAAAGATAATGATCTTTGGTCATTGGATGGTCAAAAGTGACAAAGTAATCAGTATCTATTTCCTCTACCGTGATTTTTGGTGCAATAGTTGCAACAGTAGGCAAGATACGTTCTAACTTTCTTCCGCAGCAGAAGATAGAGGCACTTCCTGTGCTCACCAAAATATTTCCACAGGAAGGACAAACGTAAAAACGTACTTTATCAATATTGCCGCTATCCGGCTTATTTGATGTGATTTCACCCTCCATCATCTGTTTCATATCAACACCCAAAATAGTAGATAGTTCTGGCCACAGCGATAGGTCAGGACATCCTAAACCACATTCCCATTTTGAAACAGTTTTATTTTGAATACCCAGTGCATCTGCAATATTTCTCTGGGTAAGGTTTTTTTCCTTTCGTAGCTTGGCAATTAAATTGCCTATTTTCACACAATCCATGCCACCACCTCCATTTCTGCTTAGTATATCATACTACATGAACCTTGCGATTACTTGTACCAATCTTGCTGGAAGCTGCTTCAAATCGGTTATATCCAGTGTGTTTTCAGCACCGTAAAGTTCTCGGATAGCCTCCTTATCCTGTCCAATAGCTGCAGCTAGGAACTGGATGCCTTTTCGCCTAAATTCCTGCAAAGTATCTTTCATATCATACGCTGCCTTTTCACCTGAATAATCAGGCATAGCCTTAGGCTGCCCGTCACTGATGCTGATTATTAATTTGGATTTTTGGGGCGCATTAAGCAATCTATCGGAAATAATGCGCAATGCCATACCATCCCGATTGTTGCTGCGAGCCTGAATGTTCATAAGAGCATATTTTTCATTTGCATCTTTGCTTTCAAAGTCTACATAGGCATAGACAGACATTTGCTCCAGCTTGGAGCGGTCTGCTGTATCCCCGTAAACCATTATCGGAATGCCACACCCTTTGCAGAATTCGTATAAGGCGACAGCTGCCTGTTTTGCTGCATCCAAACGACCAAAGGCTGACATTGACGCTGATTCATCAATCCTGAGAGCAACCGCAATAGAGGGTTCTTCCTCAGGCGGACGCTTGCGGGCAAATGTGCGAAAATCCATAGAGGCAACCTGATCCGCGCAAAATTTTGTGCCATACAACCTCGATTTCGCGAATTCAGCAGATAATTCATGCTCCAACAGCGGATTTGTTTTTCTGATTAATTCCCGAATAACTGGCATCAAAGTTGTCATCATACGGTTATACTCTTCCCTGTTCTGGTAGGTAACTTCCGGACGATGGACAATCAGCTTAATATCTTCATGGACACTTCCTTGAACACTTTGCCGTGCTTCCCTGTTCAACTGTTTACGAAATTCTTTTTTTTGTAATTCGGTTGTATCTGATTTATCGAGCTCATGATAGAATGGAGTGCCATTTTCCCCATTATCATTGCTTGAAATATCAGTATTTTCATCACTGCTCGTATCAGAATGCCCCTCACTGTCTTCTGATTTTCTCAGACGCACTGCATTTTTATCAGCTTGATCTGTCTTGGCAGAGAATTCTCCGTTTTCGGAAATATTAAGTTCCATTACTTCAGGATTTTCTCCGTCTTTTTGCGATTGACATATGTGATCCATTTCCTCAAGCTTTTCTGTCAAGCCATGACTAGCCAGTGCCTGCTCTAAAATAACAAGCTCCTGCGGATCGGTCGTGATTTTGTATAACACCTTATAATATAAACTTTTTTGGATTGAGGCACCACTTTGAACGGCATCCACCCAAAAGATATAAGAACGCATACCGGCCACACCTTTAATGGCATTGGCGCGGGCTGTCTCATCCAGCACCATAATCGTTTCAGCTAAAAGAGATAGTACAGGTTCAGATTCATAACCGGTCTTAGCTTTAACCCGCTCCATCATCACTTCTTTAGGCGGTAAATCTAGTTTTTCTGCATGCTGCACTCGATCTCGCAAAGCTTCATTTAAGGGCCGGAAGCCATTGTAACCGCGGTTTGTTGTGATAACCGCAATAAAATCAGGGTGACGATGCGCGATACGAGTTGGCAAGTTTAGACTGCCATCTGGTTCTAATGCGGAATTTAGCGCCATTAAAACAGCAGCATCCCGAATCACTGTCGGTTCCTGAATCTCCAAGAGCCATCCATTTTCATATGCACGAACAATTTCAGAAGGATAATAGCGATATTCAACCTTATCAGAATGATCATCTTCTTCTGACAGCACCGGAAGAATCGAACCCAGGACATCGGATTTATCCATATCTGCAAAACAGGTTACTTTCGTATAAGGCAGGTTAAAATCAGCAGATAAAGCTTTGGCAATCTGGGTTTTTCCCGAACCAGCATCCCCTTCCAGCAAAATGGTGCTAATTTTCATTTCACCGCGATTCCAATTTCGTACGATCTCTTCATATATTCGTTTTTCTGCTTCACTTTCAATATGTGAAGGCGGCTTTTTCCAGACAAGCGACTGTTCCTCTTCAGTCAGCTGCCTGTCCGGTGACAAAATACAAGTCTTTTTCATTGTTAGTAACACTCCAACTCTTCTAGTATGCGGCTAAGCACTCGTTGACGTTCTCCAATTATTTCTCCTAAATCATTTAAACTTTGGGCAAATGCTTTGATGTCCTCATTGATATTTTGATTGTCTACACACACTTCTACTGGTAATACCCCACCTTGTACTCCAACTCGTTCCACTGTGGGTTTTTCCGGGTCATATAAAAGGGGGAGTCGGTAAGCCTCCTTGAAGTAAAGCAATGTCCTGGACAAAAAAATCATCAAATCAAATATTTGATGGATGGGCAGCTCCTGGGCCAAAATCAATTCACCATCTTTATCATTTTTCCAAATCTGTGCGGCAATCTGCATTTTTTTATTTTCTTCCAGCATAGGCGCACCTAGCGTTAAACGTTTGATGTCAGATTGATAAGTATTTCTGCCATCTATACGGTCATAATCATTTGACACCATAACAACTTTTTCATTCATCGCCATATCCTCCTTGCATTTGGATCAGCAGCGAGACACTGTTCTCTCAAACTTTCTAATTTTGCTGTATGATCTTCATGTGGGTCATCATACTTTAACACTTTAATAACTGATAGTTCAAAGCCTTCAGAGCCATATTTGTTCCAGAGTTCCTGTAATCGTTTATTAGGATGCCAGTTGGCTGCCAATTTCATATTAGTGCTGTTAAAGTCTGATTTTGTATCTTTGGAGATACCCAAAAATACCTCGCCAGTTTCTTTACAACGGTAAGATATTACTCCCATTTCAGGATGTCTGTTTTTATAGGCTTCTAAAAGCTCTTTTTTTCTTTTTGTATCCATCATTTTCACCTCGACTCTAGTATAAAACAATGTATCTCAAAATATAATCCACGCTCCGTAGACCATATGAATGCAGAATTTTCCAATAGACAGTATTTTATAAAAATAGTAGCTTGTGCAACTTGCCGTTAAGTTTTTTTCAATTTCCTGTATGACATAAGCATTATAAAAACGAAAAGCCGCCAATCAAGAGCTGTTTCCCTTAATCAGCGGCAAGTCTTATATCTAATTTTCTATATCTATTGCAATACTTGACTTAAATTCCACCTCAATTCTGTCATCATGCACCGTAACCCTTTCAATAAGCCACCTTACTAATTGCTCATCATACTCCTCTAACTCGCAGGATTGCTCATTCAAGAAATCAGTCATTTCAGCGATTCGTTGCCTTTTTCCTTCTCGCTCTGCATTTTCAACTAGTGCATTTTGCTTTAATTCTCGAAGGCGGTAAATTTCATCAGCCACATCATCATAGTCATTCTTGGACTTTGCTTGTATAAGAAGCTGTTGCTGTAATTCTTCCAATTTACCATCAATATCATCGGTGGCATTATCATTTTCTTCATTAAATATAGTAGCTATATTTTTCTGTAGCGTCTGGAGGAAGGGTTCTTTGTTGACCAAAAGTTCGTTAATAGCCTTAACAACTGCATTCTGCAATGTTTCCTCATTTATGGTAGGGGCAGTGCATTCAGAGTCCTTCTCCTCCAGACGGCTGACGCATCGCCAAACAATAGACTTGTATCCTCGGTTATTCCAATGTACCCGTCGGTAAACATCTCCGCACTGTCCGCAGTAAACAATACTCGATAAAGCATACTTACTACTGTAAACTCTTTTTTTACCGCCCTTGCCGCCGCGAAGATTTGCTCTTCGGACCATCTCTTCTTGAACTTGCATAAAAAGCTCACGTGGAATGATAGGCTCATGGCTGTTTTCTACATAATATTGGGGAACAATGCCGTTATTCTTGACTCGCTTTTTAGAAAGGAAATCAACCGTATATGTTTTTTGTAGAAGGGCATCACCAATGTACTTTTCATTCTGCAGTATCTTTTTCAGTGTTTCTGGTCTCCATTTGGCTTTGCCTGCCGCTGTTAGAATACCGTCTGCTTCTAGTCCTCTAGCAATCTGTAAAAGGCTGGCTCCTTCCAGGTACTCCCTGTAAATCCGTTTAACAACCTCAGCACCCTTTGGGTCAATCACTAGTTGCTTATTTTCATCCTTGGTGTATCCAAGGAAACGCTTATGGTTGACCTGAATTTCACCTTGCTGATAGCGATACTGGATACCTAACTTAACATTTTGGCTTAAGGATTGGCTCTCCTGCTGGGCAAGGGATGCCATAATGGTCAGCATAATTTCACCCTTGGAATCCATGGTGTTGATATTCTCTTTTTCAAAGAATACTGCGATGTTTTTATCCTTTAACTGACGGATGTATTTAAGGCAATCCAACGTGTTTCTAGCAAATCGGCTAATGGACTTTGTGATGATCATGTCTATTTTTCCTGCCATACACTCTTCAATCATGCGGTTAAATTCTTCACGCTTTTTTGTATTTGTACCTGTGATACCGTCATCCGCAAAAATTCCTGCCAATTCCCATTCCTTGTTCCTCTTAATATAGTTTGTATAATGCTCAATCTGAATTTCGTAACTTGAGGCCTGCTCATCACTATCTGTTGAAACTCGGCAATAAGCTGCCACTCGTATTTTGGGTTTGCTTTCACTATTTTTATTATTTCCGACACGTTTAATTGCTGGAATAACTGTTACATTCCTACTCACTGCCACTTGTTACACCTCGCTTTCTATCAAACTATAGGCATATTCCGCCTGTTTGTATGGGTCGTCATATTTTTGCACCAGAGGTTTTGCTTTGAACGTTACAGGATAATCCGTTTTCGGTTCATCTTTAGGTTCCCATACCCTCCCGAGCCTTTCTGCTCGTTTTCGTTTTTCTTCTCTGGCTTTTTCAAATGTCTCCTCATCAATAATCGGAGGGTAGAATTCATCGCCAAGATAATGCTTGTTCTGCAACATCTTACTTGCTGTGGCATGGTAGCAGTCTATCCCAGCTTGTTTAGCAGCATCCTTCAAAGAAAGTCCTGCCAAATATCCTGAATATAATTCTTTTACCTGCTCTGATAATTTTTCATCCACAACAGCCTTTCCATCTTCAATTCTATATCCATAGGGTGTGTGCCCCATCTAATTCACCAACCTTTCCTTCAATGTGATTCCACATTTTAATTCAAATCCGACTTTCTCTCGTGAAAAAACAATAATCTTTTCTACGTAATTTTCAAACAGCTCATCCTCATAGGCTGTAAGCATTTCGGACTTAGTGGCAAACTTGAGTAGTCGATCAACTTCTTCCACTTTTGCAAAATTACCATTGACGAAACGTGTAAGTTGATCCTTTTCGGCAAGAAGCCTTTCTCTTTCTGCTTCCAGTGAATTCTTTTCTTTATTAAACAGAGCAGGTTCCAGATATCCTTTGGCCATTAACCCCGTCAACATCTGGCTCTGCTCCATGTTATTTTCAATCTTAGTCTCCAACTCTTCAATTCTGCGAAAACTTGCCGCATTGTTCTGGTTACGTAACCCATTCAAAAGTGGTCTTAATATGAATTTCTGACCGAAAATGAGTTTATTCATCATCGTGACAAATGCAGTCTTTATATCTTCATCTCGTATGAACTGCATGGAACATTCCGTTATATTGCTTATATGCTTACTGCAACACCAAGCAATGTATTTTCTTCCAGATGAATGAATTCGTCTTTTAAAGGTGCTACCACATTCCGAGCAGATGATTTTACTGGAGAAAGAATATCGGTTTAAATATTTGCTGTTGCGTTTTTCGATGCCTTTTTCTTTTGCTCTCTGATTAAGAATGGCATCTACAGCTTCAAAATCCTCATGGCTAATAATTGCCTCATGATGGTTTTCTACGAGATACATATTTTTCTCACCATAATTGGTGTGCCTGTTAAAATGGCTGTCAGTATAGGTCTTTTGCAAAATAACATCGCCAGTATATTTTTCATTGGTCAGAATTCCTCGAATTGTAGTAGCTGTCCAACGACCACCTCTTTTTGAAGGGATACCCTTTTGATTAAGATCATTTGCAACTTTCTGTGTGCCTTTGCCCGATAATACCTCTGCAAAAATATACTTCACAACTTCAGCCTGCTTGAGGTTTACTATCATCTGACCGTCAATGTTTTGATACCCATATGGTGGGTAGGAAATTTTAAAGGTCCCGTTTTGAAATCGTCTTTGAATTGCCCATTTAGTATTTTCAGAAATGGAAATTGACTCACTTTCTGCAAGCCCACTTAAAATGGAGAGCATCAATTCACTTTCCATTGAACCCGTATTAATATTTTCCTTCTCAAAATAGATATGAACCCCAAGATCTATCAGTTTTCGAACCATCTCCAAGCAGTCTGTAGTATTTCTCGCAAATCGGCTGATGGACTTTGTAATGATTAAGTCAATTCTCCCAGTTTCACAGTCTGATAACATTCTAAGCAGGTCAGAGCGGTTTTCCTTTTTCGTGCCACTGATTCCCTCGTCATAATATAAGCCTGCATATTCCCATTCTGGATTCGCCTTTATGTAGGTCTCATAATGGGCCTTTTGTGCTTGCAAGCTGACTAGCTGTTCATTACTATCTGTTGAAACTCGGCAGTAGGCAACCACTCGTGTTTTTGGCTTAATAAAAGAGTTGGCTAGATTCCCTTCTATTTTCGTTATCTTTTTCATCCTCTCACCTCCCTCTTGGTAGATCACATATTACCTCTGAAACCCTTACATATCAACGATTTCAGGGCATTATCTCCGCTAAAAAGGGGGAGAAAGTTTGGCGATTTAGTGCGTCTATCTTGTTGAATTCCACCTCAGTTATTAAGCCTTTTCCGAGCATCCTTTCTAAGCATTTTTTCTGCCTGGATATAATCAAACTCACGCTGTAGCTGTTCCTGTGATACCCTCTTTAATTCAATACTTTTGTCTATAATCTCTTCTGAAATCCTTGTAACTTTTTTATCCTCATGCTGATTCACTAGGAATCACCTCCTACCTAATAGCCGTGAGAACAGGTCGAAGTTGAGGATTTGTAAAATTTAAATGTGAATTAGAGCATAAAAAAAGAGCCTGCAAGGGAAGAACCCCTACAGGCTGCATAAATCTAATAGTTTAGTATTTTATTTGGGAAACCCGATGAAATTCAAGAAACTCTGCTTTTTAGCTTGCCAATTGATTAATCATACTTAATAAATGCATCCGTAAAGCCTGCCTTTTTAGCTTTAGCAAGCTGTGCCTCAGCATTTGCACTGTCAGAATAAGCACCGATCTGCACACGGTAATATTTCTTTTTCACAGA
>Ga0182738_1004165_pt1 | contig 16122 bp, 11 predicted proteins | sample eDN5th30CBELigMG_FD_128876 | JGI IMG/M metagenome (GOLD analysis project Ga0182738, IMG submission 128876) | Enriched Miracle-Growth compost microbial communities from Emeryville, California, USA - eDNA 5th pass 30_C BE-Lig MG (version 2)... ... | reverse complement strand
CGGTACGTTTGGTGTTGCCACACGCGTAGGACGAAGCCTGCGGCGTTCGGCAAGCCGCGCGAGTATGCGGCCAGGCCCCATACGATACGTACCGAACTACTTGAGCGTCGAGAGGTATTCCACCAGATCGCGCAGCTCGCGCGGGCTCAGCAGCTTCACCAGGTCTTGCGGCATGGCCGATTGCCCTGCGGCTTGCTCGTCGATGCGATCCTTTTCTACCGTAATCAGGTTGCCCTGCGGCGTTTGCAGGGTCAGCGTGTCATCGTCCTGGGTTTTGACGATGCCGCTAACCGTGGTCCCGTCATCGAGGATGAGAATCAGCGTCTCAAAGTTCTTGGCGATCTTGGCGCTGGGCGCCACGATCGACTCCAGCAGGTAGCGGCGGTCTTTATCCTTGGCGATCTGCGAAAGATCCGGGCCCACGTCGCCCCCCTGCCCTCGCACCTTGTGACACCGCCGGCACGAAAGATCCACGCGCTCCAAGAACAGTGCTTCGCCACGGGCAGCGTTGCCGCCATGCAGCGTTTCTAGCCAAACGGCGAGCGGATCGCCTGTATCGCGACTGGCTTCGTATTGGCTAAGCCGCTGCTTGATCTCCGGCACGTCGCGCGATCGGGACGCTTCCAAAAGATCGAGCTGACAATCGGCCGGAACTTGGCCCGTTAATAGTCGATCGAGCCACTGGATGAGCAATTGATCGGCCGCGGTGTTTTGTAGTGCACTGAGGCTGGCGAATACGGCTTGCCGCTCAGGCAGGGTGCCGCTTTCCAGCAGCTTAGGGGCTGCCGCGAGGAACGCGTCGGGCTGCTGTTGTGCCAGCGCTGCGGTGGCTGCCGCCCGAACGGCAGGCGAGTCGTCACGCAGCGTTTGTTCGATGACGTCGGAAAGTTGCGGGGGATTCAGATGGGCCAGGGCGGCAATGGCGTCTAGCCGGCCCTGCTCAGGCGAGGACGGATCGAGGGCCAGTTTGACGAGCAGCGGAGCGGCATCACCCAATCCCAAAGTGCCGGCCAGCTTGGCCGCTTCTTGGCGAACCTCGGCGGGGCCGGCAAACAGCCCCGGCAGATGTTGCCGCGCGGCGGCTTGCACACCTTGAACGTCGCGTTTCTCGAGCGGACGCCACAAGCACAACACCGGATCGCGGCCCGATGGCTGCGGCCACTGCGAGAGTAGTTGCAGCGCCAGAACGCGCAGCGGCGTTTCCGCGCGGTCGTTGCCTGCAAAGGCCGCCAGGGCCGCTGCGTTTGCTTGCTGGCCCAAGCGGAAGTTGGCCGCCACCGCCCGGCGCACCGCGGCGTCGGGCAAGCCGGGCTGAGCAACCAACTCGGCCAGTGCCGGCAAGGCTTCCACAATCAGTTCGTCGTAGATCGCCCGAGCAGCCTCGGCCAACAAGCCAGGGTCAGCATCGCGCAGAAAGCTGACAATGGCAGGCGATTTCCAGCGTCGCAGGGTCAGCAACACGCCCCGGCGCACGGCCACCGAGGGATCAGTTATCGCCGCCTGTATGGCTTGCGCATCGGCCGAACCTACCAAGCCCATCACTGCCGCGTGCCGCAGAAACGGATCGCGGTCGGCATTGTTCTTGAGCAATGCCAGCAGAGGTTCAACGGCCCGGCGCTCGCCCAGCTTGCCCAAGCTCTGCGCGGCAAAGAACCGCACTCGGTCGCTGGGATCCGTCAGTTTGGCAATTAGTGCATCAATGCTTGGCAAGTGGCGCACGTCGCCTAGCGCCCCGGCGGCCTGGGCGCGGATTTCTTCGTCGCGATCGTCCAAGGCGGCCACGATGAGCGGCAGCGGACCGGTGAGCTTCTGCTGCCGGGCCACTTGCGCCAGCCCCCACAGTGCATGGCGGCGATCCAAAGGTTCCTCGGACTCTTGCAGCACCTTGGCCAGCACCGGCACTGCCGATTCGCCCCGGGCGGCCAGTTCAAACTGCGCGGCCAGCCGAATCCGCATGTCAGCATGCCCAAGCAGCCCAGCGAGTTCGTCGGCCGAGCGTCCGGCGAATCCTTCAGCCAGCCACCGATCGACCTGTTGGGCCTCGGGCGTCTGCGAAGCTTCAGGATCGAACACGCGGTAGATGCGTCCCTTGCCCAGGCCCGTCCAGCCGTCAACCCAGTCGGAAACGTAGACGCCCCCGCGTGGGCCAAACTCGACGTCGGTCGCCAAGATGCGCCAGATGAACTGGCCTTGGCGGTCAACAGTGTAGCTAGCCCCAGCCGGCTTCATGCCGATGGTCCGCACGCCGCTTTGGCCCGGCGTGCCGCGGAAATCGCACAAGAAAAAGGTATCGCGGTACTGGTCGCTCAAGCCGGTGCCCGGGTAATAGGCCAGGCCCGAGGGACCATCGCTCAGGTTCGCCAGCGGCGGCACAATGTACGCTGCCTGGCCTTCATGGTGCGGGTGCCACAGCTTCTCGCGGTTCCAGGGGCCGCGGTCCGCGAGGTACTGGTAGCTCATCAGCCAGCCACTGTTGCCGCCTTCAACCAGGTGAACCCAGCGGGCTTTATCGCCGGAGTCGGAGTTGTTGTCGCCGGTGAACAGATCACCGCGATCGTTGAACGCCAACTCCTGCGGATTGCGGAGACCGTAGGCGAAGATTTCCAGGTTGGAACCATCAGGCTCGCACCGCAACACGGCACCCGTGTTGGGCAAGTACAGGTGCTTGCCCTCGCGCGTTTTCACATTCAGCCCGCGATCGCCAATGCTGTAATACAGCCGGCCGTCGGGCCCGAAGACAAAGCCATGCATGTCGTGGCCGCGGAAGGCGACCTTCACGCCATAGCCGGTGCTGACGATGTCGCGGGTGTCGGCCACGCCATCGCCATTGGTATCGCGAAGCCGCCATACATGCGGGATGCAAGCGTAAAAAACATCATCGCCGCGCACGATCACGCCGGCCCCGGTGCCATCGAGCGGATCGTTGAACCCGTCGGCAAATACGGTGGCTTTGTCAGCCACGCCGTCGCCGTTGGTATCAACCAGGCGACGGATGCGATCATGCTCGCGGGTGTAATCGGCCAGCTTGTCGCCCAGGAACTGCTTGAAGTACGCCAGGCGGTCTTCAACCGTTTCAGCCGCGAGATCGGCGTCGAGCCAGTTCATGTGCCCACGGTTGTCTTCCACGCCCTTGCTTTGGCGAAACGTTTCAGCCACGTAGCAGCGGCCTTGCGCGTCGAAGCAAAAGGCCACCGGGTTAGCGAGCAGCGGTTCGGCCGCGTAAAGCTGGACCTTCAGACCGTCGGGCACCTGGAAATTGCCGATGGCCTGGGCAGCCTCGTCGCTGGGACCAGCGATCGCCGGTTGGTACGACGACTGCGGCGACTCGGCAACTGCCGGTACAACGCACGCGATGAGGACGATTGCTGTTACCCGAGTAGCCGTGCGGAACGAAATCCGTTGGCAAATCAAACACGCGGCGGCAGAGAGGAGATTCATAGGCAGGCTGATCTTCGGCCGGGCCGCGGTGGGCGGACCGGACGCGGGCGTAGAATGAAGGGGCGAAACCACCATTATGTGCTAGGCAGCGCAGCAGTGCCAAGGGCGGGAGTGCCGGCGGGACGCGGCCGTGCACAAGCCTAACCACCGCCAAAACCAAGCGGCGGCGCAGGTTGAGTCGCGGGCCGCTTGACGGCGGCCAGAGCGCGGCGGAAACTACACCGTCTTCCCACGTGCAGCAGCGCCCCCCGCCACCGGGTGGACGGCAGGACGGGCTTTCGCTGCGGGGCCACATCGAGGGGCCGGCGCCTAAGCCACCAGTTGAGTAACGTCCGCAATGCCGATTCCGGTAATCTGTCCCGGTTGCAAAAAATCGTTTCGCGTCAGCGACAAGTTTGCCGGAAAGACCGGGCCTTGCCCTGGCTGCGGCACCAAGATCACCGTGCCCGATCCAGCCGGCGAGGTGAAGATCCATGCGCCCGAGCCTACCAGCGGGCGCGACTCCAAGGGCCGGCCAATTGGCAAGCCGCTGGTGCGCCTCGAGACTGAGGTCAGCCCAATCGCCAAGGGAATTGGCGTCGGGGCCGCACTCTTGGTAGTCATCGCCACGTGGCTTCTGGGCCGCGGCGGTGTGCTGGTTGAGAACGTTCCGCTGCTATTGGGCGGGCTGATTGCTATCTCGCCGCCCTTGGCCGTGGCCGGCTACTTGGCACTGCGCGATGAAGAAGCGCTGGAAGTGTACCAGGGGACGGGCCTCTGGATCCGCGGCGCCATCTGCGGCGTGGTCTATGCCGGGCTGTGGGTGGCTTTCGGCTTTGTTCCCACCGAGGCCTACCAGGAAGCATACGCTTGGCTCTACCTGGCTCCGCCGTTTGTGATTGTCGGCGGCCTGATCGCGCTGGCTTGCTTCGACTTGCCCTTTGGCAACGCCGTGCTGCACTACTGCTTGTACTTGGCGGCCACGATGTTCCTGCGGTATCTCGCCGGCTTTAACGCCTTGTGGAACCCAATGGCAACATAAGGCGGCTTGCCGGCTTCAATTAGGCTCGCGATTCTGCTGCGATTCGCGATTGAAGTACGCGAACACCATGAGATCTTCGCGGGCTTCCTTCAGCTTCTCCACGCCCTCATGGGTCATCTTGGAGTTGCTAACACTCACATAGGTTAACGACTTCATGCTGGCCAGGATCGGCACGGCCGCATCGGTAATCGGCGTCTGATTAAGATTCAAGGCGGTCAGGTTCGGCACCTTGGTCAGCAGTTCCAGCGAGTCATTAGTTATGGCCGTGTCGTTAAGCGAGACGGCCGACAGCTTGGCCATGCCCTCAAGGTAGCCGAGACCGGGCCCGGCGACCTTCGTATTGCTCAAATCGAGCGAATACAGCTCAATCAGGTCGTTCAGGTGCTTGAGGCCATCGTCGGTGACGGGCGTGGCGCGCAGGTCCAGCACGCGGAGGCTGAGCAACCGTCCCACGGTAGCCAGACCGTCGTCGGTTGCGGCGGTTTCCGCCAGTTGCAGGTTTTCCAGCTTCGGCAGTTCCGGCAGCCCACTGCCCTGTACCTTGGTTTGAGCCAGGTTGAGCTCAACCAATTGCCGCGTGGAAGCCAGAGCTTCCAGGCCCTTGTCCGTGATGTTGCTGCCGGCCAGGCCAAGTGCCGTTAAATTGCTCGCTTGCCCAATCGCTTTCAGGCCGGCATCGCTGATCGGGCTTCCGTTGAGATACAGGTACTGGAGCCGCGGCAGCCTGGGCATGCCTTCGCCAGTGACTTGTGTCCGTTCCAGGTTCAGCACATTGAGCAGAGCGAACGGTTCCAGGTGCGGCAGCCCCTCGTCGGTGAGCGGCGTGGCCGTCATCGACAGGAACTTGAGTGCCCGCAGGTTCTTCAAATGCTCCAGGCCTGGGCCGCGGACGGCCGTTTCATTCATCTCCAGGGTTTCCAGGGCCGTGAGTGCCGCCAGGTGCTGCAGGCCCTCATCGTCGATGGCCGTAAACGAGAGGTAAAGCTGCTGGAGCTTGGTCAGCCCGGCCAGGTGCTCCAGGCCGCGATTGGTAACGGCAGTGCCGTTGAGCCCCAGCGTTTGCAGGCTGGTCATCTTGGCCAGGTTAGCCAGCCCGGCATCGGTGACGTCGCTGCCATACAGATCAAGAGTCTTGAGCTTGGTATTGGCCAGATGGGCCAGCCCAACATCAGACACGTTGCCAAGCTGGGCACTGAGTTGTTCCAGGTCGGGCAGTTGGCCGATATAGGCAAGCAAGTCGTCGGTCAGTTCCAGTCGGTAGGGAAGGCTCAGCGAGGTGAGCCTCTTAAGGTTCACCAGGTACTTGAGCCCATCGCGGGTCATCTGGCTGCTGCCCAAATCCAAGCCCTTCAGGCTGGTAAGCTTGCCCAGGTGCTCGACACCCGCGTCGGTGACTTCCCTCGACTCGAACTGGAACTCGGCCAGCTTGGTCAGGCCGGTGATGTGTGACAACTGCTCGTCGGTCACCGGGGCATCGAATTGCAGCCGCAACCGCTTTAGCTGGGTCAATTGGCTCAGGTACGGCAACACTTCGCCACCGACGGAATCGCCATAGCCAAAATCCAGTTCCTCTAGCTGCGTCAGCGCCCCCAGTTGCCGCAATTCATCGGGCGTGAAGGTCGCATCGGAAAACTGCACCTTGATCACCGGATTGCCCGGCAGCTTGTTATCGGTGACGACGTCGGCCTTCTTGCGCAGCAGCATGGCCATGGCTTCCGCCTCGTTGACCGGCGTGGGCGGCGCTGGCTCGCCCGCGGCCGAGGCTGCCGCCTCAGCACGCTTAGCCTGCTGCTCGATGGCGGCCGCCAGTTTGTCGATCGATTCCATCCGCTCCGATACGGCTTTCAGCTCTCCGCGCATCGCATCAATCTGCGCCCCAAATTCGGCCGGCGGATCGATGGCCGGGCGGAACACCATCTGCCGCTGTTCGTGCAGCGTGCTCTCAATGTGCGTGAGGCGGCTTTCAATGCGGGCGATCGACTGCCGCAACTCGTCGTTGGTCACCTCGGCCGATTTGTTTTGGCAGCCCGGCAACGGCAACATCCCCACCGCGCAGACCAGCAGCAACGCATAGCGACAAGGGACGTGGTACATGGTCGTATGACCTCGGAGGGGACCAAGGGGCGAAGGGAAAACGCCATTCGATCAGCAAGCGCCATAACCAGTCCTGAAACGGCAAAATGAGCGCTGCCGCGCGCAGCGGTGGCAGCGTGGCGCTTGTCCCTAAGTCTAGCGTATGGCAACCGCCGTTCCACGTTGTAAACGCACGGAATCACCGCAGGAAAAGCTGCCATTGCTACCGCAGAGCACCGAGCAATGGGCACCGACTTGATCCAACCGCTAAAGCCTGCCAGGGCCGCGAAGTCACCGGGCTGTTCTGGCCCAAACATTCGTCACAATCGATACCGTCCGTAGTGGGTAACTGTCCGCTGCGTCGCGCGGAGCACGCCGCGACTGGCTATAGTGGTGCCGGGCTGCGGGCCGCGCCGCCACCTGCCTGGCGGCGGATGGATCGCACACTTGGACGAAGCAGGCCTCACCAAATTTTGCCGATTCATCCTGGGAGAGTTGCCGTGACTGGGTACCGATTGCCAACCGCCGTTTTCACAATAGCCTGCGCCATTTTGGGCAACTTCTACCCAACGACCAATGTTTGGGCTCAGGAAGAAGGCAAGAAGGCAACAGAGCGGCTGCCGCGTGAGAACTTGCTGGTCTATCGCGGCCAAGACGGCAAGCTCGAAAAGGTCCAGAACACCGACGATTGGCTGCGTCGTCGCGCGCAAATCGTCGAAGGCATGCAGCAGGTGATGGGCAAATTGCCCGGCGACGAGAAACGCTGCCCACTGGAATTGAAGGTCGAGGAAGAAGTCGACTGCGGCAGCTACGTCCGGAACCATGTCACGTATGCCTCGGAGCCCGGCTCGCGGGTGACGGCGTATCTACTGATCCCCAAGGCCGTGCTGCGAGCCAAAGAAGGCACTCAGGCGGCCAAGGCCCCGGCCGTGCTCTGCCTGCATCCGACCAACAACGTGATCGGTAACGGCGTGGTGGTCGGCTTGGGCGGCCGCGCCAATCGGCAATACGCCAGCGAACTGGCCGAACGCGGCTTCATCACCCTGGCGCCGAGCTACCCGCAGTTGGCTCAATATCAGCCGGACCTAAAGGCCCTGGGCTGGGAAAGCGGCACGCTGAAGGCGGTGTGGGACAATATCCGCGGCGTGGACCTACTCGACTCGCTACCGCAAGTTCGCCACGGCCGCTACGGCGTGATCGGTCATTCGCTGGGCGGCCACAACGCCGTGTATACTGCCGTCTTTGATCCGCGGCTGGTGGCCGTGGTTTCCAGTTGTGGGCTGGATTCGTTCCTCGACTACTACGGCGGAGTTGATCGCGTTTGGCGGCCCGGTGCCGGCTGGACGCAGACCCGGTACATGCCGCGGCTGGCCGATTACCGCGGGCGGCTACAAGACATTCCGTTCGACTTTCATGAACTGATCGGAGCCTTGGCTCCGCGACACGTGTTTATCTCGGCGCCGCTGCACGACGGCAACTTCAAAGCCGACAGCGTTGATCGCGTGGTCGCGGCCGCGCGGCCCATCTATCAGTTGTACGGCAAGGCCGATCGTCTGGTGGTTGAGCATCCCGACTGCGACCACGACTTTCCTGAAACCATGCGGCTCAAAGCGTACGAACTCTTTGAACAAGTGCTCGGCGCGCCAAATGCCGCCGCGAGCAAGCCGTAACGATTAGCGTCCTGGCCCATTTCTTGATGGTTCGGCAGGTGTCTCCTACACTGCGGGGGCAAGTCTCCCCAGTTGTTATCTGAGCCTGCGCGGCGGGCGGCCTAACTACGCAAAGCCGCAACTTCGACCAACCCGATAAGGATGCAACATGGCACGCCCTGTGTTGATTGCTGGCGGCTGGCGCAATGCCGATGCTTCTTCCACGTTTCAGGCTGAGAACCCCGCCACGCGGGAGAAGTTGCCCGACGAATATCCGCTGAGCCGCTGGAGCGATTGCGACGCCGCGCTCGAGGCGGCGGCCTCCGCGTTTGAAGTCCTGCGGGAGATGCCGGGCCACCGCATCGCCGAGTTCTTGGAAGTGTACGCCCAGCGGCTGGAACATCGGGCTGAAGAACTGGTCGCGATGGCTCACCAGGAAACCGCCCTGCCAAGTTCGCCGCGGTTGAAGGATGTTGAGCTTCCGCGCACCACCAACCAACTGCGGCTGGCCGCTAACGCCGCACGCACGGGTTCGTGGCGGCATGCCGTGATTGATACAGCGGCCGGCATCCGCTCCTGCTATGCGGCGCTGGGGCCGGTAGCCGTGTTTGGTCCAAACAACTTTCCGTTTGCGTTCAACAGCGTGGCCGGCGGCGACTTTGCCGCGGCCATTGCGGCCGGCAACCCGGTGATCGGCAAGGCGAACACCTCGCACCCTGGCACCACGCGTATCCTGGCGGAAGAAGCCTTGATCGCCATCGAAGAAACCAAGATGCCGCCGGGCACGGTGCAATTGCTGTATCGCACCAGCCATGAAGATGGAGAACGGCTAGTGTCCGATCACCGCCTGGGGGCTACGGGCTACACCGGTAGCCGCAGCGCCGGCTTGAAACTCAAGGCGGCTGCCGACGCCGCCGGCAAGCCGATCTACCTGGAGCTTTCAAGCATTAACCCGGTGGTCGTGCTGCCGGGAGCGATCGAGGAACGCGGCGATCAAATCGCCGACGAGTTCACTTCCAGTTGCCTGATGGGTACCGGCCAGTTCTGCACCAACCCCGGCCTGGTGCTTCTCTTGGCCGGCGAAACCACCGACGGTTTTGTCCGCAAGCTGGTTAATCGGTTCGACGCCGCCCCTACCGGCACGTTGCTATCGGCCGGCGCTGCCAAGGGCCTGGCTCAAGTGGTCGACCACCTCAAGAAATCGGGGGCCACGCCGCTGACCGCCGGCTCTGGCGAAGGCCGCGGTTACAGCCATCCCAACACGCTGCTGCAGATCGACGGCGGCACCTTCCTGACCGATCCAGAGTTGTGGCTGACAGAAGCCTTCGGGAATGTGTCGCTGCTGGTGATTGCCGACGACGGGGCCCAGGCCGGCAAAATCATCGACCACCTGGAAGGCAATCTCACGGGCTGCCTGTACACCGATACTGGCGGCAAGGACGAACCGGCCTATCAGCAGTTGGCGGTGCGGTTACGCCAGAAGGTAGGCCGGTTGCTCAACGACAAGATGCCGACCGGCGTGGCCGTCAGCCCTGCCATGAACCACGGCGGGCCCTATCCGGCAACGGGCCATCCAGGCTTCACGGCGGTGGGCATCCCGGCGTCGATGCTGCGGTTCGCCGCCCTGCATTGTTACGATAACGTGCGTCCGCACCGCCTCCCGCTGATCCTCCAGGATGCCAACCCAACCGGCGAAACCTGGCGATACATCGACGGCCGCTGGACCCAGGATGCTGTCATTTAGGCTGGCAGGCCAGTGGGGGGACCAAGTTGAAAGCTGGAGAGACAGGCACCCTAGGCAGTTTAGACGATCTGCAAAACATCAGAATTATTCAGCTTGTAACGGCGTTGCCGACCTTACCGGGGGGTGTACGAAATCGCACATCGACTTTTGGCAGACTGTGGCCGAACGGCACAATGTAAGGAATACCAGGATCGGTCCGGTTCCAACATCTTGAGACATTTTGGAGACTTGACTCAAGATGCTATAATTAAAGTAGTTATGCACTTCTTTCGCCGGCAGATCGGCTGCCCGAAGCCGCCCTGCCGGCCATTGGCACGTGACTTGCTTTACCTGCCACTGTCCTCTCGGACTGCCATTTCTTGCCCAGCCTGAAAGCTGCCGTTTAAGGCGGCAGAAACAAGGCCGGGGAGGCCCGACAACGGAAATGTCGTCGCCTCGGCGAGAAAAAATGGCAATCCAAATCTACCGATCACACGTATCCATATCAGGCACCCGATGATTAATACATCCGCTCAAGATGCGAAACGCAACGCTTCGTTACCGCTCTCGGCGGTTAGCGACGAAGAGTTGTTGGAACGCTACCGGCAGAATCGGGATCGCCGAGCGTTCGAAGAAATTGTCAAACGATACCAGGGTGAGTTGTTCAGCTATCTCAGGCGATACCTGGGCGATTCGGCCCTGGCGGAAGACGCTTTCCAGGCGACATTCCTGCAACTGCACCTGAAATGCAACTCGTTCGAGCGCGGACGTCGGCTCCGCCCATGGCTGTACACCATCGCCACCAACCAGGCGATCGATGCGCAGCGGCGCAACAAGCGTCACCGGGCGGCCAGTCTTAACGGCGGTCGCGACGAGCAGAAGAGCTTGCTGGAGCTTTCCGAGGGCGACGTGCCCACGCCGGAAGACCAGATGCAGACTCAGGAGTACCGCCAGAAGGTGCGCGAGGCGGTGGCGGCGCTGCCCCCGCCGTTGCAGACGGCTGTTAACCTGATTTACTATCAAGGTCTCAAGTATCGCGAAGCCGCCGAGGTGCTCGACATCCCTGTCGGCACCGTCAAAAGCCGGCTCCACGCCGCGATCACCAAGTTGAACGAGACGCTAGGCGAAACGGATCTCTCACAGGCATGACTAGCCAGCAGCGAGAACAGTTGATCGGCTATCTGCTGGGAGCATTGGACGACGACGAGCGTTCACAAGTCGAGGCATTGATTGAACGGCAGCCAGAACTCAGGGCTGAGTTGGAGGCGCTGCGGCGCACCCTCTACCCGCTGGCTGCCGATCTGGACGACGACGTCCCCCCGCCGGATATTGTGGACCGCACGTGCGATTTTGTTTGGCATGAGTCGCGTCTGGTACCGGTGGAACTCTCGCCCGAGTGCGAACAGCCGATGCGGCTTCGCGACTTGGCCGTAGCGGCATCGATCCTCTGTACTACGGTGCTGATTCTGTTTCCTGCCGTCAGTTACAGCCGTTTTACGGCGGAAATGAACGGCTGCCGCGAAAACATGCGGCACTTGGGCCAGGCCTTGGCCCGCTTCAGTGAGGACCACGGCGGTTACTTCCCCGTGGTGCCCGAGGCCGGCCCGCTCTCGGTGGCCGGCAGCTACGCGCCGCAATTGATGGCCGTGGGTCTGCTCGACGAGTCACGGTATCTGCAATGCCCCGGCGCGACCGATCGCAGCGAACCTTTCCGCGTGCCCACTATTGAAGAAATCCGCACCGCCAGCATCCAAGAGCGGCAGCGGCTGTGGGAACAAGCCGGCGGTGACTACGGCTATCGCCTGGGCTACGTGCACGAAGGTCGATACGTGCCGGTTCGCAATCTTCGCCGCGAGTTCGCGGTGATCCTGTCCGACGAGCCCGGCCGCAGCCTCGATGGCTCGCCCAGCACCAACCACGGCTCGCACGGCCAGAACTTCTTGTTTGAGAGCGGCCGCGTACGGTTCCTCAAGACGTGCAGCCTGGCCGACAACGACCACTGCTTCTTGAACGACGACGGCCTCGTCGCCCCCGGCCGCCACGCCGACGATACGGTGGTGGCTCCCAGCCACGCGCAGCCGGTGGTCTGGATCATCGGCGACTAACCGCCGGTCGGCTTACGGCGGGTCCCAGCCGCCGGTGCACCACGGGTTGCAGCGCAGAATGCGGTACGCGCCGCGAATGGCACCAATCACCGCACCGTCTTTCTTCACCGCCCCGATGAAATAGTGGCTGCACGTGGGCTGGAATCGGCATTGCCGCCCAAAGATCGGGCTCAAGAAAATCTGGTACAGCCGCACCAGACCAATCATCAGCCAGCCGATCAGCAGCCAATCGGGTATCCGCAGCACGGCCAGCGCTAGCCGCACCGGCCATGTACGCTTGGGCTGCGTTTCAAGCGCATGCTCACAGGTCTGCCCCTGCGGCTGGTCTTGCGTATCCGTCTGCTGATCACTCGTAACGTTCACGTGGCTTCTCGTTGCAGTCGCCGGTGCAGCTTGCGGGCCAAGTATCGCAGCGAACGCTGGATGGCCGGCAGCGATGGCTCCACACCTGGCCGCGGGATCACTACAAGGTCCAAGCCCGGCGGAAGCTCATCCTGCGAAAGCCGAAACGCCTCGCGGATCAACCGTTTCCAGCGGGCCCGGTCGTGAGCCTTCCCAATTCTACGCGACACCGAGAGCCCTAGCCGGGGATGCGGCAGATCGTTGGCAGCGGCGAACACCAGCAGCACGTTATCGCCCGCCCGCTGCCGCTGCGCGTACACCCGGTCGAACTCGGCCGAGGTTCGCAGGCGGTGCGTCTTGGGAAACGTAAAGCGATGCATGGGCGCGGGCTACAACATTTTTGGGGTAAAGCGGCTTCCTGCTGCATCGTAAGGTTAGTGGGCAAAAAATCCATGGCGGCCCCCTGCCCTGCCCCGGCGGATCGAACTTTGCGGTACATCAAGCGAGGTATCGTGCGCGCCGTTTTCTGGCCAATGGCGGCCGCATCGGTTATAAGGAAACTGAGAGCCAGAACAGCCCCGCCTTGGCTGCGGCAACCACCGCCGCCGTCCTTCCCCAGCGATTCCTTCAGCCCGCCCTGCCCGTGATGCCTGCTCCTATCCAATCCGCCGCCAGCGATGCCGCGATCATGCGGGCGGTGCAGCAGGGGCACACCGAACGGTTTGCCCTGCTGGTGGAGCGTTACGAGCGTCCGTTGCGACGGGTGGCCTGGAGCCGACTGGGGAGCCTGGAACTGGCCGAAGACCTGGTTCAGGAGGCGTTCCTGGCGGCCTTCAAATCGCGGCACACCTTCAAGCCCGACGCCAATTTCCGCACCTGGATCTGGACGATTCTGCTGAACCTCTGCCGCCGGCATTTTGTGCGGCAAGGCAATCGCGAGGCTCAGGTGCCCTGGTCGCAACTGGGGCCAGAAGACGCTGCTCCCGAGCCGCAGGTGCCGTCGGCGCTGCCGGGCTGGGAAAATACCGAACTGCTGGAAACCTTGCTGGCCTCACTGCCGGAAACGCAGGGCGATGCTCTGCGGCTACGGTTCTTCGGCCAATTGAGCTTCCAGGAAATTGCCGAAACGATGTCCTGTAGCCTGGGCACGGCCAAGAACCGGGTGAAGGCAGGGCTGACGCAACTGGCCGCCGCTCTCCGCCAATCGTCTGAGGGGCGTCCGGCGTCGGCCAACCACCGAGGCCAAGGTCGAACGGTGCCGAGGAATCTCCCATGAACTGCGATCGCGTATTCGAGTTGCTGGCGGGTGGCGACCCAGGCAGCCCGCCCGGCGAAGGTTCCCTGGCCGCTTCCGAACAGCGGGCGTTGGCCGTTCATTTGATGCGCTGCCCCCAGTGTCGCCAACTGGAGCAGGAATTGGCCCCGGCGCTGGAACTGTTCAAGGCAGCGCTCGACGAAGAACGCTGCGCCCCGCACGACACGTTGCCCAATTGGCAGCCCATGGCCGGCTCGCAGTCCTCGATTGAACATGCAGAACCGGCGAGCAACCTCCCCTGGTTCGAGACTGCGCCGCAGGTGGAACGGCCCACCAGGTCCAACGCCCGGCGGCCGTTTGCCCGCGATTTCAATATCAGCCCTCCCCTGCCCTGGTGGCGGGTGGCGGCGGCACTGCTCTTGGGTTTTGTGTTGGCCGGCATCGCCCAGAACCAGCAGCAGGCCCCGCGCAACTCGGCGGACAACCTGTTGGTCCGGGCCAACATTGGCACGCCGGGCGACGTGGTATCGCTGGCTGGCGGACCAATCGCCCCCCTGCCCGAGTGCGTCTCGCAAGCTGCCCTGGGGCTGAGTGCCAGCCGGGTTTGCTGCACCATGTGCCATCATGCCGACGGCGCTACCGCAACGCGTCCGGCCACTAAGGCGCCCGTGACGTCCACACTGCTGGCCAGTTGCATCGTGTGCCATACGCGGTAGGTCGGCGGCTCCAATCTGCCTCGCGGCCGAGGCGTCTCCATCAGTCAGGCTCCGTCCCCTGCCCCACGTTCGGGCGACTCAGGCGCCAATGCACCTTTTCCTGGGGCCGGTCGGACCAGGGCGTGTTGGCCGCGAAGCCGGCTGAACCGCCCTCCGCAGACTGCATTTCCGCTGTTAGAATAGCGGTACAAAGCCCAAGTGAATCAATGCGTCGCCAATGCCCGAGGGCGACCGGGCCGGAGCCGCGTCTTCACCAGGCTTTCCGGTCGCTGTGGCGGACACCAGGAGCGCAACCATCGATAACTCGTCCAAAAAGCTGTACATCGAAACCGTCGGCTGCCAGATGAATATGCTGGACAGCGAACTGGTCGTGGCTGCGCTGCGCAAACGCGGCTACACGCTGGTGAATACCGCCCGCGAGGCCGACGCCATCCTGTTCAACACGTGCAGCGTGCGCCAGCACGCCGAGGACAAGATCTACAGCGCGCTCGGCCGGCTCAAGCACGCCAAGACCCATCACCCGCACAAGGTGATCGGCGTGCTGGGCTGCATGGCGCAGAACCATCAGCGGCAGATTTTTGAGCGGGCTCCGTTCGTCGACCTGGTGGTGGGCCCCGGCCAGCTTCACCAGGTGCCCGACCTGATCGAGCAGGTGGCCCAGGACCGGCAGCCCCGGCTGGAAGTCAGCCTGGATCGCAAGGCGGGGACGCGGACCGAGGTGGCCAGTAGCTTCGAGAGCTACGATCCGCTCCGCGATCCCGAGATGCGGCCCACGCCGTACCAGGCGTTCGTGCGGATCATGATCGGGTGTGACAAGTTCTGCACCTATTGCATCGTGCCCAAGGTGCGCGGCCCAGAACAAAGCCGACCACCAGAACAGATCCTGGCTGAGGCCCGGCAACTGGCCGCCGAAGGCTGCCGCGAAATCACGCTGCTGGGGCAAACCGTCAACAGCTACCGGCACCGCGCCGGCGACCGCACCACGCGGTTCTCCGATCTGCTGGCGATGCTGCACAACGTGGAAGGCATCGACCGCATCAAGTTCGTGACCAACTTCCCCAAGGACATGACGCAGGACGTGCTGGAAGCCGTCCGCGACCTGCCCAAGATCTGCCGCTACCTGCACGTGCCGGCCCAGAGCGGTTCTAACCGCATGCTGGAGCGGATGAAGCGGCTATACACGGTGGAAGAGTACCGCGAAATGATGGCCCGCATCCGCGAAACCGTGCCCGACTGCGCGGTCACTAGCGACTTTATCGTGGGCTTCTGCGGCGAAACCGAGGAAGACTTCGAGCAGACCGTGCGGCTGGTTGAGGACTGCCGGTTCAAGAATAGCTTCATCTTCAAGTACAGTCCCCGCGAGGGCACGAAGGGCTACGAACTGTACGAAGACGACGTGCCTGAGGAAACCAAGCGGCGGCGGAACAACGAGCTGCTGGCCATCCAGAACGCCATCAGCGAAGAAGACAACCAGCCGTTTATCGGCCGCGAGGTCGAAATCCTGATCGAAGGCCCCAGCAAGCGGGCGGCCAAGGAGCAGCAGGCTCACCAGCACGCCCCGGTTAACGCACCCGCCGACGGTGGCTTGCCCATTGTCGGGCAAGCGCCGCAGGGCCAGGACAACGGCGCCTGTAGCTCCGAGGGTGGCTGCGGCGAAACTGGGCATGACGGCCAGCACGGCCAACTGATCCAGCTTACCGGCCGCACCATGTGCGATCGGATCGCGGTGTTCGACGGCAATCCGCGGTTGATCGGCCAGATTCTGCCGGTCCGCATTTACGACGCCAACGCGTTCACGCT
>Ga0182738_1004164_pt1 | contig 16122 bp, 12 predicted proteins | sample eDN5th30CBELigMG_FD_128876 | JGI IMG/M metagenome (GOLD analysis project Ga0182738, IMG submission 128876) | Enriched Miracle-Growth compost microbial communities from Emeryville, California, USA - eDNA 5th pass 30_C BE-Lig MG (version 2)... ... | reverse complement strand
TCGCTGCAAGTTTTGTCAGGACTTTTAAGTGCCGCGAACAAAACCTCCCGGACAAGGAACGTTTCCTTTCCGCGAGCAAGTTCGCTGCAAGTTTTGTCAGGACTTTTAAGTGCCGCGAACAAAGCCTCCCGGACAAGGAACGTTTCCTTTCCGCGGGCAAGTTCGCTGCAAGTTTTGTCAGGACTTCCAAGTGCCGCGAACAAAGCCTCCCGGACAAGGAACGTTTCCTTTCCACGAGCAAGTTCGCTGCAAGTTTTGTCAGGACTTTCAAGTCGTGTTTTCAGTAATCCCTGAACTGTTCAGTAATCCTTGAACTGTTCAGTAATCCTTGAACTGTTCAGTAATCCTTGAACTGTTCAACGGGGAGGCAAGTCTGGCGAAAGCCCTTTCAACATCTTCTCCATGTACTTTCCAATCACATCCGTTTCGATATTGACGATATCTCCACGTTTTCGTTGACCGAGCGTGGTGACCTGCAGCGTATGCGGGATCAGGGCGACGCTGAACCGGTCATCCTCGACAGTGACCAGTGTTAACGACACGCCATCGACCGTCACCGAACCCTTGGGGACCATCTGCTGCGTGAGACGTTCGGGAACGCGGAACCAGATGCTGGTCCATTCGCCATCCTGTGAAACAGCATCCACGTAACCGACATCGTCCACATGCCCTTGGACAAAGTGACCTCCCAGGCGGTCGCTCGGCCGCAGGGATCGTTCAACATTGACCGCAGAACCGATCTTCAGGAGTTTCAGATTTGTGCGGGAACAGGTTTCTGTTCCCGCCTGAAATGTCCAGCAAGGACCTTCGATACGAACAATCGTCAGACAGCATCCATTCAAGGCGACGCTGTCACCCAATCGGGCGGTGTTACGTTCTGGAAGCGTATCAGGAATTTCCAGCGTTAAATCCAGCGCAGGTCCATTGGGTTTCACTGCGACAACGTCACCGAGAACTTCGATCAATCCTGTAAACATATGTTTTGAAATGTTCCAGTTCACACAGCACGGACAAATTCACGCAGGCCGAAATGCGTTCAGCCCAAAGCTTCATTCGCGTTTGTGCGAACGGTGCTTTGGGCTGAAAATTCCAATACCAGACGTTTCCATCGGACGATTATGACGTCCTGTGGGCTGCTTGTCCATCATCCCGAAATAGATTTCAGGAAATCGGGCTCTCGCTCTGTCCGTCTCCCGGCCACGGGAGATGCTCTAATAATCCTTCAAAATAGGGATGATCTCTTTCTGCAGCATCCCGCCAGTGACATGCACTGTTCTGTCTGCAGTAATAAAGACATCCACTTCGCTGCGAATTCCGAATTCTTTCAAATAAATTCCGGGTTCGATGGAAAAGCAGGTCCGGGGAATCAGTTTACGATCCTCTCGTGTTTCGAGGTTATCGATATGTGCCCCGCTGCCATGAAGATCTTGTCCAATGTTATGCCCGGTGCGATGGGTGAAATATTCCCCGTAGCCCGCCTGTGTGATGACGTTGCGTACCACGTCATCCACTTCTGCCCCGCGGATGGTCCGCTGTGTGGAGAACGCAGATCGCACAGCGGCAATGCCGGCATCCCGGGCAGCAGCGACGACCTGGAAAATCGCATCATATTTTTCTGGAACAGATGTGCCGACGAACCCCATTCGGGTCAGATCGCTGAAAATACTGCGAGGTCGATCCTGCCGAGCCCACAAATCGACCAGCACCAGATCGTCCCGGCGAATGACGGTGTCTGTCCCGGAACCGGTTTCATAATGTGGTAACCCGTTATGCGGCTGGCGGGCCACAATAGGAGAATGCGTGGCCACACAGCCATGCTCCTGAAAGTGATCTTCGATCGCCTGTGCGACGTGAGATTCTTCAATTCCGCCACCGTTCCGGGTGGCTTCAGCAATCCGCTTCCAGGCCACATCATAAGCGGAATTCGTCACTTCAGAGGCCCGTTGGTGAGAGTGCCATTGCTCCTCATCACAAGTGGCGTCAAACAATTGAATCAGATCTCCCGACGAAACAACCTCGACTCCAAACGATCGGACCAGTTCAATCGTTCCGGCATCCACTCGCGCTACATAAGGATTCCCTGCGAGTGGAGAATACTCCATCGCCACCCGCCTCTTTCCGCTGCAAAACTGTTCCAGCGCTGCTGCGAATTCTTTCCAGTGAAGATAAGGAACCCGGTCTCCCGGAAGATGATCCAAAGCCGATTCTTCAATGCGATGTACAATCTTAAGTGGCGTGCCGTGTGCCGAAATGCCATAGGCCCAGCGTCGTGAATTCAATGTTCCTTCCGGGAAATCCAGCAGACGCTGAGCAAGCAGATTACTCCCACGAAAGTCATAGAGCAGCCAGCCATCCATTCCCTCATCACGCAGGGCTTGTTCGAATGATGTCAGTTGAAAGCTCACGGGAGGTCCTCAAAATGGCCATGTCGAATCCGAATTCGATCTTATCTTCCTGAACAGTAGGACGGAAGGAGCAGGGGACGGTTTCAATACAGGTAGAAGTTCAATACCCGCATAGACCGATTCATCGTTTCGCCGTTGTTCGCAGCGAAACGATGAATCATTGGATTCTCTCTGCGAGTTGCCCGCACATACGACGGACAAGACGGGCGACGGACAAGACGGGTGAATGCGCTCGAGCCAGAACCTGGAACAAAACGTTCGAGACATCCTTCGTTCTTTCCGTTCACCAGTTCTGTTGTGAATTGTCTCGCTTTGCACGATGATGACTGCTTGCAGTGCCATTTGACAGATTGATATTTTCGATGGATGACCGACAACTTCAGGATCTCAAGCTCCCACTTCCAGAGCGTCTGGCACTGAACGCGTGTGCCGATGTGGAAGCCGTGAAGGTGCTCTGTAAAACCGTTGGTCGAGGACAATGTGCCGCCTCCATTGCGGAAAGATTGCCGGAAACGGAAGTCACCTGTCATTTTCTGGATGTTTATCCCGCTGACGATGCCAGCGAGCTGACTCAATCTCTGGAAAATCTGAACATGATCTGCTCTCCGGATCTGCCGCGTGAGGAAATCGATCTCTTCGTGCTGCCTGTCAACCGGGGAGGTGAAGCAGAACTCACCCGGGACTGGTTACAACAGGGATACGAATTGCTGGTCCCCGGCGGCTTGCTGATTGCAACTGTTGATCACCCCAAGGATGTCTGGCTGCATCATGAGATTGAAAAGTTTGGACGGAATCTGAACCGGACCCCCAAGCGGCAAGGGGTTGTCTATCGGATGAAGAAGTTGAAACCGCTGAAAAAAATGCGGGACCTCTCGTGTCAGATCACCTTTCGGGATGGTGAAACCCTGGTGCAGGCAGCCACCCGGCCCGGTGTTTTCAGCCATCGTCGACTGGATGTGGGGGCGCGAGCCCTGTTGGAAGGGATGTCCATTGAAGCGGGGAACCGGGTGCTGGATATTGGGTGTGGATGCGGTGCTGTCGGTCTGGCAGCAGCATTACGTGCGGAAGGAGTCTCTGTGCATGCCATTGATTCCAATGCGCGCGCTGTCCAGTGTGCTCAGATCGGAGCGGATCTCAACGGAATCACCCAGTTCACAACCGCACTCACAGCGGATGGTGAATTGAATTTCAACGGTGAAGATCTGGCCGGCACGTTTGACGTCGCAGCGGGAAATCCTCCTTACTTTTCACATCATCAGATTGCCGAGATCTTTTTGCAGGCAGCTCGCCGGGGGCTGCGCGCAGGCGGAAAAGTTTATATGGTGACCAAGCATGAGGAATGGCTGATCGCCCGCATGCAGCAACTCTTCACCAATATTCAATCACAGGAAATTCGCGGTTATACCGTGGTTTCTGGTGTGAACGAATAATCTGATTGACCGGTAATCTGGCTTGCAGCTGGAGCGCATGACTTCCGTATCGACCGCGTTCCGCCACACGGCAAGTTTGCATTTCATCGATCGAAACGCGCGCTGCGCGAGCCCAGGCCAGAGCAACTTGCTCTAATCTGGATTATAGGCCGCCGCGAACGCTGGTCCCGATCAGAATGCTCAATTTGGTGATTCCCAGAATCTGTTCAATGGGAAGTCGCATTTCAAATCTGGCAGTGTTGGCGTCCGATCCGGCAGCCATGCTCAGGTAGCTCGGTTTGAGATTCAGCGTGTCGATCATCTGAGAATTGATCGGCAAGGGGAAGTCTTCAATATGGGTGGCTGCCACGCTGAGTGTGTCACCGAAAAACCGGGCGAGATCCAGAAAGGCCAGCAGATTGGCGGTCTTCATCAGGGATTCGCGCGGCTTCGCCAGTTGATTGGTCTTGGTGGAATTCAGTCCTTTCAACAGTTCATGGACCGCCTTTTCTCCTCCCCCCATGCTGGTGACATATTCATCCTTCAGATAGAGCATCCGGGATTGCAGGGCGTCGTTGCCACCCATGAATTTTTGAAACCTCAGTTGCATTTCTCCGACTGGAGTGTCGGTCTTGAACTCCTGTTTGATCTCCAGCACATCCGCTTTGAATTCGCCATAGGTTTCGGCATCTGGTTTCAATGTGGAAGTTTGTTTCAATGTCTCCGTTTCGATCGTTTCCACCCCTTTTGTAATTTCGCGATTCATTTTTCGAACAGCATCAATCGGATTGGCCTTAAACAGGGAGACCGCATGAAAGGGAGACGGGTCTGTTTTGGAGACGGTCAGAGATGCCATCAATGGTCCGAAGTTGATGGGCTGCATGAGTTGGATCGTCTCGTCCAGATCTTTGGATGGGTCTCCATTTTGCAGGAGCATCATGTTCATTTTCATGCCGGCCTGCATGAGTGCTTTCATGTCCCCACTGACTCCATAATAGAACTGTCCCCCGGCAGGCAGTCGCATCAGTTCGGACATTTCAGCCTGTGGATGATTTGCGAGAAACTGGGCCGAGGGAGAATTTTCGCTGAACGTGACCTGCTTGTTCAGAACCAGTTCCGTGTCAGTGATGCTGAGGGAAGCCCGGGAGATCTGACTGTCGGCCAGAGCCTGAAACGCTCCTTCCGCCATGGTTCCATAAATCTCCACCAGCACCTGCGGATTCATGCCACCTTGCGCGGGAAGAAACCGTAACTGATTCAGAGTCTCCAGCACCTTGTCCTGAGCCACATCGATCTGATCCGCATAGATTTCTCGAACATGTGCGACATTGACATCAATGCACAGGTCTCCGCTGGTCAGACCGGCAATGCGTGCTTCCCCCATTTTCACGGCGGCGGAAGCAGCAGGATCGGCTGCGGGTATTGCTTCCGCATCGGTATAGAGGACCCATTTGTCATGCACGCGGGTCGTCATTTCGCCGACGGCACTCACCAGGTCTTCCGATTTCACAGCAGGAATCGCGAATACCACAATCGGTTGTGCGTCAGTTTGAAAATAGACGCCGGCATACCAGTCGCGGCTTTGATCGACTCCGGTCAAAGTGGGATTGGAAATCAGAGCGCCCAGCGCGCTGACCTGCGACTCTCGCAGCGCATCCCCGGCGCCAGGCTGCACCTGGTTCACAAGTTTCACGACTTTTTCCAGAGTCTGATCCGGCTCTTGGAGTCGAATCAGGACGTCGACATCTCCAGAAAAGAATGGCAGCGGGGTCTCTTGTGCAACAGCCCGGGAGCAGACTCCCAACAGGAGTGCGGTTGCCAGAAACAAATTCATCGTGCGGAACATTCGAGTTGCTTTCAGAAACGGACCGGATGGTCTGGTTGTCATGAATCCCTCGATCAGCATGCGGATCGATCTTCGTCAGTCCCGGCCTGCTGAATGTGAAGATTCAAAGCGCCGGGCATCGCTTTGGACTTCGTTCAATGTATCCAACGACATGACTCCATGCGTCCGGTTGGATTCGGTCACGAGCAGAGCAATTTAATGGCTTGCAAATCGTGAAAAACGGGATGAGGAAGCTTTCTTCCCCCTTCATAGCAGGTTTTCGCGGGAGAAGATGGCTCTGTCAATTCGGTTTGCATCTCGATTTCCCAATGCATAAACGAATCAATCCACAAAACCTCAAAAACTCTAAAAACGTTGCGAAGACTGACAAATTGGGAATAATAGGTAATTTTGTGTTGACTTTTTGAAACAGTGAGTCATGATCAAATTCAGCTGGGCGGAAGTTCCGCAATTGCCACACTGACGAGCTTGGCCAGAATGATTTGACCAGAATGAACGGTTCAAGACAGCGTGACAACTCAAGACAGCGTGACAACGGGACGGGCATTCTTCCCCAGATAAGAACAACAAATCGAATTTGAGTTGAAAATAGCGATGAACAAGCGGTCCGTCACCTTGGGGCAGACACAAGTCGCATCGCCATCAGAACGAAGTCATTCCACTATTACGATGAAACCTCCCGGAGCAGAATTCATGAGTCGCTATTCACTTCTGGCCGCCTTCGGACTTGTGGCCGCCGCGATGCTGAGTCTTCATCTCGAAGAAGCTCATGCCGGCGGCAGGCATCGTGCCTATGGCCACGGATATTATTCTGGGTACTATGGCGGATATGGCTATGGATCTCCCGGATATGCCACTGGTTATCGCGGCGTCTCCGTGGGCTATGGATCTGGGGCCTATCCTTATTCAGGCTGGGGGTATGGCTCCGGTTATGGCGGCTGGGCCACGACATCCCGACCCTACTATCATCACGGCAGCCTGTATAGCGGCGGATACCGTCCATCCTATTCCTACGGACTGTACAATTCCATTGGATATGCCGGACCGGTGGGATATCAGGCAGGCTATGCTCCTTATGGATACAGCGGTGTGAGCTCCGGGTATGACTATGCTCCATACGTCTCCAGCCCGCTTTCCACCATTAATACCGCTCCGATTTACACGGCGCCATACGGTGCCTACGGTTATTCTTCAGTAGGCTGTGGATGCCGGTAATCTGAAATCCTGAACCCCAGGCTGCGGAGCAGCACTGGTGCAGAGACGTTCAGGCCGCGAGTCGATGGGGTGATCCCTTTGACATCGCGGCCTGTTTTCGTTTCATCAGGCCGGTTGGAGAGAATCGCGAAAATGCCGTTCAACGGAAACCCGGCTTTTTCCGCACGTGCAATCCAGTCGAGTCCGGATTTTTTAAAGTTGACGATGTAATGAGTCTGTCTATCATCGGCAGAGTCAATCAGTCGTTCCCAGTCCGATCGGATGGAGAAAAGGGGTCGGGGATCATGAGGTCAGGAAAAAATCTGCAAATCATTGAATTTTCTGCCACCCTGTTCTCCGACCTCTTATCGTCACCACACCGCAAACTTGGAAGTATTGTCAGTCCACCACGCCGTACGGAACGGAAGTTCAATTGAACGTCACGATTTTCACAGATGCCGAACTGCTGGCATATCTTGACGAGACGCTGGCGATTTCACGTTCGGTACTCCTGGAACAACAATTACGTCTCGATCCGATCTTGCAAAAACGCATTACGGAACTGGCTCGCGAACGGGACCAGGGTGGGCATTCAATTGGAGAAATCTGGAGGCGGGACCGATTGAGTTGCCTGTCTCGTGACCTGCTGGGAAGCTATCTGCTGGGAGTCGTCCCGCCGGCTCTGAAAGACTACATTGAATTTCATCTGCAGATCATCAATTGCCGGTACTGCCAGGCCAACCTCGATGATCTGCAGCAGCAGGACCAGGGACAAACAGACCAGCACCTGCAGAAACGCTATTTTGAATCGTCCGCCGGAGTCCTGCGAGGTCGACGCCGTGACTAAAGACAATGTGAGATCTCACGATGCGGGTAAAACACCCTGTTTTGTTGGTGATTCCGTTCCTTCTTGCTTCCTTCTCCAGAACGCAGGCTGCAGAAATGTTGCCTGACGTGCAGACGTATCTCTCAGCTCGTGTGCAGGAATTCGACAAGATTCCCGCAGCCAGACGAGATCTGTTGAATCAACTGGTGGAGAAGATGCAGACACAGCAACAGTCTCATCTTCCGGTTCAACTGACCTTTATCTGCACGCACAATTCCCGGCGCAGCCATTTCGGACAGGTCTGGAGCGCCGCAGCGGCAGCATACTATCGCGTGGAAGGCATCCAGACATTTTCTGGAGGAACCGAAGCCACGGCCTGCAATATTCGGACGGTGGATGCGTTGCGACGGGCCGGGCTGACGGTTACCGTTGCGGATGAAAGCCGGAATCCGCATTACCTGCTGGGATATGCGAAAGACTTTCCCCCGGCAGTCTGCTACTCCAAAGTCTACAGCGACACTGCCAATCCGCAGCAGGGTTTCATTGCAATCCTGACCTGCTCTGATGCAGATGCAAAGTGTCCCATTGTGACTGGGGCTCAGGCTCGGTTTCCGGTGACATATGAAGACCCCAAAGCGGCGGATGGGACTTCGGAAGAATCCGCACGTTATGATGAACGCTCACGGCAGATTGCCAGAGAAATGATGTACGTCTTCTCTCGCTTCTCGTTGTCCGTTCCTGCAGAATCAAAATAATTCGATACGGTTGCTTCTGCTGGAAACGGAAACCCCGGACGCAGCATCTCAATTCTCCTCATCTCATCTTTTTAATCATCAGCCCTCCATGATTTTTGTTCTCGATAACTACGATTCATTTACTTACAACCTTGTTCAACGACTTGGTGAAATTGACCCATCACTGGAAATTGTGGTGCAGCGGAACGATCAGACCAGCCTTGAGGAAATTGCATCGCTGGAGCCGGATCGCATCATTATCTCTCCTGGTCCCTGCACGCCGTCAGAAGCAGGGTTGTCGAAGGGGGTGATCGCGCATTTTGGCCCGAAGTTGCCGCTGCTGGGAGTTTGCCTGGGACATCAGGCCATCGGCGAAGTCTTTGGCGGGCAGGTCGTTCGTGCGCCCCGGCTGATGCACGGCAAAACGTCTGAGATTCAACATGATGAGACCGGGGTCTTTGCAGCGCTCCCCAATCCCATGGTCTGCACCCGATATCATAGCCTGATTGTTCCTGAAGAGACGTTGCCGCCGGAGCTTGTTGCCTGTGCCTGGACTCGCGATGCTGATCAGCCTTCCGAATTAATGGGCCTTCGCCATCGGGACTATCCTATCCATGGCGTGCAGTTCCATCCGGAAAGTTTTCTGTCCACATGGGGAACGGACTTACTGAAAAACTTCTTGCGCATGTCGTGAGTGAGTGTGCTCCAGTCCGCTTCCAGGGAAAGAGGAAGAGCAACCTGCCTTCAAGTCGGACATTTTTTCAGACCCCATCGCCATGACCGAATACGATTCCATTCCGGAACTTTCTGAACTGCAGTCAGGCCGATCGTTGATTCGTGTCCCCGTGGAATTGAATGTGCCGTTCACATCCCGCGTGCGGGCACTCGTAGATACGGAAGAGTTTCAACGATTGGCTCAGATCAGTCAGTTGGGACTGGTCTCCAAAGTGTATCCGGGGGCTCAGCACACGCGGTTTGAACATGCGCTGGGGGTCTATCACAATGCTCTGCGATATCTGCAGCAACTGATTCGAGAACCCCGGTTTCGAGAACTCATCGATCCTCATTCGGTCGAGTTGCTGATTGTCGCATCGTTGTTGCACGATCTGGGGCATTGGCCGTTTTGTCACCCCATTGAGGATCTGGGTCTGCAGGGACTCCCGCCGCACGAAGCCTATGCTGCCCGGTATCTGGCCGATGGAACGGAAATGGCGGATGTGCTGCGACAGGACTGGAATCTCGATCCCAATGACGTTCTGGACGTGCTGGCCCCCAAGACACGTACCCCGCGCATGAAATTATTGCGGTCGATTCTTTCCGGACCGATTGATGTCGACAAAATGGATTATCTGGACCGGGACAGTCTTCACTGCGGTGTGCCCTATGGCCGAAATTTCGACCGGCAACGTCTTATTCAATCGTTGGTGTTGAACGAGGCGGGGGACGGTCTGGCCATTACCGTCAAAGGCAAAACGGCGGCCGAACTGATGGTGTTTGCCCGGTATGTGATGTTCAGCGAAGTATACTGGCATCATGCGGTTCGGTCCGCCACCAGCATGTTCGCCAGAGGCTTCTTCGAACTTCATCAGCAATTGGACTTGCACACGCTGTTCCGGTTTACGGATGCGGAAATGATTGCACAACTGCGGATCGCAGCAGCCGGAACTCGTTGTGAACGGCTGCTGGATGGGATCTTCGGCCACAAGCGTCTGCTGTATAAACAGATGGTGGAGTACAGTCACGACCAGTCTCTGGAAACCTATCAGGCAGTCGCGGGGCGTCCTTATGCGGAGGTGGTTCGCATCTCCAATCGGCTGGTCTCGTTATTGAATTCACGATATGGATTGTCGCTGAGCGAAACGGACCTGCTGATTGATGCTCCGCCTCCACATCGGGAAGTGGAATTCGCCATCGACGTCTACTTCCCCAAGCAGGACCACTATCGTCCGTTGCGGCAGGTTTCTCCCGTCGTGGAAGCCCTTGCCACCACCCAGTTCGATGACTGGGTCAAGCGTGTCCGGGTCTTTCTGGCACCAGAGCAAACGGCAGCCGCGGCAAAGGTGGACTGGGATCAGGCAGTAAAACAGGCTGCTGCTGGATCGCAATAGCCTCGTAATGTCCATCATACGCATGGACGCTCGCAGGGAGAATCCAACGATTCATCGTTTCGCTGCGAACGGAACATCATGTGTTGTCGGTTCAGCATGAACTCAAGGCCACATGAATGGGTGCTGCCACCAGGCCGCCATGCGATACGAGCAGACGAGGTGCGTGGCCAGAGCTGTTAATAACCACCAGCCGGCGCACTCCAGTTCGCGGCGCACGGCGGGCGACCAGGAGAATGGGTTTCTGGCAAATGCCTGCGGGCTGAACATGGGCAGCCAGCGCGAGACACGGGTACAATAGGCATCATAGATCGCGCCATGTCGACTGCGTAACACCGCCTCTTCCGCTGGGACCACTCCCCAGATGTAGAGCAGTACAATCGGCAGGAAAAATGCTGCCAGAGTGATGCTCTGCACGATCATCAAATGGGCCGTCACGATCATCAATGTCCCCAGATAAAGCGGGTTTCGACACAATGAATAGGGACCTGTTGTCACCACGGCGATTGTTTTTCGTGAATGGATATAGGCGATCGACCAGATCCGCAGCAGCACCCCCAAAAAAAGAAGTGCATAGGCGGCTCCAATCAGACGATCATTCAACACACTTCCCGGAATGATGCGAGGTGACGACAGCAGCGCCAGCCCCAATCCCGAAAGCAGGCAGATCGCCGTGAGCGGCAGACGGCATCGGTAGGCAAAAAACTGCTTCACCTCTAATTGATTGCGGGGAGCTTCAGGCTCGGGAGTGATGGTGAACGTGTCTTCCAGCAAGCCGAATGGAATTGCCATTCTGAAGGGTGAAGAAAGGTCGGGGGTTTTCATTCTGTGGATTCCGAATCATTCGGGAAAATTTAAATCAGGGAGTGAATGAGCACTGATTATCCGGCTTGTGTCTTTACGCACCAGGAGCAGTTGCGTCTTTGTTCTGCAGAAGCAATTTCGTCAGTCAACCCGCTGCGGAAGGCGTGTCTTAGCAAATGTTTTAAATTTATAATAGATCATTTTGAAAAAAATTCCCGGACGACACGCCACAAGGCAGAAGGACATGAAAACGCGGCGCGGTCCTGCCCGGCTCAAGATCCGCAGAACGATTGATCCGCCGGCTCGATGGTGATGCTCGAGCGCATTTATGCTGTCTTTACAGATTTGACAGCTCGATCCAAAGTGACGTAAGGGGAGGAGAAAAGGGAAGCGCGGAAAGCGTCAATAACGCTCTTTTCCCTGGCAGCCTGTTGAAGAACGCACAGACAGAAATATCTGTGCCACTAAGATAGAAATGTCTGTTCCACCAGAAGCTTCTGGATCATTGAAAAAAGTGGGGCGGACATTTCTGTGGGACCGAGGTTCCATGGCTTGTCAACAGGCTGCTGTTCCGTCTGATCTCACTATTTCTTCTTATCTCAATCCGATCAGATCTGGAACGACTGATGACTGTCGTAGCCTGCTGCCTCGTTTACTCTATAATTTGGGGTTCGCGTAGAGCGCCTTATTCCCACACAGGCCGATTTATCGTTTCGCAGTCCTCTGCAGTGAAACGATGAATCGTTGGATTCTCTCTGCGAGTGTCCACGCGTACGACGGACAATACGGACGTCATGCGATCTAAACGCAAAGTCCGACAAGGGAGGACGTTTCGTGATGATGCCCCCTACAACCAAGCCCTGACAGGGCACTACTTCACTTCTGCTGCCGGAGTGGATTCGACGGCTGGAGCGGGTTCCACAGAGAAACCTGCTTCTAAACCTGCTTCAGATGTCCGATCAACCGCGGCGGCCTGATCCGTGACAGCAGCGGTTTCCTGACTGGCATCATACGGATGAGCCTGTTCCCATTCACGCCAGTAATCGGCTGCTCGAACCTGTCGCCAGTTGCTCAGTGCGGAACCGACATGGGTATAAAACGTGTACATCTTATTGATGTCTTCCCGTGATTGTTTGCGGGTTGTGGCCACGCACCAGTCCATGGCTTTCTTCAACTGGTCGTCGGGAATCAGCAGCTCCCGGGGAGCGATGGACATCCATTCCAGATGATGTCCCGTGGCGATGACCCGTCGGTATTCCGGTTCCTCCAGCGGGGTCTCGACAGCCGCTTTTCCATCGGGCCAGTTCGAGGGCCAGTAGCCCTCTGCGGATTGTGAGGCACTGATCGCGTCGCGAACTCCTTCGAGGTAATGATAAACCTGCTTGTGGCAGTCTGCGGAGAGAATTTCAAAGTCCTCATCCAGCCGCAGCAGCAGCAACAGCGAATAAACACGATGCGTTCCCGCACAAACTCCTTTTGTCCGTTCGCCGCGCATCAGACGTTCGGCCAGGAGATCGAACGAGTAGTGTCGGCCTTCGGCGCCAATCCATTCTTTTTCCGGACAGATCCACAATCCAAAGGCCATGACCGTCCATTCTGTTTCCCGTTCATCCAGACGAAAATCCCGCATGGATTCCTGTAAGACGTTGTACAATGTGGCATCGCGGCGCGAGGGACCATAGACCGGCGTATTGAGTGGAGCATTGGCTTCGGTCACGCAGGCCAGTAGATGGTCATGATGATAAGAAGCCCCGGTATCGGTCCCCCAGTGGATTCCAATTCCGTGAGGACGTTCTTCCAGGAAGGGCTTGATCTCTTTTCCCCAGGAATCTGCAAATCGGGCAGAATCCGTCAGGAAGGCCAGCATGTCTGCTCCGGAGATGGCCTTGGGATTCTGGAATGTGGCATCCACTCCCCAGGTCCGCAGGGCATGTTCGATGAAGTTCGGCTTCATCTGATGTTTGTCAAAGATCGGTTGGATCTGATCCAGAACCATGGCCAGATCTTCGTCTGAAATCAGATCGTCACGCTGATAGGGACGCGAGATCGGAATCGGCAGTTTCCGAGTGACCGGAACCGGAGTAAAACGTTCTGCTTTGATCAACGGCAATTCATTCTGCACCATGGACCGTGCTTCCGAGTTTGCCAGCAGATAGGCGGCCCCAAAGGCCCCCACCAGCAACAACTGCACAGCCACCAGCGGCATCCAGGAAGAGCGGGTTTTCATCATGATCAGGTCAATTTCTGTATCGGGTCAATCTCTGTCGAGAGTTGAAGGAGAATTGGCAGGCACCAGCCACAGGCTGTACGTCTTCAGAAAAGATCATGCCATCATTCCAGGGGATGCTTCCGGACGAAGACCACTCCTTTATTGTCTGCATATTTCTTTTCCCACGCAGCAGATTCTTCCATCTGCTTAATGAGTGCATCCCGACCCTGCAGTTCCATCACCACGGTATTCACACCATAGCGGTCCAGCCGATCCTGCCAGTTGACCGAGCCCCGGGAAATGTCCAGATAGTCTTGCCAGACCTGTTCTGGAACCAGATGGGCATGGGAATTCACAAAGACCTGGATTCCCTTTGGACCGGCCCATTGGAGATAGTCCCCCCATTCATAGGTGTTGAAGACCAGTCCCGTGGGAGGATGCCGTTTCAGGTAGTCTGTCAGATCGATGGGAGTGAGTGGAGAGACGCTGCTGCGATATTTCTTTTCTGCCCGGCGGGGATCTTGCTCGCGTCCATGCACCGCCGCCACACCAAACGGTGTATAAGCAAAAGCGATCCAGGCAATCCCCAGCGTGACCACCGTCCACAGTCCGCCGGATCGGGACACCCTGGTTCGTGGACCGTACCAGCGTTGCCAGACCGCTGCGGTATGCAGCCCCAGATAGTAGGCTGCCGTGGGAGCCCACCAGATAATCATCCGGGAGTGCCATAACATGCCGATTCCCAGACCGGTCAGCAGCAGCACTTCCCGGGCACTGACGCGCCGCGGACTCATACGATAAACGGCCACCAGGGCCAGCGCCAGACAGAAGGCGGCCTGCCCCTGTTTCATGCGCAAGGTCAACGGGTCCCATTCCAGCAGTGATGTCAGATTGATATTTTTTGAAATCGCGAAAACTTCTGCATAGGCTGCAATTCCATAGGGATTCAGCAGCACAGCCGCAGCGGCCAGTTCTGTTGAGAGCAGCAGGCCACGAACTCCCCGGTCGGCAAAAACCAGCTTCAGCTTTTTGCCATGCCGGTAGACATCCAGTGCCCGACCGACAGTCAAGGCTCCCAGGAGCAGCAGCCCCATGATGAACGAACCATGCACATTGGCCCAGAGAGCAAATGTGGCGGGAATGGCGAACATGTACCATCTTCGCCAACGGGAGGAACTGGCCATCATAAATACAAAAGTAAAGCAGACCAGACCGGCCAATTGAGGACGAACCACCAGAATCTGCTGATAGCTGCCCCAGTAGAACGCCACCAGAGTCAGCAGTGCCGCCCCCAGATTTCTTGTCCGTCCATAAACGCAGAAACTCAGCAGGCCGGCAATCAGAACAATTCCCAGACCATTCAGAAACTGGATTCCAGCAACTCCATAAGCCTGCATCATTTCATAAGCACCCACCTGTGTCAGCCAGGGAAGGTCCACAAAAGGAACTCCCCGTGCCAGTGTCATGGTCGGTTCCAGTTGAGGAACGGCCCGGTGCTCCACGATCCACCGGCCATAATTGAGGTGCCCCCAAAGATCCGTATGCCAGACCGGAAGAACGTTCGAATAGATGTACAGAACCGCCAGGGCGATGGTCAGCCAGACCACCGAGACATTCGCCTTCAACCAACCCGGAGTGCGATCCTGCAGCAACGCCACATTCGGCTGGCCATCTTCGGTCAGATACTTTGTTTCCACAGCAGGCTCTTGATTCATTCGGGATGTACTGTCTTTTTTGTTTTTGACAATTGTACTCATCAGATCAGTCCGAACTCAGGCTGGGAAAAATTCATATCGGGCGAAAGTTTGAAATTGCACTTCGCCGCTACGTACCGACACACTATGTACCGACACACTCTTGGTGATGCCGATTCAAAACCGTGGGCCGGCAGCTGGCATGGCTTGCCGGCCTTTTTCTGTGCTGCCGATTTTGGAGCGAATCGCCCTGGGCGGGCCATGTCCTGCCACGCGGGATACAGTGTTTCGTCTCTGAAAACAGATGCTTTGCGAGCCCCGACCACGGCAGCCTGCTTTAACCTATGCCGCCTGGAAGACGCATGTCGATCTCGAAGCACTGCGCCGGCCCAGAAAAAAGAGGGGGATTGCGAATGTCTGGCGATTGTTCCGTATGCAACGCATTTATTGATTTGTTGCCAAAAAGCGATCGGACTTCCAATGACAGTCATTCCGCATTCAAGTCGCGTTTAGAGTCTGTCCGGAAAGGTCAATTTGGGCTGCGATCGGCTCTTTTGCGTTTTGAACTTCGTCAGCCTGCATCGACGAATTCCAGGAATTCGCCTGCTTCGGCTTCCTTGCCAGAACACAAATCGCTCGATCTCGCCTGACAAAGCACCTTTCCGGATAGACTCTGAGAGCGCCTCACTTCCGCATGGGCCGCGTCCCGCCACGCGGTGAGTTGCCTCTCACCAGTCGAAACGCGTGCTGCGCGGGCCCAGGCCAGAGCAACTTGCTCTAGTCCTTAAACCAGCGAGGATGTACAGGTACAACGCGAAGAAACGTGGTTTTCATGCGGCGTGATCGCAACTTGGATACTGAACACGCTTCACCTGAAACGTGTGTGCGAGTTGAGT
>Ga0182738_1004163_pt1 | contig 16124 bp, 16 predicted proteins | sample eDN5th30CBELigMG_FD_128876 | JGI IMG/M metagenome (GOLD analysis project Ga0182738, IMG submission 128876) | Enriched Miracle-Growth compost microbial communities from Emeryville, California, USA - eDNA 5th pass 30_C BE-Lig MG (version 2)... ... | reverse complement strand
GTTTCCGTCGAGGTGTCGAGCGTCATTCGCGCGTCGCCGGATTCCTTCCGCATCGCCTGGACCGAGCAGCACTATGAAGATGGCAAGCTCGCCAGGACCGAGCGATGGACCGCGATCCTGACCATAGTGATTCAGCCGCCGCGCGACGCCGACCGGCTCAAATCCAACCCGCTCGGAATCTACGTCAACGCAATTTCCTGGTCGCGGGAGATGAGCCAATGAGAGCAGCCATCCCCACGCCCGCCGTTGCGGCCGTCCTGGCCTCAGTGACCATGCTTGCCGGTTGCGCGACCTACAAGCCGCCGCAGATCAGCTATGACGCCAACGTGCCGCCGCTGCCGGCGATCCCCGCGGCCGTCACCAACGACCGGCCGCGGCCGATCCATATCCCGCCCGCCTGGACCGTCGCGCGCGGCGGCCGGACAGCCACCACGGCGACCGGCCGCGTCGAGAACGCCAACGCCGCCGCCCGCGTGCAGCCGCGCCGCGAAGGCTATTATAACGCCATCCAGATTTATCCGTGGTCGGAAGGCGCGCTCTATCAGGTCTATGCCGCGCCCGGCCAGATCACCGACATTGCGCTTGAACCGGGCGAGAGCCTGACAGGTGCCGGGCCGATTGCGGCCGGCGATACGGCCCGCTGGATCATCGGTGATACGGAAAGCGGAAGTGGCACGACCCGCCGCGTGCATATCCTTGTGAAGCCGAGCCGGCCGGACATCACAACCAACCTTGTCGTGACGACCGACCGGCGCGTTTACATGCTGGAGCTGCGATCCGGCGAGAAGCCCTATATGCCGTCCGTCGCCTGGGCTTATACGCAGCCGCCCGCCAGCCAGCGCCAGGCCGTGCCCGCCACGCCGGTCATTCCGGCCGTCGCCGCGCGCAACTATCGTTATGGCCTGACCGGCGACGCCCCGCCCTGGAAGCCTGTCGCGGTCTATGACGATGGCAGGCGCGTCTATGTCGAGTTTCCGCGCGGCATCGTGCAGGGCGAAATGCCGCCGATCTTCGTGCTTGGCGCGGATGGCGAGGCGCAGATCGCCAACAGCCGCATCTACCACAACATCCTGATCGTGGATCGGCTGTTCGGCGCGGCTGAGCTGCACCTTGGCGGCGGCAAGCAGCAACAGACCGTCAGAATTATCCGCACGGACGGGAGGCCGTCATCATGAGCGATACTGAAACTAATGCCGCACCGATGCGGCTTCGTGCGGAACCCCCGCGCGTCACCCGCCTCTCGCGCAAGGTGCTGGCCAGCGCCGCTGCCGTGGCGCTTGTCGGGATCGGCGGGACGCTGATCTATGCGCTCCAGACACGCACGGGCGGCCATGACGGCAAGGAGTTGTATTCGACTTCCAATCGGCAGCCCGCCGACGGGCTTGCCGGCCTGCCGCGCGACTATACCGGCCCGGTCCTGGGGCCGCCGCTGCCGGGCGACCTGGGCCGCCCGATCCTCGACGCGCAGAACAGGGGCCAACCCGTCGCGCCGCCGACGATCGCGACGCCGACCGTCGATCGCGTCGAGGAACGCCGGCTTGCCGAGGAAGAAGCCGCGCGCCTTAGCCGCGTCTTTTTCCAGACCGAGGCCCGCACGGGTAGTTCGGCCACAACGCCGGGCGGCGCAACCATGCCAGGGCTTACCGGCCTCGACCTTGCCGGCCTGACAGGGCAGCCCGGCCAGCAGAGCGCGCAGGACAAGCAGCTTGCCTTCCTCAATGCGCCCGTGGACCGCCGCACCACGGCCGGCGATCGCGTCATGGCTCCGGCATCGCCCTTCGTGCTCCAGGCTGGGGCGGTCATCTCGGCCGCGCTCATCACCGGCATCCGTTCCGATCTTCCGGGGCAGATCACGGCGCAAGTGACCGAGAACATCTATGACAGCCCGACCGGCCGTATCCTGCTGGTGCCGCAGGGCACGCGCATCATTGGTCAGTATGACAACAACGTGCAGTTCGGCCAGCGCCGCGTGCTGCTCGTCTGGAACAGGCTGATCCTCCCCAATGGTCGCTCCATCGTTCTCGAACGCCAGCCCGGCGCGGACGCCCAAGGCTATGCCGGCCTTGAGGACGGCGTTGATTATCACTGGTGGGATCTCGCCAAGGCCGCCGGCCTCTCGACGCTGCTCTCCGTTGGCGCGGAGCTGGCCGTCGATGACGACGACCGCCTGTTGCGCGCCATCCGTAACGGCGGCCAGGACACCATCAATGATGCCGGGCAGCAGATCATCCGCCGCCAGCTCAACGTCGCGCCAACCCTGACCATCCGGCCGGGCTTCCCCGTCAGGATCGTGGTCACGCGCGACCTTGTGCTCGAACCCTACAGGAGTTGACCATGGCAAAGCTGAAGCTCGGCCCGATCGCCGACGACAAACCCATGAAGATCACGACGGAGGTGCCCGCGTCGCTCCATCGCGATCTTATCGCTTATGCCGAAGTGCTGGCCCGCGAGACGGGTCGGCCCGCAGCCGATCCGGTGAAGTTGATCGTGCCGATGCTGGAGCGGTTCATCGCCACGGATCGCGCATTCGCGAAAGCCCGGCGCGCGGCAGGCTGACCGCCGACGGCACCCTGACGGCAGGGGTGCCGCCAACGTGTGAACGTGAGTGCGGCACGCTACAGGCCGCCGATTGCCCTCCATCGTTCGCCCTGTCCGGGCCTCCCTGGCACCCGAACCCGTCTGCGAACCACGGAGGATTCATGACGGCAGAAGAAGACCCTCGCAATGAAGACGGGCGAAGGATTTTGCCCGACGATCTCTACGATTACGTTGACGATCCCCCGTCACGCATTCGTGGACCGAACGGCGATCCATCGCCTCGCCATATCACCGACGACTGGCCCGAGGACGTCCCGGTCACGGAGGCCGAGATTGACGTCTTCGAGCGCTATTTCGGAAATGTGCTCGATCGGCTGTTCGGCCTCTCCGGCGCTGAAGGAAAAGACTTGAAATCGTTATCGCAATATGATAACTAAAAGCCATGAGCGAGGATCGCGACCCGAGCCTCGACACGCTGCTTGACCTTGACGGCCAGGTGCTCGTTGTCGATCCCGAAGGTGGCCATTGGGTGAAGTTCGTTGTCACCCGCGTTCCCGTATCGCCGGAGAAGCCGCACGGCCTCGATTACTCGCTCACACTTCACGGGCCTTCGGGCGAACGGCTGGTCGGCTTCGACAACGCCCACCCGGTCGGCCGAGGCAGGCGTGGCGAGCCGCTGGACCATCGGCACCGCCTCCAGACCGTGAAGCAATACGCCTACGAGGATGCGGCCGTGCTGCTGGCTGACTTCTGGCAGGCGGTGGATGCGGTGTTGAAGGAGCGAGGCGTGTTATGAAGACGCTGAAGGTCGGCGTTGCCGACTACGATGAAATGAAGGCCCGCACCATGCGGATCGCGCGCGGCGAGGAAAAGCCTGCCGCCGGCGATCCCAAGGTTTGGTTCACCTCCACCGAATCCTTTGCCAAGGTGCTGTCGGCCGGCAATCGCGAATTGCTGCGCGTCATAGCCGAGCAGGCTCCAGCCTCGCTAGAGGAACTGTCGCAGATCACCGGCCGGGCCAAGTCCAATCTGTCGCGCACGCTCAAGACCATGGCGAGCTACGGCCTCGTCAACATGGAGAAAGGCCGCGGTCTGAGGCTCATCCCCAAGGTGGCGCATGACCGTGTGGAGTTGGTGCTGCCGCTGACCGGAAGCAAAGCGCCCCGGAAGAAGGCTGCGGGAGGCCGGCAATGAATATGCACAGCACGGAAGTTGCGCAGCGAGCAGCGCTTTATTTGCGTGTCTCTACGACGCGGCAGGCTGAGCATGACGTCTCGATCCCCGATCAGCGCAGGCAGGGCGAAGCGTGGTGCGCCTCGCACGGCTATCAGCTTACCGAAACCTATGTGGAGGCCGGCGCGTCGGCCACCAACGACAAGCGCCCCGAGTTCCAGCGCATGATCGAGGCCGGCACGACGAAGCCCGCGCCGTTCGATGTTGTCGTGGTGCATAGCTTCTCGCGTTTCTTCCGCGATCACTTCGAGCTGGAGTTCTACGTTCGCAAGCTTGCCAAGAACGGCGTCAAGCTCGTCTCCATCACGCAGGAAATGGGTGATGACCCCATGCACGTCATGATGCGGCAGATCATGGCGCTGTTCGATGAGTATCAGTCCAAGGAGAATGCCAAGCACGTCCTACGTGCCATGAAGGAGAATGCCCGACAAGGCTTCTGGAACGGCGCGCTGCCGCCAGTCGGCTATCGCATCGTCGCGGCCGAGCAGCGTGGATCGAAGACCAAGAAGAAGCTGGAAATCGACCCGCTGCACGCCGACACCGTGCGGATGATCTATCGGCTGTTCCTTGAAGGCGACGGCACGACCGGCCCCATGGGCGTCAAGGCCATCGCCAGCTACCTCAACGAACGCCGTTTCTTCACGCGCGACGGCGGCCGCTGGGGGCTTGCGCAAATCCACACCATCCTGACCCGCACGACTTATATCGGCGAGCACAGGTTCAACACGCGCTCGCACAAGGACCGCGTGAAGAAAGACGAAAGCGAAGTCGCTATCATGGCTGTGCCGCCATTGATCGACCGCGAAACCTTTGACGCCGTGCAAGCGAGGCTGAAGGCTCGCCAGCCGCTGGTGACGCCGGCCCGTGTCACCAGCGGCCCGACGCTGCTGACCGGCATCTGCTTCTGCGCCAAGTGCGGCGGCGCGATGACGCTCCGCACCGGCAAGGGAAGCACTGGGGCCTTGTATCGTTACTACACCTGCTCGACCAAAGCTCGGCAGGGCAAGACCGGCTGTAGGGGCCGCACGATCCCGATGGACAAGCTCGACGACCTTGTGGCGAGCCACATGGAGGAACGCTTGCTCCAGCCCAAACGGCTGAAAACGATCCTCGCCAATCTGCTCGACCGCCGCGAGGACCGGGCCGAGCGCCGCCGCCAGCACCTTGCCGAACTCCACAAGCGTATCACCGAGACCGACCAGCGCCTTGGCCGCCTCTATGACGCGATCGAAGGCGGCATGGTCGATAAAGACGATACGGTGCTCAAGGACCGCATCGCCGGGCTCAAGGCAATTCGGGATCAGGCCACAGCCGCCGCCGAGCGGACCCAGGCCACACTTGATAGCGCCGGCAGCGAGGCGATCAGCCTCGACATGATCGACGATTTCTCCCGCACCGCCCGCGAGAGATTACATCTTGAAGGCGGCGGCTATCGGCGGGATCACCTACGGGCGTTCGCGCAACGTGTGGAGGTGGCGGATCACGAGGTTCGCATTATGGGATCGAAATCGAAGCTGCTTCGCGCCCTGGTAGCCGCTTCGAGCGTAGAATCGGCGGCGTTCGGCGTTCGCAGTTCTGTTCTGAAATGGCGCACCCGACAGGATTCGAACCTGTGACCTCTGCCTTCGGAGGGCAGCGCTCTATCCAGCTGAGCTACGGGTGCCTCGCGGAAATATGGAGAAACTTCCGCGCAATCGGGCAACTGGCCGACCGATCCCGCGCTTCATAGCCGATGCGTCGACGGTCATCAATGACTGATTTCGGGTAAGGATGACGTTGGTCCGATCTTGCGGAGTGCGACGTTGCGTCGGCCACAGCGGTCCGGTCGGGAGCGACGCGTTCAGGCGATGATCGCCGAGGCGTCACCTCAAAAGAAAAAAGCGCCCGCCGGAGCGAGCGCCTTATCTGGTGCTGTCTTAGCTTGTTAACGGCCAGACCGCGTTTTCTGAACTGTTACATATATGAAAGTTCCACAGTAACTCTGCTTTGTCAAGCACGCTTCTATTGGAGTTTTTGGGGTGAGGTGATAGGTGATTATTGGGGGAAGTTACTAGGGGAGGGGTGGTTATGCCTTTCAGGCAGCCAGTTTCTTACGCATTTGACATGGGCACCAATTCCATTGGCTGGTGTGTCTTTCGGCTTAGCGCCGCAGGTCATCCCGTGGCCATTGCCGATGCCGGGGTGCGCATTTATTCCGACGGGCGCGATCCGCAATCGAAGACCTCGCTGGCCGTTGCCCGCCGTGAGGCCAAGGCAGCCGCACGCCGGCGCGACCGGACCAAGCGTCGCCAGAAGGCGACCCTGCGAACGCTTGCCGAATACGGCCTCATGCCGGGCGGGAAGGACGAGCGTGAACGGCTGCTGCGCGAGACGGCCGATAGCGCCGACAGAAATGCGCCCGCCAACGACCCGCTCAATCTGCGTGCCCGCGCGCTCACGGAGAAGTTGCCGCTTCACCACATCGGACGCGCGCTGTTTCATCTGGGCCAGCGTCGCGGTTTCAAGTCCAACCGCAAGACCGATCGGCGTGACAACGACAAGGGCAAGATAGCCATTGGCATAGACCGCCTGCGCGACGCCATTCGCGAGGCGAAGGCCGAAACGCTCGGTGTGTTTCTGGCATCGCGCCGCGCCCAGGGGCTGCATGTGCGCCTGCGTGCGGGCAGCAGCGTCATTCTCGACGATGGTTATGATTTCTATCCCGTCCGCAGCCTGCTCGAGGAAGAGTTCCGGCACATCTGGGACGCGCAGGCGGTGCACTATCCTGATGTTCTCACCGAGGCGCGCGGCGAGCATCTGTTCAAGGTGATCTTCCATCAGCGTCCGCTGAAGAAGCCGCGCATCGGCAGTTGCACCTTCAACCCGCTCGAACAGCGTCTGGCCAAGGCGCATCCGCTGTTCCAGGCCTTCAGGCTCTACAAGGAAGTGAATGAACTGGAGGTCGTGGCGCCGGACCTTTCCCAACGCAAGCTGACGTTGGATGAACGCGATGCGCTGGTGTTAAAACTGCGTGGCGCGAAGACGGCGAAATATAAGACGTTGCGCAAGGACCTGAAGCTGACGCCGGACATGCGCTTCAACAAGGAAAGCGAAAACCGCGTGGATATGGCCGGCGACGAGGTTACTGCGGCGCTTTCGGCCAAGGGGCTTTTCGGGCCGCGCTGGAACACGCTCTCCATGGATAGCCAATGGAAGGTGATCGAGCGTATCCAGGAGGAGGAAAACCCGTTTGTCCTTCACCAGTGGCTGGTGGAAACGCATGGCCTGTCCGACGATGCGGCCGAGGCCGTGGCCGCCTGCCATCTGCCGGAAGGCTACGGCCGGCTCGGTCACACCGCCTTGTCGACCATGTTGGAGGAACTCAGGGCGGATGTCATTCCCGAGGCTAAGGCGGCCGAGCGCGCCGGCTACAACCATTCCTATTTCGGTACCGGTGAAATTTTCGATGAACTGCCGAAATATCAGGAGGTTGTTGCCCGCAGCATTCCCCCGGGCACAGGCGATCTGGAAGACGAATACGATGTCCGGAAAGGCCGCATCACAAACCCCACAGTCCATATCGGGCTCAACCAGCTGCAAAGACTGGTCAACGGGCTGATCAGGCGTTTCGGCAAGCCGGCCGAAATCGCAGTCGAACTGGCGCGCGATCTGAAGACAAACGAGAAGAAAAAGACGGAGATCAATCGCCGTATCGGCGAAAACACGCGCGCGGCGCGGCAGCGTTCGGAAAAGATCGCGGAACTCCGGAAGGATACTCCGGCTCTCGTCGACAATGGCTACAACCGCTTGTTGCTGAAGCTCTGGGAAGAGCTCAATCCGGCAAAGCCGGAGGATCGCTGCTGCATCTATACCGGCAAGCCGATCAGCATTTCCATGCTGTTTTCCGGTGCGGTGGATGTCGATCACATCCTGCCCTATTCCCGCACGCTGGATGACGGGCAGGGTAATAAGCTGCTGTGCCTCAAGGAAGCCAACCGTGTGAAGCGCAACCGCGCGCCTTCCGAAGTGACGGAATGGGCCAATCACTACGATGAGATTCTCGAGCGCGCCAACCGCCTGCCCAAGCCCAAGCGCTGGCGCTTTGCGCGCGACGTCATGGCGGATTTCGACGCCGATAGCGGCTTTCTCGACCGGCAGCTCACGGACACTCAATATCTGTCGCGGCTGGCGCGCGAATATCTTTGCTCGCTCTATCCCGAGAAACACGAGCAGTGGCGAGTGCGTGTCATTCCCGGCCGCATGACGGAAATGCTGCGTCGCCACTGGGGGCTCAACACCCTGCTGCCCGATCACAACTACAGCGATGCGAAAAATCGCAATGACCATCGCCACCATGCCATTGACGCGGCGGTTGTCGGCGTCACCACGCGTTCGATGCTGCAGAGAATTTCCACGGAGGCCGCGCGGCGCGAGGAGCAGGAACTGGAAGATGTGGTCAAGGGCATTCCGGTGCCGTGGGAGCACTTCCGGGATGATCTGCAGCAGGCGCTCAACAACATCGTCGTCAGCCACAAGCCCGACCACGGCACCGTTGGGCTTGATGACAAAGGCAAGTGGCAGACGGCAGGCAAGCTGCACAACGACACCGCTTATGGCCTGACCGGCGAAGTGGATGCCAGAGGCAACACCATCGTGGTGCGTCGCAAGATGCTGCTTTCGCTGACCGACAAGGACATTCCCGCGATCCGTGACGACGAACTGCGCGCGCGGCTCTATTCGGCGGCCGGCGGGCTTTCGGGAAAGGAATTGCAGCAGGCGCTGCTCGATTTTGCGCGCAACGATCCGAAATATCGGGGCATCCGCCGGGTACGTGTCACCGAAACGCTGGCGGTGATCCCAATCCGCGACAAGGACGGCAATGTCTACAAGGGTTACAAAGGCGATGCCAACTATCGCTACGATGTATGGGAAATGAAGGATGGCAAGTGGCAGGCCGAGGTCATCTCCATGTTCGATGCGCATCAGAAGGGGTGGGAATCGCCGGTGCGCAAGGCAAATCCCACCGCGCGCAAGGTGCTGAGCCTGCAGCAGAACGATATGGTGGCCTATGAGCATCCGAGCGATGGCTACACGATTGCGCGGGTGGTGAAATTCGCCAGTTCGGGTCAGATTGTCTTTGCCCGGAACAATGAGGGCGGCAGTCTCAAGGCGCGTGATGCCAACCGGGACGACCCCTTCAAATATTTCTCCAAAACGGCAAATGGCCTGCGTGAGATAAAGGCGCGGCAGATCCGCATCGATGAAACCGGCAGGGTTTACGATCCCGGGCCGCGTGATCGGGAAAGCCGCATGATCGGCAACCAAAAATTGAAAACCATTGCAATTTAGGATTGTTTTACCTCCGTGCGCCAGACTTGGCGCATGGAGCGTGTCGTCGATATAGCGACAGACGGTCTGTATCTGGCCGTCCATCGCGGTTTTCTCACCATCAGCGATAGTGGTGAGGGAAAAGGGCCGTGTTGCCCTGGACGATATCGGCGCCTTGATCGTGCATGCCCATGGCACGACATGGAGCAACACCGTGTTTACGCGGTTGGCGGAGCGCAATGTTCCGGTGGTTTTGTGTGGCTCGAACCACGCGCCGGTTTCCTGCATTTGGCCGCTGCAAGGCCATCATGCTCAGGGCGCGCGCATGCGGGCGCAACTGGAGGCGTCGCGACCGCTGAAGAAGCGGCTCTGGCAGGTTGTCATCGCCGCGAAAATCCGCATGCAGGGGTATGTGCTGACGGCAAATGGTGCCGAAGGCGGCGGCTTCGACCTTCTGGCGCGCAAGGTGCGCTCGGGCGATCCCGACAATCTGGAAGCGCAGGCGGCGCGGCGCTATTGGAAGACGCTGTTCGGCAAGGAGTTTCAACGCGACACCGATGCCGATGGCGCGAATGCGCTGCTTAACTATGGCTATACTGTCCTGCGGGCCACGCTCTCGCGTGCAATCTGCGCGGCCGGACTGCATCCGACGCCGGGTATATTCCACTCCAATCGCGCCAATGCCTTTGCGCTGGCTGACGACCTCATGGAGCCGTACCGGCCGCTGGTGGACCAGATCGTGCTCAACCTGATGAAGCAGGGCGTCGAAACCGTGACCCCGGAAGCCAAGCGCGCGCTGACATCGCTGACGACGTTCGACCTGGAGACGCCAGTCGGGCTTTCGCCACTTTCGGTGCAGGTGCAGCGCTTCGTGCATTCTTTGGCCCTGAGCTTCGAAACCCGGCAGGCCGCGCTGGAACTGCCTGGCATGCCGCCGCCGCTTGCCCTTCTGGGACTTGGAGCACCGGCGCCATGACGGTGCCAGCCAAAGCAAATATGGGGCCCGCTCATCTCAGCGGATACAGGCTGATGTGGATTTTAGTGACGTTCGATCTGCCGGTGGAAACGAAGAAGCAGCGCAAGGCGGCCACGAAATTCCGTCAGTATCTGCTCGACATGGGCTTCGAAATGAGCCAGCTTTCCAACTATCTGCGTTTCTGCAGTGGCAAGGAGCAGTTCGAGACTTACCTGCGCAAGATCGAATCACACCTGCCGGAATGGGGTGACATCTATGTCTTTCAGTTCACGGACAGGCAGTATGAAAATATCGTCCGCTTTTCCGATCAGGCCCGCCGAAGGCAAAAGAAAAACCCTGATCAGCTTGCCCTGTTCTAGGGCCATGAGGCGCTTTTTCTGCGGCGTGACCGTCGATTTTCCCTTTGAAATCAGGAAGATCGACGGTCATCGAGCTTAGCAGTTCAGAAAACGCGGTCCAGCCGCAACAATCGTCTTGAGCGGCCCGTTGCGCTGTTTAGCTTAGCAGTTCAGAAAACGCGGTCCAGCCGCAACGCTTAGTCGCTGCGGTCGACGGACACGATCAGCTTAGCAGTTCAGAAAACGCGGTCCAGCCGCAACTCATGAAGCGCAGGAATGCTATCCATTCCGAGCTTAGCAGTTCAGAAAACGCGGTCCAGCCGCAACACGACGCCGGCTGGTGTCGCAAGAGCCAGGAGCTTAGCAGTTCAGAAAACGCGGTCCAGCCGCAACTGACCTTGGCCTCGACGGACGCGGGCACCAAGCTTAGCAGTTCAGAAAACGCGGTCCAGCCGCAACTCCTTGGCCTTGAACCGGTCAATCGTTTCTAGCTTAGCAGTTCAGAAAACGCGGTCCAGCCGCAACGACACGGGCCTGCAGCGGCTGTTTGCTCGAAGCTTAGCAGTTCAGAAAACGTGGTCCAGCCGCAACACTGACAGACGGCGGGCGTTGTCTTCGAAGAGCTTAGCAGTTCAGAAAACGTGGTCCAGCCGCAACGAAATGCACGATCTGGCACGCGCCCGCATGAGCTTAGCAGTTCAGAAAACGTGGTCCAGCCGCAACTACGATCCGCAGATCGTGTGAGGCGTGCACGAGCTTAGCAGTTCAGAAAACGTGGTCCAGCCGCAACGGCTCCGGCCAAAATGTGTCGGAACGATCAAGCTTAGCAGTTCAGAAAACGTGGTCCAGCCGCAACGCGCCGATCCGTTCGAAGACGCGGCGTGACAGCTTAGCAGTTCAGAAAACGTGGTCCAGCCGCAACTACGCGAAGCTCTCCCCCAACGGTGACTACAGCTTAGCAGTTCAGAAAACGTGGTCCAGCCGCAACCAATGAGGGCTGGCAATCGCGCCTCAAGAGAGCTTAGCAGTTCAGAAAACGTGGTCCAGCCGCAACTGCATCGACGTGGGCCAGCCCGCAACGGAGAGCTTAGCAGTTCAGAAAACGCGGTCCAGCCGCAACCTCTGGCCACGCTGACCGAACAGGGAAGGGAGCTTAGCAGTTCAGAAAACGCGGTCCAGCCGCAACAAACCGGTGTCTTCTCCAACACGCTGCGCGAAGCTTAGCAGTTCAGAAAACGCGGTCCAGCCGCAACCATTGTTCGCATCACAGGCTACGGTCCGCCGCGAGCTGTCACTTTCTGCTGGCATGCGTGCAGGCACTTGGCTCTGCGGCTTATGGGGGTTAGGACGTCCGGGTAAAAGGACGCGAAAGATGTTCAGCCTCGAAAACGTCGAGACCTTCAGCCAGGAGATCAGGAAAAGCCGCTTCGATGCGGTGGCCGGGCCTGTCGCGAGCGAACAGGCCGCGCGGGAATTCATCGCCGCGCATTCGGATCCCGGCGCGACCCACAATTGCTGGGCGTGGCGCATGGGCCAGAACTATCGCTTCAACGACGACGGCGAGCCCGGCGGCACCGCAGGCAAGCCGATCCTGCAGGCAATCGACGGGCAGTCGCTGGATGGCGTGGTGGTTCTGGTCACGCGCTGGTTCGGGGGCATATTGCTGGGCAGTGGCGGGCTCATGCGTGCCTATGGCGGCACTGCCGCCTCCTGTTTGCGCGCGGCGGCGAAAGTGGAGCTGGTGGCTACCGTCGATGTGGCCATAGGGTGCGGCTTCAGCGATCTTGCGCTGGTCAAGGCACGGCTTTCGGCGCGCGCCGGCGTGCACATCGCAGGCGAAACCTTCGGCGCGGAAGGGGCAGAGCTTGTGGTGACGCTCCCGGAGAGGGAATTGCAGGAGACCATCCGCATGGTCACGGACATAACCAGCGGGCGTGCCGCGATCACACCCCCGGATTAAGGGTTGCCGCACCGTTGCCTTGCCGCTTCATATGCCGGTACGGGGCGCATCAACGCGCCTACACGCTTGCACTGCGGTGCGACAGGAATTCGCCGATTCGCTCCAGCGCGCGCAGGATGTTTTCTTCGGAATTGGCGTAGGAAAGCCGGATATAGCCTTCGCCGAGCATGCCGAAGTCCGGTCCGCCGATAAGCGCCACGCCGGCTTCCTCCAGAAGCGCGCTTGCAAGCTGCTTCGATTTCCAGCCCGTGGCGGCGATGTTGGGGAACGCATAGAAAGCGCCCTTCGGCGTGATACAGGAAATGCCGGGCAGGGCGTTCAGCCCTTCGACCACCACCTTGCGGCGCCGGTCGAAGGCCCGCAGCATCTTTTCGACTTCGTCCTGCGGCCCATCGATGGCTGCGATGCCGGCCCATTGGCTCGGCGCGTTGACGCAGGACCAGCAGTTCACCGCCAGCTTGTGGACCTTGTCATAAAGGTGGCCGCTTTCTACGGAGTTCGGCCAGATCGACCAGCCCATGCGCCAGCCGGTCATCGCCCAGGTCTTGGACCAGCCGTTGAGCACGATCAGGCGGTCGCGGATTTCAGGAAATCGCAGCAGCGAGCAATGCTGCTCGCCATCATAGGTCATGACGTCATAGATCTCGTCCGAAAGGATTGCGACATGCGGATGCGCCTCCAGCCCCTTCACCAGTTTTTCGATTTCGGCGCGCGGCGTGACGCCGCCGGTCGGGTTGGCCGGCGAGTTGAGGATCAGAAGCCGCGTTCTGGGCGTGATCAGCGCCAGCGTTTCCTCGGCCGGGAAGGCGAAGCCGTTGGCCTCGCGCATCGGCACGGGAACAGGGGTCGCGCCGGTGAACTCGATCATCGAGCGATAGATGGGAAAGCCTGGATCGGGGTAGAGGATTTCCGCGCCCGGTTCACCGAACATCAGGATCGCGGCGAACATGGTCGGCTTGCCGCCGGGCATGATCATCACACTCTCGGGCGATATTTCTACTCCGGTGGTGGCCAGCGTGCGGCGCGCCACCGCCTCGCGCGTGGCCAGCAGGCCATTGGCGGGCGTGTAGCCGTGGTGGCCGTCGCGCAATGCCTTTATCGCGGCCTCGACGATGTGCGGCGGTGTGCTGAAGTCCGGCTGGCCGATGCCGAGATTGACGATGTCGCGGCCTTGATGGGCGAGTTGCGTGGCGCGTGCGAGCACGGCAAAGGCGTTCTCCTCGCCGAGGCGGTCGAAAGCGGCAATCGTTTGGAGCATGGTTCGCGCCTGTCTGGTTCTTTCGTGCAGAATGCGTTTTTGTGAGGCTTTCACGCAAGGAAAGTCAATCTTGAGGACACAACGGATGACGAAGGATCTGGCAAACTGGCAGCCGCGGCCGCGCCCGCGGCGCGAAGTCATGGAAGGGCGCTATGTGCGGATCGAGCCGCTCGACCCTTCCAGGCATGGCGACGGGCTGTTTGCTGCTTCGTCGGTGGCGGATGCCGATGGCCGCTTCCGCTGGCTGCCGGACTATCCGCCGCAAAGCCGCGCAGCGTTCCAGCCCTGGCTCGACAAAGCGGCCGCCAGCGACGATCCGCTGTTCTTCACGGTCATAGACAAGGCGAGCGGCAAGATCGCCGGACGGCAGACCTTGATGCGCATCGATGCTGGCAATGGCGTCATAGAGATCGGCAATATCTATTGGGGACCGCTCATCTCGCGCAGGCCCGCCGCCACGGAAGCGCAATTCCTGTTCATGCAATATGCCTTCGATACGCTCGGCTATCGCCGCTATGAGTGGAAGTGCAACAATGCCAATCTGCCCTCGAAGCGGGCGGCTGAGCGTTTCGGCTTCAAATTCGAGGGGATTTTCCGCCAGCATCTGGTCGTGAAGGGCGAAAATCGCGATACGGCATGGTATTCGGTGATCGACGGTGAGTGGCCTGCGCTGAAACGCGCCTATGACAACTGGCTCGACCCGACTAATTTCGATGCCGATGGCGGCCAGAAAAAACGGCTGGAAGATTTTCGCGCCGAAGCCGGCGCGTAGCGGAGGGCCGGTCGCTCGGCCCTGCAACGGAATGGGAATAACGATGGATTCGAACAACCGCAGCAATGCAATCGCCGCGGCGGTGATTCTGGTGGGCTTTGGGCTTTTTGCCTATTTCATGCCCACCATCATGCTTGACATCGGCAGCGTCTCCCCCATTGCGGCCGGTGCCGTGGCGGTGCTGTTCGTCGTGGCCTTCTTCGTGGTTTTCTGGTTGCGTGCCCGCAGCCAGAAGAAGCGCTCGCGCTGAGATCGACTCAGAAATCAGCCCGAACCCGAATACGCATCCGCCGCGCGCGGCAGTGTCAGCGTCGTGCGCAAGCCGCCGCCGGCACGGTTTTCCAGAACCACGTCGCCGCCGAAGCTTCGGGCGGTGTTGCGGGCAATGGTCAGGCCAAGGCCGAAGCCGCCCGTCTGCCGGTTGCGCGACCCCTCCACGCGGGTGAAGGGACGGAACACCTTTTCCATGTGATCTTGCGGTATGCCGGGGCCATCATCATCGATCGTCAGCACGATGCGGTCGTCGGTGTGCGAAAGGCCCAATCGCGCGGCGCCGCCATATTTCACGGCGTTTTCGATCAGATTGGTGATGCAGCGGCGCAAGGGTACGGCGCGGCCAAGACAGACCAGTCCACGCATGGGCGCCGTCGTTTCGTCGAAAGAGACATGCGGATTGCCGTCGGTGACGGAATCGACCAGCGACCAGAAGTCGATCCGCTCCAGATCGTCATGACCCCCGTCATGAGTGGCGAAGTCCAGAACCGATGAGGAAATTGACTCGATGTCGGCAAGGTTCTGCATCAGCGCCGTCTTCAGCGGCGATTTGCGCAGAAGCTCCAGACGCAGGCGGATGCGTGTCAGTGGCGTGCGCAGGTCGTGGGCGAGCGCGGCCGCCAGCAGTTCGCGATCCTCGACATATTCGCGCAGCCGCGCCTGCATGGTGTTGACCGCGCGCGCAGCGGATTTGTATTCGCTGCTGCCATGTTCTGGCAGGGGTGGACTTTTCAGGTCCTCGCCGATGCGGTGCACAGCGCTTTCGAGTGCTCTGTAAGGCGCAGTCAAACGCCGCAGCAGCCAGATCGACAGGAGCACCACCGCCGCCGCCGCGGAAGCGAACAGGGGCAGGCTCTGCGAGGTCAGGATCGGGCTCAGCGGCGTTGAGGGCATGACGAAGTTGAGCCACTGGCCATCATTGAACTCGATCGACGCGATCAGCGTGTCGCTTTTCGTGAAATCGGCTGAAAGCTCCAGCAATTCGCGTTCGATGCTGCCGATGTCTTCTTGCTGTTGCGGCGCGCGGGGCCGGTGCGGGTTGCTTTCGGCGTCGGTCGCGGTTTCGCGGCGCACGCGCGCGTCCTGCACGCCATATTTGGAGAGGCGGCCGACGATGATGTCTTCCATTTCAGCCATCTCGTCGTCGCTCGGGATCGTGGTGGTGATGGCGGGCGTGTCGGACATCGTCACAGCATAGGGCGGCACGGAGAGGCCGGCGGCGACGGTTTTACGCTCTTCCGGCGTGGCCGCATATGTCAGGCGTACCAGCGAAAGTGCGCGGTCATTGAGACGAAACAGGTCGAGGATGTTGTTGGAGGCCGCCCGCTCGCGCGCCACGATGGAGAGCGTCGAGACCTGGATTGCGAGAAGCCCCGCGATGACGATCAGCAGCACCCAGGCCGGCAGCGATCGCGGCAGCAGCCATTTCATTCGGCGACGACCTCCGGCACGAATTGGTAGCCGCCGCC
>Ga0182738_1004162_pt1 | contig 16125 bp, 17 predicted proteins | sample eDN5th30CBELigMG_FD_128876 | JGI IMG/M metagenome (GOLD analysis project Ga0182738, IMG submission 128876) | Enriched Miracle-Growth compost microbial communities from Emeryville, California, USA - eDNA 5th pass 30_C BE-Lig MG (version 2)... ... | reverse complement strand
TTTTTGAAATGGATCGCATTCAACTTCATTCGTTACCTCCAATCAGGTTATTAATTTTTGGGGTCCATCTATTTTTATTGCGGCATTCTTTAATTCAGCAGATATCACCTCCCTCTAGATTGTCAGTCCTTCTTATTTCGGGGTTTCTGTGGCAAATACGCAGGTATTGACCTGGGCAGGAGATGCTTTCTATTGCTCCCCTAAAGATAACGATTATGGTTTGCTTTTTTCTAATGATTCTGAGAATTATTTATATTCAAGATAAGAAATTCGACTGTTACTGAATGAGGAACAATCTTCATTTCCAGTTTTATTCAAAATGCATCAGGCTTCCGATACACGAATAAAAGCGCTTGCTTTTTCCCCATTGCTGGATATAATGAGAATAATTCTTATTATTATTGTCTTTGTGTGGAACTGCCGTTGCAGAACTCCGGGGAATACCGGAGAAGAGGGTACCTGTCGATAGGAAAGAGGGCTACGCCGGTACAAGAAAGAGAAAGCTCTATTCCGGATTTTTTCTCAGCTTTTCTTCCGGTAACCGCAAAACAGGAAAACCAGGAATATCGAGAAAAAGCTAAAAAAGCTGAACACAGATTATCCGTTACTGCCGGGTCCTCCTTTCCTGGCAGCTTTTAGCCCGCCAGCCCGCTTTCGGGCAAGCCAGCCATATTTTTATTCCAAAGCCTGCCGGTGATTCACCGGCAGGCTTTCTCATGATATATCTCGAGAAAACAGGAGCGCGCGACGTTCGCCCAAGCGGTGCCGGAGCAATGGTGAGAAACAGGAACAGGTGAAGAGTGGGAAACGGGCTGAAGGAGATATGTCCGGATAACCCCTCCCAGAGGAGGGGGTTGGCGCCAGAGTTAGATCAGTTCAAGCGCTTTTTTTACTGTTCCTGCCTTTTACCATGGCCCCCATCAACCCGAGCCCTGCAAGCAGCATGGCATAGGTTTCCGGTTCAGGAACGGGGGGGACCTGACCAATGGTGGGAACCTGAGTGACTGTAAAGGTCATCGTATTGCCTTGACCCGGATCGAAGGGGCTGATCATAAAGCCCGCCGTAACAGCAGGGCTTCCACTTGCCAGGCTTCCGCTAAAGTCAAGATTACGCGGTCCACTTGATTGGTCAAGCGAGAAACCGGAAAGTACCGAGTTGTTGTGCTGGGTGAACACGACTCCATTGCCCTGAGCAGGCTCTCCAATAGTGTAGTGAAAGTCGGTCCAAAGCTCGTTTGTGCTATTAGTAACCGTCTCTTTCACCGCGTAGGGATTACCCGGACCTGTGCCATGTTCGACAGTAAACGTCAGGACGATTGGATCAACGCTATTGAAGACTTTGGTCAGATCCAGCACTCGATCGGCTTCGTCTATGCTGAAGTTGAACGACCCCAGGCCTGCTCCACTTGCAGTAATATCGGTAATCACGCCTGCGGCTGATGCGGTGGAAATGGAACCTCCGAACGTTAAAGCAGCTATCACTATCTTGGAAAAATTATTCATTGTTGTATCTCCTTATTATAATCACTGCGTTTATTAGAAATATTACGTCCGAATCGCTATAGGTTCCGATCGCTTGAATGTTGCAGAATCGGGAAAAGAAAACCTACCTATAGTCTTATCATATTAGCATTAATTGTGCCGGGCAAAATAATTCAATAAATTCTTTATATAAACAAAAGATTAAGAAGATATCTGGCTCTCGTACGATAGCGCGGAAATGTCTCCCCTGGCTGACTCAAAACCAGCCTCATCAAATAAGCGTTTGAAATCCCGGAAAATAGAGTGTCGCTGAGTAGCGACACTCCGACCAAATATCCTTCTCTCCGTTCCCTCACCCGCAAGCAGGAGAGGGAACGGGAAAAGAGGGAGTGACAGCGTGAATGATTCATGAAACTGTTTGAGGACTGCATTCTATTTCTTCCTCTCCCATGTTTCCTCTTCAGAGCGGAGGGGGATAAAGCAAAAAGATCAGAAGGGAGGAGAGGTTAAAAAGTAGGTTTAAGCCGATCTTATGGGAAACGCACTAACAGCATCGCGTCACTTTGCCATTGCCGCCATACCTTGCTTCCTGGCGCTCACGGAAGAATTCCTCGTATGACATGACGGGCCGGTCGGGATGCGCATGGTGCATGTGTGTGACGTAAGTGCTGTATTCGGGCATGCCTACCATCAGCCGCATGCCCTGCCCGAGATAACGCAATCCACTCACAATTCTGGTTAACATCGTTCGCTCCTCCTCGATAATTTTCCCGAAATCACCTTCACGTTCTATCATCACGTCCTCGATACGACTTCAACCGGCAATAACTCGAATGGCGCTTCCCTGGCGGTGGGAGTGCCGAGCGCGCGGGCGCGCAATGCCGTGCGGATGCCGAATGCCAGCATGCTGATGAGTACCAGCATGAATAATGCCGCCAATGATGCGTTGATGTAATCGTTGAAAATCACCTGCTGCATCTGCCCGATGGATTTGGCAGGTGCTAGCACCGTGCCTTCCGTGACGGCTTCCTTGTATTTGTTTGCATGCGCCAGAAAACCGATGCGTGGATTGGCATCGAATATCTTCTGCCAGGCTGCGGTCAGGGTGCAGACAAAAACCCAGATGGCAGGAAGAATTGTCACCCACGCGAAACGATCCTGCTTCATCTTGAACAGGACACAACTGCACAATACCAGGGCAATGCCTGCCAGCATCTGGTTGGAGATGCCAAATAGCGGCCACAGGGTATTGATGCCACCCAGAGGATCAACCACCCCTTGATAGAGAAAGTAACCCCAACCCGCGACACAGACAGAAGTGGCAATCAGATTGGCGGTTATGGAATCGGTGCGCTTCATGAAAGGAATGAATGAGCCCAGCAGATCCTGCAACATGAAGCGTCCGGCGCGGGTACCCGCGTCAACCGCGGTGAGGATGAAAAGCGCCTCGAACAGAATGGCGAAGTGGTACCAGAAGGCCATCATCGCCTGGCCGCCCAGCACATCGGAGAGAATCTGCGCCATACCCACTGCCAGGGTGGGCGCGCCGCCAGTGCGGGAAATGACGGTATGCTCCCCCACATCCCGGGCCGTTTGCGTGATCATCTCGGGCGTGACATGGAAACCCCATTGAGATATGGTTTGGGCTGCCGATTCCGCTGTGGTTCCGATGATTGCTGCCGGACTGTTCATGGCGAAGTAAACCCCGGGCTCGATGGTGGAGGCGGCAACCAGCGCCATGATGGCGACAAACGATTCCATCAGCATGGCGCCGTAGCCGATGAAGCGGGCGTCGCGCTCATTGCGGATCATCTTGGGCGTGGTCCCGGAGGATATGAGGGAATGAAAGCCGGATATTGCTCCGCACGCTACCGTAATGAACAGGAAGGGAAACAGACTGCCTGACCAGACCGGCCCCGAGCCGTCCACGAACTGTGTCAATGCCGGCATCTTCAGTTCCGGTGAGATGATGAGGACGCCGATTGCCAAACTGACTACGGTACCGATTTTGAGGAATGTCGAGAGATAATCACGCGGTGCCAGCAACAGCCATACCGGCATCACGGAGGCAATGAATCCGTAGCCGATCAGGAGCCATGTGAGTTGCTCGCCTGTCAGCGTGAACAACGCGGCGAGCGGGGGAATCTCCTGCACGTACTGGCCGCCGACAATCGAGAGTATCAGCAGCACAAAGCCGATCAGCGACACTTCGCCAATGGAACCGGGGCGTATGTAGCGTGCATAAATTCCCATGAAAAGCGCAATAGGAATGGTGGCGGCGACGGTAAAGGTTCCCCAGGGCGATTCCGCCAGCGCCTTGACCACGATCAGGGCGAGCACTGCAAGGAGGACCAGCATGATGAAGAATGTGCCGAAGAGAGCGATCATGCCCGGCAACTGCCCCATCTCGGACTTGATGAGATCGCCGAGCGAGCGACCATCGCGCCGGGTGGAAATGAACAGCACGATGAAGTCCTGCACCGCGCCGGCGAGCACGACACCCGCGAGGAGCCAGAGCATGCTGGGCAGATAGCCCATCTGCGCAGCCAATATCGGTCCGACCAGGGGGCCAGCACCGGCAATGGCGGCGAAATGATGGCCGAACAGCACGTATTTGTTGGTTGGCACATAATCCAGCCCGTCGTTGTGCTTGTAAGCCGGAGTCATGCGAGTGGGGTTGAGCCCGAGCACTTTACTGGCAATGAACCGGCTGTAGAAGCGGTAGCCGATGGTGAAGACACAGACTGTTGCGATGACGATCCAGAGGGCGCCAATCGCTTCGCCGCGATTCAGGGCGACGACTGCAAAGGCGAACGCACCGGCGGCGGCAAATGCAAACCAGCCGAGTTTGCGGATAAAAGTATTCATTTTTTTCCCGATTTTCGAATCCTGAATGAAGAAATTGAAGCTGATACTGCGCTATGCATTCCCGAGATCGCGATCTGCTCGAAGAATGGAAGTTTACGCGTAGGCTGGAACCCTATCCTGGAATGTCCATAGGAAACTAAAACAATATCGGGCTAGCGGAATGGACGACTCAGAAAAGGGGAACCGGCAAGTCCGAAGCGCCAGGGGACATCCTTTGCTTTGGAAATCCCTATACGAGGGCCTGTTACAACTGGAACAGGATCAAGGGGAGGGGTAAGCTGAAACGGAGGAGTATCGATGGGCATTCCGCTATGCTCGTGCGTGATGCCCAGCGCTTGGGATACCCGGCCAGGGCCGGAACAGAGAAGCCTCTCATCGCTCAGCCCTCGCCGCTTACGCATGATATCCAGCCCGACAAGCGGTTCGATCGCGCGAATCAATACGCCAGCTCCATGTCCCGCGGGACGGCAGACAAAATTCAGACACCAGTGAATGCCGTACGAGCGATAGATGTAGGCATGGCAGGGAGGGCCGAACATCACCTGGTTACGCCTGGTGGGACCCGAAAAGCTGTGCGAGGCGGGATCATCGTGGTCATACGCTTCTGTCTCTACGATCCGCCCGCCAACTCCGTTTATAAGCAAGGTGGCACCTATGAGGGAGCGCGCAACGTCAACGGAAGAGGCTGAAAAATCGATAGATGGCTGAATCATGCTCATGGCGCAGATTTTATACAGAGCGCCTCAAAAAACCAACTGCCTGCGCCTTGCAGTGACTGGCTATGCGCGCCCTTACCCTATATGGCTGCTGCTGCTTCCTTCTGCTGTCTCATTCAATAAGCGGACAGGATATTTATCCTGCCAGATTTTCGGTGGGTCTTTTGAAGGTTAAACTTAAACTGAATGTTGATTGACGAAACCTCGAGAAGGAAAGGGGAAGGGGAAATACCAGCGCCCGTGCTCATGATTGCCGCAACCTTGCTTTTCGCCACCATGAGCATGTGTGTCAAGCTTGCTTCGGCAGAGTATGGTACGGGTGAAATGGTGTTTTATCGAGGCCTCATTGGAGCAGTGATCGTGTCCATGCTGGCCCGAAGGCGTGGCATCACGCTTCGCACCTCCGTTCCGGCGTTGCACTTCTGGCGAAGTCTGACGGGTGTGTGCGCCCTGGGGCTCTGGTTTTACGCCATAGAAGCGCTGCCGCTTTCTACCGCTGTAACATTGAATTACACGGCTCCCATCTGGATGGCTGTCTTGCTCATCGGCGGCTCAGTTTTTCTGAAGCGGGGACGAGCGGATACGCGGCTGATCGGTCCAGTTTTTGCGGGGTTCGCGGGTGCCATCTGTATTCTTCGACCTGCGATCCAGAATGATCAGACATGGGGTGGTTTCGTAGGCCTGTTCTCCGGCCTGCTCACGGCAATGGCATACCTGCAGGTGGCTGCACTCGGCAGAGCAGGTGAGCCGGATACGCGCGTTGTATTTTTTTTCTCCATTGCCAGCATGGGAGGGGGAGCCCTGGTAACATTCCTTGCAGATGGATGGCATGCTCACACGCTGCATGGTCTGGGATTGCTGCTGGCCATGGGCTTGCTTGCGACATTGGCCCAGTTACTGCTTACCCGTGCCTATGCGATTGGAAAACTGCTCGTCAATGGCAGCCTTCAATACCTCGGCATTGTCTGGTCCTACCTGTATGGAGTGTTGCTATTCGGCGACCGGATTACCAGCATATCACTGCTGGGGATGGGACTGATCGCGCTGGCGGGAATTGCGGCCACAGCGTTACGTGAACCTCTTGCTTCTCCTCGCGAAATGGAAACGCCAGAAGGGCTTTGAAACGGGGCTTTGAAACGGACGTTGAAAGGAATTCTGAAAGGGCAGGCAGACTCATAGATGATGGGCACTGAAAGGAAGAGTTGCCGCGGTAAACGTTCAATACCGCGGCAACATTCCTCGATCAGTTCGGTCCGATCGGTCCACCTTGTTCATACTTCGGATCCTTTATGGGTCTTCCCTCTTTGTCCACAGGGAAGTTCGGGACATGACCTTCCGGACTGGGTGAGCGTGGATCTTTGGCGCGGTCAACTCTTTTCTCCTGGTCTACGTAACCTGAATCCATAGGTTCTTCAAGGGTGTCGTACGGAGCTGGCCCTCCGTCAGGCCCTTTTTGCGAACCTTGTCCGGTATAGCCACTCTGACCCCCGGAACTTCCCTGGCCGGAACTCGCCCCTCCGCCGTATTGGGCATACCCCACACCTGCAATGCTGAAAACCACTGCACCCATCAGCGCCAATATCGACGCCAGTCCCCGGTTAATTGATGTCGAAGATGATTTCATGGTTATTCCTTCTTGTCGATCCAGCGATATTGCTGTGTCTGAAAGATTACGTAGGACGCACTCGCAGGTCAGTGCGGTAGCACACGAAGCCGCCTTTTGGGCTAATAACTGATGTTACGCACGGCCAGGAATTGCTATGCTTGCGAGACGAAAACTAAGGGATTTATATACAGATTACTTGGTTAGCCAGTTTAGGGCGACGACGGTGACTGGTTTGTCGGCATTACTCGATGGAGGGATCAGTCATGACAAAGTAATTCAATTTCCAATTCAATAAAGCGGTAATATCCAATTCCATGTCGATAAATAACATCTTGAAATGTTGCGCTCTGGTTGTATCGATAAGCGCAAACGTCGGCTGGGCTGATCCGTTTATCATCGATACTAAAGGTGGCCCTAAAATCGGGAGCGATGATCGCAACGTTGAAATGGCCGATACGTACTCGAGCAACATATTCGGAAAACCTAAAATCAGGAGCGATGATGGCAACTTTGAAATGGTTCTCGGCGGTCGCGCCCATCTTGACGTGAGTTCGTTCAACGACGATAAACCCGATCCCGCGTACCCGGCTTTTGGCAGCCAGATACCCGGCGATGAATCACGAAATGGTTTTGATTTTCGCCGGGGCTGGCTTGATGTCTCGGGCAAATATTATGATCTGACTTACATAGTGCAGAACAATTTCACTAACGGGCTTACTCCCAACGGCCTCCTCCGAGTCTGGGCTTCGATCGGACTCGGCCCGGGCCGATTGACAGTCGGTCAGTTCAAGGCTCATCGCAGCATGGAGGAATTGACCTCATCAAATGATATAACCATGATGGAGCGCCCTTCGAATTCATCCTCCGGCATTTTTGCAGGGCGTCAATGGCTCATGGGTGTGGGTTACCAGGGTGTCTTCGCAGACCAGTTCGGTTATGCGGTGGATGTCATGAGTCTCACACGTATCGGCATGCCCATAGCGGGTTCAAGCTACGGCGGCCGGCTATACTGGGTGCCCCGCCAGAGGGAAGGTGATACGCTTCATTTCGGCTTGTCTTACAGCAGAGATACGCCAGCTGACCGGTCACTCGCTGCCAGGGTGGTCGACGTTTATGACGGCCACAAGGGTTTTACTCAATCCTATGGCGTCGCTGGCGCAGCAAGGGGGCCATCCGGCAACAGAAGCGAGTCTACCCTTTCGCTGGAAGCAGCTTATGCGCTGGGGCCTGTCACCCTGCAAGGCGAATACGCTGCGGTAAAACTCGACAATACCCATCTACTGGCAGGCGCGCAGAGAGACTCCCACGTGCGGGCATACTACATTCAGGCCAGCTGGTTTGTAACCGGTGAACGGACAATTTACCGGAAAGAGCTTGGTATTTTCAGCAAGCCCAAGCCGCTCGGAAAGTGGGGAGCGGTCGAGATCGCCGCGCGTTATGACGCAATCGAGAACAGGGATCAAAGCTTGGTTGAGAATCCTTGTGGCACCGGGACATCGAAATGCCGGACCGAGGTATTGACGCTGGGCCTCAACTGGTATGTGCGGAAAGGAGTCCGGCTCATGCTCAACTATTACCTTGCCAGAAACGCCATCGGAAATGCCGGGCCGGGCACGCCGAATCGTACGGACACGCCCACGGCCATTTCTTTCCGGACTCAGTTGAGTTTTTAAAATCCGACCGGGTCGAGAACGGCGGAATGCACAGGTAACGTGCTGACCCCCTACATACGCTCGATATATTCACCGCTATCGGTATTGACCTTGATCTTCTCGCCTTGCAATACAAACGGTGGGACCATGACGACCAGCCCCGTTTCCGTCTTGGCCGGCTTGTAGGAACTGGTGGCGGTGGCGCCTTTCAGGTTGGGCTCCGTGTCGGTGATGGTGAGCACCACACTGGCAGGAAGTTGTACGCCGATCGCGCGATCGTTGTGGAAATTGACCTGGATATCCGTATTCGGCAGCAGATATTCATACTGGCCTTCGAGGAAATCACGCGACAGGCTCAATTGCTCATAGTTTTCCTTATCCATGAAGATATAATTGTCGCCCTCCTGGTAGAGAAAGGTCATTTCCCGCGGCTCGACGAAAGCACGCTCCACCTTGTCTTCGGTGCGGATACGCTGATTGGTCTTTGTGCCTGCTTCGATATCTTTCATTTCCACCTGCATGAAGGCCCCACCGCGGCCGCCGACATGGACGTGGTAACATTTCAGTACGCGCCAGATTCGCTTGTCCCATTCAATCAGATTGCCGACGCGAATTTCGGTAGCAAGAACTTTAGCCATATTTTTTTAGTGAATTCCTTTGAATCAAGAAGCGCGCATCTTACTACAAAAAACTGGCGATAATTCTTCCCCGGTTGAGTTTTCAGCGGATTGCCGCCGTTGCCCCCGGTTGGCCGGATTTCTGGATGAGGTAAAAGCGCGCCATCCCGATTATCATGCCCGGCCAGTGCCTGCTTTTGGCGATGCCAAGCCCAGGCTCCTGATCATCGGTCTGGCGCCGGGAATGCACGGCGCGAACCGGACGGGCAGGCCTTTTACAGGCGATTTTGCGGGCGTTCTCTTGTATGGAACGCTTTTCCGGTTCGGTTTTGCCAGTCATGAAGGCTCTGCTTCCATCAATGACAATCTGGAACTGATGCAATGCCGCATCACCAATGCAGTCAAATGTCTTCCGCCGGAGAACAAACCGGAGGCAAGCGAGATCAGGCAGTGCAACAGGTATCTCGCGCATGAGATTTCGGCTTTTGCTGAAGGAGGCGGTAGCGCGCTGCTGGCTCTTGGCGCTGTCGCTCATCAGGCGGTGCTGATGGCATTGGATCTCAAGCCGAAGTTACATGCCTTCAGTCATGGCGCCGTTCATGCGCTTGCTGGAAACTTCGGGCCTGATGACTCGAAACGCAACAGGTTGATGCTATATGACAGCTATCATTGCAGCCGTTACAATACCCAGACTCATCGCCTGACTACAGAAATGTTCGAAGAGGTGTTTGCAAAAATCCGCTCTGATCTGGCCTAGTCTGGCTTTACAACGGGCCTCGTAGCGGAAAACCGGAGACTAACCATGCCCTATGTCAATATCCGTATTGCCGGCTCGCTCAGCCGCGAGCAGAAGAAACAGATTGCCCAGGAAATAACCGATACGCTGGAGCGCATCGCGCATAAGCCCAAATCCTATACTTATATCGCCTTCGATGAAATGCCTCATGAAAGCTGGGCCATCGCAGGCACCCTGCTGGGCGAGGAGGACTGATCGCCTTGCAGGCGGAACCGGTTTTCAATGCTAAGGCGTTTTGCGCCGGTCTTCCATCCCAGCCTGGGGTCTATCGCATGATGAACTCAGGGGGGCAGGTGATTTATGTCGGCAAGGCGATTGACCTCAAGAAGCGTGTTTCTTCCTATTTTCAGAAGAATGGCCTGGGTCCGCGCACGCAACTCATGGTTTCCCAGATTGCGGGAGTCGAAACCACCGTTACGCGATCTGAAGCAGAGGCGCTGTTACTCGAAAACAATTTAATAAAAAGCCTGAATCCTCGCTATAACATACTTTTCAGGGACGATAAATCTTATCCCTATGTGGTCTTGAGCGGACACAGGTTTCCCCGGCTTGGCTTTCACCGGGGCCCGCTCGACAAGAAACACCGCTATTTTGGTCCCTTCCCGGATGCGAGAATGGTGCGGGAGAGCATCCAGCTGCTGCAAAAGATATTCCGCATCCGTACTTGCGAAGACAGTGTTTTCAGCAATCGCACGCGTCCCTGCCTGCTCTACCAGATCAAACGCTGTAGCGGACCCTGCGTCGATCTGGTCACTGAAGAAGCTTACGCGGAAGACGCAAGGGATGCGGAGCTTTTTCTGCAGGGCAAGCAAACGGAAGTTTTGAAAAGCATTACCAGAAAAATGCATGAGGCCGCCGATGAACAGGAATACGAGCAAGCGGCGTTGTTTCGCGACCAGATCCAATCTCTGCGAAAGATTTGCGAAAAGCAATTCGTGGATAGCGGGCGAGCGCTGGATGCCGATATTGTTGCCTGTGTGGCAGAGAACAACGGCGGTGGTCGAGTGTGCGTCAACCTTGCGATGGTCAGAGGAGGGCGTCACCTCGGAGACAAGAGTTTTTTTCCGCAAAATGCGGAAGGATATGATCTCGCCGCGGTAGTGGAAGCTTTCCTGGCCCAGCACTACCTCAATCGCAGTGTTCCGGATCTGATCATCGTGGGAGAGAAAATTCCGCGGGAATCACTCCAGGCTCTGCTCACGCAGCAGGCGGGCCATAAGGTGATCATCAATGTGAACCCGATAGGCAGCAGGCGCGTGTGGCTGGATATGGCGACAGAAAACGCCACTCTTGCGCTGGAACAAATGCTGGGCCGCCAGGCGAGCCAGGAGGAGCGGCTGCAAGCCTTGCAGCAGGCTCTGGATATGACCGGGTTGAGCCGGATTGAATGTTTCGATATCAGTCATACAATGGGTGAAGCCACCGTTGCCTCCTGCGTGGTTTATGACAACTTCGCCATGCGCAACAGCGAGTACCGTCGCTACAATATTACTGATATCACGCCGGGAGACGATTATGCCGCCATGCGCGACGTGCTCTCGCGGCGCTACCATAAAATTGCAGAAGGCGAGGGCAATCTGCCCGATCTGATCCTGATCGATGGGGGAAGAGGGCAGATCAACGCTGCTCATGAGGTTATGGTGGAACTGGGGTTGAGCGATGCGAACCTGGTAGGCGTGGCAAAAGGCGAGGAGCGCAAGCCGGGGCTGGAGCAATTGATTTTCCCGGAGGTGGAAAAACCATTACAATTGTCAAAGGATCATCCTGGATTGCATCTCATCCAGCAGATTCGGGATGAAGCGCATCGCTTTGCAATTTACGGCCATCGCGCAAAGCTCGGCAAGTCCCGCGTCAGTTCAAGCCTGGAGCAGATCGCCGGTATCGGCGCCAAACGCCGGCAAAGTCTGCTGGCAAGGTTTGGCGGGCTGAAAGGCGTGCGCACCGCGAGCATTGAAGAATTGCAGCAGGCCGACGGTATCAGTCGCGCGCTGGCAGAGAAAATTTACAGGGAACTGCATTGAATCTTACCCGGCCTGCGGGCTCAGTGGCCTGCAGTGGGACGTATCCCGGATTCGTTTTTTAATGGCATATTCCCGACACTTATGCCTTTTACTCTGCCCAACGTTCTCACCTGGTTGCGCATCGTGGCGATTCCACTGTTCGTGGGTATATTCTATTTTCCCTCGACCTGGTTATCGCATGCCGACCAGAACCTGATCGCAACCATTATCTTTACCGGCGCCGCTATTACCGACTGGCTGGACGGTTATCTTGCGCGGATACTGCGGCAAACCTCGGCCTTCGGTGCGTTCCTCGATCCCGTTGCTGACAAGCTCATGGTCGCGGCCGCGCTCATCGTGCTGGTTTACCTGAGCAGGCTGGATGCGCTCATCGCCTTCATCATCATAGGACGAGAGATCACTATTTCCGCCTTGCGCGAATGGATGGCCCAGATCGGCAAAGGCAAGAGCGTGGCCGTTTCCTTTCTGGGGAAATTGAAAACCGTGTCGCAAATGGCGGCCATTCCGCTGCTGCTATATCACGAAAAAATAGGTGAAAGCTTCGATCCGCATGAGGTAGGCACCTGGCTGATTTACCTTGCGGCAATACTGACGCTGTGGTCGATGGCCTATTATCTCAAGATCGCGATTCCGCAGGTGGTGAAGCATGGTTGACCGAGCCGCGATAAAGGGAAGAAGGGAGGAGAAAATGCAATCACTGTACAACCCGGATATATACCCCGACGAGGTTCGGGAAATGATATGCGAATCAGGAGAAACGGGAATCGGGATTGCCAACCGCTGGATGACAGGATGGCCGAAGAGAGTGGTGAAACTGCTGGTGGAGGATATGTACGAGGGCGCGTTTCAGTATCAGCTCTTGCAGGAACAGGATGTGATCGCAAGGGCATCAAACCTGAGCCACCTTGCGCCGATGGAAATCATCGTAATGTCGGGCCTGAACCCGGAGCCGCCAGAGGTGTAGACACCCCCGAGATGCAGATGGGAGGAAGCGGCATGGTGTATGATGTTTGTTCCACGGGTACAGGAAGCTTGACTGGCAAAAATAAGAGCTGACCCAGCGATAAGTGTATTTGTTTCTCGATCTATCGCCATGGAATCCAGATTACGTTCTCAAAGCCGTCATTTCTCTAAGCAACACCTTCGTATGCAATATTCGATCATGTCTTTTTTACCTTCAGGCAGATACCTTTGAAGGTTGCTTTCCTTTCTTGACAAAGATAGCGCTGCCCTTATAATGGCAGGCTGTTTTTCGCGGGAATAGCTCAGTGGTAGAGCACAACCTTGCCAAGGTTGGGGTCGCGAGTTCGAGCCTCGTTTCCCGCTCCAAGTTTTGATCTAAAGACTTCCACTGACGTCTAGTGACTGTTCGACGCTTCTGCTAATGCAGAAGCGTACTGTTCAACGAGGTCGCCCCCCGGCACCACTCGATATGAAGCCGAGCCAGCTCTGGCTTTCGGAAAAGCTGTGCACGCGTTTCGCATGGATCAGTGTGTTGCTCAGGAGGAACTGGCCGCGCTGGCCGGGATCGAGCGTTCGCACATGGGTAAGATCGAGCGAGGGGAGCACTTGCCTTCGTTGGCGCTGATATTGAAAGTTGCTGGCGCTTAATCTGAGTGGCACTGAGCTGATGGCTGTAACAGAGCGCAATATCGGCTCGGCAGCCGATCCTTGAAGCTCCTCGTCGGGGCGGAGATAACCTCAAGGCCCGGGCACGTCTTGCGAATCGCAGGCTACTGGAAATCATAAACCGGCTCGCGCGAACGCTTGGATCGATGTCGAATGAGAACGAGGTCGGATCTATCGAACGGAACCATTGAGGCAAGCCATCGACCTGCGGTGGGTCTTGCCTTACTTTCCTTCGCGGCCGGAAGCATGGACGCAATTGCCTTTCTCGTTTTGGGAGGCGTATTCACCTCCGCAATGAGCGGCAATACCATTGTCCTCGGCCTCGCAATCGGCCAAGGGCACTTCACTGCTGCATTGCATGCCATCACAGCCCTGTTCGGTTATTTGGCAGGCGTAGCTGTGGCAGCACTGTCGCTAGCAAGGCTCGGACGAGGAAGCGGTTGGACGCTCGGCCTCGAAGGTTTTGTCCTTGCCGCCTTTGCCGGGCTTTGGCTGTACGTTGGGGAGCCGGCGGGTTCGATCGCCTATGCTTTGATTGTCCTGTCGGCGGTCGCCATGGGGTTGCAAGGCGGCATTGGCCGTGCGATCGGTGCGCCGGGGATCATGACGGTGATTTTCACCAGCACCTACACGTCAATCGTCAGCAACCTCGTGGAGCGGGCGTTGGCCCGGGAGCATCCACTCATCACCGCGCTTGCAGCGCGCCAACTGGCGGCGCTGGCCTCCTACCTCGGCGGCGCAGTGGTTATCGCCATTGTCGCCACCCATTGGCGATCCCTCGCGCCCTTCATCCCCCTTGCCGTGATCCTGATCGTGCTCGCTGGATTGAAGCTGCGGTTGATCAACTTTGGCCCGAACGCCACACGCTAAGCGCTGAGGCCTGCACGATCACGCATCGCGCGACCCAAGGAGCGCCTGCAAGGTGGCTGGGCAGGCTCGGCGCCAGGCACACCACGGCCGTGACAACGGCAAAGGTCGGGTGCGGGCCCCACAGCCACACCGCCAATACCCACGAGAGCGCGCAAGCCAGGGCGGTGGCCAGCGCATCGCGCCCAGCCAGCCTGGCCCTAGAGGGAAACGTGGTTCTGATCTGGCGCCACGCTAAACCCAGACGAACAAGCCAACGCAAAAATGAACTCCAGTACCCGGTCAGGCGGTGTTGTTGGCGCTGTCGCCGCCCGTCACGTCATAGGTGGCGCCCGAGACCATGTAGGCGTCGTCGCTCGCCAGGAACACGACCGCTGGCGCAATAGACTCCGGCGGGAGCCACGGCACGCCGAGCGGCGATTTGGCACTGAGCTTTTGTTTCGCTTCGGCTTCGAGCTGTTCCAGCGGCTCGGCGTTGTTCAAGTCATCGACGGCCTGCGCATACCGCTGCCGGTGGCGCGTGAGCGGCGTGTCGATCAGGCCGGGAATGATGGCGTTGACCGTAATGCCATATTGCCCCAGTTCCAGGGCCGCGGATTTCATCAGGCCGATGATCCCCCACTTGGAGGCCGAATAGGCAGCACCGTACTTGGTACCGTGCTGCCCTTGCGTCGATGACGTGACGATGATGCGTCCACCGCCATTCTTGACGAGGTGGGGTGCCACCGCCCGGATGGTGTTGCAGGTGCCGTTGAGGTTGACGTCGATCTGGTCGTGCCAATCCGCATCCTCCATGTCGAGCAGCGGCTTGAAAGCCTGGATGCCGGCGTTGGCAAAGAGGATGTCGATCTTGCCAAAGGTATCGACCGTCCATGCGGCGGCGTCGCGCAATGCCGCGATGTCGCGCTGGTCGAGCTGACGGGAACTCCATTTCCCGCCTGCCGCCGTCACCAGCCTTCCGGTTTCATCGAGTTCCTCGATGGTGGCCGGAACCACCTCCAAGGTCTTGCTGACGGGACCTGCGATATCGATCCCTACAACGGTTGCTCCCTCGCGCGCAAACGCGACAGCCGTGGCTCGGCCGATACCACGCGCGGCACCCGTGACAATGGCTACCTTTCCTTCCAGTCGTTTCGAGGACATGGGTTTTCTCCTTCCGAAAATAGAGTCGTCGCCAGCCGGCAGGACTCTGTACAGTGGGATTTCGTCAAAACTACGGCAGATAGGCGAACAGTTCCGTGGGGGCACCGCCGAACAAAGCAATCGAGCCCGCTCCGACAACCGCCAACAGGAAGAAACCGCCGGCCATCGCCACATGCGTCAGCAGGAGGCTGATGTCGTTTTTGTGGGCTGCATAGCCTGCGACCAGGCACCACAGACCGAGCAGGATGCCCACTGTTCGCACGGGATAGCCGATGGTGACGCCGATGCCGCCAATCAATTCGCAAAGACCGACCAGATAAGCCAGGAGCTTGGCGTCCGGCAAACCCAGACCCGTCAGCATGGGTTCCAGTTTGGCTTCTCCATCGCGCAGCTTCAGCACGCCCCACACGATGAAAGGAACGCCCAGAAAAAGGCGGGCGACAAGCAAGACTTCATTGTTCATCGGGATCCTCCTCAGCCGTTCTCCCTTGCGGCAGCGACCGTGCGGATCATATTGGTCTTGACCCAGGTTTCGTCGATGAAAACCAGACGCTTTGGATCGACTTTAGGCTGATGTCTTTTCCAGATATCTCGCCTTCTCCTGGCGTCGACTCGGTCCTGTTCGGAGGGCAGAACGCTTTTTTTTGAAGCTGATCCCCTCTGCCGTGAAAAAGCGTGACAGCATGCTCGTATCGGCTTTTATGCCGCACTCCTCCAGAAACCGCAGG
>Ga0182738_1004159_pt1 | contig 16131 bp, 9 predicted proteins | sample eDN5th30CBELigMG_FD_128876 | JGI IMG/M metagenome (GOLD analysis project Ga0182738, IMG submission 128876) | Enriched Miracle-Growth compost microbial communities from Emeryville, California, USA - eDNA 5th pass 30_C BE-Lig MG (version 2)... ... | reverse complement strand
TGGCAGGCGAAGCAGATGTCCAGCTCGGTCGGCACGCCGGTGTGCGTGGCGAGCTGGTGCACTTCCATCGGCTGGCGGCAGGAGGGGCAGGCGGGCGGCGAGGACGACATGGCCCGTGGAGCATACTGGACGGGACCATGAACACGCCCACCCTGCCCGGCCCCGACGGTCGCCTGCGCTGCCACTGGTGCGCCGCCACCCCCGAGTACACGGCCTACCACGACCGCGAATGGGGCTTCCCGGTCGACGACGACCGGCGCCTGTTCGAGAAGCTGAGCCTGGAGGGCTTCCAGTCGGGCCTGAGCTGGCGGACCATCCTCGCCAAGCGCGAGAACTTCCGCGCCGCCTTCCACCGGTTCGACATCGACCGCGTGGCCCGCTTCGGCGAGCGCGACGTCGAGCGGCTGCTGCAGGACGCCGGCATCGTGCGCCACCGCGGCAAGATCGAGGCGGTGATCCACAACGCCCGCTGCGCGCAGGCGCTCATCGCCGGCGAGGGCTCGCTGGCCGCCTACGTGTGGCGCCACGAGGCGCCGCCGGCCGATGCATCGGCGCCGGTCTCGACCTCGGCCGCCTCGATCGCGATGTCCAAGGACCTGAAGAAGCGCGGCTGGAAGTTCGTCGGTCCCACCACCGTCTACGCCTTCATGCAGGCGATGGGCCTGGTCAACGACCACGCGCGCGACTGCGTGACGCGCGCCGAGGTGGAGCGCGCCCGCGCCGCCTTCAACCGGCCGGGCCGTTAGCCCGACGGCTAGTGCGCCGGCACCAGGAAGTCCTGGCTGATGCGCCCGCCCAGCTCGTTCACCCGGTCGAGGAACTGCGTGAGGTAGGCGTGCAGCCCGGTGGCGAGGATCTCGTCCACCCGGCCGTACTGCAGCTCGGCCAGCAACTTGCCGGCGCGGCGCAGCGTCTCGGCGCTCTGGTCGTTGGCCACCTTGCCGAGGTTGTTGACCACCTCGTTCAGGCTGTGGTGCAGCGAGCGCGGCATGTCCACGCGCAGGATCAGCAGTTCCGCCACGCGCTCGGGCTTGATCACGTCGCGGTAGACCTTGCGGTAGACCTCGAAGCCGGAGACGCTGCGCAGGATCGCGCTCCAGTGATAGAAGTCGTACTCCTGGTGCTCTTCGGTGGTGGCGCCGAAGAACTCGCTGCCCATGGCGTGGAACTTCACGTCCACCAGCCGCGCGGTGTTGTCGGCGCGCTCCAGGAAGGTGCCCAGGCGCGAGAAGTGGAAGGCCTCGTCCTGCAGCATGGTGCCCAGCGTCACCCCGCGCGAGAGGTGCGAGCGGTGCTTGACCCACTCGAAGAAGGCGCCGGGGTCGCGCTCGAACTGGCCCGGCCGCAGCATGCGGTTGACCTCCAGCCAGGTGGTGTTCTGCGTCTCCCACGACTCGGTGGTCAGCGCGCCGCGCACCGCACGCGCGTTCTCGCGCGCAGCCTTCAGGCAGGAAATGATCGACGAGGGGTTGCTCTCGTCCCTGACCATGAACTCCATGACGCCCTCGGGCGTGATGGCGTCGTGCTTGGCGAAGTAGGCCGGCCGCAGCTCGCTGATGGACAGCACGCCCTGCCAGCCGAGCTGCGCGACCTCGGCCGACTGCGGCAGCATCGAGGTCTGGTAGTTGACGTCGAGCATGCGGGCGGTGTTCTCCGCCCGCTCGGTGTAGCGCGACATCCAGTAGAGGTGGTCGGCGGTGCGCGAAAGCATGTTCTGGTCCTCCCCCGGATTCAGGCCGACTGGCTCTGCGTCTGGCTCTGGCCGCCGCCCTGGCGCTGCGACTGCGACTGCGATTGGGACTGCGAGCCGAAGCGCCCCTCCGGCTCCAGGATCCAGGTGTCCTTGGTGCCGCCGCCCTGCGAGGAGTTGACCACCAGCGAGCCCTCCTTGAGCGCCACGCGCGTCAGGCCGCCGGGCACCATCTGCACCTCCTTGGCGGAGAGCACGAAGGGCCGCAGGTCGATGTGGCGCGGCGCGATGCCCGATTCGACGAAGGTGGGCGAGGTCGAGAGGCTGAGCGTGGGCTGGGCGATGTAGCCGTCGGGCTTGGCGCGCACCACCTCGCGGAACTCGTCGATCTCGGCCTGCGTGGCGGCCGGGCCGATCAGCATGCCGTAGCCGCCGGCGCCGTGCACTTCCTTGACCACCAGATCCTTCATGTTCGCCAGCACGTAGTCCAGGTCGTCCTTCTGCCGGCACATCCAGGTGGGCACGTTCTTCAGGATGGGCTGCTCGCCCAGGTAGAACTCCACCATCTTCGGCACGTAGGGATAGATCGACTTGTCGTCCGCCACGCCGGTGCCCACCGCGTTGCAGATCACCACGTTGCCGGCCTTGTAGGCGCGCATCAGGCCGGCGCAGCCCAGCGTGGAATGGGGGCGGAACACCTCCGGATCGAGGAAGTCGTCGTCCACCCGGCGGTAGATCACGTCCACCCGGCGCGGGCCGCGCGTGGTGCGCATGTAGACGAAGTCGTCCTTGACGAACAGGTCCTGCCCCTCGACCAGCTCCACGCCCATCTGCTGCGCGAGGAAGGCGTGCTCGAAGTAGGCGCTGTTGTACATGCCGGGCGTGAGCACCACCACGGTGGGCTCGGCCGCGGTCGGCCAGGCGCTGGCGCGCAGCGTCTCCAGCAGCAGGTCGGGGTAGTGCGCCACCGGCGCCACGCGGTTCTGCGCGAACAGCTCCGGGAAGAGCCGCATCATCATCTTGCGGTTCTCCAGCATGTAGCTCACGCCGCTGGGCACGCGCAGGTTGTCCTCCAGCACGTAGTACTCGCCCTTGCCCGACGAATCCGGCGCGCGGACGATGTCGATGCCGGAGATGTTGGAGTAGATGTCGTTGGGCACCTGCACGCCGATCATCTCGGGCCGGAACTGCGCGTTGCCCTGGATCTGCTCGGCCGGCACGATGCCGGCCTTGACGATCTCCTGGTCGTGGTAGATGTCGTGGATGAAGCGGTTGAGCGCGGTGACGCGCTGCACCAGGCCCTTCTCCATCGCGGCCCACTCGTCGGCCGGGATGATGCGCGGCAGCAGGTCGAAGGGGATGAGGCGCTCGGTGCCGGCACCGTCCTCGTCCTTGGCGCCGTAAACGGCGAAGGTGATGCCGACGCGGCGGAAGATCATCTCCGCCTCCTCCCGGCGCGACCGCATCACTTCCGTGGGCTGCTTCGCAAGCCATTGGTCGTACCGTTGATAGTGCTGCCGGATGCCGGCGCCCTCGTAGGGCAGCCGGTCGTACATTTCATCGAACTTGTGCATGGAACGACCGATCTCCTTGGCCATAGCTTAGCAAGTTCAGGACCAGCTTCACGCGGCGTGCGAGCAGCTTTTGTCGTGCATGTCACGGCAGCGGGGGCGGCGTGTGGTGCCAGTAGCGTCGCCGCACGCCGCGCTCGCATTGCACGGCGTCGGGCTGCGCGCTGTGCCAGCCCAGGGCGCCACAGCGCGGCGAATCGACCACCTGCGCACCCTGCCCGCGCAGCCGCGCCACCACCTCGGGCGCCGGATGGCCGAAGCGGTTGCGCCAGCCGGCCTGCACGACGGCCAGCCGGGGCCGCACCGCCGCCAGGAAGGCCGCGCTCGACGAGGTCTTGCTGCCGTGGTGGGGCACCAGCAGCACGTCGGCGCGCAGCGCGGCGGCATCGCCGGCCACCAGCGCCAGTTCCTGCGGCCGCTCGATGTCGCCGGCCAGCAGTGCGCTGGCGCGGCCGTTGTCCACCCGCAGCACGCACGACACGGTGTTGGGCCGCACGCCCTCGACGGCCTGCCCGGGTTGCGGATGCAGCACGGCGAAGCGCACGCCGTCCCATTCCCATTGCAGCCCGGCCGCACAGGGCTGCTGCGGGCGCAGCGCCTGCAGCGGATGGTCCGGCTCCAGCGTGCCCAGCAGCGTGGCACCGGGCTGCATCGCCAGCACGGCGGCGGCGCCGCCGGTGTGGTCGGTGTCGCGGTGGCTCAGCAGCAGCGTGTCGACGCGCGCGTCCAGCGCGCGCAGCAGCGGCACCAGCACGCGGTGGCCGGCATCGCTGTCCTGGCTGTAGCGGGGGCCCGCGTCGTACAGCAGCGTGTGCCGCGCGGTGCGCACCAGCACGGCGTTGCCCTGGCCGACGTCGACGGCCAGCAGTTCGAACTCGCCTGGCGGCGGCCGCGGCGCCTGCCACAGCAGCACCGGCAGCAGCAGCGGCACGCCCATCAGGCGCAGCGAGGGCGGCAGGCGCATCGCCAGCAGCAGGCCGCCCAGCACGCCCGCGGCCCCGGCCCACAGCGGAGGGGCAGCGGCCGAGAACGTGGCGCCCGGCCACGCCGCCATCGCCTGCAGCAGCCATCCGAGCAGGCCGACCGCGCCGGCCGCGGCATCCCACAGCGCCGGCACCGGCACGCCCAGCATCGCCAGCGGCGTGACCACCAGCGTCACCCAGGGAATGGCGACCAGGTTCGCCGCCAGCCCCACCAGCGACACCTGCTGGAACAGCAGCAGCCCCAGCGGCGCCAGCGCCAGCGTCACCACGGCCTGCTCGCGCAGCAGGCGCACGAGCCGTGCGCCTGCATGCCGTGCCGCCCCCGCCTGCGCGGGCATGGCGCCGGCATCGGTGGCGAACAGCACCCCCACCGCGACGAAACTGAGCCAGAAGCCGGCCTGCATCAGCGCCCACGGGTCCAGCGCGACGACGCCCGCGCACACCAGCAGCCAGGCCAGCGGCCAGGGCCAGCGGCGCGCGCCCAGGCGCAGCAGCGCCGCCAGCGCCAGCATCCAGACGGTGCGCTGCGCCGGCACGCCCCAGCCGCTGAAGAGGGCATAGGCGGCCGCCAGCGCCAGGCCGCCGGCCAGCGCGGCCTGCTGCGCCGGCAGCCGCAGCATCAGCCGCGCGCTGCGGCGCCACAGCGCGCCGACCACGGCACCGGCCAGCCAGGCAAACATCGTCACGTGCAGGCCCGAGATGGACATCAGGTGCGCCACGCCCGTGGCGCGAAAGACGTCCCAGTCGGCCCGGTCGATGGCGGCCTGGTCGCCGGTGACGAGGGCCGCGACCACGCCGGCGCGCTGGCGATCGGCCACGCGTTCGAGGATCGCGTCGCGCACTGCCTCGCGGGCGCGCTCGACAGGTCGGCGGAAGGCAGCACCCGAGCCATCCAGGCGTTCGGGGGCCGCGTCGCGCAGCCCGGCGCGCACAGTGCCGGTAGCTTGCACGCCCTGCTCCCACAGCCACAGCTCGAAGTCGAAGCCGTGCGGGTTGAGCGTGCCGTGGGGTGCGCGCAATCGCACGGTGAAGCGCCAGCGCTCGCCCGCGTGCACGGCCGGCAGCGGCGCGGCGGCGTCCGCATCCTGCGCCCCCGCCCACGTGCCGGACGCATACCAGCCCAGGGCCAGGCTCGGCGGCAGGCGGGGCGCCGGCGCGTCCGGCCCGCCCGCGGGCCAGCGCGCCGATGCCACGTCGAGGCGGAACTGCTGCCCCGCAGCATTGCGCCGGGGCATCTGCGCGACCACGCCGACCACCTCCACGTCGCGCCCCTCCATCCACGCCGGCAGGGCGTCGGCCAGATGCATGCCGGCGCGCAGGCCGGCGGCGGCCAGGCCCAGCGCGATGCCGCACAGCATCGCCGGCAGGAACGCGATGCGCAGCCCCGGCCGCAGGCGGCGCAGCAGCCACAGCCCGGCGAGCGCACCCAGGGCACCCGCCGCATAGACCGCGGCCGGCCAGAGCGACGCCTGCTGCAGTTGCAGCGCCGCCCCCGCCACCGTGCCCGCCAGGCACGCCATCCGCGCATGCCACGCGGCCGCATGCCGCCCCGCGATGCCTCCCGTCATCCTGCCTGCTCCCTGTGCTTTGCCGCCCCGGACCGGCAGGTTCCGTGGCGCATTAATTGCTTTTGCGTCAGCTAGTATGACGCCGCGCCTGCACCGGGCGGCTCTGCGTCATGCACACGATCCAGCACGAGACCTCATCAGCCATGTCGATCCACGCCGCCCTCCACCACGTCACCCGCTACACCTACGACCGCCTCGTGCAACTGGGCCCGCAGGTCGTGCGGCTGCGGCCGGCGCCGCACTGCCGCAGCAAGATCGTCTCGTACTCGCTGCGCGTCGAACCCGCCGAGCACTTCATCAACTGGCAGCAGGACCCCTTCGCCAACTACCAGGCGCGGCTGGTGTTCCCGAAGAAGACCACCGCGTTCACGGTCACGGTGGACCTGGTGGTCGAGATGGCGGTCTACAACCCCTTCGACTTCTTCCTCGAACCGCATGCCGAGACCGTGCCCTTCCGATACGCGAAGGCGCAGGCGGAGGAACTCGCGCCCTACCTCGCCGCCGAGCCGCTGACGCCGCTGGTGGCCGCTTACCTGGAGAAGATCGACCGCAGCGAGCAGCGCACGGTGGACTTCCTGGTCAAGCTCAACCAGCAGGTGCAGCAGGACGTGCGCTACCTGATCCGCATGGAGCCCGGCGTGCAGACGCCGGAGGAGACGCTCGCCAACGCCAGCGGCTCCTGCCGCGACTCCGGCTGGCTGCTGGTGCAGCTGCTGCGCCACATGGGCCTGGCGGCGCGCTTCGTCTCGGGCTACCTGATCCAGCTCACGCCCGACGTCAAGTCGCTCGACGGCCCGAGCGGCACCGACCATGACTTCACCGACCTGCACGCCTGGTGCGAGGTCTACCTGCCCGGCGCCGGCTGGATCGGCCTGGATGCCACCTCGGGCCTGCTGGCCGGCGAGGGCCACATCCCGCTGGCCTGCACGCCGGCGCCCGGGAGCGCCGCGCCCATCGAGGGCCTGGTGGACGAGGCCGAGGTCGACTTCGGCCACGAGATGAAGGTCACGCGCGTGTACGAGTCGCCGCGGGTGACGCGGCCCTACACCGACGACCAGTGGGCCGCCGTGCTGGCGCTGGGCGACGCGGTCGACGCGCGCCTGGCGGCCGGCGACGTGCGCCTGACCATGGGCGGCGAGCCCACCTTCGTCGCCAGCAGCGACCGCGATGCGCCTGAGTGGAACACCGACGCCCTCGGCCCCACCAAGCGCGGCTACGCCACCGAGCTGGTGCACCGGCTGCGCGAGGAATACGGCCAGGGCGGCTTCCTGCACTTCGGCCAGGGCAAGTGGTACCCGGGCGAGCAGCTGCCGCGCTGGGCGCTGTCGATCTTCTGGCGCGCCGACGGCCAGCCGGCCTGGCACGATCCGGCCCTGTTCGCCGACGAGCGCCAACCGGCGAACTACACCAGCGCCGACGCCGAGCGCTTCACGCAGCGGCTGGCGCAGAAGTTGGGCCTCGCGCCCTCCTTCATCCAGCCCGCCTACGAGGACGTCTACTACTACCTCTGGCGCGAACGCCGCCTGCCGGTGAACGTCGACCCCTTCGATTCGAAGCTGGACGACGAACTGGAACGCGCCCGCCTGCGCCGCGTGTTCACGCAGAAGCTCGATGCGGTGATCGGCTACGTGCTGCCGCTGGAGCCGGCCTCCAACGCGAGCGGCAGCCCCCAGCTCGCCGGCCCGCGCTGGAAGACCGGCCCCTGGTTCCTGCGCGACGACCGGCTCTACCTCGTGCCCGGCGACTCGCCCATGGGCTACCGGCTGCCGCTCGATTCGCAGCCGTGGGTGAGCAAGGGCGAATTCCCCTACCTGATTGAGCGCGATCCGAATGCGCCGCCGACGGCACTGCCCCCGGCAGACGACCTGCGCGGGCGCTACGCCGGCGAGGGCGTGCCGGCCACCGACCTGGGCGACGTGCCCTACGCCTTCGGCCCGCCGCCGCAGCCGGGCGCCGCGCTGCGCATGCAGCACCCGGGCGCCGCCCCGCTGCCGCCGGCCGGCGACGACACTCGAGCGCCCGGCCGCTTCCAGTCGGCGCACGGGATCACCCGCACCGCCCTGTGCGTGGAGGCGCGCGACCCGCGCCGCGCCAACGGCCCCGCGGCGGAGAAGCAGGGCAGCGCCTCCGGCGTCCTCTACGTCTTCATGCCGCCGCTGGCCTTCCTGGAGGACTACCTCGACCTGCTCGCCGCCGTCGAGGCCACCACCGGGGAACTGGGCGTGCAGATCGTGCTGGAAGGCTACCCGCCGCCGCGCGACGCGCGCCTGAAGCTGCTGCAGGTCACGCCCGACCCCGGCGTGATCGAGGTCAACATCCACCCGGCCCACGACTGGGGCGAACTGGTACAGCACACCGAGTTCCTCTACGACGCGGCCTTCCAGACGCGCCTGGCGGCCGAGAAGTTCATGACCGACGGCCGCCACACCGGCACCGGCGGCGGCAACCACTTCGTGCTGGGCGGCGCCACGCCGGCCGACAGCCCCTTCCTGCGCAAGCCCGAGCTGCTGGCCAGCCTGCTGCTGTACTGGCACAACCACCCTTCGCTGTCGTACCTGTTCTCGGGCCTGTTCATCGGCCCGACCAGCCAGGCGCCGCGCGTGGACGAGGCGCGCAACGACCAGGTCTACGAGCTGGAGATCGCGCTCAAGGAGATCGCGAAGAACCGTGGGATCTACGGCCAGTCCATGCCACCCTGGCTGGTCGACCGGCTGCTGCGCAACATCCTGATCGACGTCACCGGCAACACGCACCGCAGCGAGTTCTGCATCGACAAGATGTACTCGCCCGACGGCCCCACCGGCCGGCTGGGCCTGCTGGAACTGCGCGCCTTCGAGATGCCGCCGCACGCGCGCATGAGCATCGTGCAGCAGCTCCTGATGCGTGCCCTCGTCGCCCGCTTCTGGGACGCGCCCTACCAGGCGCCCGCCACCCGCTGGGGCACCGAGCTGCACGACCGCTTCCTGCTGCCCACCTTCGTGCGGATGGACTTCGAGGACGTCATCGCCGAGATGCGCCAGGCCGGCTTCGCCTTCGAGAGCGAGTGGTTCGCGCCGCACTTCGAGTTCCGCTTCCCGCTGGTGGGCGAGGTGCAGGCCATGGGCATGCAGCTCGGCCTGCGCAACGCGCTGGAGCCCTGGCACGTGATGGGCGAGGAAGGCGCCGTCGGCGGCACCGTGCGCTATGTCGACTCCTCGCTGGAGCGCATCGAGGTGCGCGTGACCGGCCTGAACCAGAGCCGCTACGCCGTCACCGTCAACGGGAAGGTGCTGCCGCTGCAGCCCACCGGCGTGGCCGGCGAGTACGTGGCCGGCGTGCGCTACAAGGCGTGGAACCCGCCCTCCTCGCTGCACCCCACCATCCAGCCGCACGCGCCGCTGACCTTCGACCTGGTCGACACCTGGATGAAGCGCTCCGTCGGCGGCTGCCGGTACCACGTGGCGCACCCGGGTGGGCGCAACTACACCACCTTCCCGGTCAACGCCTACGAGGCCGAGAGCCGGCGCCTCGCGCGCTTCTCGCGCATGGGCCATACGCCGGGAAGCATGGACACGCCGCCGGCCAACATCGAGGCGCCAGGCAGCCGGGAGTTCCCCCTCACCCTGGATCTGCGGCGCTGAGGGCCAGGCCTGGACGCCGTGGTCCCGGGCGTGCCTTCCGGACCACGGCCTTTTTCTTGTGCCGCCCTGGCCAGCACCAGCCTGATAAGCTGCCGGCCGTCTTCCGTCTGCCCACCCAGCGACACACTGGCGTGAAGCCTCCTTGGCGCTGGCGACGGAAATTTCCAGCCGTGCCGAGCGATCCGGCACGTCTCTAAGGACCAGACTCAATGGCACAGAACGACAACAACGGCGGCAACCTCGGCTTCGAGGCGGAGCTGTTCAAAGCCGCCGACAAGCTGCGCGGCAACATGGAACCCAGTGACTACAAGCACGTTGCGCTGGGCCTGATCTTCCTCAAGTACATCTCCGATGCCTTCGAGTCCCGTCATGCTGAATTGCTGGCAGAGGACGCCGCTGCCGCCGAGGACAAGGACGAATATCTCGCCGACAACATCTTCTGGGTGCCCAAGGAAGCGCGCTGGTCGCATCTGCAAGCCAACGCCAAACAAAGCAGCATCGGCACGCTGATCGACGACGCCATGCGCGCCATCGAGAAGGACAACGAATCGCTGAAAGGCGTTCTGCCCAAGGACTACGCCCGCCCCGCGCTCAACAAGGTGATGCTCGGCGAACTGATCGACCTGATCTCCGGCATTGCCCTGAACGAAGGCAACGACAAGTCCAAGGACGTGCTGGGCCGCGTCTATGAATACTTCCTGGGCCAGTTCGCCGGTGCGGAAGGCAAGCGCGGTGGCGAGTTTTATACGCCGCGCTCTGTGGTGCGCACACTGGTGGAAATGTTGGAACCGTACACCGGGCGCGTGTATGACCCTTGCTGTGGCAGTGGCGGCATGTTCGTGCAGAGCGAACGGTTCGTCACCGAACACGGCGGGCGCATCGGCGACATCGCCATCTATGGCCAGGAAAGCAACTACACCACCTGGCGCCTGGCGAAGATGAACCTGGCCGTGCGCGGCATCGACTCTGACATCCGTTGGAACAACGAGGGCAGCTTCCACAAGGACGAACTGCGCGACTTCAAGGCCGACTTCATCCTTGCCAACCCACCTTTCAACATCAGCGACTGGGGCGGGGAGCGCTTGCGCGAAGACGTGCGCTGGCAATTTGGCGCTCCGCCCGTGGGCAACGCCAACTATGCGTGGTTGCAGCACATCTTTCATCACCTTGCACCGCATGGTGTCGCGGGCGTGGTGCTGGCCAATGGCTCGATGAGCTCGCAGCAGAGCGGCGAAGGCGAGATCCGAAAGGCCATGCTTGAAGCCGCTGATGGCGCTGGCGTGGTGGATTGCATGGTCGCCATGCCCGGCCAGTTGTTCTATTCCACGCAGATTCCGGCTTGTCTATGGATTCTGGCGAAGGATCGCAGCAATGGCTTGGTGAAGAAGACCAAACTGCGCGATCGTCGCCGCGAAGTACTCTTCATTGACGCGCGCAAGATGGGTGTGCTGGTGGATCGCACGCGGCGCGAACTAACCGATGCCGAAATCAAGCGCATTGCTTCCACCTATCACGCGTGGCGAGGGGAACCTGACGTGGGTGACTATTCGGACATCCCTGGCTTCTGTAAGTCCGCTACCCTCGAAGAAATCCGCAAACATGACTATGTGTTGACACCGGGTCGCTATGTTGGTGCGGAAGCGCAGGAGGATGACGACGAAGCTTTTGACGACAAGATGCAGCGCCTGACTGCACAGTTGTCCAAGCAGACGGAGCGTGGCGCCGAACTGGATTCGCTCATCCGTGAAAAGTTGGAGGCGTTGGGCTATGGCCAAGCTGTCTGATGTAGCTGCCATCAACCCGACCCGCAAGGTCAAGAAAGGCGAGTTTGTACCATTTGTCGAAATGGCCGCGTTGCCTTTGAGTGGGCGAGATATTTCTCCTTCAGCGGTTGAAACTCGCATCGCAAAAGCCGCTGGAGCGCATTTTCAGAATGGCGATACGCTTCTCGCGCGAATCACGCCGTGCCTCGAAAATGGTAAGACAGCACAGGTTAATGTGCTCCCAGATGGAGTTATCGGTGAAGGTTCGACTGAATTCATTGTGCTTTGTGGTCACGATTCGGCGGACAACGATTTCGTCTACTACCTGTGCCGTGCCCCGGAGTTTCGCAACTTCGCCATCTCGCGCATGGAAGGGACATCGGGGCGCCAGCGCGTTGCATGGCAATCCATTGCCAACTATGAGTTTGAGTTGCAGCAGCCAGAAGTTCGTCGCGCAGCGGCGGAAGTTCTAGCGACGCTCGACGACCGCATCAACAACCTGCGCCAGACCAACGCCATTCTGGAATCCATCGCCGCCGCGCTGTTCAAGTCCCGTTTTGTGGACTTTGACGGTGTGTCGCCAGAGGATATGCAGGAATCAGAACTCGGATTGATTCCCAAGGGGTGGCGGGCGGAAGAAGTCGGCAAGCTTGTGCAGTGCGTGGGTGGAGCAACACCTAGTACCAAGGACGAAACCTTTTGGAATGGCGGCTTACATTACTGGGCAACACCGAAAGATTTATCTGGCCTACAAGCGCCCATACTGATAACCACCGAGCGTCGTATCACCGATGCGGGCGTAGCACGCATCAGCAGTGGCCTGTTGCCTGCTGGCACGCTGTTGATGTCGTCGCGTGCCCCCATCGGCTACCTCGCCATCGCCGCCGTGCCTGTCGCCATCAATCAGGGCTTCATCGCCATGCTGCCCGGCGGTGCACTGTCGCCAGTGTGGCTGCTGTTCTGGGCGCAGGTCAACATGGAATCCATCAAACAAAAAGCCAACGGCTCCACCTTCATGGAGATCAGCAAGTCCGCATTTCGCCCCATAAAGGTCGCGCTGCCGCCGCCCGACGCACTGGCTCAGTTCGACGAAGTGGCGGCACCGATGCTGGAACGCATCCAGAACAACGAGCGCCACATTGCCACCCTCGCAGCTATACGTGACGCACTACTGCCACGCCTTCTCTCCGGCCAACTTCGGGTGCCCCAATGAGTCTGGATTGGTGTCCCGGTATCCGCGAAGCTTGCATGCATTGGCGCGATGCGCCGATGTTGCAGCAGACCTTCGAGGCGCTGGAGCGCACCTTGGAGCAGGACAACGATGCGTGCATCGACTGCGCGAAATCCATTGTCGAAGTGTTCTGCCGCATCATTGTCGATGAACTGGATTCACCCGCTCAGCCCGTCAAGCCGACAGATGCGGCCCCGAGTTTTAGCGCATGGGTCAGCGCGGCAGTGCGCGTACTCAAGCTTGGCGAGAACCAGAACAACAAGTTCCTCAAGCTGGTATCGCAGCACCACAAACTGACGACGGCCCTGAGTGATCTTCGGAATGAATCCGGGCCAGTCAGCCACGGTCGGGATGGATTCCTGGCCAAGCTGTCTGTCCATCATCGGCGCTCAGCGGTCTTGTCGGCGGACGCGCTGGTGATGTTTCTGCACCAAGCCTATCTGGAGGCACAGCGCGATCCAATCAGTTCGCGCGAGCCGTGGGAACGATTCGAGGCGTTCAATCAACTTATCGACGCAAACGTAGGACTGGAGTTGGTGACGGACGATGATGGTAACCCGGAACTTCGGGTGCTGCTGCCCGGCGGCGAATATCTTTCCCTCAACATTCCCGTCAGTCGCTTGCTCTATCAGCTCGACCGGGATGCCTACATCGAAGCCCTGAACGCTGCGCGTGGCGTACCGGTTCCGGCTGTGGAATCCGTCGAAGAACAAGGAGAGTCGGCATGAAGTTGACTCGCATCGCCAAGCTACGACTCCGAGTGTTCCGCGATTTTTCATGGCCAACAGAACTGCACCCATTCGCGCAGTTCAATGTCATCTATGGATGGAACGGCAGCGGGAAGACGACGCTGTCATGGCTGCTTTCGCTCGTCGAGAAGAAAACCGCGCTCCTAGAGGGTGAGGCGGCACTGGAGATCGACGGCACGACGAAGGTGGCAGGTTCCGCTTTCGGTTCGGCGCAAATGCCCCAAGTGCGCGTATTCAACCGGGATTTCATCAATGCCACCCTGTCGCAAACGGGCGGCGGCATTGCACCGATCTACTTTCTCGGCGAAGACAGCATCGGGAAGCAGGCACAGGTCGAGCAGCTCAAGAAGGAGCTTGCCACAACCGACATCGCGTTGCGGAGTGCCCAGGCCGAGAAGACGAAAGCAGAGTCAAAGCTGGACGATTTCTGCAAGGACAAGGCGAAGCTCATCAAGGAGCTGTTGACCACCGCGAACAGCCAGACCTACAACAACTACGACAAGCGAAATTTCAGGCGTGCCGTTGAAGCAATGGATGCACAGCGGGCGGTGGCCGCGACTCTGACCAACGAGCAGAAAGCACATCTCCATAGCCAGAAGAACGCCCAGCCAAAGCCCCTTGTCGAGAAAGTTGTTGCGCCATCCATCGACCTTGCTGCGTTGACGAGTGAGGTCGGCACGTTGGTCGGTCGCTCCGTCGTCGCGCAGACGCTCGAAGAACTGACCAGCAATTCCAGGCTTGCCGCGTGGGTGCAAGAAGGGCTTCATCTGCACTCGGGCGAGCACGCCTCCGACACCTGCCGCTTCTGCCAGCAACCGCTTCAGGCAGCACGTCGTGCCGCGCTCGAAGCTCATTTCAACGACGCCTTCGCGGGCTTTCAGAAAGACCTGTCTGCTCTTCTCTCGAAGCTGAAGGCGGCCAAGCAGGCTGCGGCCTCACTGCCGCTGCCCGATGTTTCACGCTTCTATGACGCGCTCGCGTCCGAAGTTCCATCCGCCTGCACGATGGTGTTGACGGCGCAGTCTGAGACCCAAGCCGCGCTCGATGCCCTCATCGCACGTGTCGAGGCCAAGCGAGATCAGCCGTTCGCACCCACCGCCACGCTGACACCCGCTATTCAGAAACCTTCCTCGATCACCGACTCAGTTGCCGCATTCAACGAGATCGTGGAGAAGCACAACCGCATCTCCGCAGAGTTCAAAGCGTCGGTCGATGGTGCGTGCAAGAAGCTTGAGGCCTCGTATGTCGCTGAGGCACACACCGAGTTCGTCCAACTCTCCGCTGCTGTAAAAATCGCGACTGTCGAAGTGGAGGGCATCAAGGCCACGCAGGCAGGAACCCAGACGCAGATCAATGACCTGGAACGCGTGATCCTCGAACATCGCCGCCCCGCTGATGAACTGACCGCTGAGCTACGCGCCTACCTGGGGCGCGACGAACTGCGCTTCGAGGTGAAGGGCACCGGCTACGCGCTGACCCGCAGCGGCGAGTACGTAGCGCATTTGAGCGATGGAGAGCGCACGGCGATTGCATTCCTCTATTTCCTCAAGTCGTTGCAGGACAGAGCATTCGACTTGAAGAATGGGATTGTCGTCATTGATGACCCAGTGTCGAGCCTCGATGACAACGCACTGTTCTCGGCCTTCGGCTACATGAAGGATCGCACCAAGGAAGCCGGGCAGCTTTTCATCTTGACGCACAGCTTCTCGTTTTTCCGGCTGGTGAAGAACTGGTTCCATCACCTGCCTGGGCAACGAAAGAAAAAGATCGAAGACCGGCCCGGTCGGTTCTTCCTGCTTCGTACCCGGCGTCACGCGGACGGATCGCGCACCAGCGAGTTAGGCCATCTTGATCCTCTGCTTGAGGAGTACGAATCGGAGTACCAGTACCTGTTCAAGCGCGTCCACGAGGAGGCTCACCGCAATGACGTTGTCCAACTGGAGCACCACTACGGTTTGCCCAACGTCGCGCGCCGGTTGATTGAGGCCTTCCTCGCATTCCGCTTCCCCGAGATGAGCGGGGATCTCGGCCCACGACTCGAGCGCGTAGATTTCGACAGCGCGAAAAAGACCCGCATCCTCCGCTTGCTCAACACGTACTCACATGCTGGCGCGATCGCTGATCCGGGGCACGATCTTTCTCTACTTGCAGAAACCCAACCCGTGTTGCGCAACACACTCGAAATGATGATGGCTGTCGACCGTGAGCATTACGACGGGCTGCTGAAGCTGGTGGCTATTCAGCCCAGCGATGAACAAGGAGAACTGTAATGGCGTTCCTGTCGGAGGCAGCCGTGGAGCTGGCGCTGCTGGAGCAGTTGCGAGGGTTGGGTTATGCGATTGCTTCGGACGACGTTATCGGCCCGGACGGCAGCGCGCCGGAACGCGACAGCCACGATGTCGTCATCCTGAAAAAGCGGCTGGAGAATGCCGTACTGCAGCTCAATCCGCAGCTTCCGCCGGAGGCGCGGGCGGATGCCATCCGCAAGCTCACGCAATCCGTCTTTCCCGCTCTGCTGGAAGAAAATCGCCGCATCCACGCGCTGCTGACCGAAGGCGCAGATGTTGAATACTACGGCGACGATGGCGTGCTGACGGCGGGCAAGGTTCAGCTTCTGGACTTCGATGCGCCTGAACGCAACGACTGGCTGGCCGTACAGCAGTTCGTGGTCATCAACGGCCAGGTCAACCGCAGGCCGGACGTGGTGCTGTTCGTCAACGGCCTGCCGCTGGCGGTGATCGAACTGAAAGCACCGGGCAGCGCGGGCGCGCACCTGGCCGGCGCGTTCAATCAACTGCAAACCTACAAGCAGCAGATTCCAGCACTGTTCCACACCAATGCGCTGCTGGTGACGAGCGACGGCATCGCGGCGCGAGTGGGTTCGTTGTCTGCCGATCTGGAACGCTTCATGCCGTGGCGCACCACGGATGGCAAGTCCATTCTGGAAAAGGGCCTG
>Ga0182738_1004158_pt1 | contig 16135 bp, 16 predicted proteins | sample eDN5th30CBELigMG_FD_128876 | JGI IMG/M metagenome (GOLD analysis project Ga0182738, IMG submission 128876) | Enriched Miracle-Growth compost microbial communities from Emeryville, California, USA - eDNA 5th pass 30_C BE-Lig MG (version 2)... ... | reverse complement strand
CGCACGCAAGGCGGACGACCAGTGGTCGGTCTGGGGCTGCGCCGGCTGCCACACCTGGCTGGACCAGGGCCAGGCTCCGGCGGCGGAGAAGGCGGAGCGCTTCGCCGCGGCGCACCGCTGGATGGTGGCCATCTGGCAGGACATCGTGGCGGGCCTGCAGCCGGCCACGCCGAAGGAGCGCAAGGCGGCCCAGTGGGCTCTGGACAGGATTCAACGAGGAGAACAAACGGATGGCTGACGCCAAGATTTCCACCAGCGCGCTGGTGCTCGAAGCTGTGCAGGACCTGCACAACCAGCAGCAGATCGTCACGCGCGAGACGCTGGCCGAGCTGACCGGCCTCAAGCTGACCGTGATTGACGACCGCCTGGGCGTGCTGGCCGACGACGGGGCCCTCCTGCGCGTGCAGCGCGGGGTGTACGTCCCGGCGCCGCGTCACCCGCCGGCCAGGGCCATGTCGAAGACCGTGATGCCGGATGGCATGGTGAAGATCGAGATCGGCGACGAGGTGCTCAGCCTGACGCCCCGGGAAGACCGCATGCTGGCGAACCTGATGGCCGGTGCCGCAGCCCAGGCGGCCGCCATCGAGACGGGCCGCACCACCGCCATCCTCGCCGCCGAGTTGGGCGAGGAGGTGAAGCGCCTGCGCCGCCAGGTCCAGGCCCTGCAGGAGAAGGTCGACCCCGGCCAGGCGCAGTTGTTCGACACCCCCTGTAGGGCTGGCACGCCGGCAGCCAACGGGGCAAAGTTCACCCCGCGGCGTAGCTCAGCCAGGTAGAGCGCCGGGTTCATACCCCGGAGGCCCGCAGGATCGAAGCCTGCCGCCGCAACCGGGCTGCGCGCAGGGGCGCAGGAAGGCCCTGCAAGCCATCCATGGTCGGTTCGATACCGACGCGGTCCACCAGACACGAAACCCAAGGGGCCCCCCGGAAGGGGGAAGCCGCCGGAGCGTGTGGGGACTACGAGAGCCCCACTCGAAGCCGGTGCCGGGCGGCAACCGGCCTCGATACATCGTAGAGCGGCACTGCCGAACCTACCTGCATTCGACCCGGGCAACGGGTGAAGGGACCGGAGGAAGGAACAGGGAAAGCCGGCGAGCAGGCGCCGGCCCCAGGGATTGCGCGGGAAGGTGCGGCAAGTGCCCCGAAGGGGGACAGAGCCCAGGCCGAGCGTTCAGACCACGCCACAGCGCGTGGGCGCGAAGCGGAACAGCACTGGCACCCCGGAAAGACGGGGATCATCAAGCGAGGGAGCCCTGTGTCCGGTTCGACTCCGGCAGGCTAAAGCGCCGTGTAGCCGAAAGGCCAACCGGCATGCGCAAGGGGTCAGGCCCCTCACTTGATGGTGAATGCGACCTTGGCCGAGTGGCGAGGCCGTGGCCTTCCAAGCCTCTGACGGTGGGTTCGATTCCCCCAGGTCGCTCCAGCACATCGCCGCCATAGCTCAGTCCGGTAGAGCGTTCCCCCTGTAAGGGAAGGGCCCCAGGTTCAAATCCATGGTGGCGGCACCAGACACGCAGGGGAGAATCGCCAAGTGCACACCTCCGACCTCTCCGGCAAGGCCCTCGAAGCCCTCATCGCTCAGGCCCTCGGCGCTCCGGCCGGCACTCAGTACCTCGCCCGCTGGCCGGACATCGACCTCGTGATGGAGCGCCTGGGCATCCAGGCCGCCCCGATGCCCGGCAAGGACTGGATCTGGTGCGCGGTGGTGGTGGGCCGCCCCGGCAGCCCCATCCCCGCCGGCCCGTGGATGGAGGGGAACACCATCCGCATCGCCATCGGCCGCGCCATCGTCGCGGCGCGCTTCGGGCGCGAGGTGCCTGACGCCTGATCCAGCCCCCTGTAGGGTTTCGCCGTCGGACGGCGCCGCGAGAACATCCCCTCACCGGCGACGGACCCCGATCATGGCGCGAGCCCCTGGCGTTGGAGTGGGGGCAAGCACTCCTAGAGATTCGCCCCGCTCATCCCGGGGCTGCAAGGGCGGGATGACCCGCACGGCCCAGCGCGCTTCGGCGCGTAGACGGATGGACCGGCCCCCGGCGCTTTCGCCGGCCAGTTGTCTCCTCGTCGCGGTATCCCCGCGCACGTTCGCCCGCCAGGGGACCACCCTCTGGCGGGCTTTTTCCTGCCCGACCCCTGTAGGGTTCGACCCCAGCGCCAGCGCCCGGAACACTCGCGCGCCATGGCCACCCGCAAGCCAGCCAAGAAGCCGGCGCCCGCACCGAAGAAGACCCCCACCAAGCCCGCTGCCCCCAAGAAGGCCGCGGGTGCTGCTGCGCGTAAGAGGCCGCCGGCCGCGAAGAAGCCTGCGAAGGCGGCAAAGCCCACGAAACCCACCCGGTCAGCCCGCCCGGCCAAGCCGCCCCGGCAACCAGAAGAGGCGCAACTGGGCCTGACCGAGAAGCAGCAGCGCTTCGTGGACGAATACCTGGTGGACCTGAACGCCACCCAGGCCGCCATCCGCGCCGGCTACAGCCCCGACACGGCGGGCGCCATCGGCTTCGAGAACCTGAGAAAACCTGAAATCCAGCTTGCCATCGCGGAAGCTCGGCGCATCCAGCGCGAGCGCACGCAGGTATCCGCTGACCGCGTGGTGCTCGAGGCGTGGAACATCATGACCGCCGACCCGCGCGACCTGGTGCAGGTGAAGGTCGGGTGCTGCCGCTACTGCTACGGCGAGGGCTTCAAGTACCAGCGCACGCTCGGCGAGTTCAACCACGACCGGGAAATGCACGCCCTCAAGGCGGGCTCCCTGGCGGACTTCGATGAGCGGGGCGGCATCGGCTTCGACCCGCTCAAGCCTCCGCACCCGGCCTGCCCGGAATGCGGCGGCGACGGCCACCCGCGCACCGTCCTGGCCGACACCCGCCACCTGTCCCCCACCGCCCTGGCGCTGTACGCCGGCGCCAAGATGACCAAGTACGGCATCGAGGTGCAGATGCACGACAAGGGCGCGGCCATGGAGAAGCTCTTCAAGCACCTGGGCCTCTACGAGAAGGACAACCAGCAGAAGACCGACCCCCTGGCGGCCCTGCTGCATCGCATCGCCAACAGCAACAGCAACGGCTGGCGCCCGGTGGCCCACGACCCCGAGGCGCCGCCGGCGCCGCGCGAGGCCAACGGCAGCAGCCTCAAACCCCGTCAGGATGTCGGCGACGAGGACTGACGCCGTGGCCTCGCGCGTGCACGTCACCCCGCTCAACCAGCTTCCGACCAACGCGGAGGAACTGGAGCGGTGCCTTGCCGATCCCGAGTGGCGGCTGTTCAGCGGCTGCCTCTACCAGATCATCATCAAGGGCGAGTCGGAGGACGATGAGGACTTCGTGCTGCCCTTCATCCCCAACCGGGCGCAGCGGCGCTTCATCCGGCGGCTCTGGCACCGCAACATCATCCTCAAGGCCCGGCAGTTGGGCTTCACGACGCTGATCGCCATCCTCTGGCTGGACCACGCGCTGTTCAACGGCAACCAGCGCTGCGGCATGATCGCCCAGGACCGCGAGACGGCCGAGGCCATCTTCCGGGACAAGGTGAAGTTCGCCTACGACCACCTGCCCGACGAGATCCGCGAACGCTTCCCCCTGGCGCGCGACAGCACGAAGGAACTGCTGTTCGCGCACAACAACTCCAGCATCCGCGTGGCCACCAGCGTGCGCGGCGGCACCATCCACCGCCTGCACGTCTCCGAGTTCGGGAAGATCTGCGCCAAGTTCCCGGCCAAGGCCGAGGAAGTGACCAGCGGCTCCATCCAGGCCGTGCCGCAGTCCGGCATCCTGGTGATCGAGAGCACCGCCGAAGGCACGGAAGGCGAGTTCTACGACATGTGCCAACGGGCACAGGCGCTGGTGGCCGGCGCGGAAAAGCTCACGCCCAGCCAGTACCGCTTCCACTTCTACGCATGGTGGCAGGACCCGGCGTACACGATGGACCCGGCCGGCGTCGCCATCAGCAACGACCAGCACGACTACTTCAACCAGGTGGAGCAGGCTGCCGGGTGCAAGATCGACCTGGGCCAGCGGGCGTGGTACGTCGAGAAGATGCGCAACGACTTCTCCGGCAAGGAAGAGGTCATGTGGCGCGAGTACCCGTCCACGCCCGAGGAAGCCTTCCAGCAGTCCACGGCAGGCCACTACTACGCGAAGGACATGGTGCTGCTGCGCAAGCGCGGCGGCATCACGCGCGTGCCGGTGCTGGACCTGCCGGTCTACACCTTCTGGGACATCGGCAACACCGACGGCACCGCCATCTGGTTCATGCAGCTGCTGCGTGGCGAGGACCGCTTCATCGGCTACTACGAGGAGCACGAGGAAGACCTGCGCCACTACGCCCGCATCCTCCAGGGCAAGGGCTACATGTACGGCGGCCACTTCCTGCCGCACGACGCGGACCACAAGCGCCTGGGCGACTACAACCGCAGCACGAAGGAGCAGCTACAGATCCTGCTGCCTGGGCAGACCTTCTTCATCGTGCCGCGCATCACCGAGCTGATGACCGGCATCTATGCCGTGCGCAAGCACATCAAGGGCGCCTTCTTCGACCTGGACGGCACGAAGCAGGGCATCGAGCGCATCGCCAACTACCGCAAGAAGTTCAGCCAGTCGGAGAGCCGCTTCCTGGACCAGCCCGACAAGTCCAACGGGTGCAGCGAGGGCGCCGACGCGCTGCGCCAGTGGGCGCAGGCGAAGGAACTGGGCCTGCTGGACAGCCTGACCGAGGCCGGCGGCTACGTCGAAGCCCCCGAGCCCATCTGTATGTGAGGACGACCACCATGAACGAGAGCAACACCGAAATCGACCCCGTGGACACGCCCGACGGCGACGTGCCGCTGTCTCTGGCCGAGTACCGGGACATCCTGGACGAGATCGACAACCAGCCCCGCGCGTGGCGCCGCGTCGCCGACAAGGAAATGGACTACGCCGACGGGAACCAGCTGGACACCGATTTGCTGCGCGCGCAGAAGGCGCTGGGCATCCCGCCGGCCATGGAGAACCTGATCGCGGCGGCGCTCGAGGGCATCCGCGGCTACGAGGAGGCCACGCGCACCGACTGGCGCGTGACGCCGAACGGGCAGCCGGGCGGCCAGGACGTGGCCGACGCCATCAACTTCAAGCTCAACGAGGCGGAGCGCCAGAGCAAGGCGGACGACGCATGCAGCGGCGCCTTCTACCCGCAGATCGCCGTGGGTATCGGCTGGGTAGAGGTCAGCCGTGCCTCCGATCCCTTCGCCTACCCGTACCAGTGCAACGTGGTGCACCGCAACGAAATCCACTGGTCCTGGGACTGCAAGCCCGACCTGAGCGACTGCGCGTGGCTGCGCCGCCAGCGGTGGATGCACCCCTCGCGCCTGGTGCGCGTGTTCCCCCAGCACAAGGAACTGATCCGGCGCTTCGGCAAGGCCGGCATCAACTGGTGGGCAGAGTACGACGAGACGCAGCACGGCGGCGGCAGCACGGGCCTGAACCGGGCGTGGGACGTGGCGCGCGAGTGGACCCGCATGGAGGATCGGTGGTTCAACCCGATGAACAAGGAAGTGTGCGCCTCCGAGCTTTGGTACCGCCGCTGGTCGGATGTGCTGGTGCTCAAGAGCCCCGACGGCCGGGTGGTCGAGTTCGACCAGAGCAACCCGGCCCACCTCTTCGCGGTGGCGCAGCGCCGGGTGCAGTTCATGCGCGCCGTGGCGTCGAAGGTGCGCCGGAGCTACTGGCTCGGCCCGCACTGCCTGTTCGACGGCCCGACGCCCTATGCGCACCGCTTCTTCCCCTACGTGCCGTTCTGGGGCTTCCGCGAGGACGGAACCGGCGTGCCGTTCGGCTACGTGCGGAACATGCTCTACCAGCAGGACACCCTGAACAGCGGCACGGCGCGGCTGCGCTGGGGCATGAGCGCGGTGCGCACCGAGCGCACGAAGGGCGCTGTCGCGATGGAGGATGCAGTGTTCCGCCGCACGGTGGGCCGCCTGGACGCCGACATCGTGCTGGACGCGGCGCACATGGCGCAGCCCGGCGCGCGTTTCGAGGTCAAGCGCGACTTCCAGATGAACGCACAGCAGCTGGAAATGCTGGAGAACGCCCGGCGCGCCATCGAGCGCGTCAACCCGGCCGCCGCTGGCGCCTTCTCCGGCCGGCGCGGCACCGCCACCAGCGGCGTGCAGGAGCAGACCCAGGTGGAGCAGGCCAACCAGTCGCTCGCCCACATGATGGGCAACTTCCGCCGCGGCCGCACCCAGGTCGGCGAGTTGCTCATGAGCATGATCGTGCAGGACATGGGCCGCGAGCAGCACGTCATCATCATCGAGGGCGATGCGGTGACGGCCGACCGCACGGTGGTCATCAACAAGCCCGAGACGGACCCGGTGACGGGCATCCCGTACCTGTCGAACGACGTGCAGCGCACCCGCCTCATGGTCGCGCTGGAGGACGTGCCCAGCACCAGCAGCTTCCGCGCCCAGCAGCTCAACTCGATGACCGAGGCCGTCAAGAGCCTGCCGGAGCAGTACCAGGCCGCGGCCATGCCGTTCCTCGCCAGCCTCATGGATGTTCCGTTCAAGCGGCAACTGGTCGAGGCCCTGCGCACCGCTGGCGCCCAGGAGACGCCGGAGCAGGTCGAGCAGCGTATCCAGCAGGCGGTGGCGGACGCGCTGGCCAAGGCCGGCAACGACCTCAAGGCCCGCGAGCTGGACATGAAGGAGCGCAAGACCGAGGCGGAGATCCGCAAGATCATGGCGGACGCGGTACAGGTCGGCGTGCAGGCAGCCTTCGCGGCCATGCAGGGCGGCGCGCAGGTGGCGCAGATGCCCATGATCGCGCCCATCGCCGACGCCATCATGCAGGGCGCTGGCTACCAGCGGCCGAACCCAGGTGGCGACGATCCGAACTTCCCCACGCCGGCGCAGACCGCGGCCATGAACATCAAGAGCCCGTACATCCAGGGCCAGGGCCCGGCGCAGCCGGCGGCTGCCGCGGAGGAAGAGGCCGGCGCCGCACCGGCGGTGCGCGAGAACACCAGCCCGACCTTCCCGCCGCGCGCCGCGCAGGCCGGCGACGGCGGGCAGGGCATCGAGACGGCCCGCACCTCGGACAACCTGGAGCAGGCGCCTGCCTGACCCCCTGTAGGGCTCGGCGCCCGGGCTGCGCGCGCTGACGATCCACCCGTCAGCGCGTTGCGGCCAAGACCTTCAACAGAGCCCTGTGCTCTGGCATCCCGCCCCGGAAGGGGATGGCCGCAACCTCGGGATGCCAGACCACAGGGCCTTTGCTTTCAGGAGCGTCTATGCCCAACCCCATCATTCCGCCCACCGTCGGTCGCGTCCTCTGGTTCTACCCGTCCGAGCACACCGGTGAGGCCGGCTTCGTGCGCCACGCGGGCGGCGGCGGGCCCTACGCGGCCATCATCGCCCACGTCTGGAGCGACAGCATGCTCAACCTGACCGTGTTCGACGCCAACGGCACGCCGCACAGCCGCACGAGCGTGCCGCTGATCCAGGATGGCGACGTGGCCCCCGACCATGCCTTCTGCGGCTGGATGCCCTTCCAGAAGGGTCAGGCAGCCAAACAGGAGTCGGAGGCGAACCAGCAGACGGCGCAGAGCTACGTCCCGCGCACCTTCCGCCAGGATCTGGAGCAGGCCGCCGTGCATGCCATGGCCGGCCGCGTGGCGGAGCAGGGCTACGGCGGCGCCAAGATCGGCGCCGAGGTGCGCCAGGCCCTGGATGCGCTGCTGGAGAAGGACGGCGGCACGGCGCCGCTGATCGGCCTTCCCGTGCGCGACGACCACCGCAACGAGGACGTGGTGCACTTCAAGGCCCAGGCCGCCCAGGCGCCCGTCACCGAGCAGGAACTGGCCGCCAAGGCGGTGGCGCCGCGCGTCACGCCGCTGGACCTGGAGGCCGAAGTCGCCAGCGAGCACTACTTCACGGCCCGCGAGGGCGTGCTGGGCATGCTGGCAGCCGATGGCGTGCCGCCAAGCATCTACGAGCAGGCGAATGCTGCGCCGCAGCCCCTCGGCCTGCTGACCTTCTGCGTGCTGGTGCTGAACAACGGGTTCACCGTCACCGGCGAGTCGGCGTGCGCCAGCCCGGACAACTTCGACCCGGCCATCGGCCGCCGCCTGGCGCGCGACCACGCGCTGGGCAAGCTCTGGCCGCTGCTGGGCTTTCGGCTGCGCGATGCGCTGCACGAGATCGCCACCCAGAGCGACGACTTCCTCCTGGGAAAGCCCGGCAACTTGGGCGGCGAGGTGGCCTGCGAGTCCTGCCAGTGACCGCCCGCGCGCGCCTGGCGGACCTGGTGGCCTCGGCCACTGCGCGCCACCTGCCCAGCGTGCAGGTGGACGTGCGGGACTTGGCCGAGGTGCTGCGCGACCTGGCGCACTTCGCGCGTGCCGCCCAGCCGCGGCAGGAGCCGGAGAAGCCGGCCAAGGAATCGATCCCCCCGTAGGGGTTTGCTCGCCGCCGGCCTGCCGGTGCAATGCATGCTCCCCAACCCCTGTCCTCTTGAAAGGTGCTGATGATGAAACCCTTCCACCGCAGCTTCGCCCTCGCAACCGCCGTGTGCCTCGCGGCCGTGGCCGCCGCCTCCACCGCCTACCACTCGGCCGTGACCGTCGTGCACGCCGTCTGCAGCTGGGCGTGGGAGCGCATCGAGCCCGTGTTGGCGAAGTTCACCAGCGAACCCAGCGCCTTCCGGCCGCGCGTGGCATTCGTCGCGGCCAAGGCTTTCGTGCTGCGGCTGGCGAAGCGCGAGCGCCCGCGGATCTCGCCCACCTGGCGCATGTGTCCGTCGGCCTGACGGTCCCGCCGAGCCCGAAGAAGCCGCCCCTGAGGCGGCTTTTTCATTGGCACCCCCTGTAGGGTTTCTCTCGCACGCGCGCGACCGGCACAGTCGCTGCCCAAGCGCAAGGCGAAAGCCGAACGTGAAGTAGCCCGCTCGTGAGAGCCGGCGCCTCCCTCGAAAGAGCGCGAGGCATATCCCACTGCTGGAGGTGTACCGGGTGGGGCTTCGGCCCCGCCCAGTGCCCCGAATGCGGATGTCCCCTGCGGCCACGGCGATATGTGGCGGACGAGCATGACGGCAACGACCGAGAACTTCTTTGACAGCATCGACGGCGCGCTGACGCCGGAGCAGGCTGCCCAGGCGCTGGCCTTGGCGGAGAAGGGCGATACCGGCACCCCCACGCCGGAACCCGGTGGCGAGCCCACGACCACCACTGCGACGGTAGACAAGAGCGCCGCGACTGCCACCCCGAAACAGGAAGAGCAGCCCCAGGCTGCGAGCCCCAACAAGGACGACGCCAGCGGCGCGGACAAGGCGGGCGCCACGGACGACGAGACGGGCATCGACCCGTCCAAGGCTGTGGTGCTGGCCAAGGATGGTGTTCACACCATCCCCTACGAGCGGCTGGAGAAGGCCCGACAGGGCGAGCAGCACTGGAAGGCGCAGGCAGAAGCCGCTCAACGCCAGTTGAGCGAGCTGCAGGCGCAAGCCCAGGCCCGAGCGGATGCAGGCCAGGCTCCGACCAAGACCGACAACATGGTGGCCGCCGCCGAGGCGGCCATCGAGAAGGGAACGGACCCGGGCCTGTTCGGCGACTTCTCGGAGGAGGCGCTGGCGGCCGGCATCGCAAAGCTGGTGCAGCAGCAGGTGGAGGCGCAGGTCGGCAAGGCCGTCGCGCCCCTGCAGGCCAAGCACCAGCAGGACGCGGCGACGGCCCACTACGACGCCATCTACAAGGCGCACCCCAACGCCGACAGCATCGTGCAGAGCACGGAGTTCAAGGCCTGGGTCGATGCGCACCCGAGCGCGGTGCGCAACGCTTACTGGCAACTGTTCGACCAGGAGAAGGGCGGTACCGCCGAGCAGATCGTTGAAGTCTTCGACGCATTTGCGAAGGCGACCGGCAAGGAAGTTCCCCCGGCCGCGGCTCCCGACAAGGGTGCCGCGGCGAAGGCCGCCGCTGCTGCCGCGCGGATCGAGCCCCCCGCAAGCCTGTCGGAGATCCCCGGCGGGCGCGCGGATGGGCTCAGCCCGCATGAGCGCATGGCGAGCTTGGACAACGGCGTCGAACTGTACGCGGCCATGGAAAACATGTCGCCGGCGCAGATCGAGGCCTTCTTGAACAAGCAGATGTGACTGCAACGGGCATCGCCGGGAGGCGAGGCCGATCCCATTGAAGGAGGCCATCGTGGCTGAAAGCAAAACCAACGTGCCGTCTGGCGCCGCCGGCGCCATGATCCAGCAGGCAGTGGGTGTGTTCCACACCTGCATGCAGCGCAACACGACGCTGAACCGGCTGACGGGCAAGATGCCCACCATCGAGAACGCCATCGCGGGCGCCAAGCGGCAGTCGAAGCCGACCATGCCCATCGTGCGCGCCGAAGACCTGACGAAGAACAAGGGCGACGAGGTGACCTTCCACCTCGACAACCCGATCAGCGGCTACCCGATCATGGGCAGCGAGTACGCCGAGGGCAAGGGCGTGGGCATGTCCTTCTCCGAGGACCGCCTGCGCGTGAACCAGGCGCGCTTCCCGGTGGACATGGGCAACACCATGACCCAGATCCGCAGCCCCTACGACCTGCGCCGCCTGGGCCGCCCGAAGGCCCAGCAGCTGATGAACGACTACATCGACCAGTCGATCCTCGTTCACCTGGCCGGCGCGCGCGGCTTCCACGACAACAAGATCGAGTGGCGCGTGCCGCTGGCGGCGCACCCGAAGTTCAGCGCCATCATGGTCAACCGCGTGAAGGCGCCGACCCGCAACCGCCACCTGGTGGCCGGCGGCGGCGCGGTGTCCGAGGTGAAGGCCAACGCGGGCGAACTGACCATCGCCAGCACCGACCTGTTCAGCATGGACGTGGTGGACTCGCTGCGCTCGTGGATGGACCAGATCCCGCTGCCGCCGCCCCCGGTGGAGTTCGAGGGCGACCTGGCCGCCACCGACAGCCCCATCCGCGTGGCGCTGGTGTCGCCGGCCCAGTACAGCGGCTTCGCCACCAACCCGGACTTCCGCAGCTTCCAGGCCAACGCCTACGCGCGCGCCCGGCTGGCGAAGGACCACCCGCTGTTCCTCGGCGACGTGGGCCTGTGGAACGGCATCCTCATCGTGAAGATGCCGAAGCCGATCCGCTTCTACGCGGGCGACGAACTGCGCTACTGCGCCGCCTACGACAGCGAGGCCGAAACCGCGCTGACCGTGCCCGCATCGTTCGGCACCACCTTCGCGGTGGACCGCGCGCTGCTGCTGGGCGGCCAGGCGCTTGCGCAGGCCTTCGGCCGGTCCGAGCACAGCGGCATCCCGTTCTTCTGGAGCGAGGAGAAGGGCGATCACGGCGACAAGATGGAAATCCTGATCGGCGCGATCCTGGGCATGTCGAAGGTCCGCTTCGCGGTGGACCACGGCGACGCGGTTCAATTCACCGACCACGGCGTGACGGTGCTCGACACCGCGGTGCCGATCATCAAGCCGCGCGGCTGATGTCCCACGCGGAGGTCGGCTGCGGCCGGCCTCCGTCCCCACCTTCCCACACACATAGGAGGCCAACATGGCAACCATCAAGAAACTGGGGCTGGGCCTGCAGCAGTTCGGCGGCTTCACCCCCTACGGCAACCTCACCACGCTGCGCGCGACCCTCGAAACGGCCGCCAACGGCGGCGCGAAGAACGCGGACAGCGCCACGGCCTTGGCCATCGGCGATGTGGTCGTGCTCGAGAAGCTGCCCGCAGGCTTCGTGCTGGAGGACGCCCAGGTCATCGTGTCCACCGGCATGACGGCCAGCGTCACCGGCTCGCTGGGCTTCAAGTACGCCGACGGCGTGGACAGCACCGATGTGCCGCAGGACGCCGCCTACTTCGGCGCCGGCCTGGACCTGGCCACCGCTGCGCGCCTGCGCGCTGCCACCGCCAAGGCGCCCGTGAAGCTGGACAAGGACGCCTTCCTCGTGCTGACCATCGCCGGCGCGGCCAATGCGAAGGCATCGCGCATCGACGTGATCGTGCACGGCGAGCGCCTGGGCCCGAAGTAACCGCATCGCCTGATGCGCGACGGGGCAGGGCCATCGGCTCTGCCCCTTTCCTACATCCACGAGGACCACACCATGGCAACCACCCAGACCGTCAGCGTGACGTACACCGGCGCGGAGGCGCCCTTCGTTGACCGCATCTACCGCTCGCGCCTGACCTTCGATCCGGGCCAAACCCGCGAGGTGCCGGCCGACCTGGCGGCGAAGTTCCTGCGGCACCAGGATGTCTTCCAGCCCGCCGGCCAGAAGGACGACACGGCCAAGCCCAAGAAGGCAGCCGAGAAGCCCGCCGGCCAGAAGGACGACACGGCCAAGCCCAAGAAGGCAGCCGAGAAGCCCGCCGGCCAGAAGGACGACACGGCCGAGAAGCTGGAGTCCGCCAAGAAGGCCGAGGAGGAGCGCCGCGCCAAGGAGAACGCCCGCTTCGAACTGCACCAGCAGATCGACAAGATGGACAAGCAGGCGCTGCGCGACTACGCCAAGGAGAAGTTCGGGCACGCCTTCGTGGGCAATGTGGGTGAAGCCAAGATGCGCGATCAGGTCAAGGGCCTCATCGACCAGTTCGGCGCTCCATGAACCTGCAGGCCCTCATCCGCCGCTTCCGCGTCCTGGCGAACGACCAGGCGCAGCCCTACTTCTGGCAGGACGCGGACCTCGTGGACTGGCTCAACGACGCCGAGGCCCAGGCCGCGGTGCGCGGGCGCCTACTGCGCGAGGATGCGGACGAGGATGTCTGCCGGGTCGCGCTGACGGCCGGCCAGAACACCTACCCGCTGCACACGGCCGTGGTCGAGATCATCGTCCTGCGTCTCTTGCCGGGCAACGGCGACCGGCCGCGGCAGCTGCATCTGGTGTCGCGCGAGTGGCTCGACGCTGAGCGCCCCGGCTGGCGCGAGGACACCAACCCGGCGTGCTTCGCCATCCAGGACGACACCACCCTGCGGGTGGTCGGTGGCTTCGAGGCGGGGGACACGCTGGCGCTGGAGTGCTACCGGCTGCCGCTGCAGCCCATGGTGCTCCCGGCCGGTTCGCCACCCAGCTCGCCGCACGACGCGCCCGAGATCCACGCCGCCCACCACGAGCACCTGGTCCTCTGGGCGCTGCACAAGGCCTTCTCCATCCCCGACACCGAGGCGTTCGACCAGCAGCGCGCGGACCGCGCGGAGCAGGGCTTCTCCGCCTACTTCGGGCCCATGCCGGACAGCGACCTGCGCCGCATCACGCGCGTGGACGTGACGCACCACAACGCCGCCATCCTTCCGTAACGAAAGCAGAGGCCAACCATGGCAAACACCCTCTACGACGCCGCCCGCCAGCGCTTCCTGGAAGGCCAGTTCAACTGGCTGACCGACACCATCAAGGTGCTGCTGGTGGATGCCGGCGCCTACACCGTGCAGACCGGCGTGCACCAGTACCTGTCCGACATCTCGGGCTCGGCGCGCATCGCCGGCCCGGTGACGCTCACCTCGAAGACCACAACCGGCGGCGCGGCCGACGGCGCGGATGTGACGTTCCCCAGCGTCTCCGGCGCCAGCATCGAGGCCATCGTCATCTATGCGGACACGGGCACCGAGAGCACCAGCCCGCTCATCGCCTACATCGACACGGCCACCGGCCTGCCGATCACGCCCAACGGCGGCGACATCATCGTCACCTGGGACAACGGCACCAACAAGATCTTCCGCGTGTGACGGAAGCCGGAGGCACGCCCGTGGCAGAGGACGCCATCAAGCCGCCGCCGATCCGTGTGGCCGTGGCCGGCATCGAGCCCGCGCCCATCGCGCTCACGCCCGCGCGCCGCGACTGGGAACGCCTGGCCAACTTGCCGCCGTTTCAAATGTGGGCGGCCGAGCGCCTGCGCTCGGAGCACCCCGGCGGCCGTGACTCGGCCGAGCACGCGCGGGACGTGGTGCGCCGGCTGGGCGCGGGCGATGACGTGTATGCGGAGTATGCGGAGTGGCACGCGGCCAAGGGCTATTGGCCGGACGAGACGCCGATGGGCGAAGCGAAGAGGTAGGTCGTGGCGAGCTTTGTCGAACTGGCGCTGTCTCACTCGCCTTCGTTCTTGCTGGACTTCCGGTCCGGTTTGGGCCGCATGGGTCTGGATCTGTCGGGGAACGGTGTAGGAGGCCAGATCGTCGGCGGCGGCACCCCCAGCGCCTTGCCAACGACCATCGTTCCCTCCGATGGTGACTACGGCTCGGGGACACTCTTCGGGTCCAATGCCGGTGGCAACTTCGGTTCATCGTGCGCGTGGATGGTGCCTGTGAACACGACGGCTACCGGCGGGCCCCTGCGCCCGACCGGCGCGCTGACGATGCTGCTCTGCTGCGACAAACCAACGTACTCGCGGCAGGCGGGCCTCTTCTCGTGTACCCAGAGCGGCGGGTGGAACATCGAGTTGACGGCCGGCAGTCCGGTGAAGCTGTCCGCCTTCGTCCGCCAGAACGGCGCCTACTCTACCGTCTCGGTGGATGCCAGCGTGCTGCAGGCCACCAACAACCTCATCATCGCCACTTGCGACGGGCGCTACACCAAATTGCACGTCAACGGAGTGACCGTTGGCGTCTATGACGCTGGAGCCATCTACCCCATTCAGTACGCGGCCACGACAGTGCACATCGTCATCGGCGCTGAATCCACCGGAACGAGCGCGCAAGACTTTCCAGAGTTGCCGGTGCAGTACGCAGGGCTCTATACGACTGGGCTGAGCGACAGCGACTGCGCGGATCTCTACACGGCGTTCAGCGCGCAGAAGCGGCTGGCTGGCACGGTGGTCCATAGCGATGGCTCGGCTGGCAAGGCGGCGCGTATTCGTCCCTGGTACGACCATGCCGCGACCCTTGATGCGTGCGGTGGGCACGTCACGCGCGACGTGACGCCCAACAACATCACCGGAGAGTGGGAGATGGTTGTGCCCGACGGGCAGTACGAGGTGGTGCTCGTGGGTGACAGTGGATACCAGCCGGTGACGCACGGGCCAGTGTCGCCGGTCCCTGTATAGGGGCGAACCATGTATACGCCGCCGGCCGGCGATGATGTCCAGGCCATCCTGTTGGCCGGGTACTCGCCACCCGCCGGCGATGACATCGGCGTAGTTCTCGGAGCGGGAGGCACCCAGCCCGTTGGGCCATCTGGCCAGGATGAGGCCAGCGTCGGAACCCCCTTCGCAGCATTTCGGGTCCGCACCCTCGCGCCTGAGTCGTTCGAACTGCTGCAGGTTCCAGGTGGCGGCAGCGTCTGGTTGTGGTCCCAGTATCTGGCTCCACAAGGAATTTCTCCTGAACATCGCCGGGTAGCCGGCGACCAGATCGACGCGACGTTGTTCGCGCAGGCGCCGCCGTCGCTGGATGGCTCGCGCGTCGATGTGCTCGGCAGCATGCCCGCGCCGGTGGTCGCAGATGGGGGCGCCGGTGAGGACGTGCGACCGGCGGGCTTCGACGGCTCTGGCTTCGGACTTGGAACCGTTGTCCGGCTTGGGCAGTTCTTCGCTTCGCCGGGAAGTTGGTCGGCGCTGGCCGTCGGCGCGCCGACGATCATCAACCGCAACCGCTGGCTGTACGTCGCGGCCATCCCCGCCCCGACGGGCCAGGTGCCCACCTCGGCATGGATCTACCTGCGCACGCGCTACGTGACGCCGGGCGGGTTCAGCATGGCGCGCTACGGCACGGCGAGCGTCACGCACGGCGTGCGCCGCCTGCTGCTGCAGTCCGGCATCGCGCCTCCGAGCCTCGGCGCGGCCTGGGTCAGCCGCTCGCCCCGGGAGATCGCGCCCGCCGGCTTCTCGCCGCTCACGTTCCCGCTCGCGCGGGTGGGCGGCACGCGCTTCCTGCTACCGGCCGGCATCGACCAGCTTGCCTTCGGCACGCGCATCATTCCCGAGGCGCAGACGGTGGGCGGCCCGGGGAACGGCTTCGTGGCGACGCAGTGGGGCGCCGCCTCGCTGCGCAACCGCTGGGCCTTCCTGCGTCCGCCGAGCTTCGGCAACGGCGTTCCCTCGCAGGAGCAATACCGCTTCGGGCGCGCGCACGCCTGGAACCTGCGCCAGTACATCCTCGCGGAGTCACCGGACGAGAGCGGGCTGGCCCCGCCGCCCTGGACGGGATGGACGGCCATCGCCAATCG
>Ga0182738_1004156_pt1 | contig 16145 bp, 14 predicted proteins | sample eDN5th30CBELigMG_FD_128876 | JGI IMG/M metagenome (GOLD analysis project Ga0182738, IMG submission 128876) | Enriched Miracle-Growth compost microbial communities from Emeryville, California, USA - eDNA 5th pass 30_C BE-Lig MG (version 2)... ... | reverse complement strand
GCGAAGTCGGCGATCTGCATCCGGACCTGGGCCTGGGCGATCAGCAGCCAGGGATCGTTGGGCTTGCGCTCCAGCCCATGGGCCAGCGAACGCAGCGCCGCGCCGCGATCGCCGCCGCCGGCCAGCGCCGGCATGGTGATCCACATCATCACCGGCCAGCCCCGCGGGTTGATCCGGCCCATCTCGGCCACGTCCTTCTGGCTGTCGGTCTCGCGGCCCATCCGGCTGAACACGAAGGCACGCAGGCTGAGATAGAAGGAGCGGTTGGCCGGTGACAGCTGCGATGCGGACAGGATCTTGCTCAGCTCCTCGACCGAGCTGTTGCGCGCCGCCGAGGGCAGGCTACCGGCTCCGTCGCCGCGAAATTCGCGCGCCGTGGTGTCCCAATCCGCGCCGCCGCCCTGGAACTGCGCCCGCGCGGTGCCGCACACCGCCAGCAACGCGGCAAATGCACCGAACAGTCCAAGCCAGGAACGTTGCATCGGCGCAATCTGACATAGCGGTCAACGCTCTGCATCCGCCGATTGCCTGACCTCGCGCCGCCCCCTATTTTGCCCACCACTTCGCCAGCCAGCCCTTCAGGAGTAGCCCGATGCCCGCCGCCGTCCATCCCAACAGTTTCAAGGCCCGAAAGACGCTGGCAGTGGGCGCCAGGAGCTACACCTACTGGAGTCTGAAAGCGGTCGAGAAGGAGGTCGGCGACCTCTCCCGCCTGCCCTTCTCGCTGCGCATCCTGATGGAGAACCTGGTTCGGCATGAGGACGGCAGCACGGTCAAGAAGGAGGACATCGCCGCCTTTGCCGACTGGGTGAAGAACGGCGGCAAGTCGACCAAGGAAATCAACTTCCGCTGCGCCCGCGTGCTGATGCAGGACTTCACCGGCGTTCCCGCCGTGGTCGACCTCGCCGCGATGCGCGACGCCATGCAGAAGCTGGGCGGCGACGCCAAGAAGATCAACCCGCTGGTCCCCGTCGACCTGGTGATCGACCACTCGGTGATCGTCGACAATTTCGGCAACAACTCCGCCTTCAAGGCCAACGTCGCGCTGGAGTACGAGCGCAACCTCGAGCGCTACCAGTTCCTGCGCTGGGGCGCGATGGCGTTCGACAATTTCCGGGTCGTGCCGCCGGGCACCGGCATCTGCCACCAGGTCAACCTCGAGTTCCTGTCGCAGGTCGTCTTCCAGCAGAAGAAGGGCCGGGAGACGGTGCTCTATCCCGACACGCTGGTCGGCACCGACAGCCATACCACGATGGTGAACGGCCTGGCGGTACTGGGCTGGGGCGTCGGCGGCATCGAGGCCGAGGCCTCCATGCTGGGCCAGCCGCAGCCGATGGTCATCCCCGAGGTCGTGGGCTTCAAGCTGACCGGCAAGCTGAAGGAAGGCGCCACGGCGACCGACCTGGTGCTGACCGTGACGCAGATGCTGCGCAAGAAGGGCGTCGTCAACAAGTTCGTCGAATTCTACGGCGACGGCCTCGAGGACCTGCCGCTCGCCAACCGCGCCACCATCGCCAACATGGCGCCGGAGTACGGCGCCACCTGCGGCTTCTTCCCGATCGACGAGATCACGCTCGGCTATCTCAGGACCACCAATCGCGGCGCCGCCGCCAAGGTCGTCGAGGCCTATGCCAAGAAGCAGGGCCTGTGGCGCTCGAAGAAGTCGCCGGAGCCGGTCTTCACCGACACGCTGTCGCTCGATCTCGGCGACGTGGTGCCGAGCCTGGCCGGCCCCAAGCGCCCGCAGGACAGGGTGCCGCTCGACCAGGCGGCCCAGCAGTTCGTCGCCAACATGGAGAAGGAGTTCGAGCGCAAGGACGACGGCAAGCGCATCGCCTGCGAGGGCACCGACTACGATCTCGGCCATGGCGACGTGGTGATCGCCGCCATCACCTCCTGCACCAACACCTCGAACCCCTACGTCATGCTGGGCGCCGGCCTGATCGCGCGCAACGCCAACAAGCTCGGACTCAAGGTCAAGCCCTGGGTCAAGACTTCGCTGGCCCCCGGCTCGCAGGTCGTGACCGAATACTTCCAGGCCTCGGGGCTGCAGAAGGAGCTCGACAAGGTCGGCTTCAACCTGGTGGGCTACGGCTGCACCTCGTGCATCGGCAACTCCGGCCCGCTGCCCGATCCGGTGACCAAGGCGATCGGCGACGGCGACCTCGTCGTCACCTCGGTGCTGTCGGGCAACCGCAACTTCGAGGGCCGCGTCAACCCGCTGACCCGCGCCAACTACCTCGCCTCGCCGATGCTGGTCGTGGTCTATGCGCTGGCCGGCTCGATGAAGATCGACATCACCAAGGATCCGATCGGCATCGGCAAGGGCGGCAAGCCGGTCTATCTCAAGGACCTCTGGCCCTCGAACATGGAGGTCGAGAAGACGGTCTCCAAGTTCGTCACCGCCAAGGCCTTCAAGAAGCGCTACGCCGACGTCTTCAACGGCGACCGGTTCTGGCGCTCGATCAAGACCAAGCCGACCCTGACCTATGCCTGGGACGACAACTCGACCTACGTGCGCAACCCACCCTACTTCGAGGGCATGGGCGCCACGCCGGGCAGCCTGTCGAACATCTCGGGCGCGCGGCCGCTCGGCCAGTTCGGCGATTCGATCACCACCGACCACATCTCGCCCGCGGGCTCGATCAAGAAGGACAGCCCGGCCGGCGCCTACCTGATGGAGCACGGCGTCGAGGCCAAGGACTTCAACCAGTACGGCACGCGGCGCGGCAATCACGAGGTGATGATGCGCGGCACCTTCGCCAACATCCGTCTCAAGAACGAGATGGTGCCGGGCATCGAGGGCGGCTTCACGCACCACTACCAGACCGACCAGCCGGAGCCGATCTTCGACGTGGCGATGCGCTACAAGAAGGAGCACACGCCGCAGATCCTGATCGCCGGCAAGGAATACGGCACCGGCAGTTCGCGCGACTGGGCGGCCAAGGGCGTCAACCTGCTCGGCGTCAAGGCCGTGGTGTGCGAGACCTTCGAGCGCATCCATCGCTCGAACCTGGTCGGCATGGGCGTGCTGCCGCTGCAGTTCAAGGACGGCATGACCCGCAAGACGCTCAACCTGACCGGCCACGAGAGCTTCGACGTCGACGGCATCGAAGGCGGCCTGCGCCCGGGCATGGACATCCCGCTCACCATCCATCGCCGCGACGGCACCAGCGAGAAGGTCACCCTGACCTGCCGCATCGATACCGCCGAGGAGATCGAGTACTTCAAGAACGGCGGCGTGCTGCACTACGTGCTGCGCAACCTCGCGCAGGCGGCTTAGCTTGCCTCTGCCGGGAGCGCGCCACGTCAGGGGCGCTCATGGTGCGAGCGCCGCGGGAGCGGCGCGCTCCCAGCCATGACGTCCGGGCTCGCAGCCCATCTCGTCGCCATGGCGCAGAACAACGCCTGGTCGAACCATCGCCTGCTCAGCGCCTGCGAGGCGCTGACGCCGGAGGAGTTCGCCGCCCCGCGGGTCGGCTTCTTTCCGTCGCTGCGCGCGACCTTCAATCACATCCTGTGGGTCGACCAGTACTACATCGACGCCGTGGCCGGGCTCGATGCGTTGCGCCGCTACGGCGAGCCCGATCCCGACTTCGCCGACCCCCGCTCGATGCGCGAGGCGCAGAGCGCGAGCGACCGCCGGCTGATCGAGGTCTGCCAGCGCCAGACCGACGAGAGCCTGGCGCGCGACTGCATCCTGCCGCGGCCGAACCGAAAGCCGCCGCCGACGCCCACCGGCTTCGTGCTGGCCCATCTCTTCCAGCACCAGATCCATCATCGCGGCCAGGCGCATGCGATGCTGTCGAGCACGCACGTCAAGCCACCGCAGCTCGACGAATTCTTCCTCGCCGGCGAGGAAGCGCTGCGGCGCGACGAGCTGCGCGCGCTGGGCCTGCCCCTGCGCTGATGAGGGCAGAGGCCGTCCTCCTCCGGAGAAAATCCGGAGGCATCATGCTCCTTTCCCCCGACAGGGGGAGAAGAGCATGAAAGACGCTCGCCGCAGCAGGAAGCATGACGACCCCTGCGCCATAGGGCGTCGAAGCCCGATATGAAGCCGCGGGCCTCCTTCGCCGGGGCCGCGGTCGAGGTGAGCGACCTCGGGCGCTCGATCGCTTTTCATCGTTTGTGGCTGCCGATGCTGGGATTCCATCGTGTCTGGGCGGGCCCGGATCGGGTGCTGTGGTCGCGCGGCTACGACCACTTCGTGATGCGCCAGGCCAAGGACGGCATCTCCTACGGGCCGGGCGCGCTGTGGCTCGCGGTGTCGGCCGAAAGCCGCGGCCAGGTCGACCAGGTCCACGCCGTGATGCGCGAGGCCGGGGCCGAGATGCTGCAGCCGCCGAGGGAGCTCGACTACTTCGCGCCGGGCTACTATTCGGTCGCCTTCCGCGATCCCGATGGCGTGCCGATCGAAGTCGCGCATCGCTGGGAGGATCTGCCCGAGCTGCCCGATGCCGAGCTGGTCAAGGTGCCGGGCCACGGCGTGACCCTCGGCGGTTACCTCTTCAGGCCGCAGGCCGGCAAGCCGCCCTATCCCGCGGTGATCCTGCTGCACGGCTTCGCCGGCCATGCCTACCAGCTCGCCGCGCTGGCGCGCCTCACCGCGGCCAATGGCTACGCGGTGCTGGCGCTCTCCTTGCGCGGCTGGCTGGGCTCGGAAGGCGAAAACGACCAGGGCCTGCGCCAGCCGCTCGACGTGCTCGCCGCCGTCGACTGGCTGGCCGATCGGCCGCTGGTCGATCGCGAGCGGATCGGATTGGTCGGCGCTTCGATGGGCGGCCAGGTCGCGCTGCTCGCCGCCGCGCATCGTCCGCCGATCCGCGCCGTCGCCTCCTATTTCGCGCCGACCGACCTCGCGCGCTGGCGCGAGGGCAACCCCTTCGTACGCGACTATCTCGACGATCTCTGCGGACCCGAGGGCCTGCCGGTTCGTTCGCCCATCCTGCGCGTGGCGCAGATCGACGTGCCGGTTCTGCTGATCCATGGCGACAGCGACGAAAACGTCTCGGTGAAACAAACCATCGCCATGGCCGACGCCCTGCGAAGCCACGGCAAGGACGTCGAGACCTTCGTCGTGCCCGGCGCCACCCATTACTTCACCGAGCAGCAGAACGCCGACGCCCGCCGCCGGATGTTCGACTTCCTGCGGCGGCATCTCAATCGGGGTTAACCTCCCCTACGATCACATCCGGTCGTCGCCGCGTGGCGGTGCACCGCCCTTGCGCCGCAGCAACCGATCAAGCGCCTTCATGTCGGCGCGCGAGCGGCGCTCGGCGAACCAGGTCGCCGCATTCGACGCCGAAACCTTCTGGGCAACCGCCAAGGCGATGAGCTGGTTGACGCCGATGCCTTCGCGCTTGGCGAGCTTCGCCACTTCAGCCCGGATGCTCGCGGGCAGCCGTAACGGACAAGTCGTCGAAGGTCTCACGTCGTGATCCTTTTCAGGATGTCGCTCGGTTTTGGCAGGCTGGCCTCGCATCCCGTCGTTTTGAGCGAAGCGAAGGACCTTGCGCCTCCTCGACGAACTCCGCTGGAACTCGCGGTAGATCCTTCGCTGCGCTCAGGATGACAGGACCTGGATCAGGATAAGAATCATTCCTGCTCGTAGTTCTTCGCCTTCACGGACGCCACGAAGAGGAATCTGTCGGCGTCCCGCGCCGACGATGGGGTCATGAATCTCGCCACACGGCCCCACGCCCCCTCTGCCCGCGCAAGACGCAGGCCCCTCCCCTTGGCGGGTTCCGCCAAGGGGAGGAAAGCTGATACCGTGCGGCGCGAGAGCGAATCAGGGGACGAGCGTTCGATGAAAGTGTCCGAAGCGATCAACAGCCGCCGGTCGATGCGGGTCTTCAAGCCGGATCCGGTGGCGAAGGCGGACATCGAATGGATCATCGCCAATGCCACGCGCGCGGCATCGAACGGCAATCTGCAGCCGTGGCAGCTCTACGTCACCATGGGCGCGGCGCGAAAGCGGCTGTCGACGGCGATCCTGAAGGCGATCGACAAAAACGATCACGGGCCGGGCGGCGAGTACGACGTCTATCCGAAGGAATTCACGCCGGTCTACGACGCGCGGCGCAAGCTGGTCGGCAAGCAGCTCTATACGCTGCTCAACGTGCCGCGCGGCGACACCGCCGGCATGCAGAAGCAGTTCCGCAAGAACTTCGACTTCTTCGATGCGCCAGTCGGCATGATCCTGTGCGTCGAGCGGCGCATGGGCAATGGCCAATGGATCGACAGCGGCATCTTCCTCGACCAGCTCATGCTGCTCGCCCGCGAGAAGGGCCTGCACACCTGCCCGCAGGCCGCTTTCAGCCGCTACCAGCACGTCGTGCGCCGCGAGCTCGGCATTCCCGATGACCAGATCGTGATCTGCGGCCTGGCGCTGGGCTACGCCGATCCCGACGAAGTGCCCAACAACCTGATCACCGAGCGCGCGCCGATCGGAGATTTCACCAAGTGGTTCAGCGAGTAGGGGTGCGGCCAAAGTCGAATTGCAGGAGCCGGGCGGCGCGCGCTAAGACTCGCTGCAATTCGCGCCAATAAGGCTTTCCGGAGGATTCCATGAGCGATGAACTGATCGCCGTCAGCGCCGAGTGGGCCAGGCGCGCCTATGTCGATGACGCCAGGTACAAGGAGATGTACGAGGCCTCGGTGAAGGACCCGGTCTCGTTCTGGGGCGAGCACGGCAAGCGCATCGACTGGATCAAGCCCTACAGCGCCGACGCGGTGCGCGACGTCGACTATACCGGCGATGTCCGTATCCGCTGGTTCCACGACGGCGTGCTGAACGTCGCGGCGAATTGCGTCGATCGGCACCTCGCCACGCGCGGCGACCAGGTCGCGATCATCTGGGAAGGCGACGATCCGGCCAGGAGCAGGAAGATCACCTATCGCGAGCTGCACGCCGAGGTGAACCGCATGGCCAACGCGCTGAAGGAGCTCGGCGCGAAGAAGGGCGATCGCATCACGATCTACCTGCCGATGATCCCGGAAGCCGCCTATGCGATGCTGGCCTGCGCGCGCATCGGCGCCGTCCATTCGGTGGTGTTCGGGGGGTTCTCGCCGGATTCGCTCGCCAACCGGATCGTCGATTGCGAAAGCTCTATCGTCGTCACCGCCGACGAGGGCCTGCGCGGCGGCAGGCCGGTGCCGCTCAAGGTCAACACCGACGAGGCGATCAGGAAGGCGCCCGGCGTGGAGAAGGTGCTGGTGGTCAGGCACACCGGCGGCAAGGTGGCCTGGGAGGCCGGCCGCGACGTGTGGTGGCACGAGATCAGGGAGAAGGTTTCCGCCGACTGCCCGCCCGAGCCGATGGACGCGGAGGACCCGCTGTTCATCCTCTACACCTCGGGCTCGACGGGCAAGCCGAAGGGCGTGCTGCACACCACCGGCGGCTATCTCGTCTTCGTCTCGATGACGCATCAATACGTCTTCGACTATCACGACGGCGACATCTACTGGTGCACCGCCGACGTGGGCTGGGTCACCGGTCACAGCTACATCCTCTACGGGCCGCTCGCCAACGGCGCGACCACGCTGATGTTCGAGGGCGTGCCCAACTATCCCGACACCAGCCGCTTCTGGCAGGTCGTCGACAAGCACCAGGTCAACATCTTCTACACCGCGCCGACGGCGATCCGCGCCCTGATGCGCGACGGCGAGGCGCCGGTGAAGAAGACCAGCCGCAAGAGCCTCCGGCTGCTCGGCTCCGTCGGCGAGCCGATCAATCCGGAGGCGTGGCTCTGGTATTACCGCGTGGTCGGCGACAGCCGCTGCCCGATCGTCGATACCTGGTGGCAGACCGAGACCGGCGGCATCCTGATCACGCCGCTGCCTGGCGCCACCGACCTCAAGCCGGGCTCGGCCACCAGGCCGTTCTTCGGCGTGACGCCGGTGATGGTCGATGCCGAGGGCAAGGAGATGCAGGGCGCCTGCTCGGGCAATCTCTGCCTGGTCGATTCCTGGCCCGGCCAGATGCGCACGGTCTATGGCGACCACCAGCGCTTCATCGACACCTATTTCAAGACCTATCCCGGCAAGTACTTCACCGGCGACGGCGCGCGGCGCGACGAGGATGGCTACTACTGGATCACGGGCCGCGTCGACGACGTGATCAACGTCTCGGGCCATCGCATCGGCACCGCCGAGGTCGAGAGCGCGCTGGTCGGCAACACCAAGGTCGCCGAAGCCGCCGTCGTCGGCTACCCGCACGACATCAAGGGCCAGGGCATCTATGCGTACGTCACGCTCAAGGTCGGCGAGACGCCGTCCGAGGAGCTGCGCAAGGAGCTCAATGGCTGGGTGCGCAAGGAGATCGGCCCGATCGCCACGCCCGACGTGATCCAATGGGCGCCCGGCCTGCCGAAGACGCGATCGGGCAAGATCATGCGCCGCATCCTGCGCAAGATTGCCGAGAACGATTTCAGCAACCTCGGCGACACGTCGACGCTCGCCGATCCATTGGTCGTCGACGACCTGGTGAAGAACAGAGGCCAATGACTCCCACCATCCAGCAGCTTGCGTCCGACCTCGCGGCCGGCCGCACCTCCTCGCGCGCCCTCACCGAGGAGGCACTCGGCCGCATCGAGGATCCGACGGGCGAAGGCTCGCGCACCTTCATCAAGGTCTACCGCGAACAGGCGCTGGCGGCGGCCGATGCCAGCGACATGCTGCGCAAGGCGGGGATGGTGCCGGGACCGCTCGCCGGCCTTCCGGTATCGATCAAGAACCTGTGCGACGTCGCGGGCGAGACGACGCTGTCCGGCTCCCGGGCGCTCGACGACGCGCAGCCTGCCCAGCAGGACGCGCCGGTCGTGGCGCGGCTGCGCGCGGCGGGCGCGGTGATCGTCGGCAGCACCAACATGAGCGAGTTCGCCTTCTCGGGCGTCGGTTTCAATCCCCACTACGGCACGCCGGGCAATCCGGCCGACCGCAAGCGGGTGCCCGGCGGCTCCTCGGCCGGCGCGGCGGTCTCGGTCGCCGACCGCATGGCCGTGGCCGCGCTCGGCACCGATACCGGCGGCTCGGTGCGCATTCCCGCCGCGGTCTGCGGCATCGTGGGCTTCAAGCCGACGGCGCGGCGCGTTCCGATCGACGGCGTGGTGCCGCTCTCGACCTCGCTCGATTCGATCGGCCCACTCGCCAATTCGGTCGAATGCTGCGCCATCGTCGATGCCGTGTTCGCGGCAGAGCCGATCGTCGTGCCCGAGCCCGTGCCGCTGGCCGGCCTGCGGTTCGGCGTGCCCCGGCAGTTCGTGATGGAGGAGCTCGATCCGGTGGTCGAGAGCGCCTTCGAACGCGCCTGCCGGGCCCTCGTCGCCAAGGGCGTCGCGGTCGAGTATGTCGACCTGCCGCAGCTCGAGGAGCTGCCGACGATCAACGCCAAGGGCGGCTTCGCCGCCTCCGAAGCCTTCGCCTGGCACCAGAAGCTGATCGCCCGCCGCGGCAAGGACTACGACCAGCTCGTCCATCCCCGGATCATGCGCGGCAAGGAAATGAGCGCGGCCGACTACATCGACCTGCTGGCCGCCCGCGCCGGCCTGATCAAGCGCGTCGCGGCCGTCACGTCGAACTACGACGCCATCATCATGCCGACCTGCGCCATCGTCGCCCCGACCATCGAGGAGGTCTCGACCCCCGAAGGCTTCGCCCGGAAGAACATGCTGCTGCTGCGCAACACCACGGTCGGCAACTTCCTCGACCGCTGCGCCGTCAGCCTGCCCTGCCACGCTGCCGGCGAGTTGCCGGTCGGCTTCATGCTGATGGGCGAGGCGATGGCCGACAAGCGCCTGCTGGGCATGGCACGCAGCGTGGCGCCGGTGGTCGGCGCCTGAACGATCAGGATCATTGGACCGGCGCATCCTGCGCGCTCGTACCCGCCTATGAAGGCGCTCGATCATGAGCGCGCAGGATGCGCGCGGTCCAATGACGATGACGCTTCCGACTGATTGCACGCCCGGGACCGCAGGATTACGCTCGTGCGTCCTGACCTCGGAGGCGAGCATGAGTTCTCATCGCAGTCCTTCAGAAGTACGCGCAGGCCTGAACCATCCGATCATCGACGCCGACGGGCACTGGATCGAATACAATCCGGTGTTCGCCGAGCGCATGCGCAAGGTCGCCGGCGACAAGGCGGCCGACGGCTTCCTCGCCGCCCAGCGTCGCATCCCCGACGCGCTCAATCTCTCGATCGCGCAACGCAAGCAGCGTGGCATCGCGATGGAGGGCTACTGGGGCCGCCAGACGACCAACACGCGCGACCGCGCGACGGCGATGCTGCCCCGCCTGCTGTACGACCGGCTGGACGAGCTCGGCATCGACTTCGGGGTCATCTTCCCGACCGCGGGCCTCGGCATCCCGCGACTGCAGGACGATGCGACGCGGCGCGCCGTGGCGCGCGGCTTCAATATCGTGACCGCCGAATATTTCGCCAGGCTCGACGATCGCCTCACCCCGGCAGCGGTCATTCCGATGTTCACGCCCGAGGAGGCGATCGAGGAACTGGAGTTCTGCGTCGAGCAGCTCGGCTCCAAGGTCGGCATGTTCGGCGCCGCCTTCGCACGGCGACTGCCCGGCACCGAGACCATCGACCCCAACCTGGCGCGCTTCGCCGTCACCTACGAGCGATTGGGCATCGACAGCGACCACGACTACGACCCGGTCTGGCAGAAGTGCCGAGAGCTCGGCATGGCGCCGACCTTCCATGCCGGCGGCCGCGGCCTCGGGCTGCGCAACTCGCCCAGCAACTTCACCTACAACCATATCGGCCACTTCGCCGCCGCCGGCCATTCGGTCGCCAAGGGCCTGTTCCTCGGCGGCGTGACGCGGCGCTTTCCCGATCTCAACTTCGCCTTCCTCGAAGGCGGTGCGGGATGGGGCTGCCAACTGTTCGCCGACCTGATCGAGCATTGGGAGCGGCGCGGCGCCAAGGGTATCGCCTACATGGATCCGAAGAAACTCGACCGCAAGCTGCTGCGCAGCCTGGTCGACCAGTACGGCTACAGCGAGATCGCCGCCGAGCTCGACAGGCGCGACGGCTGGCCGGCGCGCGAGGAGGACGAGCCGACCGGCGGAATGATCGATCTCGACGACTTCGCCGCCGCCAAAATCGCACGCAAGGAGGACTGGGTCGATCTCTACGCGCGGCCCTACTTCTTCGGCTGCGAGGCCGACGACCGCATGAGCGCCACCGCGTTCGGCCGCGGCAACCCGTTCGGCGCCCGCATCAACGCCGTGTTCAGCTCGGACATCGGCCATTTCGACGTGCCCGACATGCTGAACCCCGTGCCCGAAGCCCACGAGCTGGTCGAGGAAGGGCTGATCACCGGCGAAGACTTCCGCGACTTCACCTTCGCCAATGCCGTGCGGCTGTGGGGCCAGCAGAACCCGCGCTTCTTCGCAGGGACGCGCGTGGCGCAGGAAGCTGCGGCCGTCCTCGCCGCCGCCGCGCCGGTGCGGGCCGCCGCCGACTGAAGGGCGAGCAACATCGCGAATGCTCTGCTATTCTGCATTGCATGAAAGTGAAGCAGCAAGTTCGGGAACTCTTTCCCACGCCGCTGTGGGTGCTCGACATCCCGCCGCCGGATGCCGCACCTTTCAATGCGAAGCTCAAGGCCGAGATCGAGAAGATCATCTCGCCGCGTCCCAGCGTGCCGAGCGGCAGCAACTGGCAGACGCCGCACGACCTGCATACCAGACCGGCATTTGCCGACTTCACGCAGTTCGTCGAGATTTCAGCGCGCAGCGTCGCTCAGTACCTGCAGGTCGAACAGTATCCGATGATGATCACGGGCTGCTGGGCCAACATCAATCCACCCGCGGCCTATCATCCGACGCACAATCATCCCAACAACTACCTGAGCGGCGTCTACTACGTCGCCGTTCCCGAGGCGGGGCCGGAAATCATCTTCCAGGATCCGAGACCGGTTTCGATCATGCCCTGGACCGGCAAGATCAGCCGAATCACCGCCAATGCCGCCGCCGAGCAGGCGGTGCCGGGCCGCATGGTGCTCTTCCCCTCCTGGCTCCGGCACCACGTCCCTTCCAACGAAGGCAAGAGCGAGCGCATCAGCATCTCGTTCAATCTCATGTTCAAGAATTTCGCTGAGACCGCCGCCAGCCCGCGCTGGAAAGCGACCGCGGGCCAGCAATAGGCGCAGCGCGTCAGCCGCCGTACTGCAGCAGTGTCTCGCCGTTGGCCTTGAGCCAGGCCTGGGCCGGTTCCATCGGCCCATCGCACAGGGCACGGGCTTGCGCCCAGAAGCGGGCGCTGTGGTTCATGTGGACGAGATGCGACACCTCGTGCGCCACGAGATAGTCGAGCACCTCGGACGGCGCGAATACCAACCGCCAGGAGAAGGACAGGCTGCCGTCGGGGCCGCAGCTTCCCCAGCGCGAGCGGCCGTCGCGCAAGCCGATCTTCTTCACCGGCCGCTGCACCCGGGCAGCCTTGGCGTGGACCAGTGGCACGAGGCGGCGGCGCAGTTCCGCGGTCAACCAGTCCCGCAGGCGGCGCGGCAGATGCTCGGCCCGTCCGGCGACATGGATCTCCTGGCCTTCGAGCCAGACCGTGCCGCGTGCGTCGGGCCGGTGACGGATGCGATGCGGCACGCCGAACAGCGGCACATCCGCGCCGTCGAGGAAGGGCCGGCGCGCGGGGAGCCGCTTGAGGCGTGCGGCGATCCAGCCGGCCTGCGCTTCCGCGAAGCCTACTGCCAGGGCGCGCGACAGGCGCAAGGGTGCGGTGAGGACGATCCGCTGCCGGGCAGAATCGACACGGAGCGACACCCGTCGCGCCCGTGCGCTGCGCAGGAATGTAACCGGCAGCGCGGACTGCGCATGGACGATCGAGATCTGCTCGGGTTCGGGCAGGAGCGACGGCACTCCGGGAACATACGGCATTCGTCTGCCAGCGCTATCAACGATGTATTCAACAGGCGCGGCGCAAGCGCCTAGCATCCGTCGCCATGACCATCGATTTCCATTCCGAGGCCATTCGCGGCACCTACGCCCAACGGGATGCCGATACCGGCTGGGCCGATGCCATGACGGCAATCGTCGATCCTGCGGGCAAGCGCGTCGCCGATGTCGGCTGCGGCGGCGGGATCTATTCGCGGGCCTGGCGCGCGCTGGGTGCGTCGGAAGTCGTCGGAGTCGACTTTTCCGCACGGATGGTAGCCGATGCGCGCGAGCGAGCGGCCGATCAGCTCGGCCTCGCCTTCCAGCAGGGCAATGCCGCCGCCACCGGTCTCGCACCGGCGAGCCGGGACATCGTCTTCCAGCGCGCGCTGATCCATCATCTGCAGAGCTGCGAGCCCGCTTTCGCCGAAGCGCATCGCGTGCTCGTGCCGGGCGGATGGCTGATCGTCCAGGACCGCACGCCGGCCGACGTCGAATTGCCCGGCAACCCGGAACACCTGCGCGGCTGGTTCTTCGAACGCTTCCCCAGGCTGCTGGCCATCGAGGCCGCCCGGCGACCGACATCGGAGACCGTCGAGAAGGCGTTGCGCTCGACAGGCTTCGGCACCATGCAGACCCGGACCTTGTGGGAGATGCGGCGGACCTACGCCACCATCGGGGATCTCGAACGCGATCTCGCCGCACGCACCGGTCGCTCGATCCTGCACGCCCTCGACGACGGCGACCTGCGCGATCTCATCGCCTTCATCCGCGAGCGGATCGGCCCGCCGCCGATCGTCGAGAAGGATCGCTGGACGATCTGGAGCGCCACCGCCTGACTGCTTTCCGTTGGCACGCGAATCGCACAATGCGCGCGGGGCTGGAATGATCGGCCATCGGGCATGCGCAGGCGGCTTGGCGGCGCCTGGCGTTTTCCTGTCGGGAGCGGCCGAGGCGCAATCGGTGCTGCGGCTCGCGCCGGAGACCAGACCGCCTACTCCGCCGCGACGCCGAGGCCGATCGGGCAGCTCACGCCGGTACCGCCGAGGCCGCAATAGCCGCCGGGGTTCCTGGCGAGATATTGCTGGTGATAGTCCTCGGCGTAGAAGAACTGCGGCGCATCGATGATCTCGGTCGTGATAGCGGCCATGCCATGTTTGGCCAATTCCTTCTGGAACATGGCCTTCGAGGCCTCGGCCGCCTCCTTCTGCTCGGGCGAGAAGGTGTAGATGCCCGACCGGTACTGCGTGCCGACATCGTTGCCCTGGCGCATGCCCTGGGTCGGATCATGGCCTTCCCAGAACACCTTGAGCAGGGCCTCGTACGAGGTCTTCTTCGGGTCGAACCACACCATCACCACCTCGTTGTGGCCGGTGTAGCCCGAGCAGACCTCCTCGTAGGTCGGATTCGGCGTCATGCCGGCGGCGTAGCCGACCGCGGTCGAATAGACGCCGGGGACCTTCCAGAACATGCGCTCGGCGCCCCAGAAACAGCCCAGCCCGAACATCGCCCGCTCGAGGCCGGCCGGGAACGGCTCCTGGATGCGATTGCCGTTGACGAAATGCTCCGCCGGCACGGCGAAGGCAGGCCTGGCGCGGCCTGGCAAGGCACGGTCGGCGGTCGGCATCTCGGCTTTCTTGCGAAGCATCTGCCACATGGCGCGGCTCCTGATCTTTGGTGTCCCGCCAATATGGTCCTACAGTGCCGTCAAATCGAGGGGGAGGTGCGACGTGGCGGTCTTTTTCATCTGCGCCGGCCTGATCGGCGTCCTGGCGGTCCTGCTGACCCTGAATGTCGGGCGGATGCGCACCCGGAAGAAGATCTTCCTAGGCGACGGCGGCGATCCGGAAATGATCGCAACGATCCGCGCCCACGGCAACCTGATCGAGTTCGCGCCGCTCTGCCTGCTCGTCATCTGGCTGCTGCACGGCCCCTACGGCCACCGCGCAATCGCCGTCATGGGCGTCGTCCTGCTGGTCGCCCGCGTGCTGCATGCCGGCGGCATGCTCGGCCTGATCCCGATGGGCCGGATGCTGGGCGCCATCGGCACGACGATCCTGCTCGCCGTCGCTTCGGTCATGCTCGCCCTGGCGGGTCTTCGAGCGCTCTGACCCGGGCCGGCCATTGCTCGCCTATCGGGCCAATTCGGTGGCACATTCGGGCCGATGATGCTGAACAGGCTCTGGCAGATCTTCCTGATGTCGTTCGACGGCTTCTTCACCCACCGGCTGTCGACGTCGGCGGCCGCGATGGCCTTCTACACGATGTTCGCGCTCGGCCCGATCATGATCTTCAGCATCGCGATCGCCGAGCCTTTCGTCGGCAAGCTGATGGCGCAGCAGGCGATCTTCGACGCGCTGAGCACGTTGATCGCGCCGGAGCATCTCAAAGGCATCCGGCGTTTTGCCTCGGACGACCTGTTCCGCGGCGGCGGAATCGCCGCGGTCGCCGGCGCACTCGTGCTGCTCTATACCGGCAGCCGCGTGTTCGTCGAGCTCGACGATGCGTTCGATGTGATCTGGCGCGACGCCAATCCTCGCCGGCTGCATCCGGTACTGGCCAGCCTGCAGTCGCGGCTGCTCGCGCTGGCGATGATGGTGCTGCTCGGGGTGCTGCTGATCGCGGTCATCGTGACCAGCGTCGCCCTGTCGGCCTATGCCGGCGCCCTGGAAGCTTTCCCGGTGCTCGGCCAGTGGATCGGCCCGGCCATCTCGGGCTTCACCCATTACGGCATCCTCACCGGCTTCTTCACCCTGATCTACAAGTGGCTGCCGACCGGCGGCGTGCCGTGGCGCTTCGCGCTGGTCAGCGGCGCGGTGAACTCGCTGCTGTTCGCGATCGGCAACCGGGCGCTGGTCTACTATTTCGAGGTGACGCAGATCACCTCCGCGTTCGGCGCCACCGCAGGCTTCGCGGCGATCATGGTATGGATGTACTGGACCTCGCTCACCATCCTGATCGGCGCGCAGGTCGGCCGCGCGACGCACGATGTGATCATGAGCCCTCCGGAAGAGCGGATGGAAGTGCCGGAGGACAAGATCTGACGAGGTTCCGCCTCAGACGCGTCAGATCTCCAACGCCGGACACAGGCTGGACCCGCCCGGTCGGGCCGAGGCGCAGCCTTGCCCAATCATGCTCATTGGACCGCGCGCATCCTGCGCGCTCATACGCGCCGATGAAGGCGCTCGATCATGAGCGCGCAGGATGCGCGCGGTCCAATGAGGACGACCCGGCGCACGCTC
>Ga0182738_1004155_pt1 | contig 16146 bp, 14 predicted proteins | sample eDN5th30CBELigMG_FD_128876 | JGI IMG/M metagenome (GOLD analysis project Ga0182738, IMG submission 128876) | Enriched Miracle-Growth compost microbial communities from Emeryville, California, USA - eDNA 5th pass 30_C BE-Lig MG (version 2)... ... | reverse complement strand
GGGTGGGCTTCTCACCACCCTGAAAATGACAGTGATTGCCTGGGTGTTGGCATTCGCACTTGGCAGCGTACTGGCCGTGCTGCGCATGCTCAACATCCGGGCCTTGAATTACCTGATCGTGGTGTATGTGGCTTTTCATCGCAATGTGCCGATGCTGGTCCATATCCTGTTGTGGTATTTTGGCGTGGCGGCCATCATGCCCGTCGCGTTGGATGACGTGATCAATGTCGTGGGCGGCGAGTTCTTCTATGCCACCATTGCTGTAGGCCTCGTGACCGCTGCGTATGTCAGCGAGGACTTGCGCAGTGCCATCCGCGCGATTCCGCGAGGCCAGATGGAGGCCTCGCGTAGTCTGGGCCTGAGCTATCTGCGAACGATGCGCAAGGTCATCTTGCCCCAGGCCTTCAAAATCTCTATTCCGCCGCTGACGAACCAGACGCTATTGCTGTTTAAAAACACCAGTCTGGCGATGGCGATCGGTCTGATCGAACTCACGGGGGCAGGCCGGGAAATCGAATCCGCGACGTTCAAGACATTTGAAATCTACACCGTCGTGACGGTGTTATATCTGGTGATCTCGCTGCTATTGATGCTGCTGGGTGCCTATCTTTCCAAACGGGTCACCTACGTGACCAAGGCCCGGTAACGCTGACATGCTCGAAATCCTCTCCGATAACTGGTTACTGTTACTGGTGGGCCAATGGCCCGAGGGCCCGATGGGCGGGCTGGTCGCAACGATAGGCCTGGCATTGGTCAGTCTGGCGTTGGCGTTTCCTTTGGGGGTATTGCTGGCACTGGGCCGTATCAGCTCGCACAAAATATTCTATTGGCCCGCGACGGTCGTGGTGTATCTGGTGCGCGGATTGCCGCTCATCATGTTCATCTTCTGGGCCTACTTTTTCCTGCCCCTCGTGATCGGCACCTCAGTCAGCGGCGTGGTGACGATGGCAGCCGCGTTGATTCTCTATGAGGGCGCCTACCTGTCCGAGATCATCCGCAGCGGTATTCAGGCCTTGCCCGCCGGCCAAATGGAAGCGGGCCGCTCGCTGGGTTTGAGCCACATGCAGACCATGCGCAAGATCGTGTTGCCGCAGGCATTGCACAACACGATTCCCAGCATACTCAGTCAGTTCATCTCGACGGTAAAGGAGACCTCATTGGGTTTTGTCATCAGCGTGCACGAACTGACGTTTGCTGCTTCGCAGGTTAACAACATCCTGCTGACCAAACCGTTTGAAGTCTTTGCGCTGTTGGCGCTGACCTACTTTGTACTGAACCTGATTCTTACCGGTGTCGTCAAACTCGTGGAAATCCGTATGAACGGTACCCGCCCCGTCGCAGCCTAGGTTTACCCATGATCGAATTCAAAAATGTCAGTAAATGGTATGGCGAGTATCTCGCTCTGGACAACGTCAATGCTCACGTTCGAAAAGGCGAGGTGCTCGTCGTATGCGGCCCGTCAGGATCTGGAAAATCTACGCTGATCCGTACGATCAACCGTCTGGAGCCTATCCAAAAAGGCAACATCATCGTCGACGATGTGGATGTCTACAACTGTGGGTCGATAGACGAGATGCGAAGCCACATCGGGTTTGTGTTTCAGCAGTTCAACTTGTTTCCGCACATGAACGTGCTGGACAATTTGATGATGGCACCGGTATTGCTTAAGCGTTTCAACAAAAGCCAGGCTCGTGAGCACGCGATGGCTTTGTTGGAGCGCGTCGGCATGGGGCATAAGTCCGACGCGTATCCAGGCCAGCTATCGGGCGGCCAGCAACAACGTGTCGCGATTGCCCGAGCACTGGCGATGAAGCCGCGCATTATGTTGTTTGATGAGCCCACCAGTGCGCTGGACCCTGAAATGGTCAACGAAGTTTTGTTGGTCATGAAATCCCTCGCCGCCGAAGGCATGACCATGGTGTGTGTGACTCATGAAATGAACTTCGCACGTGAAGTCGCCGATACCGTCTGGTTTATGGATGCTGGCCGTCTAGTCGAGCAAGCACCACCTAAACAGTTCTTTGAACAGCCGCAATCCGATCGCGCCCGCAAGTTCTTGTCGGATATCAAGCACTAAAACGGATAAGGTCCGCCATACGGTTGAGAAAAATCACAGACCTCGCGCGCAATGCGCGCAATTTCTTGATAGAACATCGTGTTTGATTGCTTGGTGTACATGGCGCAATACAGTGACGACGGCATTGCCTTGGTCGTTCGGGCGACGACCAGTTTGCGATTGGCGAATAGTTCAGCAAAATAATCCTCCGGCATGCACGCCACCCCGAACCCTGCTACCGCCATGCCTACCATGGCTTGCAGGCTATTGATGGTGAACAAGTTCGACTGAGGCGTATAAGGCGCAAACCATTCGTCATAGATCGCGTTCAACCCGGAATCCGGGTCTTGGCGAATGATGTTCAGCTTGGATAGGTCCTCAGGCGTGTACAACTTGGTTGGCGAAATCACATCCGGGCTGCCCGCCCACGAAAAACCCACCTGAGCAATCGGCTCGGCCTCGAGAAACGGATTGCGCAGCTCTCGATGCAATATCGCCATATCCAGTTGCCCTTGCAGCAGACTTTGTTGCAACTGCCATGCCAAACCAATTTTCGGAACGACGACCAGCTCCGGGAACAGCGTACGTAATTCCGTCATCAGCTTGGGCAGCCACGTCATCGCGGTGATCTCTGTGATACCCAGACGCAGCGAGCCCGAGAATGGCTTGAAGCCTTTCATCTTGAGCAGCATCTGATCGCGCCGGCCCAACAGATCCGCCGCCATAGCCAGCAATTCTTCACCTGTACGCGTTAACCTGGCCTTTTGCCCAGTGCGGTCAAAGATCTGAATGCTGAAATTGGTCTCCAGTTCCTGGATGCGTTTAGTGATTGCCGACTGGGTGGTGTTGAGTCGCTCTGCCGCATTGGCAAAGCCTCCCAATTGCACCACCCAATACAGTGCCTCGATCTGCTTAAAGGTCAGCATGACAACGCATTAATCCACCGATGCACCCGATTTCTTGACGGCATTACCCCATTTCTTGATCTCTTGATCGACAAACTGTTTTCCTTCGTCGGGGGTATACACCAACGGCTGGCCGCCGCGTTCAGCTAATGCTTTCGCCATGTTCGGGGACTGCAAAATCGTATTGATCTTTTGATTCAAATACGTCACTACATCGGCTGGGGTCTGTGATGGAGCAAACACCATGGCCCAGCCTACTGCCTCAAACCCGGGAATGCCGGATTCCGCGACAGTCGGCACGTCGGGGAGCTGCGGTACGCGTTTGCTGGTCGTGACTGCCAATGCCACGGCTGCATGTGAATTGATATGCGGCAATGCTGCCGTGACGGAGTCCACCATTAATGGGACATGATTCCCGAGAAAATCGGCCTGCGCAGGGCCACTGCCTTTATAAGGGATGTGGCGCAACTCGATGCTGGCATCCGCCTTGAGCATTTCTGCCGACAGGTGTTGCGTGCCACCTATCCCCGCGCTGGCATAGGCCAGCTCATTAGGTTTGGTCTTCGCCTGTTCGATCATCTCAGGCAGGGAATGGATGCCACTCTTGGGGTTGGCTAAAAACACGAGCGGCACGGTAAAGATGCCGCCTACTGGCACAAAGTCTTTCTGCAGCGAATAACCGGGATGGCTATAGAGCGTCTGGTTCACCGCCGCGGCGCTGCCGCCGACGACCAAGGTGTAGCCATCGGGTTCGGCGCGATGCACATACTGCATCCCGATATTGCTCCCGGCGCCGGCCTTGTTTTCCACCACAACCGGTTGGCCGACCGCCTTGGTCAATTCCTCGGCGACCATGCGGGCAAAAATGTCAGTGGCTTGTCCCGGGGGGAAGGGCACGATCAGATTGATGGGGCGTTCGGGATACGCCGCGTGAGCGGCGCTGGCCGCGGTAATAAGAAGACCGGCCATGAACGGGGCCAGGCGTGAGAGTCGCTGCGACATAAAAGACCTATGTGGGAAGACAGTTTCTGCAGATTCAATAAAGCGCAAGTGCAGATGATAAGGCGCAATGAGCTTTGCCATGCCCGCGATCCAATGTGTCTCAGTATTGCAACAATTCAGTTTCCATTCAGATAATGAAAATCGTTTTTATTTATTATCCCATTTCGAATGTGTAATTTGCAGTAACAGCCGCGCGAGGGAGGCGCGGCTATCCGTTTATCCTCACGAGAAGCCGAATGTCCTACATTAAAAGTCGAAAATGCACGCCAGTGCGTTCCATTAGCCAGGGATCTATCGCGGGCAGCGCCGCCGCTTCTGTCTTGGCGACGCTCATGCTGAGCCAATCGGGGGCCGCGATAGCCCAGACCGCAGCGGGGTCTGGCGTCAACACCCTGTCCCCCGTACGGGTCGTCGGCGACGACGCCAATCTGTACAAGGCCAACAAACTCGAATCTGCAAAGTTCACACAACCACTGGTCGACACGACTCAGACGGTGCAGGTCGTGACAGAGCAAATGATGCGCGATCAACAGGCGACGACATTGACGGAAGCGATGCGCAACGTCGCGGGTGCGGGGACGTTTTACGCAGGGGAAAATGGCAATACGTCGACGGGTGACACGATCTATTTGCGTGGCTTTGATACGTCCAACAGCATTTATGTCGACGGCATTCGTGATATCGCCAGCGTGCATCGTGACATGTTCAACACCGAAGCGGTGGAAGTCATCAAAGGGCCGTCCGGGTCGGATTATGGCCGCAGTGCGCCCAGCGGTTCAATAAACTTGGTCAGCAAACAACCACGGCTTGAAAACAGCTTTGATGCGAGCATGAGCATTGGCAGCGCACGCTACAAGCGTGGGACGATTGATTGGAACCAAGCCATCGGCGAGACGTCGGCCTTTCGTTTGAACGTGATGGGGCTCGATTCCAATGTCGCCGGTCGAGACGAAGTTGAGAATAAACGCTGGGGGATTGCACCGACGTTTGCCTTTGGCCTTGGCACCGACACCAGGGCATTCTTGAGCTATATGCACGTTAGGCAAAATAACGTGCCCGACGGTGGTGTGGTGACCATAGGTTTGCCGGGTTACAGTGCTCCTAGTGCAGATCTATCGTTCTTGAACTACGCAGACAAAGCCGACACCAACAACTTCTACGGCACGCAATCGGATCATGATGATTCGACGACGGATATGGTGACTTTGCGTCTGGAACACGATTTCAACGAAAACGTGACACTGCGCAACGTGACCCGCTGGTCTCGGACCAAGCAGGATTATTTGCTGACGTCGTTCATGGCGGGGGCGTCCAACTTGACGATCGGAGATCCGAATGATCCGTCAACATGGTACATGTCGCGCTCGGCCAACCAGAAAGATTCCAATAACCGGATCTGGACCAACCAAACTAATCTGACGGCCAAGTTCAATACGGGATCGCTCAAGCATGATTTGAGCACAGGTGTCGAGTTCACCCGCGAGATGCAAGATAACTTTGGCCGGACGGCACCTACGTATCCGCCCGTCAGCATCTATCATCCCGATAACAGTATCAGGGCCGAAGGAATCGAGAACAACGGCGCGGACGCTCATGGCACGACGGACACGTTTGCGATCTATGCATTCGATACCATCGATCTGACCGATAAGTGGCAAGTCAATGGCGGTATGCGCCTGGATCACTATCGCACCAAGTACGATAGTGCGACGGCGTGCGGCGGCTCTGGTCGTAGGGCTGTTGCATGCAACGGCGCACCGACGGGCACGCCTGTGACGACTGTCAACGAGCGTATTTCCGGCAACCTCGTAAACTGGAAGCTCGGTACCCTCTATCGCGTTGCGCCGAACGGCAACGTCTATGTGAACTACGGTGTGTCGCAGCAGCCTCCCGGCGGCTCGAACTTCCAACTGGCTGCCGCAGACAGCGGCAACAGTGCCAACCGCGTCGATTTTGCGCCCCAAAAAGCCAGGACGGCAGAGCTGGGGACGAAGTGGGAACTCTTTGATCGTCAACTGCTGGTCAGCGCCGCATTGTTTCGGACCGAGGTCGATAACGAAGTCCAGGAAAATGCCGACGGCACATACAGCCAGACTGCCAAAAAGCGTGTGCAGGGCTTGGAACTGGGCGCTAGTGGACAGATTACCGACAACTGGTCTGTGAGCGCCGGCTACACGATCCAGAATGCGACTGTCGAAGACGGCCCGTTGGTGACAAACAATGGTTCGAACAACCTGACCTACACCCCGAAACATGCATTCTCGATGTGGAGCACCTACCGCTTGCCCGGCGGTTTTACATTGGGTGGCGGTGCGCGCTATGTTGGCAGTATGGAGCGAGGCTCCGATGGCGCTGTGGGCACACCGGAATATGTGCGATCCTACTGGGTGTTCGACGCAATGGCGGGCTACACCGTCAGCAAAAACCTGGACTTCCAGTTCAACGTCTACAATCTCTTTAACAAAGAGTACGTCGCTGCGATCAACAAAAGCGGTTACCGCTACTTCCCAGGTGCGCCGCGTACAGTTTTGTTGACGGCCAACATCCATTTTTGATCAACGAAGCGGTTGTTGAACGCCGCCACTGCCATCGAGGCCAGAACGCCTTGTCGGTCAGCGGCGGTTATGTTTCTGACTTTGGACAGCGAGGCGGCAGCGCAGCGCACGGTTTTTGGGAAAATTCATCATGCTGCATATTCCCCACGTCCTGACACAGGACGAGGTCCGAGACATGCGAGGCACCCTGGACACGGCCGAGTGGGTGGATGGCCGCTCCACCGTGGGCACCCAAGGCGCTACCGTCAAACGCAATCGTCAGTTGGACGAATCCTCTGATCTTGCCCGCAATCTAGGCGAGATGGTACTGCGCGCTTTGGCCCGTAATCCCCTGTATTTTGCAGCCGCTTTGCCGCTGCGCACCGTGCCGCCGCTATTCAATCGCTACGAGTCCGCAGAAACATATGGTTTTCACGTCGATGGCGCCGTGCGCAGTTTTCCGGGCGCACCGGGCTGGCTACGCACGGACTTGTCTGCGACGCTATTTCTCTGCGACCCGGAAGACTACGAGGGCGGCGAGCTTGTCGTGAAAGACCTGTATGGCGAGCATCTGATCAAATTACCCGCTGGCGATATGATCCTGTATCCCGCCAATAGCCTGCATTGCGTCACACCCGTGACCAAGGGTGTACGCGTGGCCTCGTTCTTTTGGATTCAAAGCATGATCCGCGAGCATGGCCGCAGGCAGATATTGTTCGAGCTCGACCAGACCATTCAGCAATTGCGCGCTCAGTTAGGAGAAACTGAGCAGACGCTATCGCTGACGAATTGCTATCACAATTTGTTGAGGGAATGGACTGAGCTTTGATCGCCAGCGTCCGAAACGCGAGTGTGCGGGCCTTGTTTTTGTATATACGGCATCTCGCTCAGTTGGCCGCAAAGCCCGCTGATCAATCCGGTTGCATGTGCGCAGCCTTGACCACTTTGCCCAATCGCGCACGTTCATCTTGCGTGAATTTGGTGAACTCTGCGCGATCCATCGTGCCGGGCACGATGCTGTTGGCATTCAGCGTATCCAGTACTTCCTTCGATTGCGAAGCCTTGCGTACGGCCGCATTCACTTTATCAAGGATCTCCGGCGGCGTACCTGCGCGAGCATAAAGGCCTTCCCAATGGCCGATGCGAATGTTGGGGAAGCCCAGTTCCGCCGTCGTTTTGATGTCTGGCGCTGAGGGCATCTTGTCCCAGGTAGTGGCTAGTGCTTTGAGTTTTCCGGCCTTGATCAGGGGCAGTGTCACGATACTGGCTTCGGAGGTCATGTCGGTCTGCCCACCCACGACGGCTGTGACGCCTTCCGAGCCGCTCTTGTACGGAATCTGCTGAATATTAAGGCCGGTTTCCAGTTTCACCATCGCACCCACGAAGTCCGGCGTGCTGCCCATCCCTGCCGTTGAAAACGTGATGCGGTTTTTGGGATCTTTTTTGGCGCGCTCAACGAGGTCTTTCAAGTCTGTCGCGGGATTGGATGGATTGGCGACGATGACGGACGGTACGATGGATAGCAACGCCACCGGCTCGATCTCGTCGTCTTTATAGGGTTGATCCGAACGGATCAGGCTATTAGTGACAGTGCCATTGGATGCCGCCAGAAAGGTATACCCATCTGGCGGAGTGCGAGACACGTAGGCCGCGCCGACGATACCACCTGCCCCAGCGCGATTTTCGACGATGACATCGGCTTTTAAATCGCTGGCGATCTGTTTGGCGTATAGGCGAGCGACCAGGTCATTGGCACCGCCAGGGGAGAACGGCACAACGATGGTAATGGGCTTGCTGGGCCATTGATTTGCCGCGTGGGCATTGATGGTGCAAAGAGCAATCGCCGATAGGGCGAATGCGCTGAGGATCTTATTGGGCATGATCTCTCCTTGGTCGTAAAGTAGTCTTGCCTAGGATGCCCAAAATTGCTGAATAAAAACTGACAGTACGATGTGGGGAGGGATCGTTTTTCACCCATGTGGTTGTAGACTACGCATAGACAACCAAACATATGTAACCAGCAACCAGCTCAAGTCGGACCAATTCTGCAGCCTCGCGGCTGCACCCCTTTCCCTCCTCGGTATGAATGCCGAGGTTACTCGGAGCAGCGGATGAATCAATATGATCTCAGCGGTCGTGTGGCGGTAGTGACGGGTGGAGCTCAGGGTATCGGCTATGCCGTCACCGAACGGCTGTTGGCCGGTGGCGCCAAAGTGGCGATTTGGGATGTAGACGAGGCGGCGCTGGCTGCCGCCAAGCAATCATTGAGTGCGGGTGATAATGTCCTGACTGCCCAGGTCGACATCACCAATCTGTCAGCGGTACAGTCGGCTGCCGAATCGACAAGCGCAGCACTGGGCGGTATCGATATCTTGGTAAACAGCGCCGGGATTGCCGGCGCGAATGCGACCGTCGTCGATTATCCCGAGGCCGAGTGGCTACGTGTCATGAGCATCAACTTGAACGGCACGTTCAACGTTAATAAAGTATTGCTGCCCGGCATGATCGCTCGCAACTACGGGCGCATTGTCAATGTGGCATCCATCGCTGGCAAAGAGGGCAATCCCAATGCATCGGCCTACAGTGCGTCGAAGGCCGGCGTGATTGCCCTGACGAAAAGCCTGGGCAAGGAAACTGCGGCCAACAATATCGCCGTCAATGCCGTGACCCCAGCGGCGGCAAAGACCCGCATTTTTGAGCAGATGTCGCAACAGCACATCGACTACATGCTATCGAAAATTCCGCGCGCCCGATTCGTCGAAGTCACTGAGATCGCCGCCATGATCGCATGGCTCGTCAGCGAGGAAAACTCTTTTACCACCGGCGCGGTATTCGATCTGTCGGGTGGGCGTGCGACGTACTGATTGCGGTAATGGGGATAGAGAGGTAGCTCATGGGAAATCCTGCGCCTGTCTCTAGAAAGACCTATACCGCAACGGGTAATACGGCCGAGGGACGAAATCTATATAGCTACTGGTAATATAGATATTTCACCGTAATTGCTGAGGTGTTTGGGGCTTTGCCCCCGTCCCCTCACGACGCACATCACATGAATCGCAATCTCTGGCTATTGTCCATCCTGCAAGGCCTGTTCCTCACCAATAACGTCACGTTCATTGCCATCAATGGCTTGGTCGGATTGGCGCTTGCTCCCTATGGGTGGCTGGCAACGCTGCCAGTGATGGGGTATGTGGTCGGTGGGGCGCTGGGAACGGGGCCCGTAGCGTGGACGCAGCGCCGCTTTGGCCGCAAGACCAGTTTCATGCTGGGCTTGGTCGTGGCGCTGGGGTCGGCTCTGTTGTGTGCTTTGGCGGCCTATATCCAAAGCTTTTGGTTACTGTGCACCGCGACGCTCGTCGCGGGCTATTACTCTGCGAATGGGCAACTATACCGCTTTGCTTCAGCAGAGTTGGCAGCCCCGGGCGCACGTGAAAAAGCAGTGTCGTGGGTGATGGCGGGAGGTTTGCTGGGTGCGGTGCTGGGCCCTAACCTGGCGTCGCTGACTAAGGGGATGCTGACGACGCCATTCGTAGGCGCATATCTGGCTCTCGTGGCTGTCGCGCTCGTCGCCATGGTTGTGCTGACATACATCAGCTTTCCTGAGCTGTCGGAAAAAGAGGCTTCATCTGGCGGCCGCCCGCTCTCGGTAATTGCACGACAACCTGCGTTTCTTGTCGCAGCCGGCGCGGGGGCTCTGAGCTACGGTGTCATGAATCTGTTGATGGCTGCAACGCCTTTGGCCATGCAGCATCACGGCATGCCTTTTGATGACACTGCGTTTGTATTGGAATGGCACGTCATCGGCATGTTTGCCCCCGGCTTTTTTACCGGCCATTTGATCAAGCGTTTTGGCGTACTGTCCGTTATGGCTTGCGGCTGCCTGTTGAATTTGATCTGCATTGGCGTGGCTCTATCTGGCACCGAGTTGCATCACTTCACTGCATCACTTTTCCTCTTGGGAGTCGGTTGGAATTTTCTGTTTACCGGTGCGACGACGCTAGCACTATCGACGTATGCACCAGAGGAAAAAGATCGGGCTCAGGGCGCCATCAATTTTTGCGTGTTTGCGGTAATGGCATTGAGCTCTCTGACATCAGGCATGCTGGTCACCACCAAGGGGTGGACGATTTTGAATGTGGGCTCGTTAGTTCCCGTGGTGATTATTTTCCTCGGACTGGTTTGGCTCGGCTACAGTCATAAAAGGATTCCTGCGCAAGCCTGAGCTTTTTTAAAGATTCTCACGCTGGAGGATAGGGCATATCGATCACATCGATAAGCTAACATTGCCTGCGTCATTTCAAGGAAAAAGCGGCTCGGCATGACCATTTCCATCGCCACACCCAACGAACAGTCTGCTGGGCAACTTCTTCAACTGTGGCGTCGGCGGCGCAATCTCAGCCAGTTGGCGTTGGCCCTCGATGTGGGTGTGTCGACTCGGCATTTGAGTTTTGTGGAGACATCGCGTGCCAAGCCCAGCGCCGAGCTGCTGATGGCCCTGACCGAACGGCTGGACGTCCCGCTGAGAGATCGAAACCACATCCTGTTGGCGGCCGGTTTCGCGCCGAAGTTTTCCGAGCGGGCACTGCAGTCGCCTGATATGCATGCGGTACAGGCAGCAGTGAGTCGACTGCTCGACGCTCATCATCCTTACCCGGGTTTTGCTTTGGATAAACAATGGAACGTCGTGCAGGCGAACCAGGCCGGTATGACGTTGGCGGGCTGGCTGCCGGCGGCGTTGCAAGAGCCTGCAGTCAACGTTTATCGCGCATCGTTGCATCCAGAGGGGTTAGCGCGTTTCACGGTCAACTTTGCCGAGTGGGCGCGGCATCTGCTGCGTACGTTACGGGTATCGGTCGAGCGTAGCGGTGATATGGATCTTCAACGGCTGGAGGCAGAGGTTCTAACCTATCCCAACGTGCAGGATGCCTTGTCATCCTCTTTCGAGGGACAGAGCACGACGGAACCAGCGCTGTTGGTTCCCTGTGTATTGGATCTGCCGACGGGATGCCTATCGTTATTTTCCACATTGACGACATTTGGCACGCCGCAAGACATCACCGTGCAAGAGCTCTGCATCGAGTTGTTCTACCCCGCTAATGTCGAGACAGAAGTACTAATGCGCCCGGCATCATTACCTGACAGGTAATCGACCAAGTCGTCAGGCTTCCGTATTCTGAGGACATATCTGAGCTAATGGACTCATTTGAAACGGAGAAAACTATGCCTGCCTATGCCATCGGTTTGCTCAACAATGTCGATTTCAATGCAGAAATCATTGAATATATCTGCTGCATCGAAAGCACGATGGAGCCCTTTGGAGGACGATTCATCGTGCATGGTAAGCATGCCGAGGTCTTAGAGGGAACGATGGACAGTGATTGCGTGGTCATTGAATTTCCGTCCATCGAGCAGGCACGCCATTGGTATGCCTCGGAGGCCTATCGCCGATTGATCCCGCTGAGAGCGAGAAACTCAGCTGGCGCGGTGTTTCTCATAGACGGCGTAGCCGCTCATTATTCGGCGCGTACGCTTGTCGAAAAGATGCAGCAACCGCTGCGTGAACAGCACTGCTGAAATGCGCCGTTATCCGCGGGCAACATGCTCCGCAATCGCGCGGCCGATATCCTCTGTGCGTGCATTGCCGCCCAGATCTGGCGTGCGAGGGCCTGACTTCAAACAGTCTTCGATGGCGCGCAAAATGGCATCGTGCGCGTCATCGCTGCCAAGGAACTGCAACATCAGCGCACCCGACCAGATCATGGCGATCGGATTGGCGATGCCTTGGCCATAGATGTCCGGTGCAGATCCGTGTACGGGTTCAAACAGCGAGGGGAATTTCCGCTCGGGGTTCAAATTGGCCGACGGCGCAATACCGATCGTACCGGCGCAGGCAGGACCCAGATCCGACAAAATGTCGCCAAACAGATTCGAGGCGACCACCACGTCAAAGCGCTGCGGTTGCAGGACAAAGCGTGCCGCCAAAATATCGATGTGTTGCTTATCGACGCTGACGTCCGGATAGCTGGCCGACATCGCGTTGGCGCGGCCATCCCACCACGGCATGCTGACGGCAATCCCATTGCTTTTCGTCGCAACGGTCAGGTGTTTACGCACGCGGCTTTGGGCCAGATCAAATGCATAACGCAACACTCGGTCGGTGCCATGCCGCGTAAATACAGACTCCTGAATCACGATCTCACGATCAGTGTCGGGAAACAAGCAACCGCCCAGATTGGTGTATTCGCCCTCTGTGTTCTCGCGCACGATATAGAAATCGATATCGCCGGCCTTGCGACCTGCCAGCGGGCAGGGCACACCATCAAATAGGCGGACATGACGCAGGTTGATGTACTGGTCAAACTCACGCCTGAATTTCAGCAGCGAGCCCCAGAGCGATACATGGTCCGGTACCGTATCGGGCCAACCAACCGCACCAAAGAAAATTGCATCGAACTCCTGCAACTGGGCCTTCCAATCCGCTGGCATCATTTCGCCGTGTTGCTCGTAGTAGGCGCAGTTTGCCCAATCAAAATGAACGATCTCCACGGGCAGGCCGAAGCGGTGTGCGGCGGCCTCTACGACCCGCAAGCCCTCCGGCAGGACTTCGTTGCCGATACCATCACCAGCAATGGCGGCGATTTTGAATGATTGGGACACGGGCATGCTCAGTGAAAGTAAAAGAAGTGGCGCCCATAGTAAGTGGTGCACGGTGTATATACAATGGCGCTTATTGTGAAATAACTATGCACAGTTCATGAATAATAATGTCCTGCCCGCAGACCTGCGCGTGTTCTGCGCCGTGGTGCGCGCGTACAGTTTTTCCGCCGCGGCAGCAGGCTTAGGGATGTCACCGGCCTACGTGACCAAACGCATCCGCGTGTTGGAGAAGGCGCTCGGCACGTCGCTGTTTCATCGCACAACCCGGCGGGTGGTGGCCAGCGAGGCGGGAGAGCGTATTTATCATTGGGCGCAGCGGATCCTGGATGACGTGGATCACTTAATCGAAGAGGTAGGTGTGACGCGTAGCGAGCCTCGCGGCACACTGCGGGTGTGCAGCAGCTTCGGTTTCGGTCGACGCGTGGTGGCGCCCGCGCTCTCGTCCTTCTCGGCGCAACACCCTTCGGTGCAGGTGCATCTAGAGGTTTTCGACCGATTGATTGACGTCGCGGCAGAGGGCTACGACCTGGACGTGCGAGTGGGCGACGAGATAGCGCCTCATCTGATTGCACGCCCTTTGGCAAACAATCACCGCGTGCTGTGTGCATCGCCGGCGTACCTGCAAACACATGGCACGCCTAAAACGCTGGATGATTTGGCCACACATGCTTGCCTGGTCGTCAAGGAACGGGATCATCCTTTCGGTGTATGGCGGCTGCTGCGTGGCAGGCGCGAGCATACCGTCAAGGTTCGCGGTGCCCTGTCTACCAATAATGGCGAAACTGCTGTGAGTTGGGCCGTAGACGGGCGCGGCATCATCTTGCGTTCGACCTGGGATGTTGATCCGTTGATTGCGCGGGGACGCTTGGTGCGAGTATTGCCTCAGTATCGGCAACAGGCCAATATCTGGGCGGTGTACCCGTCCAGACTGAATGCGTCGGCAAAGGTAAGGGTATGCGTAGAGTTTTTGGTCGCATATATGCGAGAGCAAGGATTATCGATCACGTAGCCGTTGTTATCTTTGGGGGCGGATCGTGGTGCATAGGGCATACTCGGCAAATGCGAGGGCGAGGGAGATATGAAAATCTGCGTATATGGTGCGGGTGCGATAGGCAGCAACGTTGCGGTGAGGTTGGCCGACGCGGGCATAGGCGAGATCAGCGTCGTCGCCAGAGGCTCTCATCTCGCCGCTATTCAGTCGAGAGGCTTGACGTTGCGGCATATCGACGGTGAGCAGTGGCACGCGCATTTCATGCATGCAACGGATGATCCTGCCACACTGCCACCCCAGGATATCGTGCTGGTCGCGCTAAAGGCCGGCAGCCTGCCGGAGCAGGCCAAGGCGTTGAGACGGTTGTTGGCGCCTGATGGCGTGATGGCCTTTTTGTCCAATGGGATTCCGTGGTGGTGGAATCATGGCTGGGACCGAGCCTCCGGCTCGCTGTCTTTGCTCGATCCCGGCGCTGCACTCTGGGACCATCTTGGTCCTGAGCGTGTGCTAGGCGGGGTGATCTATTCAGCTAATCAGGTCGAAGCCCCAGGGCACGTGCTACATAAAGGTGTGAATCGCTATGTTTTTGGTGAACCCGATGGTCATGTTACAGGGCGCGTCACACGGGTGGCTGATTTGTTTCGACGGGCGGGGCTCGGTGGGGAGGTCTCTGCTGATATCCGACTGGAAATCTGGCGGAAATTGATGCGCAATGCCGTGGGCAGCCCATTTTGCGCACTGACCCGGCTCGGCTCAGCCGATTGTGCTCAGGTGCACGGCCTGCCCGATATTCAGCGTGCGTTGGCGATGGAAATGGCCAATATCGCTCGCGCGACAGGCTTTGCAATCACCGATGAAGACGCAATGCAAGCGGTAAACACACAAATTGCATCCACCGGCCGCCCGTCAATGCTGCAAGACGTCATGTTGGGCAGGCGTATCGAGGTCGAGGCGTTACTGGGCCAGCCACAGCGCTTTGCACAAGAGCGAGGCCTCTCGACGCCATACCTCGATACTGTGGTGGCGCTGTTACGAGGTTTGGATCAAGCACTTGCTAAATAAACAGCGCGCTCTGATCCTTGCGCTTTGTCAATACTGATAGCGCATGGTCAGCATGGCGGTACGTCCGGCACCCCATGCCCCTTGGTTGTAAAACCCGATCTGGCTGTAGTATTTCTTATCAAACAGATTGTTTACGTTCAACTGGGCAGACAGATTCCGGTTGAATTGATAGCGAGCCATCAGGTTGGCAAGTGCATAGCTGCCTTGGCTGACGGCCTCGTCTCCATTCGGGCCGCTGGCAATCGTATAAATCTTGCTTTGCCAGTTAACGCCGCCGCCAATCGTCAGCTTGTTGAACTGACCCGGCAAACGATATGTGGTGAATACCCGTACTAATGTGCGAGGCTGATTCGTTTGTATCGCATTGCCATTACCGTCGCGTGCCGTCCAATGCGACAGGCCACCCGCGATATTCCAGGCCTCTGTGATACGTCCTGTCAGCTCCAGTTCATAGCCACGGCTGCGCGTGCCCTGAGCGGCATAGTAGGCTTGGTCAGGGGTGCCCGGCACCATGTATCCGGTATCAGTTTGGGCAACATTGTCTTGATCGATTTGGAATACGGCGGCGCTGGCATTGAGCATCCCGTCCAGAAATTCCGCCTTGATGCCCGCTTCATATGCTTTGCCTTCGAGAGGAGGCAGCCACTCTCCATTGCGGTCTTGATACGCCTGCGGGTTAAATATCTCGGTATAGCTGACGTATGCTGTATAAGTATCGTTGATATCGTATAGCAGGCCGGCGTACGGCACGAACTTTGTCTTGTCGAACTTCTGATGACTCTCGCCACCCCAGCCCGTGGCATCTGTTTTCCAAGTGCTATAGCGGCCACCGAGAATCAACGTTAGCGGGTCGGCTAGGCTGAACCGTAATGCACCGTAATAGCCGGCCTGTTTGGTCACGAATTTACTGGCCGGGGCGGTGCTATCGCTCCATTGCGG
>Ga0182738_1004153_pt1 | contig 16149 bp, 13 predicted proteins | sample eDN5th30CBELigMG_FD_128876 | JGI IMG/M metagenome (GOLD analysis project Ga0182738, IMG submission 128876) | Enriched Miracle-Growth compost microbial communities from Emeryville, California, USA - eDNA 5th pass 30_C BE-Lig MG (version 2)... ... | reverse complement strand
ATATCGATCACACCGTTGTGATTGGCGCGGATGCGGCCCACGCCCGCGAAATAACTGCCTACGAATCGCCCGATGCCTTCCACCGGTCGCAAGACCTGGCCGATTACTTTGGGTTCTTCGCCGCGAAATTGCAGCCAGATAAATCCGCCAAAACGATTTTCAAAAGTGATCTGGCGCGGATAGCGCATCGGCCGCATGATGGGAACCGTCCACACATCTCCCACCTGCGGCACATAATGCGCAGGCAACGGCTGCGGCGTTTCGTCCAGGCTTTTGGAGAGCAGAATCTGATTACCCACGAACGGCGTGAACGGCCCGCCAAAAATTCCCGTTCCGCCGGGAATATCCGTGTAAACCGCCGAATCGGGCGAAACTTCGCTTTGCAAGGAAAACTCACCGGCGGTGCTGTTAGCTTTGGGCGCAATACTCCAAATCACGCCGCGATTTTCCTCCACATTTTGATCCGCTTTAAAATGCAACGCATTCACAGCCGACGCTTCCACCGTGCCAATCGGGCCATATTTGGAGGCGTTATAACCGCGCCGGTTTACCTTAGCTGTTGGTTTGCGAACATGTCCTAAATCCACCCATGTTTCGCCTTTATCGAACGATCCCTGAATAACGCCGCCTTTAGAATTTTGAATACGCAGCCGGGCGATTTCGATTTTATAAGAATTCTGCTCGGACGCGACTTCGGGAGATGGGCCATGTTTATCCCATTCGGTGGCATGGCTTTGGGAAACGGCAACGCTAAGCAGGGCGAAGGCAATAAATAACACCAGTCGGCACATTGATTTCATACGCAAGGAGACTCCTGTAAAAGTACTTTTGTTCAGTGTAGCAAACGAAAATTTGAAGTGAGAGCACTCACCGCCGCTTTGCAGGAGAAACGCTCGCGCTCCACATTACTCAAATCCGCCATTCACCTTCACATTTTGCGCGGTAATCCAGCGCGCTTCATCGCTGCATAACAATGCCACGGCGTCCGCGATATCTTCCGGTTCGCCCAATCGTCCCAGCGGCGTGGATTGCACGGCGGCCTGCCGCGCGGCTTCGGGAACGACTTCCATCAACATTTCCGTTTTGGTCATGCCCGGAGAAATTGTGTTGACGGTAATATTGCGCGCGCCCAATTCCGCCGCCCAGCATCGCGTGAAGGCTTCAATGGCAGCTTTGGAACCGGCATACACAGAACCGCCCGGCACACGCGCGCCGGTGATGCCGCTGGAAATGTTGATAATGCGGCCGCCGTCATTGAGTAATGGCGCAATGTGCTGCGTGAGAAAAAAGAGGCCCCGTGTATTCACATTAAAGATAGCATCGAAATCATCCGGCGGCACTTTGTCCAGCGTGTCATATTTGGCATAACCGGCATTATTCACCAGGATATCCACCGCACCAAAAGTACTTTTAATGAAAGCGGCCGCTTCGATGATGGCATCCTGGCTGGCCAAGTCGGCCTGCACGCTCATAGCGCGGCGGCCCAGTTTTTCGATATCGGCAACGGCCTGCGCGGCGGCATTGGCACTGCTGGAATAATGCACGATGATATCGGCGCCTTGCTGCGCCAGACGCAAAGCGATGGCCCGCCCAATGCCGCGGCCTGCGCCAGTGATCAGGGCGACTTTATGCGTTAGATTCATGTGCTGAGTTTGCCCGTAATTTAAGGTGGCGGCCAGTTGCGCCTATAAAAGTACTTTTATGGGCGCTATCAAAATGATATGGTGCAAGTGAAAATTCAAAAACTTGACACAACATTCATAATCTTTCCCTTAATGCACTTTTATCCGTGGTATAATGTAGAAATCTACGAGGGGAGAATTTATATGCGGCACATTACTAAAAGTACTTTTGGAATAGGGGCAATATTTGCAGTTTTATGCTGTTTGCATATCGCGCCGGCGCGCGCGGCAATTGCCATTCAGCAGGGCGAGCTGCGGCTGGATGGCACGGTCGCCAGTTATGATGCAAACGCGGGAAATTTGGTTTTGAACGCCGCGTCATTTACGCTGGCTTCGGGCAAGAGCAGCGCGATTAATCCCACCAAAAGCAAGGACATTTTGCTTTCCGCGCAGACTGGCTTTGTGAATAACGCCGGCGCCAACATCGAAAAACCGGCAATCAAAATCGGGCAAAGCATCGCCGTAATCGGCGCTGATGGCGGCAGCGGCAATGCACTGAAGGCGCGTTTGATCATTGTTACCAATGCACCGCAAAAGGCCGCGCCACCAAAGGCAGCTGCGGACGCTTCCGCCAAAACGGGTAAATTACAACCCGGCGAATTTGTCTTGAACGGACAGATCAAGGGGATATTTTCCGCGGAAACCATCATCATCGAAGTCTTCAAACGCATCGATGCCGCCGGTAAGGAGGAAGAATTGGGGCAACCCGTCGAGCAGAAATTGCATCTGGACGCCAATACCAAAATCTTCTCCCGCGAAGACGTTTCAAAAAGCATGACCGTCGGCGATATTGAGCTGGGACAGCGCATTTCGGTGGTGGGCAAATACGGTGGCACAGATCAGCCATTTAACGTGCGGGCAATCGCGGTGTGGAAACAGGAAGAACAGAATCTGCAAAAAATCGGCGTGGTGCGCATCTCACGGCAGGTGGGCGCATTGCTGGATCGTGGCGAATCAGCCTATAATGCCGGGGCGTTTCCTGAGGCCTTGCAATATTACAGAAAAGCCCAACAAACGGCGGCCGCTATGGGCGACACCGGCGGCAATGCACTGGCGCAAAATTCGCTGGGCCTCACTTACGGCGCATTGGATCAACCCAAATCAGCTATTGCAGCCTTCCAGAATGCCGCCAATTTAGCCGCCAGCACCGGCAACTATTCAACCGTGGGAATTGCCTGGAGCAACCTGGGCGATCTTTATCTCCGCCAGGGCGATGCCAAAAATGCCCTGAGCACCTTTAACAACGCGACAAACCAAATGGGGAGCAGTCATTTCCCCGGCAAGGATAAATTGACTCTGCAACTTTTGATCGGAAAATCGCAGGCGCTCCGCCATCTGGACCGAGTGCCCGAAGCAATGGAATTGTTGCATCAGGCAGAAGGAATGGCGCAACAACAAAACGATAAAGAAACATTGTTTAATTGCTACACCGAATTGGGATTCATGCAAATCCATACCCAGCAGGCCAGCGCCGCCCTTCAAAACGCCGCCAAGGCCAAAGCACTAATTCCGCAATTCAAAAATCCCGCTCAGCAGGCAGATGGTTGGATTAATCTTTATCTGCTGTATGCCGTGGCCGGTGATAAGAAACAATCGCAATCGTCTTATACGCAGGCGCACGATCTGCTTAGCCAACTCAAGGACAACGCCGGATTGCAAAGTCTGGAACAGCTCAAGGCGAAAGTGGACAAAAGTGCCGCTTCCGCGCAAACTCATTAGTCAATGAATTCATCGCAACCTTCTCAAACCGACGCATCGACCAAACCTTTGTGGAGCGGGCGCTTTTCCAGCGCGCCGGACGCCGCCATGATGCGCTTTTCCACTTCGCTGCCAGTGGATTGCCGATTGTGGCAATATGACATTAACGGCTCCATCGCGCATGTGCGCATGCTGGCCGTGCAGGGCATCCTGGCGCAGACTGATGCCGAAGAAATCCAAAACGGCCTGGAGCAAATCGCCGCCGACATTGAGCGCGGCTGGTTGAAATTTGACGGCGCGCCGGATGAAGATATCCATTCATTCGTGGAACGCAATCTTACCGAACGCATCGGCCCGGTCGCCGGCAAACTGCACACGGCGCGTTCGCGCAACGATCAGGTGGCGCTGGATGTGCGGCTTTATCTCAAAGACGCCTTGCTGGAAATTCAAGAAGAAGTGCGCGGGCTACAAAAAGTACTTTTAGCGCGCGCTGAAGAACATCTTTCCACCATTCTGCCCGGTTACACGCATCTGCAACGCGCCCAGCCGGTTCTGCTGTCTCATCATCTGCTGGCTTATGTGCAAATGTTGCAGCGCGATGCCGAGCGATTGGCGCAGGCCTTTGTGCGCGCTGATGTACTGCCGCTGGGCGCCGCCGCGCTGGCCGGAACCACCTTTCCCATCGACCGCCATCTGGTGGCTAATCAGCTGGGCTTTTCACGGGTTTCGGAAAACTCCATGGATACCGTGGCCGATCGCGATCATTTGCTGGAAAGTACTTTTGCCCTCTCCGTGATCATGCTGCATCTATCGCGGCTGGCCGAAGAAATCGTGATGTGGAGCGCGCCGGAATTTGGCTTTGTGACGCTGGACGACCGCTTCTCCACCGGCTCTTCCATCATGCCGCAAAAGAAAAATCCCGATTCGATGGAACTGGTGCGCGGCAAGTCGGCACGCGTGGTGGGCGATTTGATGCAACTAATCACGCTGGTGAAATCGCTGCCTCTCACCTATAATCGCGATTTGCAGGAAGACAAAGAACCGCTGTTTGACGCCTTCGACACCGCCGCTGCCGCGCTCCAGATCACGCGCGGCGTCATCGAAACTGCCACGTTCCACGTGAAAACCATGCACGCCGCATCCTCTGGCGGATTTTCCACCGCCACCGATGTCGCCGACTACCTGGTGCGGCGCGGCTTGCCCTTCCGCGAAGCGCATGAAGTGGTGGGCAAAGTAGTTCAATGGTGCGAGGGCCAAAACAAGCAGCTGGAAGATCTGGCTCTGTACGAATGGCAAAATATCGATGAACGCTTCGACAGCCGCGTGCTCGATTGCGTGCGCGTGGAAGACAGCGTGGGAGCGCGCGACAGCTACGGCGGCACCTCGCCGTCTCGCGTCCGTGAGCAGTTGGAAGCGGCTAAGAAATGGGTTTCGTAAAAGTACTTTTATCCATACCGTAAAACTCCGTCATTCCGGCCTGCGCCGGTATGACGGAGTTGTCTATTTCTACTACTTGGCAAGCGCGCTGGCTTGTGTGCCTCGAAATGACACGTAATAGACTTGTCGGTAGAGACAAGCTTTTTAAAAAGGGTTAGGGGATTTTCAGAACCGCGCATTAAAAGTACTTTTGCTCGAAGCGTTACGCTCAAAATCCCCCTGTATCCCCCTTATTACTCTACAGCATTTACGACTAATCACCTGATTTCTTTACAGCGTTTCCGAGATTCTTCGCGGCATCGCCGATAAGGTCTTTGGCTTCGCCCAATAACTTCTGTGCCTCGCCTTTGACCTTCTGCCCTTCACCTTCCCGCTTCAACTCGTCATCACCGGTAACGCCACCGGCGGCCTCTTTCACGCTGCCGGCAATTTTATTTGCGGCGCCTTTCAGCTTGTCATTTGTTGAACTCATGGAACTGCCTCCTGTAAATTACGACGCTATAGGAAACGGCAATTTCGATGCCAGTCCTTTATTCCAGGCCATAAGTGACGGTTAGCGGCTTGTGGTCGGAAGGTGACAAATCCCCCAAAAAGAAATCCCGCACTTCGCTGCTCATCACGCGCAACGGGCCGCGATGAAACTGCCAATCCAACACCTGCACGGTTTTGCTGTGCGTGGTGGGAAATGCGGGAAAGGTGATCTGCGGGATGATTCCCAGACTCTCGCAACTTTCGCGCAACCCGCCTTCGCGCAGCACGCGCAGGGCATTGACGGGATCGTTCAAATCACCCATAAAAATGACTGGTTCATCGGGCTGCGCCACGCGATCTAAAATCTCCAGGGTCTGCCGCGCCTGTTCTGGCCGCGGACTTTGCCCGCTGGCACGTTCACTGGCATGACCTTGAAATGTGTAATGCGCGGTGGAAACAATCAGGGTCGAATGGTTAGCACGCACCCGCAGGCGCACCCAGAATAGACGGCGAAATTCATTAGTCGCACTTAAACGGAGAATGGCGTCCGCCCCATAATCCACCAACTCAAACATGTCGTCCCGCCAGTAAATATTACCTTCACGCGTCCATCCCTCAAAAGTATCTTCCACGCGACGGTGGCCGGGCAATTCTGCATCGAGCACATCGCGCGTTTCCTGCCGCAATTCCTGCAGAGCCAGGATGTCCGGTGCCGCGGTTTGCAGATACGCGCGTAATGGCGCTTCGCGTTCAGGCCAGCGGTTACCGGCCCACAAATTATAAGTGGTTACGACAAATCGAATTGGAAATGACATAAATTCTCCTTACACGAGAACTTGTTATAGCCCGATGCCTGTATGGCGTCAAGCAAAAGTACTTTTAGGACGCCAACGGACGCGAAATGCCCTTTTTGAAAAAAATTTTTCCCAAATTCCCTCAAAACACTTGCACTTGGGACGTCAAAGATTTATAATAGGACGCAATATGACGTAAAAAGACGCAATTGGACGTATTATGGTGAGAAGTGTACCATCAGTAGAGGAGCAGGAAATCACCGCCCCGGCCGTGTCATTGGCGCCGGGCGCGAAGGCTGTTGCTCTACCGGTGGTGCCGGTGATGATCGGCACGCACTTCCACGCGATGGACGAAAAGGGACGCATCATCATTCCCTCGAAATTGCGCCCGTCGCTCACGGAACAGTTTTGGATGATCCGTGACGAGGACGATAACATCGCCATCTATAATCATCAGACCGGGCTGGATGTCTTTGCCTATTGCGAACGCCAGATGGCCGAGCATCCCAAAGACGTAGCAATTGCAGAGGCGGTGAAGCTCATCACCAGCGCCGCCGATTTAGTAACTGTTGAAACCAGCAACTGGCGTGTGCCCATTTCGGAGATGTTGCGGTTTCATGCCGATCTCGAAAAAGACGTGGTGACGGTTGGCGTTTTGAATCACGCCGTTTTATGGGATCGGAAAAAATGGGAAAAGGCGCAGGAGCAACAACCGGAAGATACGGCAGTGCGCCAGGCGCAGGCTGAAATTCTGCGCGCGGCAGCTTCCGGAGGACGAGTGCGCAATGAACGAAATGAACAACAAAACGATTCCGGCGAGACTGCATCCGCCGGCGATGGTGAAGGAAGTTCAAGACGTTCTCGACTGTCGCAACTGGGACGATGAATTCCCGGTTTGCATCGACGCCACGCTGGGGACGGCGGGGCACACCATGGCTTTCCTGCGGGCCAATCCCGCGTTGCATGTGGTGGCATTTGACCGTGATGCCCATTCGCAGCAACTAGCCAGGGAGCGTCTGCGCGAAGCCGGTCTGGAATCGCGCGTGACGATTGTGCATTGTGATTTTCGCTTTGCCGATTATGTGATTCGTGAAATCGGCGCACAGGATCGCAATACGCTATTGAACCTTGACAACCAGGTGCTCGAAGTTTCGATTTTTCCGGATCTTTCCGCAAAAGTACTTTTTGGCGAAGAGTTGCGGCAACGTTTAATCACCGGCCAGCCGTGGCCGGTGCGCGGCGCCCTTCTTGATGCCGGCATGTCGCTCTATCAGGTGTCGCTGGCGGAGCGTGGTTTGTCTTTTAATCAGGATGGGCCGCTCGACATGCGCTACAACAAAGACCAGGAAATTTCGGCTTACGAGTTGGTAAATCAGTTGCCGGAGGAAGAGTTATCGGAACTTTTCTTCCGCTACACAGACGAGAGATGGGCGCGCCGCATCGCAACAAGAATCGCAGAACATCGCCGCAGCAATCCCGTTCGCAGCACGTCCGAACTGGCCGGCATCATCACAGCCGCCATTCCCGCTCCCGTCCGCCGCCAATCGCGTGTTCATCCCGCCACCAAGTCATTCGCAGCGTTGCGCATGGCTGTGAATGACGAATATTGGGCACTCGAAGAAGGCGCGTGGGCGCTGGGGCAGGCACTGGCAATCGACGCACGCCTGGCCGTTTTGACTTACAGCAGCACTGAAGACCGCACCATCAAACGCACCTTTCGCCGCCTAGCGGATCGCATGCCGGAGGTTTCCATGCCACGTAAATCTCCCCGTGCGAAACGCCGGTTAAAGCATGATTCTCTCCTTCACGCTTTAACCGCGGTGCGCACCTCTCTCACCACTAATCTCGCGACTGATATTTTGCCAACCGATCACAGCACCGCTCTCACCCCTGCCGTTTTGCAAGAAGCCGGCTGGGAACAGAACTGGATGATGAAAATCATCACCAACAAACCGCTGGTTCCTTCTGATGAGGAAATCAGCAATAACCCATTGTCGCGCAGCGCCAAATTGCGCGCCATCGAAAAAATCGCTCTGCCGTAAAAAGTACTTTTGATGCCCTTCCACGGAAGGAGTTGCCATGCCTGTAGCCGCCAAACAATACGATCCCGAATTTGAAGTTCACACCACCGCCGCCAAACCCGTTAGCAGGCGCCGCGACGCCGCGCACGCCAGTTCGGCCGCACACTGGAATCAGTGGGAAACGCTGGTAAACCATTTTGGCCCGGCCGTGGCAGAGCCGGTGGTGCCGGACGTGACCCCGCGCCGCGCTCCCAAACGCAATCCCAAACCCAAGGGCCGCCACACCGAAGACATTCAGCTGACGCCGCGTCAGGCCACTAAACACCGTCCTTTCCGGCTGGCACCAGCGGCACTGATCATGTGGAGTACTGTCACGGGATTACTCATCGCCCTGCTTGCCATCCACGGCGCCACATTATCGCTTTCGCAACAGGAAGTGGATGTGGCGAAAAACACCAAAATCGCCCGTGAAGCCATCGACAACACCAATAAGTCCATCGCCGCCATTCAAATTTCTCCGGAAATGGCGCAATGGGCCCTCACCCATGGTTGGCATGTTGCCGAACAGGCGGATTTCGACGAAATCCCCATGCAAGCGGAGGCAGGAGGCCAGCGGTGAAATCTCCTTCGCCTTCCAATGAAACCGATTTTCTGAAGCTTGGCCGCGCCCGCATCCGCATTTTTTCCGGTTTGCTGTTAGCGCCGCTCTTGCTTATCGGCGGCCGCATGGTGTGGCTGCAAAAAGCCGGCGCTTCAGCGATCTCCTTTGAAAAACACACCGTGCTGCCCGCGCAACGCGGCCAGGTGCTGGCTGCTGACGGCTCTTCACTGGCCGTGACGCTGGATGAATATACGGTTTGCGCCAATCCACGCGCCGTCAGCGACAAGACAAAAATGGCGCATCTCATTGCAAGCACCATTGGCGGCGACGCCCAAAAGTACTTTTCGCTACTGAACAAAACCACCCAGGCCGACGGCTCGCCCAATTATTATGTGCGATTAAAATTGCACGCGGATAAGGATCATGTCGATCGCCTCAAAAAATTGATGGGGCCGCCTGACGGCAAGGAAGAAACCGACAAGGAAAAACTGGCGCGCCGCAAATTCTGGTCAGCCATTTCTTTTGAACTCACGCCCAAACGGCAATATCCGCTGGGAAATTTCGCCAGCCAGCTGATTGGCATGACCAATCCCGGCGGAAAAGGCATCACCGGACTGGAACGCGGCTTCAATAAGTTACTGTCCGGAAAAGATGGCGAAGTGATTTCCCAGCAGGATGCCCAGAAGCGGCCCTTGCCGGATTACGTGGAAAAGTGGACGGATCCAGTCAATGGCGACAGTGTGCTCACCACTATCGATCCGGTCATCCAGGCCGGAGCGGAGGAAGCGCTGGAAAAACTGGTGTCGCAATATAAACCCAAATTTGCCACCGCGGTGGTGTTGCGTCCCAAAACCGGCGAAATTGTCGCTCTGGCCAATGCGCCATCGTTCGATCTAAATCACCGTCCTTCGAACGTGATCGATCTTGCCACCAATCGGGCCGTGAATTTCGCCTATGAACCTGGCTCCACCTTTAAGATTATCACCGCCTCGGCCGCGGTGGAAACGGTTCCGGATTGGAGCAGCCGCACCTTTTATTGTGCCGGTGCGCAAATGATCGGACGCCATCTGATTCACTGCTGGGTATTCAATACCAATAAGCACGAGCATGGAACGGAAACCCTGTCCGATGGCATCCGCGACAGTTGCAATTTGACCATGTATGGCTTTGCCAAACTGATGGGCGCTCCCACCATGCTGGAATACGCCAAAAAATTTGGCGTCGGCAGCGCAGTTGATTTGCCGCATCTGGAATCGCAACCTGGATTATTGCCCTCCAATAATCCGGCGCGATGGAGCCCCGAACAACTGGCCAATTTCTCCTTCGGCCAGGGCATGTTATTGACGCCCTATCAGGTGGCGCGAGTGGCATCGGTGATCGCCAATGATGGCGTGATGATGAAGCCTTTGCTGGTAAAAGGAATTCTTAACAGCTCCGGGGAAATGATCAAACGCTATCAGCCGGAAGTCGAGCGCCGCGTCATTGCGCCGGAAACAGCCCAAGCTGTTACCTCCATGATGGAGCGCGTCGTCAGCGAAGGCACCGCCGGGAACGCCGCTGTACCAGGTTATAGAGTGGCAGGAAAAACCGGATCGGCCCAGGTGGCTGATGGCGTGCACGGCTATTCTACCGGAAAAATGGATTTATCCTTCGTGGGATTTTTGCCCGCGGACCGGCCCGAATTCGCCATTCTGGTAATGGCCGCCGAACCGCAAAGCGGCCGCTTCGGCAGCACCGTGTGCGGCCCCGCTTTCCGTGAGATCGCCGAAAAGGCCATGTTGCGCCTGAGGCTGCAAAAAGGTTCCGCCGCACCCGCGCCCGATCCGGCATTAATGCATACCAAACCGTAGGAGAAAAGTACTTTTATCGTAGATTTGTGAAGCTATGCCCAAACTCCAGGAACTACTACAGGAACTTCCTCAAGCCCGCATCCGTGGCAATGCCGATGTGGAAGTGAGCAGCCTCGCCTACGATTCGCGGCAAGTCTCCTCGGGAGCTGCCTTCGTCTGCATTCGCGGTCTGGTGCGCGACGGCCATGAATTTATTCCCGTGGCCCTCGAACGCGGGGCAAGTGTCATCGTAGTCGATCATGACGAAGCCCTGGAAACTTTGCCGGAAGATGTCACTGGCGTAATAGTACCGGACACGCGCCGCGCCTTAGCGCTGCTGGCCTGTGAGTTTTATGGACACCCTTCACGGGAAATGTTGCTGGTGGGTGTAACCGGCACCAACGGCAAAACCACCACAGCGCATCTGATCGCGGAATTATTGCGCGAAGCCGGCTACAAAAGTGTGGGTATTATCGGCACGCTGGGTGCCGCCACCAATAAAGATGTCTATGATACCGGACGCACCACGCCCGAAAGCCTGGATTTGCAACGCTTACTGGCAGATTTTCTGGATGGCGGTTCCGAAGCCGTAGTGATGGAAGTTTCATCGCATGCGCTCGAATTGCAACGCGTGGCGGGCTGCGCTTTCGATGCCGGTATCTTTACCAATCTCACCCAGGATCATCTCGATTTTCACGAAACCATGGAAAAGTACTTTTACGCCAAGACACGGCTTTTCCGGGAAATCGCGGAAGAATCCGCTCACTTTAAAAGCTTCGGCGCTGTTATCAACGTCGACGATCATTACGGTCGCCGCATCCGCGATGAAATTTGTAAGGATTCACTTTATATCACTTACGGCATCGAAAACGAAGCGCACGTGATGGCCGATGCATTGCATCTCACGCCGCATGGCAGTTCTTTTGTGGCGCGCAGTTCCTCCGGCGATATTCATTTTGATATTTCGTTGACCGGACGTTTTAATGTCTATAACACGCTGGCCGCGATTTCCTTCGGGCTATTGCAAAACATGCCGCCGCAACAAATCCAGAGCGCATTGCAACGCGCCTCCGCGCCTGAAGGCCGCATGGAAATGATCGATTGCGCGCAGAGTTTTTATGTGGGTGTGGATTACGCGCACACGCCGGACGGGCTAAATAAAGTATTAACCACTTTGCGCGAATTTTCGCCGCGCCGTTTAATTACCGTCTTCGGTTGCGGCGGAGATCGCGATCGCACCAAGCGGCCGCAAATGGGCGCTATTGCCGCCAGCTTTTCGGATATATGCGTGGTTACCAGCGATAATCCGCGCACTGAAAATCCCGAGCAAATCATTAACGATGTGCTTTCCGGCATTCATCAGGGAAACGCCGAATGCATTGTCGAAATAGACCGGCGCAAAGCTATTGAACAGGCCTTATCAGTGGCTGGCTCAGGTGATTTCGTTTTAATCGCCGGCAAGGGACACGAAACCTATCAGATATTCAAAGACCGCACCATCCATTTCGACGACCGCGAAATAGTGCGCGAATACCTGGAAAACCCGCAACATCAATCGCGCGGCGCAAAGGATGAACCGTGAGCGGAAATCCCCTTCCCAATAACGCCGTCTTTACGCTGGAAGAAATACTATCCTGCTGCCAGAATAACGATTGCTGCCAGGCGCGGTTACTAACATCTGCAAATAAAGATATATTGCAACGGCCGCTGCGAGGAATTTATACGGACAGCCGCAATATTACCGAAGGCGCTATTTTCGTAGCATTGACAGGAGAAAAATTCGATGGCCATCAATTTCTCCAACAAGCCGCAAATGCCGGCGCCGCGGCGGCTATTGTAGAAAAAGATATAGACCCCAATAGCATCCCCAAAAATCTGGCGCTATTGCGCGTTAAAAGTACTTTGGAAACATTAGGCCAACTTTCTCATTGCCACAGGGAAAAGTTTTCCCTAAAAATCATAGGAATTACCGGCTCCTATGGAAAAACCACCACAAGGTCTTTTATCGCTGCAGCGCTCGGCGCAAGCATAAAAGTACTTTCCACGCAGGAAAATTACAATAACGAAATTGGCGTACCGCAAACGTTATTACAAATAGATGCTTCGTATCAGGCGGCAGTTATCGAAATGGGAATGCGCGGCAGTGGGCAAATTGATTATCTGGCAAAATTAGCGCGGCCGGAGATAGGCGTCATTACCAATATCGGCCCTCAGCATATCGAATTATTAGGCAGTGTCGAAAATGTCGCGGCCGCCAAAGCGGAATTACTGGAAAACCTACCCGCTAATGGCGCGGCTATTTTGCCAGCGGATGACGCGCAATTTGATTTTCTGCAATCACGCACCAACGCGTCTATTATTAGTTTCGGCGCCAATGCCAACGCCACTTACCGCGTCCTGAAAAGTACTTTTGATGCACAGGGAAATACCGTCTGTGAAATTAACACGCCACAGCATGGCGTGTTGGAAGTGTTTTTACCGCTGCCGGGAATACATAACGCCATCAACGCAGCGGCGGCGCTGGCGCTGGCGGATTATTGCGGCGTCGATATGCATCGCGCAATTGCAGCGCTGCAAACAGTCGAAATTCCCGGCGCGCGCATGCAGATTTATCGCGGTTCAAACAATATCATTATCGATGATTGCTATAACGCGGGGCCGTTTTCCATGCGGGCCGCATTAGATGTATTAGAGCAATTTCCCGCAGGCGAACGCCGCGTGGCGGTGCTGGGATCTATGCTCGAACTAGGCCAAAGCAGCGAAGAGGAACATCGCGCCATTGGCACGCAAGCCGGCGGCATCGCGCAACTAATAATAGGCGTGGGTGAGGAAACAAAAGTACTTTTAGAGGCAGCGCAGCAATCCGGCAATAGCCAGACATTATGGTTTGCCGACGCGGCGACGGCTGCGGCGGCAATTCCGGCGCACCTTCACGCGAGCGATATTATTTTAATTAAAGGCAGCCGCAGCATCGGGCTGGAAAAGGTGGTGCAAGTCCTTCATGGGTAACTTGGCTTTATTAACAATGGGCGCCGCCATCGGCCTGGTGATGTCTTTTATTTTAATGTTGGTGATGGGCAGTCCGCTGATCGGCTGGCTGCGCGACAAAATTTCCAACTGGGAAGTGCGTGAAGATACGCCCGATTCGCATCAGACCAAACAGGGCACGCCTTCTATGGGCGGCCTCGGCATTGCCTTGTGCGTGGGATTGACATTGCTCAGCGCTGTTTTATTGCAACTGGCTATTATTATTAAATCCTGGAATTATGGTTTCAGTCTCACCGCGTACACGCTGGGCGTTTTTCTACTGACGCAATTGCCATTGCCTTTTCTCTTTTTCAGTCACACTCTTTTAGGCTTTATGGATGACTGGTCAAAGGCCTCTGGCCGCGGCGGATTGCGGGCGCTGGCGAAATTCCTGGCACAGGTTATTCTGGCCGCCGTCTTCATCGGCCTGGTAATACTCATTGCGCAGGCGCCGCAACCCAATGTTTATAACGGTGATATTTATCACGGCTTCGCCAGTGCTATTCTGCATGGCTGGTGGTGGGCAGTGCCGCTGGCTATTATCGCGATTGTGGCCATTGGCAACGCGGTGAATTTAACCGACGGATTAGATGGCCTGGCGGCGGGAATTGCATTACAGAGTTTGTTCGCGCTGACTTTGATCGCTTCGTCCTGGACGATTCAATATCTCTTTTTGGCAGTGGCGGGAGCCTGTTTGGGTTTCCTCTTTTTCAACCGCCATCCGGCGCGGATTTTCATGGGAGATACCGGCTCGCTGGCTCTGGGCGCCGTCATCGGCGGCGGCGCAATTCTATTGGGCGGATTATTTCTCCTGCCTTTCATCGCATTCATTTTCATCTTGGAAATGCTCAGCGTGGTGGCGCAGGTTTTATGGTTTAAATATACCCGCCGCAAAACCGGAACCGGAAAACGTCTCTTCAAACGCGCGCCGTTGCATCATCATTTCGAATTAAGCGGATGGAGCGAATGGCGCGTGGTGCTCACTTTTTGGGGCATTAATCTGATGACTTCGTTGCTGGGAATTTGGTTGTGGAGCAAGGGAATATTGCCGCACTGGCCGACGCTGTAATTCAAAATTTAACATTACGAAAATGCAAAAGTACTTTCAGGGAAAAACGTGCGCTGTATTAGGCCTTGCCAGATCGGGCATTCCGTCTGCGCAATTTTTGGCGGCGCGTGGCGCGCGCGTCTTGGGATTTGATAATAAAACGCGCGAGCAACTTTCACCCGAAGTTCTTTCATTAGAAGATTGCGGCATAGAACTTGTCACCGGCCAGCATCGTTTTGAAGGTATTGAAGATGCTTCGCTCATCGTGTTATCGCCCGGATTAAAAATTCATCACGAACCCTTATGCGGCATCTTGCAGCAATGCCGTGATCGCGGAGCGGAAGTTATCGGTGAAATGGAACTGGCGGCGCGTTTTTGCCCGGCGCCGATTATCGCCGTCACCAGCACCAAAGGCAAAAGCACCACTGTCAAATTGATCGCGGAAATGTTGCACAGCTGTGCTATTCACGCCGTTGCCTGCGGCAACACCGGCTCTCCATTGATGGCGGCATTGCCCCAACTAACACCGGCCAGCTGGGCTATTCTGGAAGTCTCTTCGTTTCAGCTCGAGACCACTTCCACCCTGAAACCGCACGTGGCGGTTTTGCTGAATTTGCTGGAAGATCATCAGGATTATCATCCCACTCTGGAGCAATACTGGAAAACCAAAATGCGCCTTTTCGCCAATCAGGGCGAGGGCGATTATGCAATTTTGAACAGCGATGAATCACGCGTCATGGAATACGAGCGGCACATTCCACCGGCCGCAAAAGTACTTTTAACGTCGTCCGGAGAATGCGCGCAGTGCTTGGTGGAAACGCGCGATGGCGTCATGGGATGGCGGCGGGAAGACGCATTTACGCCGGTTATCGCAACGGCGGATATTCCGCTATTCGGCACCCACAATCACGCCAACGTGGCGGCAGCACTGGCTGCCGTCTATGCCGCGTGCGGTCCAAAAGTACTTTTAGAGCGGGATAAAATTGCCGCCACCATCAAGAACTTTGTGGCCCTGCCGCATCGCCTGGAAGTGGTGGCATCGAATGGCATCACCTGGGTGAACGACAGCCAGGCCACTATTCCCGATGCCTCCGCGGCCGCTTTAAAAGCCTTCGCGCCGCCGATTTTATTAATTGCTGGCGGACGCGTTAAATTAGAAGCGCAGGCTTATGCGCGATGGGCCGCGGATGTCGCGGGGCGCGCCGCCTATTTGCTCACCATCGGCGAAGCGCAAACCATGATGGGCGATCTGGCACGGCAGGCCGGAATGCCGGCGGAAAAAATTATCGCTTCCGGCGATTTACAAAGCGCGGTGCGGGATGCCGCCCGGTTAGCGCCGGCGGGAGCAACCGTTATTCTGAGCCCGGCCTGTAGCTCGTTCGATCAATTTGCCAGTTATGAGGAACGCGGCGCACGCTTTCGCGAAATGGCACAGGCGATCGCAGCCGGAGAACAACAGAAATAGCAGGACGCAAAAAGTACTTTTAGAAGTACTTTTAGAAAAACAAAGCCGCTCTTATCATATACAAAAACAGAGCATT
>Ga0182738_1004152_pt1 | contig 16152 bp, 6 predicted proteins | sample eDN5th30CBELigMG_FD_128876 | JGI IMG/M metagenome (GOLD analysis project Ga0182738, IMG submission 128876) | Enriched Miracle-Growth compost microbial communities from Emeryville, California, USA - eDNA 5th pass 30_C BE-Lig MG (version 2)... ... | reverse complement strand
TATTGGCTTGATGGAAAGCTTATCTCAGATAAAATTAGAAAAAGTGAGCAAGGGAATTTTGAGGTAATAAAGAATGCGTAAATCAATTCGCAGCAGTTTCAAAAATCTAAAGAGACCCAGATTTAAAGAGGACAATTTAATTTTTTAATGCACAACATAAATAAAAAATTAAAAACGTGATTCCTCGATTTGATGTATGGTAAATCTCTTGTGCTTTTATTAGCTTTTGTTAATTAATAAAATCCCAACAAGGGCGGTTTCAAAATTTATAAAGAAGGGATCTTGTTTCCTAAGACTAAAATTTCGAAACTTAACTCGGCCTTTTCAAATCTTGAAGTTGAAAAACCCCTTGGTTTTTATGAGTCAATATTCTTGCATTTTGGATTTCATAAGACATCGTGTCACCTTATGAAATCTTAAAAGCATATAAGAGAAATTAGTTTTTACAAATAAAGGAATAAACTTGTTGACCATTAAAACTTCTTTATAATTCTCTCAATTTCTCAAAATAGACCCTTATCAAACCTTTCTTCACCTAAGCAACTTGGTTCTCTTTCCGAAGACTTTTTCTCATACAAAGAAGGATTATTTATTTCAATCAAAAACCATCATCGGTGGTTTTAAATATTTTAAAGAGATCAGTGATTTAAAGCAAAGCAAAGCAGGTAACTATTTAAACTGATACAGTAAGTCCAAGAGAATATAATTTATTTATTAACCATTTTACTTGGGAAACCCTTACAACCACAACCATGGCGAATCCCGTCTGTTATGATGATGTCATCTATTTAGACTTTGATGACAGCATCCTTTTTGCTAATGGGTTTTTTGACTCCAACCTTTACTTTGTCTCTAAACCCAATGCTGCTGTTAAATCATTCAAGAACGGCCTCTTTAAACTCTATCCCAACTTCTCTTACAAAGATATCAGCCAGGTCGATCAACTCAAGGATCAACTTGATCTTCTCAAATCATTGAACCCCCAAGATGAACTTGCTTTTGAAGAGTTGAATAAAGATCTTCAAGACGAACAAAAGGCTCTTGAAGAAAGAGATACTAAACTGGAACTCCTCAACGATAAAATCTTTGCAGAACTCAGAGGAAAACCCATTAGATACGGCCAAAAGATCCAACTTTTCCATATGGAAAGCCAAACTTTTGTCCGCCCTGCTAAATCATTTAATGAAGATGACAAAACTCTTGTCAATCTTGAACTTGGACAGCAAGGCAATAAGAATGTGTACTTTAAATTCGTTCCTATGATCGGATTTATCCAAGAAGGTGATGTTGTTGAATACAATATCCCTCTCAAGGTTGTTTCTATCAAGTTAGATCAACCAATCGTCAAGGGTCCTGAAGTTAACTTGAGCAATGCACGAACTATTTTGAACGAAGCTTCCAACACTGTGCTCAACAACCAAGATAACTTCCCGCCTGTGCAGCCAAGAAGAAGAGAACCTTTATTTCAACAAGAAAAAGTTTCTCAATGTGGCTGCAAACCTGCTGATATTGTTGAGAATACTTATATCAGAAAGTTCATCAACTCTAAAGACCTTGCTGAACTCAAGAAAAAGAGAGCTCTCGTTAATGGCGATTATATCAGAATCACTAATGATAAAGTATATCTCACTGTCATTCAAGGAAGAAATGAAGATTTACTCTGCTTCCAAAATTATGGCAGTAATAGCCTCAAATCCAGCAGTCTTTATACTCTCTTCCAGATTATTGAGACTCAAGACGATCCTTCTTTGTTGCCAAGAGGAAGTTTGATGGAGTACCAAGAAGGAAAGAAGTATGTCATCAGACACGTTGCTTCAGGAAAAATCCTCGGAGCAGACGAAACTGGAAAACTCAAGCTTTATGAGAGAAATAGCATCGAGAAAGGCACAGAAACTATTTCTTTGGTTTTGAAGAATAAAATCAAGGACAGCGCAAAAGCCACCTATATTGATAAAAACTCCATCATGCAGCTCAATTTCCATAGTGCTTCAGGCAAAGAAGAAGGAACCCTCAGTATTGGAGGACCTCAAAAACTGCCCACTGGAAATCTCGATACTAATACTAGCTGGTTCTTTGGGTTTAAATTGACTGATGATTACCTGAATAAAGTCTTGAGAACAGAAAGATTTAAGCCAGTTGTCAAGAAAGGAAATCTTGATGATAAAACTTCCTATTTGAAATTCACCAAGCTCAGTTTCGATGAAATCACCTCCACTTTCTTGGTTGAATCCATGGCTAATCAATTTACTGCTTTTACTGATTACCTCGATGAATTTATCAAGGGAAAGCACCCTTCTCTCCGCGGATTCAATAGAGAACTTTCGAAATTGCTCTCCTGCTGCCAACAATTTGAGAAACAAATGTATGAAAACTCCAACTCTATTCAACACAAAGACAGTCAAGTTCCAAGCTCCTTCATTCAGATCTTGGTCAGAGAATTCAGAATCTATGATATGATCTTTAGATTATTCTTCTATATGGTCCGTGACACCACTTTACTCAACAAAGTCAAGGAAATCCGTGACAAAGGAGGTTCTGCCGCCCCAAGCTTGAATAATCTGGATAGACAAAAAGGAAAAAACTCTTTTACTGCCTTAGAGGATCCTCAAAGCAGCCAGAAGGTTAGTTATAAAGACGTCTTGGAGCTCTTTAGTATCTGCAAGAAAATCATCTTTATCTCTTATAAAAAGAACAACATCAATCGTTACTATTGCTCTCAATTCATCAGAGTTCCTATCAACTGTATGCTGGGTACTGATCATGGTCTCTTTTCCTTGGCCCATTTCACTGAAAAATTAGCAATGAAGGATATTATGCTTGAAATCAGTAAAAAAGGTCTTTGGGATGAAGATTTGGACGCCCTCGGACAACTTAATTACTATGAAGAGGAACTTTTCCATATGGTTGAAACTCAAGAAACTTTCCATACCATTTATCTTCGACTTATCGAACACATCAGTCTCAGTAAAGCTCCCAATCTTATCAACACTGTCAGAGACCATTTCGTTCTCAAATTCCTTCAAAAGGAGGGTGTTTTAGAACATTTGTTCCCTAGAATCACTGATGATCAAGACAAGATTTATCTCGAATTTACAAGAAAGGCCCATCCAACAAACAACTTTAAAATTGCTTTGGATCAACTTGATGAAAAAGCTCTGAGCAATAAAGTCAAAAAGAATGCTGTTGATGACAGAGTCAGACAAGCCACCAACTACCTTATTGCCAGTCTGGATCTTCTTGGGGCTATCGCCTTGATTGGGTCTCCCTCTTTAAATCTCCAAGTCGTTAGATATTACAGATATGATACTCTTGTAAAGACCATCACCACTCTTAAAAGCTCTTTAAATCACACTCAAATCAGACAAAATCTCAGCGAAATGATGAATAGAGTCCATCAAAGATTCTTCTCTCTTCCTTTTACCAAGGTCCCCAACCGTCTCCAGATCCTCAATGAAGACACTTTTATGAACACCACTATGGGTAACATCGATAGCTTCATCCAGAACGCCGTCAATACAAACCTCTCAGCTGTGGAACTCGAATTTATGAGAAACCAAGACGCACATCATCTTTCTGAACAATTAAAAAATGTCATCACTTCCGACGGTGATGTTGCTGAAGTCCTCAACTTATTGAGAAGCAACCCTACTGTGACCAATCTTGAAGAAGCTCAAAGTCTCCTTGAAGAAGTCAAGAAAATCTTTGAAACAACCGGCGATATTAGTTTTGAATTCCTTCAAGTTTCTCATAATGTCCTTCTCAAGCTCATTAACGAAGCTGAGGCCTCTCAAGATAAGTCCTTATTTGATTTTATCCTTGAAGCTCTTGAAGTCTTTACTCTTGTTGAAAAGAATATGGTTTCCTATGCTGCTATTGATATCATTGGTACCCTCAAAAATAAAAATCTCCTTGGAATCCATGGCAGAGAAAATGGTCAGACAGGACATGCTAAAAGTCACAAAAGAAATCTCAGCGCAGCCACTGATCCAAACTCCAGTACTATTGCCCTCAGGTCTCCGACAAAGAAAGTCACTCCGAGTGGCACTCTTCATCATAAAGAACTAAGCACCAAATATGGTCTCGATACAACTGTCGTTTCTGGAGCTATCAGTACCTTCTCAAAAGATTGGAAGTCTGGAGAAAAATTAATGAGTGCTGAGAAATTCGAATTCAATAAAATTATCTCAATCGAGGATTCTTATAAACAGTCTGGCGCTGGAGTCATTGTTCAAACCCTATTGAATATCTCCTTGTTAGGCCAAGATATTTTATTGAATCAAGTCATCCAGCAACTCAAGAGAATCGCCTCTTTTGAAAGCCTCTTGTATATTGAGTTGAACAAATTGACCATTATCCATAATGCCCCAGCTCTTAAACAAACTTCTGAAGTCATCAACGCCACCTTCCGCTTGAACGAAATCTCACGTGAAATCACCTTTAGAGACGAAAACAAATTGCCTATGGATGATTCTTCTCTTAATCAAGTCTACGACGAACTCCTTGACCTTGTCTGGAAAATCTTCTTCATTATCTATAATCCCAACAAACACTTTAAATATCAAGACCTCTCTGTTGACGCTGTTGATAGATTCAAAAACAATTTCCTTGACTGTAAGAAAGAAAAGTGGGCTATCTGCTTCCAAATTAATGATAAAGCCATCAACAGACCTTTCCAAAAGATCTTTAGTATCTTGAACACCCATAAAGCTCTTCTTCAAACACTCGAATGGGTCGCCAATAAAAAGAAGGAGGATAATGCAAAGTCTCTCCTTGTTTCCAGGCTTATCATTGTTACTTTGATGACCTACTTAAGCGGAAATAGGGAAAATCAGGATCGTTGCTCAACATCCAATAATTTCATCAAAATCTTCTACAGTAATATTTTGATTGAACAATCTTCTGATGTTCTCTCTCTTTTCTCTGAAATGATGAGAGATAACAAGAGACTCCTCAAACTTCCTTACAAATACCTCTTTGATATCACCACTACCACAATCATTCAAACTCTTGAAAGGAAAATCGGAGATAATGAAACCAACAACTATCTCGCTACAGCTATCATGGGATATGATTTCTTGTTCAAATGCGAAATTCCCCAAGAAATTTATGACCCTCTGACTGATCTTCGAGCCAAGTGGGAGGCCATAGCTGCTCAAAAATTCAACTCGCTCAACGTCTTCAACTTTAAAGATGACCTCACTGTTCTTCCTTTCTGCTACTATTCTATCAAGGAGACTTTCGAATCCACCCTTAAAATTGTCCCTGACTTTGCTGCTAAAGGCCAAATGTATGAACTTCAGCGTTTCTTGACCTTTAACGACTGGCTTCATTTAATGAGTAACGAAACCTTCCTCTTACAATTCCAACTCAGAAACCTTTTCACCAAGTCTATCAGTCAATTCTACTACGAAAATGGCAAGAAGGGCAAATTCTGCCAGAACATTGAAGAAGCTTCTGCTATTCTCTCATGCCTCGTCTTTGACCTTCTCAATTATAGAAATCATGTCAGCAAAAAAGAAGGCCAAGACAGCCCCAAATTGAGAGAATTAAGAGATATCGCCACACATCTGACTACCAATGAAACCTTTGAAAAACTCAAAGTTGTCCAAAATCAAAACAAAGGCCTCGACTTCTCCAAGAAGAAACTCAGAATCTTCATTGAAGATTTCACCCTTGAAAGTCTCTTCTTTGAATATATTAATGAAGGCTGCCTTGATCTTCTTCTCAACTTGGTCCTCTCTGAAGTTGATTACTGTACAGAAGTTAAGGACAAAAAGGCCACATATAGAACTATCATGGACTTTGTTCTTGATGTCATTGAAGAGTTCATTGAATTTGAAGGAAGCCAAGAAAGATTCCCTTACAAGAAGGTTGAGGATTTCTTAAGCAGAGTTTCCACTACAAAGGGATACGAAGTCTACAAGACTGAAATTATCACACTCACCAACAAACTGTACGCTGGTAAAAAGGGCAAAGGAAGACATATTGAAAATATGCTCTTTGCTTTGGGAGGCAATACTATTGAAATCACTCCTCTGGATAGTTACCATCATCATCTCAATGAGCTCCAAAAGCAAAAGCAAAAACTCAAGGAACAAAATATCCAAGAATTGGCCAATCATATCGCCGAGCATGATAAGTCTGATCAAATCATCCAGGGCATCATGAAATATCTCTCCAAAGATCCCTCTAAACTTCAATCCCGTGATGTCAGTTTCCTTCTTAAACTCCTCAGAAAATACATTGAAAGGGAACACTCCAATAATCCTAATGACGACCCAATCTACAAATGGAAAGATGTCAACCTTGGTGACCTCAAAAAAATTGAAAAGATCCAAGGAGTTTACAGAGACCTCGGCCTCACAGAAGTCTTGTACAATTTCCTCAATCCTGACGACCGTAAAGTCTACAGAGAATCCCTCTTACTCTCTTTGGCTTACATGTATGGTGGTAACCGCTCAGTCCAGGAGCAATACTTTAGCAATTTCACTGATGATGATGAAAATAAAGTCCTCAGTAATATCGGCAAGGACCTCACCCACAAATTCAACAGATTCAGAGAAAAGGAATCTGAAAGGATGTATCACACTTATAAGCAAGTCCAAAGAAATCTCTTTGAGCACTATAAAGGAAAAAAGACTCTCGACAATATCGCTCCGGAAGAACTCACCTCCAAAGCTTTCGAAACTGGTATTGAGCAAAAATACAAGGAGTTTGCTGATCGCGATCTTGACAATCAACTCTTTATGCTCACTCTTACCTTCTTGCAAACGATCTGTGAAGGACAATACACTGACATGCAGATCTTCCTCAGGGAGCAAAGCTTCAAGGGCCGCGTGTATCCTCAGACCTTTGATTTCATTGGATTCCTCAGACATTCAATCAACACTTACCATAAAGTCCTTAATAAATACAACCTCAGTGTTGGTCTGAAATTGCTTGAACTTATCAATGAACTTATTCAAGGAGAGGTCTATGATAACATCCACTCCTTCCTCAACAAAACCTTTGTCTACGATATGTGCAGAATTCTCACTGATTACAATACTCGTTATCATACTCTTCCCAGAGGTTTTGGCCTGGATCCCTTCGATGAAGAATTCAGAATTCTCAAGAGTCGCGTCATCTTTGTCTTCAAAATCATGCTTGAAAACCGTGATGAACACAACCTCCAACTCTTGGACAAACATCTTGATAAAAAGGGACTTATGGAAACCTTTACAAATCTTGTCAATTATTTCTTGAAAAAGAACAACCTCCAAAATTCAGTCACCAACTTGGATAACTTCATCTTATCTTTGTCCAATGAAGACTTCAAATACACTCTCGGCGATGCTCTTAACATCTACATTATCTTTAGATATCTCTGGGAAAATCCCACTGAATTCAATGATAACATGAGAGATTTGATCAGCAAGATGGACAAAAAGCATCATGATGTGTTGGGAAGAGTCATTTTTACCATCTGCAAGAGATTGGTTAACAGCATTGAATTGGTTGCTGACAGCAAATCAACATCTTTACTCAGAATCTGGTTCCCTGTCTTGGCTGTCTGCAACTATCTGACTGATGATGCCATGAAGAATTTCGTCAAGAATGTCGACAGAAGCAACTCCCAGACTAAAATCTCAGATCTCATGGATGCTTCAGGAGAATTCATTCCCTTAATGGAATCAGAATACAATGCCAAACAGAGAATCCTTGGTTTCAATGTCAAAAATACCTATAGTCTCGTCCGTTTATTGACCAATGCTATCGGTTTAGCAGTCACCATTCTAAACATTGCTTCCTTTTCAATCAACGCAAACAATGAAGAGGAACAAAGCGATGAGTGTGAAACCGCTCAAAAGATCCTCAATATTGTCCAAATTGCCCTCTCTGGCATAATGGTCCTCCTCTGGTTCTTATTCTACAGTAAGAGACACAGAACATTGGCTTGGGATCGTTTCGTTGATAATAATGTCAAAAACATCGGTTTCTTACCTCCCACCATCATGAATAAATTGGATGAAGGAAATTATGATGAACTGGATGAAAATGACTGTGAGCAAATTATGTTGTTAAAAGGAGCCAATTCAGACGAATTCGCTGATATGAGAGAACACGCTCCAAACGAATTTAAGAAAATCTCCACAAAATTTTGGCTCTATAACAATATGTTCCTTTTCAACTCTCCTGATCTCCTCTGGCATATCATCTATGTGGGAATCTGTATCGGATCTCTCTTCCATCCTATTGTCGCCGTCTTCCAAATCTTTGATATCGCCATTAGATCCGATACTATCAAGCAGATCTCAGCTTCCATCTCCAAAAATGCTGGCCAATTCCTCTGGACTCTTTTCCTTTTGGCTGTTGTCAATGTTGTTTATTCTTCCGTCGGTTTCTTCTTCTTGAATGACCAATTTGTGATGGATGATACTCCCTTGTGTACCAACGCCTTCTCTTGCTTCATTAATACTCTTAACTTGGGTCTTAGAAGCGGAGGTGGTATTGCTGATGCTATTGGTACTCTTAACTATAGCTCTACTTCCAAAAACGGAGGACAATTCTTTGCAAGAGCCATTTTCGATCTTTCCTTCTTCATCATTATGATTATTCTCTTTTTGAATTTGATCTTCGGTATGATCATCGATGCCTTCGGAGACCTGAGAGATCAAAAGACCAGTAATGACGAAGATCAAAATAATGTCTGCTTTATCTGTGGTATTGAACGCTCTGAATTTGAAAGACACATCAACTTTGAACAGCATATCCTTGGTGAGCACAATATCTGGTCCTATATCTATTATTTGGTCTATCTCTTGGATAGGGCTGAAACGGCTAAGGTTGAAATGACTGATATTGAAAATATGGTGCTCAAGAAATACAACCAAAAAGATTTCAGTTGGGTCCCCGTTGGACAATCTTTGACCTTGGAAGAAATCTATGAAAAGGAAAAATTAAATAAAGAAAACGAATTGGATAAAGTCACCAAAAAGGTCGACACTATCCAAAAAACTGTCAGTGAATTGGATGCTAGATTCACTACTAAAATGGAACAGATTTTATCTATCATTAAAAAATAACCCTATCTAGTGGGAATTTTTTGAACTCACATTTATATTTATTGGCTTTTATCATTATAACCATCTAATCACCAATCATTATTAATTATTATTAAGTATTATTATCATATAAAAAGAGTTACGAAATCAGCGAACTGACTAAACCCTGATTAGGCATGATAGGAATAGACACAAAGAGATATTTATATACACATTATTATTACTTCTTCATGACTATCCCTACCAGATGTACGACTAAAGTCTACATTTCTGCAAACTTCTTCATGAAATGCATCCATCTAAACAAGTTTGGCATTTTCTCCTTGTCAAACTCGCAAAGTCGGATCTCTTCATAAACCTCACGATCTTTCACTCCTGGCTCTCTCTTTTCATCTTCAAAGAATACCTTGAACTTCAGTTGTTCGTCCAATTCTTGAAGCTTCTCCACTGGGTTCTTTTCTTCTTTGCCATAAAATGCCTTTTCTTTCATCACCTTTTCTTCTTCACAAACTGGAATATCTTTGGATTTCAAATATTCCAACAATTTCACTATTGACATTTGGCCCAAATCTTCTTGACTATGGAGATCTTTCAAACTTACCAATTCACTCTGAACCTCCTTTTCTCCGATAATAGCCACCATATTGAAATGTTCCAAATGAGCTTGGCGTAATTTCTTTCCCAACTTGTCATTTGATCTTGCTCCTCCATCAAACTCAACATCATATCCTTCCTATGTATTTTTAGTTTCATGAATCCACACTCTCCCATACCAATTTCAATCTGAGATAGACTTTTTCAGCATAATCGATGGCTCTTTCGTTGACAGGGATGACTTTGATTTGCTTGGGAGACAGCCAAAATGGCCATTTTCCTTGGCATCCTTCGATTAGCAAAGCGAAAAATCTTTCAATTGATCCTAAAATAGCCTTGTGGATCATCACAGGTCGCTCAAAATTCGACTTTGACTCTTCTTCACCACTGACTCTGTACTTCAAATCAAACCTTTCAGGAAGCACAAAGTCTAATTGAATCGTTCCGCATTGGAAGTATCTCTTTCTGATGTCTCTCAGATGAACCTCAATTTTGGGACCATAAAATGCTCCTTCACCTGGTGCTAATTCAAATGGCTTTCCAAACTTCTCCAATGCTTCTTTCAATGATTGCTCTGCTTTATCCCAGAGTTTCTCATCACCCAAAGCATTATCTGGTTTCGTGGCCAAAATCACTTTGTAATCCAATCCAAACAAGTCGTAAACATATTTCATAAAACTCAAAACTTCCATTACTTCATCCATGACTTGATCGACACGGCAGAAAATATGAGAATCATCTTGCTGGAATTTTCTGAGACGAATCAGGCCTTGTAAAGATCCACTCACTTCATTTCTATGGAGAACACCAAAATCAGCATATCTCAAAGGAAAATCTCTGTAAGAATGCAATTTTGATCCGAAAATCAAACAGTGAGCAGGGCAATTCATGGGCTTCAAAGAAAAATCTTGGTCTTCCACCTTAATTTCAAACATATTCTTGTTGAAACTATTGCTATGGCCAGAGATATCCCACATTGATTTGTTATAAAGGCAAGGTGAAATAACCTCTTGATATCCTCGGATCCAATACTGTTTTCTGATCATTTCAATCAGCTTATTATAGATCTTGGCTCCTGCTGGATAAAAGAATCCGGCAGCTGGACTTGCAGGGTGGAAGAAGAACAAATTTTGCTGGATAGCAATATGACGATGATCTGAGCTTGCAATCTTTTTTTGCCACTCCACAAACTCATTCAGTTCAGCTTTACTGGGAAAACTGATTCCATAAACTCTGTCGACTTCCTTCTTAAGATTTTCTTCTCCTTGCCAAGAAGCTTGGGCTACACTGAGAATCTTGAAAGCCTTAAGGAAAGAGACAGAGGGGAGATGAGGGCCTTTACAAAGATCAATAAAAGACCCGCATTTGTAGGCTGAAATAACACCATCTTCAGGGATTTTATTACTGATAATATGGAGTTTAAATGGATTGTCCTTAAAAATCTCCAGAGCTTCAGCCTTGGATAAAAGGACTCTCTCAAATTGATGGCCTTCTTGGATAAAGGCATTGATCTTCTTTTCCAAAAGGTCAAAGTGGGCTTGTTCAATCTTTTTGCCTTCTCCTACACAGATATCGTAATAAAAACCGTCTTCAATTGGAGGGCCAGCATTAAGATATCCATTATATTCTTGTTCAAGTATTGCTCCGAGTACATGGGCACTTGAATGCCAAAAAATCTACCATAAATTGTAAGTGACTTGATAAAATTTCAGAAATGTTACTTTTTTCCCGAGATTATCTTGGAAAGATAAAAACTCAATTTCACAATTCCCTTCTAAAGGCCGTGAGAGATCATAAAGTTGATAATCATCCTCAACAGATTGATCAGAATTGAAGTACTTGACTTTCGCAGCAATAATTTCATTGGATCTATTTCCTTTCATCTGTTTGAGAATATCTAAAGGTCGAATTTGCCAACTCAACCCATTAAACGGCTTTTGGTCTCCTGGGAGAAAGACTTGGATTTCTTGACTCGCTTTAGCTTTTAGGGAGGCTTGGTGATTGAGATTGGCTTCATTAAAGAGCTTGAGTCTCTCCAATATATGAACAGCGGAAAAGAGAGGTTTTTCAAGCCTCTCGGAGATAAGCTTAATATTTGAAAGCATAAAATAGGAATCAAAGGATGAATTGTTGTTGTTGTGTTGTTGATTGTTTTGTTGATTATTCTTGAGAATCCGGAAGTCATCTTTTATGATCAATTTATCCAATAAAATTAAGGAGATGGCATTTTCATCTGAGGAGTATTTATTTTATCAGAAAATTTGTTCCTGGAAATTTCTTCTCATTGCTTTTTTCTCGTTTTCTGGGAGAAAAAGTTTTTTCCCAATTTTTTTTGTCCTTGAGAGAAATGTGATGATGATGATGATGATAATTCAGATTAAGTTCCTAAAAGCCAAGGTGGGCAATGAAAATATTCACTTTTTAGGAGAAGTTATTCTGCATAGTCTTCTGAAATTAACTTGATCTCGATCAGAAAGATTGATCAAGTTATTTGAAGAAGGAAAACGCCTATAAAATGAGAAACAATAACTTGACAAAACTCCCTTATAATTATTTTAATGGCATAGGTCTCTTCTCTCTTTTTCTTCCCTCTCATCGCAGACTCTGAAGAAGAAAACATACATTTTTCTATAAAAGAGTATTTATTTCATGAATGAGGGTTGGGGGATCAGAATTGAGCTTATTTCAAACATAATACGCCCTCAAAAGATTATCTTGCGTCAGAACTAGATGGTCGAATAATTGAGTCTCTAAAATAATAATTTCTGATCGGTTAATTTTCTATTATTAAAAAAAATTTTAATACCTTCCCATAAGATTTAATCAAACACCAATAAGGACTATTTTTCCATCGATCTCAACATTTCATGCTTTCCTCATCAGTAACATCAAACTACTCTTCAAATTCTCAGATAATATATTTTTCAAGGGATCAGAAGCGAAAAACATTTTTTGCAACATTTGACAAAAAAAATGTATAAAAATTATTTGAAGGTATGAAGTCGACTAGGCTCAAAAACCCTGTACTTGTTTTCAAAACTCATTCAATTTCATTTTTTTCTTTTTTTCACAAAAAATAATTTTCTGAATTTTCTTGTTTTTCTTGGATTCCACAAAAAAACTCAAGAGACTTTGTTTTGAAGTTCTTTTCCATTCGGCGTATTTTCCCCTTTTCCTTTGATATTGCTGTGAGAAAATGATTTCATTGACTGAAAATTTCAAGTCCGTTCAGAGAAAAAAATTCAAAGCATTTTTTCGCAAATTTTTTTTTTACGAAATCAGAAAAAAAGTAACAAAAGATGCTAAAAATTGATTGCATACTTGCATAGTGGAATCACAACAGCAATATATCAATAAAAATAAAAATAAAAATACAAATCAAATAAATAAAATTCTTACCAACTAATTCCTAATTCTATTCCAACACTCAAGTAGTACTCCATCATTTCAATAAACTAATCTTTTTGTCCAAAAAAGCTATTCTTCCATCATTTCATCACTTTTCCAATCAACCAACCAACTAAATGAAACTTCGCTCATGAGGAGGCAGAGTATCCAGAATATCTAAAATCAAGCAATTGATATCGTTTAAGGTTCGCCCAAAATTTGGATCATGTAACAATTCATAAACTGGCTCAACATGTTGTCGATAATATTTTATTTGTGAGATCAGAACTGGAGGTGTATCGGGCATCTCCATTGAATGGTTCAACATCTCTCGAAAACCTTCTAATCCCATCAATTGAGTTCTTTTACTCACCACAGCTAACTTTTTAAATACACAAGTAAAGACATCTGAAAAGATAATTTTCTTGGCATGAGTCAAAGTATTCCCCATCAATGAATTTGAGATGATCCAGATTGCTTCATTCACCACCGCAGCCTCATCACTCATAATAATATTCAAGATAGTCTGAAGGAAATTAGGCAGGCCAAACACAAAATTTATGTGAGCTGGCAAGCCTGCAACAATATTGGAAAAGAAAAAGCAAGCCTCTCTTCGAATTATCGGCTTTTGGCTCATGAGTAGAGAGGCGATGGTTGGGAGAATATTCAGATTAATGATCTTCTCAGTCACTTCATCACTGCCTGATACTGAATTAGAAAGTGTCTTGAGGGCTGGTGTCACGATAGTCAACCTGTCTATATTTGCAGTAATATGCCCGATTACTTGGTTGATGATATTCTTGGTCACTAAAGCCCTGACAGCATCGTCATGAATTTCTGTAAGGTATGCACAAGCCCACAAATTTTCGACCACAACATCATGATCTTGATCCCTAAGAGAATCAGCCAGGTATGGAAGAGTCTCTTGCACTTTCAGAAACTGAACTGGAGGCTTATTTCTGCAGAGATTATTCACTAACCAACCGATTGTTCTCCTGGTCTCCACTTTCATAGTTCCTCTTCTCTTGTAATAGATATCCAAACATCTTCTTAAACCTCCTTTATCCAACAAAAAATCTCTGAATTTCGCAGATTCTCCTGCAATATTAGCCAGTCCCCATAATGCCTAATCCTCGTTATTACTCTTCAAAATTATCTCAAATTACCTGGCTGTAAATACTTTCTGCTGTGTATGTGGCCCAATCCATAAAATATTCTATCGCTCCTTGTTGAACCATGTACATTGTTTCATTCGAATCACCTGACCCAATGTTCGCCAAGGTCCAGAGAATATCCTGAAGGGCAGCTTCTGGAGTTTCATGCTCCTTATGCCAATGCATCAACATAGGAACCAATTCGGCCTTAATAATCAGTTCTAGAGGTGGGTTGACTTCAATAGAAGACGCTTTTCGAATTTTGTTGAGAGTGTCGAGTTGATCCCTGTAAGTTCCTCTCATCAGGATGTCTCGATAATTGAGGAAGTCCTCGAGACGGAATTGTTGGGTTGTATTGATCATTTTGGGGTAAGATAATTAAAGGATTTATAAAACCACTTTTCCAAGAAAAATTGTAACGAAACTCTTTATATTATTGTCAAAAAATCTCGAGGAAATGAAAACTTTATTAAGAAGCAGCTTTTATGGATTGGCTATCCTTCTAATGGGCAATAAATATGTTGAGAGAAATCAAAGAATTTGGAAGATAAAGTTTTTGTTTTTTTTTTCTCTCCAAAATTTTATTTGCGAACAAATTTATACAGTAAAGGGTCAAATTTCAAGAAATTTTTTTTTGAAATCTTCTCAATCACCAAAAAAATTATTTTTTTCTTTCCGATGGAAAAACTTAATAATAATCGAATGCTTTCCACACATCAAAATCCATTGAGAAACTTTTCTTCACAAAAAAGCCAGCTCAAAGTTTTCAAATCTAAATTTCAAGTGTTTTTACTTCTCTTAAAGTTACGGTCATGGAGATTCAACATTTTAAATTACCAAAAATTTCTATTGAAATTATTTGACTTCTTCATCTAAAAAATGATTTTTTTCCATCATCCTTCAAATTTTCTTTTTAAATCAACAGAGAAACCCAATCAGAAAGCTCGAGCTTTTCTTTTACAAAGCGCTTTATTCAAAAATACGTTAATTCAGTTTATAAGTGGGAAAGTTTAAACAAATTTTGTCAGATCGAAACTGTAAATATTTTTTTCTGACAATAATAGGCGACTATCAGAGAGTTTCCTATTATTTATATTTCATTGGTTGTATGCTATTTCATATCCCTATATTTCCGCGTTGAAAATCCTTTTTCTAAAATAATATTACCTGAATCCTGATTCAACCTTATATCATTTTCATATGATAGATAATAAACCTAAGAGATGATGAAAGACCAAGTGGAACCTCTGTTCGAAATATGTATCATCCAAAATAGTTTTAATGTTGTTTTTAAATTTCCCTCCTTCTTTCTATTAATCCACATAAAAATTTTATCTCTTGAAAAAATATATTCCTTCTCAGTTCATGAGATATTTTTGAATCACTGAACCTCTTGACCTAAACTCTTTTTGAAAGCTTCAACTCTGATAAGAAAACCTCAAAAATAACCTTATTTTTATTGAAAACAAGAAACAAAGAAATTTGTCGCGATTTGATTTTAAAAACTGCGTTTTGAGAGGTCGGATTTTGCAATTGAAAAAGCTAATTTGAGTTAGGGCTGCCCTCAAAAATATCTCTCTTTTCGAGCGCCATATTTTTATAACAGCTAATTTCGACTCCATTTACCTTCCAGACTTGTTGAAACGTAAACTCGCTTGCCACAATTGTCTACTTATTTCGAAAACTCATTTTCGAAGCTCAGATGTTTGGTTTATTGGATATTATTAATTCATGCTGCTAAAATCAGATCAGGAGAGAATTATACCCAAATTTATTTTCAAAATTTCGATGAGAAAATTCTTGCATTTCATCTATTTTTCTCAGAATGGAAGGTGTTACCTTCTCGCAGTTTCCCAGAAACCTCATCATTTTCTTTCAAGAAATATTCTCTTTTAAACTTCCTTTCTAAAGGGTCTCACCACAGACATGTAAAATCAAAGAAGGAAAAATTCAACCTTTTTCGAATTTTATCC
>Ga0182738_1004151_pt1 | contig 16157 bp, 12 predicted proteins | sample eDN5th30CBELigMG_FD_128876 | JGI IMG/M metagenome (GOLD analysis project Ga0182738, IMG submission 128876) | Enriched Miracle-Growth compost microbial communities from Emeryville, California, USA - eDNA 5th pass 30_C BE-Lig MG (version 2)... ... | reverse complement strand
TTGAAATTGTCGTTGGAAAATCTTCTATCTCTTCAGCGCTTGTTAGCATTATCATTGGCACCGAATTTGTCATGGTCACATTCCCAGCATAAAAATCTTGAAACTTCACGTTTATTGTGCAGCCTGAAAAGTCTATGAATCCTGTAAAAGCTTTATAATTCACGTCCACATATCCAAATGTCGAGTTTCTTTTCAAAGATTGTTACTTTAATATCTCAAAAGAAAATTACATAACACTTGTATTGGTAATATTTGCACTGGCCAAAGGTCCCATATTTGCATATACTATAAAAAATGATCCATTATTGGCCTGAACGCCTGTAAAAACATCTCCATGAAGATCCATCTTTGCGTTGTAGAGCATGATCTGGACATTTACAAGATTTTCAAACACACTGTCAACAATTGCCAACTCTGTATCTGGTGTATCTTCTCCTGCAAAAATCAACATATATGTACTTCCATTGTAATCTATCCCCGACACAAGCGTTCTCTATAGTGAGCTTAATTGATAGTTTTCAATGAGAAGGAGTTACGTTGAGACAAAGGTAACCTCCAATAACAGTAAATGCATTCGTTTCAGGATCTCTCTTCTTATCCAAATCGTATATCTGCAAGTTCTCAAACGTAACATTAGCTGAATAGATGTTTATACTTGATCCAACTTCAAAATTCAGCTGAAAATGTCCTGTATCTGGTACAGTCTCCGGCCTTCAGCTTTATAAACACAGGAATATTCATGCAATTTACCTGACTGTTCCGACACAATCGAATGGAAAGACTATTTCTGTTGAGACGTTCACAGAATTGCCCAAAAGCAGAATCTCGAACTCCTCCGATGGAAGATTTGCAATGGCATCGTCAAGGGAGTTATATGGATGGCTTTTTGTTCCATCTGGAGAGCTGTTAAGGGTGTTTTGATTAACGTAGAAGGTTGTTTCTAAAGAGATTGGAAGGGAAAACAAATGAAGAGAATACTTGCAGAGACAAAAATGAAAAGAGAAGAAATAAAGAGAAAAAGTTGGAGGAAAGAGGTCATTTGTGAAGAAGATGTTAATTTTGAATAGAATTTTTTTATTTAGCGTAGTAAATTAAGTATTGTATCCTTGGTTTGTTTGCCTTTTTTCCTAAAATCTCTCTTAATTAATTTTAAAATCAGCTTGGAAGAAAAGCGTCAGTTAGCCTTAAACCAAAATGACTCAAATTACTTTATTTAAAGCCAATTCGGCAAAAGATAATTTAAAAAACACGTCCCTTTGTAAATTGTCCGTTAATGCATCAAATCTGGCCATTTCTTTAATATCTGCTTTTCCCAAAATAGAAAAAGACTAATCGAATCAAATTAACTTTTTCAAACATTAGACTAAAAAATTTCATTCATTTTTTAACCATTTCTATCTTCTTATTTTTCATTAAAGTCTCGGGTCCAAATCTTTGATCCACAATCAAGATCGACCCTGGATATAAAACTATTAAGAAAATCTCTTCAATTACTTCATTGCTAAAAGTAGCGTGGTCGTATTTGAAGAGGTTTATTTTTCCGAATAGGACAGAGGGCCATTTTAGCAAATTTAACTATTTTAAAGAAATATTTTCGATTTTTTGTTCTTCAATGGTGTCATCAAATCCTTCATTTCTCTGTCAAAAGGAAATTTCCTCTAAAAAAGATTTTCTTCAAAAGTTTGCTCAGGACGCCAAATCTCTATGAGACCAGCAATGAAGAAAAAGTCTCTCAGGAAAAATCAAAACGTTCAAGGTCATAAGGACAGAAAAGTAATTTAGGACTCCCAATGTCTTTGAATTATCATCATATCTGGCGTTTCTTTTTCTTGAAATGAAATTATTTTTCAAGTTCAAAAAATCGACTCTAAAAAAATATTTGGATCTAGAGACGCCCAGATCAGTGTTGCTGATTGCCCATTAAGCCTTCCAACATTGCGGGAATTTAGAGCGAGTAATCGGAAATCAAGGGAATCCTTTCCACCAGATTGCGGAAAAATAAAATTTTATCTCAGCAATACTGGCCCAGAATTCTCCTCATCTTCAGGATCTTGAAAAATATATTTTTCTTACAAAAAATTCTCTCTCTGTATTTCCAATAAAAAATAAGAAAATTCATAAAAAATTTTCAAACCAAAGAATAGTCAAAATCTTACTCCCCAACTCCGCTTCGATTTTCTCTTTTCTACTGCTCAAAGTGATTTTTCAATTTATAAAAATTCAGAAGAAAGGCTTTGGCTTAAATGAATATAGCAAGAAGAAAAAAAGGAAATTAATGAATAAAATATTTCCAGATTTTGCATGGACCAACTCACAAACTATTAAAATGTTCTTTTTTCATATCTTCAGAGAATCTTTTGGAATTATTTGATATTAAAGATGATTTTCAAATGAATTAATACCGATCAACCTTGTATGAATATTATAAACACGCAAGCAGGAAAGTAATAGAGCAATAAATATATTTTTTAAAGCCAAGTAATGTTAAAAGTAATTCATATAATATTCCATAATATTCATACGAAATTCTCACCCATTTTTCTAGATGGTATCAGCAAAGAGGTTGGCAGCCATGGTGGGTTCATATCTTTGACCTTTAACTTCGGCAGTTTCAGCAATTTGTCTGAGTTCTTTTTCTTCTTGTTCACTGAGATCAACCTTAAGGGCTCCCCAGTTTTCTTCAAGGTATTGCATTTGACGGGTTCCGGGAATGGGAATCACATTATCACCTTGCTTCAAAAGCCAAGCAAGAGCCAATTGTCCAGGAGTGCATCCCTTCTTTTTGGCCATTTCAGTAACGCGGTCAACCAATTCAAGATTTTTACCGAAATTCTCTTCGGAAAATCTTGGTTGGCTCAATCTCCAATCATCAGCTTCAAAATCAGCTCTGGACTTGTATCTGCCAGTCAAAATACCTCTTCCAAGAGGACTGTAGGCAACGACAGCAACTCCGAGCTCGTCGCAGGCCTTCTTGATGCCGATCTCTTCTCTTTCAATATCAAGACTGAACAAAGAGTACTCCATTTGGACAGCAGCAATAGGGTGAACCTTGTGAGCACGACGGAGAGTTTTTTCTGAGCATTCGCTGAGGCCGAGATATCTAACTCTGCCTTCTTTGACGAGTTCAGCCATAGCAGCAACAGTATCTTCAATTCTGGTGCCTTTGTCAACTCTGTGTTGATAGTAAAGGTCAATATATTCAGTTCCAAGTCTCTTAAGACTGGCGTCAAGAGCTTGTCTAATGTATTCTCTGTCACCTCTGATCACTCTTTGCTTGGTTTCAAAGTTGAAGCTGATACCGAATTTAGTTGCGAGGAAAATCTCCTTTCTTCTTCCAGTGAGCTTGAACCATTTTCCAATAAGCTCTTCATTGGTAAAAGGCCCATAAATGTCACTGGTATCCCAGAAAGTGTTGCCCAAATCAGCAGCTCTGGTCAAAATTTCAAGATGTTTCTTTTCAGCTTCAACTGGATCTTCTTTATGGGTGTAGAAAGCACTCATACCCATTGTTCCGAGGCCCAAAGCAGAAACTTGAGTATCATCGAGCTTTCTTGTAGGAGCATTAGTAGCTTGCATGTTGTTGGATTGTTGTTGAGAATTGATAGAGAAGTTAATTTTATAATAATATTCTGAGTAAGAAAGAGTTTAAATATCCAGCTGAAGCTGTACGTGGAAATAATTCTTGGCAAATTATTATCATTATTCTCCTATTAATATTTCTCCCTTTAATGTAAGTTTAAGGATAAATACAATTTGATTCAGAAATCATAAGATCTTTGTTCTTTCTATTCAATCATTAAATTTCTGTATTTGCTTCAGCAATCTACATCACATTTTGAGATCCCAAAGAGCCTCAAAGATCAACCTTTCATGTTTTCAACCATCGAGACAATTTTTTATTTAGAGCTTTTTAAGCATATTTTTTCACACAAGGTATTCACCAGAAAAACACTTGTACTTGAATGTGAATAATTCAAATTATTCTCCGGCTTGCCAATTAATACTTGTCCGCCTAAGAATAGATTTTCCATAAAAACATTTCGTTTTGGCTTTTAAAAAAGGCGAATCAGTCCAACTTCTTTATCTTTCTCTCTCCTCCCCAAATCCTTCATTTCGCAAAATTGATGACCACGGATATAAAATATTTGTCTCATCTTGTCTGTTTTAAATATAAACTTTAAAGAGTCAATAACGTCACCGGCATTGGTCGTAGATAGTGGAAGGAGCAACCACAGAAAAGCCGAGGAAAAAAGTAAAATGCGAAACATATCAATATTCAGAAAATGACACATACCTTCATTTTGAATTTTACAAATTAGATAACTCACTATCTGTATCCAAGATTTCTCTTAATCCAATAAACACCTATACACTAATAAGCATTCATATAATGTAAGTTGTGTGGATTGCCGAGTCTGAGGACTCAGAAAAAAATATGAACCTTAAATAGATTGTTACCTTCATTTTCTCAATCAAAAGTTTTCAATAAAATTGATAACAATCCCTGAAGATTGACATTCATTCAATCAAAATCTCAAAAAGAGAGAGAGAAAATTAAATGAAATTTAGTTTGATATGAGGTATGAGGTTAATCTTTATTTATCTCATCGATTTGACATTGATAGATTTTTTTTTTTCTTCAGAATTATGACTTAAATAAACAATGATAAATTTTAGTATTTAACAACAACAACAACAATAAACAATTCATTTTCACCACTTTTATTCTTTAGAATCAGAAAACACTAAAGCAGCAAATGTCGCTTCAAATCTTTCACCCTTCACTTCTGCGGTTTATGCCAATTGTCTAATTTCTCTCTCTTCTTCTTGAGTTAAATTCACCTTTAAAGCTCCAAAATTCTCTTCAAGGTACTTCACATGACGAGTACCAGGAATAGGGATAACATTATCACCTTGCATTAAAAGCCAAGCTAATGCAATTTGTCCTGAAGTAAATCCTTTCTTTTTACCAAACTCAGCCACTTTATCTACCAATTCCAAATTCTTTACAAAATTCTCTTCAGAGAATCTTGGCAAATAAAGTCTTCTGTCTCCTTCTTTCAAATCGCTTCTTGACTTTAATTGTCCAGTCAAAACACCTCTTCCAAGAGGACTATAAGCAACTATTGCTATTCCCAACTCATCACAAGCTTTCTTCACTCCAATCTCCTCTCTTTCAATATCAAGACTAAACAATGAATATTCAATCTGAACAGCAGCAATAGGATGGATTTTATGAGCTCTACGAATTGTTCTTTCAGAACATTCACTCAAGCCAAGATATTTCACTTTTCCTTCTTTCACAAGCTCAGCCATAGCAGCCACAGTATCTTCAATTCTTGTGTCTTTATCTACTCTATGTTGATAATAAAGGTCAACATAATCAGTTCCCAATCTCTTTAAGCTTCCTTCAATAGCTTCTCTCACATATTCTCTATCCCCTCTGATTGTGGCAGCTCTTGTTTCCTTATTGATTGAAATTCCGAATTTTGTAGCCAAAAAGATCTCCTTTCTTCTTCCGGTCATTTTAAACCATTTTCCAATGAGCTCTTCATTTGTGTAAGGTCCGTAGACATCACTTGTGTCCCAGAAGGTTTCCCCCATATCAGCAGCTCTTGTAAGGGCTTCTAAATGCTTCTTTTCAGCTTCAACTGGATCGTCATCGTGAACGTAAAAAGCACTCATTCCCATCAAGCCGAAGCCGATTGCGGGGACGTTGTCTTGGCCGATTTTTCTTTGAGGAATATTATTAGAATTCATCTGTTGGGGATTGGTTTAATTATGATACAAATGCTTAATTGGTTTGGTTATTTATAGATGAAAATTCACCTGGAAATATTAAAATTCAAATTTGCCCGAATTTCAGTTTTTAAGTATAGGAAGAGGAAAGTCGCCCATGAATGATTCCAGCCTCATTAGAAACTCTTAAAAATCTCTTTGTTAAATGGCGTCTTTATCTTCATTGCAAAATCATCCGGTTCTTGAATCTCATAGTCACCACAAACCCAACCTCTCGTCTGATAAAGATTTTATCCAAAAACAAACAGAAAGATCTTTTGCTGAGCGGGTTGAATTCAAAGAAAATTTATTTGAAGGCGAGAGCTTTTAATTTATTTTCTATATTTCAATTTGTATTTTAATATTTGCCAATGAATTTCAGGCTGATTGTTAAACGCTTACATAGATTTATTGAAAGGCAAGTTTCATTAAGCTCAGTTTAAAGCCACCTAGCCTGATTTCAAAATTCAAATCCTTTTTAAAAGTCTTTAGCTGACTTGATAATTACCGGTACAAATAAGATACCAATTTTTCTTTACATTTATTTATCCTCAACTTCAATGCTCCCACAAGGAAAACATATAATTATAATAAGTAGAGAACATGCAAGCAAACAAACAATATTCATCAGTCATCTCATAACCTCCCTCTTATTCAACATTTTGGTCTTAGTACTTGAGCAAAATCGTCGACAAGATAAGGATTTCCATTCTTATCAACTGCAACTTGTGCAGCACCATTTTCACCAGGAAGCAAGGCCCAGCTTTGGGTCTCTTCGTTCCATAATAAAATCTCGTATCCTCCTAAAGCTGCATTTGTTCCTATAATATAAACTGACCCATCAGCTCCTATTCCAATATCCTTAGCATTTCCATTAAATAACAGTGACCATCCATTCTCTTCTGTTCCTCTGTAAACATATCCATTGTCAGCAATAACCCAAGGATTGTCGTTAGGATCTACTGCAACCCTGTTTGAATATCCAGATACCTGAATATTTCCTCCAGTAAAACTCAGCACATCATTATCTTGCCAGACTTGTCTCTCGGGAATCCATTTAAACAGTCCACTACTTCCATCTGAATTCCTTCCAATTATCCAAACCGTTCCATTCGCTCCTGCACTTATATCTGTCGCGATTCCTGGCAAGATCTCCCATCGAATCCCACTCCATCTTTGCACTCTAGTTTGTGAATCCACAATCCAAGCATTTCCTGAGCGATCTACTGTGATTCTTTGCGCTCCAACATCAGGATACTTCGTCCAATCTTTCGTTCCAGGGACCCATCTTTCCACTTGATATCCTCCTTGGGAGCTTGCTGTTCTTCCTACGATCCACATTGAGCCTTCAGAGCCAATTCCAATATCCATTGCGTCGCCAGGAATCAATTCCCACGTATCATAAGAACAGGGAATGAGAGTTTCAGGTTGGAATTGAATTACTTGTTTAAAAGAGTTGACAAATCTTGGATTTCCATTTGGATCTACGGCCACATGAACAGCCCCAATAGGGATTCCAATCCAATAATTGTCTGCCAGATCCCATTTAAACACTGAATAGCCTCCAAACACCGTGTTTGTACCAATAATGTACACAGTGCCATCCGCTCCCACGCTAATATCTCTTGCCAAGCCATCAAAATCATTCCAAGCTGTTCCACTCCATCTTCTAACGCGATTTTGTCTTGTAATAACATAGGGATTTCCACTTGGATCGACAGCTATTGTCATTCCAGTGCCTCCATTAGAAACCCAATTTTGATTCCAATCATCCCATTTATAAACTCCATAACCTGTTGACTGGAGATTTGTACCTAGAGACCAGACTGACCCATCTGCACCTATTGAGATATCTGTTGCGGTTCCAGGAACTTGATCCCAGCCTGAAGAAGTCCATTTGAAAATTTGGTTTTGTCTCGTGACAACCCAAGCATTTCCTACAGGATCTACGGCAATTTTTGAAGCGGAACCAAACATATATTTCCAGACTTTTTGTGTAGGAATCCACTTGTAAATACGATTTCCTCCAGCATCACTATCAATTCCGACAGACCAAAGAGTTCCATCAGCTCCAATTGCAATATCAGTGGCTGCGCCAAAATTGACATTCCAATTGGCTGTGCTTGTCAGAGTGCTGATCTGGATCTCCTGGTTGATTAAGGTGGTGAGAGAAACGTTTTGGGAGACGCTATGTTGAACGCCGATGGCCAATGCTACAGCGACGAGAACTGTGTAATTTAGCATCGAAAGAGAATTTGAATTTTGAGATAAATGTTTATAATTATATTTGGATTGATGAGGCATATAGAGAGCTAAAACTAAAACAGAAACAAAGTCATCAAAAGAATTAATTTGGCTCTTGTTTTTGAATTGGGGAGGTCTTCTACCAATGATTGAATTTCCGAGATCAAATAATTAATTCTCTCTCCCTGTGAGTTTTATTATCCCAATTTATTAAATTAATCCTCTAAATTTATAAGTTTCTTCTCCTCTTTCAGATTGAAATTGAGAAAGAAAATGAAGAGAATAAGGCGATCTTGGCTCTCGACTTTCAGAAGAACAAAGAGTTGTGGAATATCAGGAAGTCTTATTTGAAGAGAAACGAAGAAATTTTTTCTAAGCTTCAAATTCAGAAAATTTCCTTGCGTTTAAAAATTCAAAAATTTATGTTCTCTTCATTTGGCTTATCATGTTGGAACATCAGCTTATTTCAGTTTCTGGAAAATTAGGGAGGAGTAACATCCATCACGTCGAATTTCTCCATCTTTTCTATATTAAATATGATTTTCAATCTCCAAACCTCATCTCTCAAAACTTCAAATGAAGATAATTTGTTTTGAATTTTTTCCTTAAATTGAATAATTCCAGGACATTGGCAAACCTCAATTGTAATTTTAATCTTCATCAGATTTGTCATTTCGAAACCCTGTTTTCTCTCAATAAATAAAGTAGCTCTTTCTTTGAACCCTGATTTCTCATAGGAAATAGAATCCTTTGGAAAGTAAAATCCCCAGTTCACAGATTTTTAAAATGCTATTTCTGTCATTTTAGGCTTCAAAGGAAGCATTTCTCATTTTGATCTTTTCAGAGGATGAAGAGGAAAAAATCCATTTTATTTCAATAGATTGTGCTCTTTCCTGAAGTTTACAGTGTTCAATTTTCTTTTTCTCTCAAAAATTAAATTAGTTTATTGAATTTGATTTTTCCTTTCACCTCTCGATACGATTCTTATTTTTACAGTAGTAGTGTTCGCATAAGTCAGTGATTATTATAAAATAAAGATAATAAAAAACAATAGATTTTTTCTGTCTTAGATAATTGATGATGCGTATACAAATTATTATTATACAGAGAATGACTTACAACTAATATTAAACAAGTAAAGTTATGACTCTTATCTTACAAAATTCTTTCTACTTAAAGCAAAATAAACTCTTACCTTTCGACAAGAAATAAATAGTATTTGCTGAAAGCAGTAGTGCATATATCCATCAGCTGTTCTCGTTTAAATACAACCTTGCTGACATTTGATTTGTTTTAGATGTTTATTTTCATTAGATTCTTCCGTGTAAATTATTTTATCAGCAGAGCCCATTCTCGTTGTCTTGGCTAAAAACGCCAGATTGCCCAATTTTCCATTGGTATTTAATATAAAATATCCTGTGGTAAGAATCCCTTCAGGCCTTGGTTCAATTATATTTAGAAAGTGAAATTTCACTTCTTTTTTATGACCATTTTTATCATATATTGTCGTGATATATTCTGACCAATCTTGAATCGGCCCACTACTTAAAGTCGTCCCATCCAAGAATTTCTTTGCAATATCCAAATGAACCCCACATTCCTTATTAAATAACTCAGGTAACCCCTTTTCTTTGACTCTTTCGATAAATTCTTCAACACTATATCCCATTTCTTCAAGAAATCCTTCACTAAATGAAGATAAAAGCATCTCAGTTCCTTCAAGAGTCGAAAAAGCTTGCAATTTCTTATAGGCATATTGCCTTTCAATCTCCTCACAAGCGAATCTCGCTTCTATTTGTGAACTCCGCATAGATTCTATTATAGCAGGATCATCCGATCTGGCTAGTTTATAATAGTCTGTCATTACTTTCTGATATCCAGAGGTATATTTCTTCATCCTTTTGGCCCACATTGCAAGCTCTAAGTTTCCATAGCTTTCCAATCTTTCAATTGTATAATCAAGTGGAGCATTCGGATTATTCTGAGACACTTGAAGGTTTATGTCGACGGTTCGATTTTCCAATAAATTTTGAAGCACAATTTTTGTCGTATTGAAGTAGCTGTTCAAGTAACTTGTATCAACGTAAATCTTTCGATTATCCTCAGCAAGACAAAGACAAGATGACAACATGAAAACTTTTTTTGGGTTCAGGTAAAAAGCTGGAGGCTCTGCGATCATTTCATCGTTCTCTTCATCTTCTTCGCGGGCTCGGTGAAGAGAATGCCTGTTTACTTTTGAAAGCGTCCTTTTTCGTAACATTTCTCGGGATTAATATTATTTGTATCTGACTATTTTGCTTTCAAGAGAAATTTACCACTTACTTTATTTCAAGGCCAAAATTTTAAAGAGAATTTTTTGTTTTAAACGACCACTCATTCATCATTGACGATTGAGACAACTGAGGGCTGACTGGCCCGTTTCTTTTTGACATATTTTTCGAAAGGCTCTCTCAGAGAAAAATACCAGAGAGATAAAAAACCTGGGAGAAGAGTTTATCAAATGAATGAATGAATGAATGAATGAATGAATGAATGAATGAATTTAAGAAAGAGTTTTCGAATGTTCACCTTTTTTCATAAATAAACGATTTTGATTTCTTCAAAAATTAAAAGTGTTATTTCACATATTTTTATTTTTTGATTCTTTCAGCATCATGAATTTACTTCTTCTTCTTCTTTAATTCTTGAGTAACTCCGTCTCTACAGGACTAGGGCGAATAGATTCAAATGAAAGATCCATGGTTGAACTCCAAAACCAATTTGTACTGGATTCAGCAGAGTTACAAAGTTCATAGAAATTAAAATTTAATCATTTTCAGACCTTGAATAATTTGTCACTCTTTTCGACTCCTTTTGGGAACTTCTCAAACTAAAAAATCCACCACCAAAGATAGAAAGCTCTTCAACTCCCATTTGGCCCCAAAAAATTTCCCTCTTTCATTGAAAAAACGAGAGCTATCAAAATAGGAGGGTCCCCAAGTCGTTTTATAAAATTCAAATAAAATCAATATTTTCTCACACTTTAACCGACCGAAAATTATTAAAAACTGTTTTTAAACTGAGAAAAACAATGACGCCAAATTCACCACCCCGCCTCTTTCGAAACATTTTTTTTTCTTTTATTTGTACTTTCCTTTACTCGTTTTGGTCACCTTTTCAAACATTTTATCATTCCTTTCAGCTGATAAGCTTAGTTCCTCATAACAGCCAAAATGAAACAAACTTTAAATCAATATAATAGCTATTAGCACAGGGAATTTAAAAGTAAAAATATCAATAGATGAGGCATCGAATTCTCGAGAAAAAATTTTTGAGACATAAACATATGATCCTTCCTTCATCCAGATCAATAGTAAATTAAGAAAGAAAGCAAGCAATCATCATTAGATAGATAACCTCACAACAACAATAGTACAAAAAAGACCATTAGAAAAATCACAAATTTTTCCAACCAACATTTAATACAAAATCTTGTTACAACAACACAACAAGTCATTATTTAAAAAGCCTAGTTCACTCACTAGTAGTATTACACATACATAATCAGTATTTTCAAATCAAAATTCTTCCATTCCGACATTTATTGTGTCTTTTAGGCAATTACCTTCTTCCACTTGTGGAATTTCATGCATCATATTTGTTAATTCTCTTCCATCTTCTTTTGACGAAATCACAAAGTATCCTGTCACAAAAACACCTTCTTTTGTAGGCTCATATATATTCACAAAATAAATGCTCTTTTCATGCTTGCATCCATCTTTATCATAAAAGAATGTAGAGTATTCTGCCCAATCCTGGATTGGCCCAAACGTCAAGGACTTGGAGTCCAGGAATCTCCTCGCAATATCCAAGTCTAGATTACACTCTTTATCAACCAACGTTGGCAAACCGTGGCTTTTGCTGTAATCAACAAAACTTTCAACTGTATATCCCAGCTCACTCAAGAATTTCTCACTGAATGACGAAGATAGGATTTCAGTATCATCTTTATTGTAAAATGCCTGGATCTTCTTGAAAGTGTATTTGCTTTCAATCATCCTGTAAGCCAATATCGCCTGATTCTTTGCTTTTGTCAAATTCGCTATAACCTTGGGGTCTTCCGACTTGAAAAGCGAATAATACTGGTTCATCATCTTTGGGTACGTTGCGTAATGGTTTCTGAGTCTCTTTGCCCAGCCTGCCATGTCCGCATCTCCGTAACTTTCCAACCTTTTTAACGTATACTCCCATGGAATTTGCACGTTTTTCTGGTTTACATTGAGGTTTACGGTCACAACTTTTGAATCCAAGTGCTCTTGAACGAGGATTCCGGTGATTTTAAAGTAGCTGGAGATTTTCGTAGTATCAATGCGAATTTTTCGGTTTTCTTCTATTAAAGATATGCATGGCTTGAGAATATATGTCTTGTGAGGATTTATAAAGGTTGTGGGAGGTTCAACTATCATTTCGGTGTTTTCCTCCGGGGTTTTATTAAGAAATTGTCTGCGGACTTTTTTAAGACTTCTTTTTGAGGCTTGTTCATCCAAGTTTTCTGCCATGTAAAGTAATTAAACAAAATTTAAAATTTAATAGTGATTGGTCAGTTTGATCCTGATAAGACAAGTTACTACTTTGTTATCAAGTCTCTAATCCCTATCTAGAACCCTAAATGGGCAGTTTTTGTTGAAATTATAATATTAAAAGACCCGGCAAACGGAACATATTTGTTGTGGCTCGAAAATACGAATAATAACCTTTAAAATTTGGAAAATTATTAAATTATCGCATTTTATCTATATTTTAATACTTTCGTTGTTGTGGCAATTCAAGACGAAACTTTGTTTTATATTGATATTCCTTTGAAGATTTAAACTTTTTTTGTTTGGAAAAATATCTTGAAGCAAATCTTATATCGTTTTCAAGACATCCCTTTCTTGTTGATTCTGGATGCTTTTGAAGCGTAATTCCTGTGAAAAAATTTTTTGCTTCCCTCATAAAATTTTCAAAAAAGTGCTTCCCTCAAATCTCATTTTTTTGCCAAGATATTTGGACGCATTTGCTTTGCCAAACTTCGCTGGTAAACTCAAGCTTTGTGAAACTCGAGAAGCGATTTTTGCATTTTGAGGAGTTTCAACCGAACTAAAAATCACCAATTTAATCTAATTACAGAATGGGCAAATAAGGTGAGGAGAGAATAAATTTATGTCCATCTTTTAGAGTGCCTTTTTCCAATTAAAACAGTTTTTCTCAGGTTTTCTGTTCTTTCTGGCTCTTCATTCTCTCTTGACGATTTTTTTTTGTTGAATTCGTTTCAATTTTCTGTTTTTGCTCCCGCTAAAAAATGAAGTTCAAAAAATAAATAAAAAACGACGGCGGGATAAGAGACTCAGAATTCTCAAAAGGAAAAAACAACGATTCGCTTTCTATCTTTTCCAGTTTGATTTTGAAATCAAATTTGGTCATTGGTTTGTTACGTTAATATAGTTTATGATTGAAGGTAAACAGATTAAACTGTCAAGGATAAACCAGAGAGTGCCGGGTTTATTTAATTCGCATCTTTCAAAAATTTTTTTGAAAAGAAAATTCAAAAAGTTTGTTCATGAGAATCTAAAATTCTGACATGGATTTCTCGATGAGAAATAAATGATCTCATCCTCTTCAATCTTTAAAAATTTTCAAAGATTTATTCTTTTATTTCAATTGAGAAATCAGCATTTTTTATAGCATGAACTTAGGTTTCTTTTCAAATTGAGGATCAATCGAATAAAAAAACTTGGATAAGTCACCAGCATCAAGAACTGAGAAAGTTACAATAAACAGATAAATATTTGCTTTTTTCAAAAAGAATTTAAGAATATCTCTGAACAATTAGAAGTTTAAGGGATATGATTTTGAAATTTCCGTTTTTGTTGAAGACTTTGGCCTTGGACCGACTTTTTTAATAAAAAGATTTCGAGTGAGGCCAATCTACTGAAAAACTAATTTTCACTGGTCTAAGCTTCATTTCAGTATGAAATTTTTGTTTTAATTAAGCCTTTAATTATAGAAAAATAAACATACCTGCTGGCACCTTTTATTTCTTTTATAGAGTTTTAAATTTCATGAAAAAGCAAACAAAACTCAATTTATTTATCATCTTTACTTCAGAAAATCTTCAAAGGACTCTAAAATTACGCCAGTTTCATACAAAATGAATCGAAATTTTATTCTGTATTTTATTTAACGACCATATTGAATCAGTCATTCCTATGATCTTTAATTGATTTTCCAGATTATTCCTTTTGATTTTTCTCCAATTAACTATCATTCTCACAAAAATATAACTTTTGATTTCAGTTTCTCAGGATAAAATTGAAAAAACTCACCATGCATTTTGAGTTTTAAAGTTTCCCTCCATCATTTCTGATGATATCATTCAAACGCCATCGAAATTTATTGTCATAAAGCATCAATCACCTATTTGTTCGCCTCGAGCATGAATCGGAAGAAACTGAGGAAAAGAAGCCTGAAGTCTTCTAAAACAAGCTCAATAACTTCTCTCCAGGCTAAAATCCCTTTGATAGTAAGCCCCCAACTAATCAAGAAAAATTTCTCATTATGTTAAATAAATTTATCAGAGAATCTCATCTTTGATTCAAATATGGATTATGAGGTTACATTTTATTCGAATTTAATATTTTAATCAACATCCCCTCTCAAAAGCAAACCCTGAGATCTTATTCAAATACAAACTGAATCTTGGACACAAAAGAGTCTTTTCTTTTAACACACATCCTCTAATCCTTTCCTTCAGTAAATTTTTATAGCATTAACAGGTTTCGGGCCAATCAAAATAGAGGGGGCTGTTACTGGTGGATCTGATAATGATTAACTTTCCCTTTTAAAACATTTTTCTTTTAACTTGCCTGATTAATTATTTTCATCTGCAATATGATCACAAAAAGAGTTCTCAAAAAGGTCCGCAAAGACTTTGTGCACAAAAAGGATGACCAAGATGAAACTGCCCTTGTCGACCCTACCACCCACATCCTTGGTGATAACCAAATCCACATGATAAAAGCTTGCAATTGTCTTGTACTTGTAAATCGCAAAATTTGCATGGGCCTGCAGTTTCTCAACTCACAGTATGACGTTAATGCTGTTATAACGGAAGCTCCCTTTCAGCCAAGGAGAGTTTACTTGAATGTAAAGCTAAATCGTCATAATGAAACAGCTCCCTGGGAATATACAGTGAAAAGATTAGAAAGCTATGGAGACCTTGACTTGGCCATGTGGGCCCACAAGGTCAAAGAGCACTACACGAACTATCCAAGAACCATCAACAAATACTTTGAACTCCTGAATTCTCAAGATTCCAAGGTGCTCCAATACATAGAAAAATGTAAAGAACAAGCGCAGCTCGCATGTCAGGAGATTGAAACCAAATATCCTTATCGAAAATTATCTGTTCTCTCTGGCAAAGACTCGGCAGAAATCCTTTGTTCCTCCTATAATGAGAGTTTTCTCCATGAAGTTGGCCACACTCCAGAAAGTTTTGTGGAATGTACTAAAATGAATGGTTTGCCAACTTATTTTGCTGCTGATTGCGCAAACAATCACCACGTTGCTCAAAAGTTCTTAGCTTGTGTCATCTTGAATAACAATGGCCCAGTTAGTGAAGAACCTGAATATGAGACCTTTATTTATGACAAAAATGGAAACAAGAAAAGAGTTATTGGCCAGACTGTAAATATTTTAGAACCTACACCAGAAGGGATCATGGTTTATATTTATTTCCTTTTAAAGAGGCATCAACCCAGCGGAAATATGCTCAAGCTCGAAAATGAAAGCCTTGAAGCTTTTGATAAACTTAGCCTTAATTGTCCAATGCAAAAATACTGTAAACCGGATCACAAAACCCGCGAAGAAAAGATTGCTGCTTATCAAACCATGATTGGTACTCCTGAACTCGATACTAGAACGAGCATGCCTGTTGAAAAAATAAACTAACCATCTTGAAACATCCGTATTTTGTGTCTCGAAGATTTTAATCTCTTTGTTTTCTCTGTACCATTCTTTCTATACTTTACTATACAACATAAATTTTGTTCACATATTTGTATCTTTATGATTTTCTTTGGTTTCTCACAAACCCTCAGCTTCTAATAAAAAATTAC
>Ga0182738_1004150_pt1 | contig 16159 bp, 9 predicted proteins | sample eDN5th30CBELigMG_FD_128876 | JGI IMG/M metagenome (GOLD analysis project Ga0182738, IMG submission 128876) | Enriched Miracle-Growth compost microbial communities from Emeryville, California, USA - eDNA 5th pass 30_C BE-Lig MG (version 2)... ... | reverse complement strand
TCGGCTCCGTGATTGCCACGAGCATGCCATTGCATGATTCCGCCGTGCGCGAATCGGTCGGTTAAACCTCATCATCTCAATTCCAGCGGCACTCGGGACTTGGCTTTTCGTGTAGCGGCCTAAGATTGGCACTGCCGCATTCTTGCCCAATTCATGTCTCGACACGCGCCGAGATCTTCGGGCATTCTAGCAGGCAACGATTGCTGGCTGCCGGCCAGCGGTGTGCCTAGAATGGCCACTTATCCGTTCACCGCTACGTTGTTTCGCCGCTGTGAGGTTGTTCGCATGTTGGGTGCCTGGTCTGCCCGGTTCGTTGCCGCCGTGATTGTGCTTGGGCTGTCGTCGGCAGTCGTGGCTGAGGATTGGCCGCGGTTTCGCGGTCCCACCGGACAAGGCATCTCCACCGAAAAGAACTTGCCGCTGCACTGGGGCCCCCAGGAGAACGTCGCCTGGAAGACGGCCATTCCCGGCGAAGGCTGGTCCTCGCCTATCGTCTACGGCAACAACATCTTCGTGACGGCAACCACCGACGAGGGCCAGCGGTGCCACGTGATCTGCATCGATCGGCTCACCGGCAACATTCGCTGGAATACGGCCGTGTTTGAGCAGGAGGTGCGCAAAAAGCGGGCGGAAAATTCGCACGCCACGCCGACGCCTGTCACCGACGGCCAGCACGTCTATGCCGTGTTCAGCAGCGGCGGCATCGCAGCCCTGGACTACGCCGGTCGCGTGGTGTGGATCAACCGTGAGGTTGATTTCTACAGCCACCACGGTCTGGCGGCCTCGCCAATCCTGCACGAGGACCTGTTGGTCATGCCGTTCGATGGCAGCAGCAGCGGCGAGAACAACCGCATCGGCTGGAAGATCCCCTGGGAAGAAGCCGTGGTACTGGCCGTGGATAAGCACACCGGCAAGGTCCGCTGGCGCGGCAAACGCGGCCCCTCGCGCCTAGGGCATGTCACGCCGAATGTGTTGGTCGAAGACGGCCAGGCTTTGATCGTCAGCGGGTGTGGCGACCGCGTTCAGGCATTTCATCCCGAAACCGGCGAGGTGGTTTGGTCAATCTATAGCCAGGGCGAAGGCGTCACGCCGTCGATCGTGATTGGCGATGGGCTGGTGTTTAGCTGCTCGGGCTTCGAGGCTCCGACCATCCGCGTGATCCGCACCGGCGGCCAGGGTGATGTCACCAAGAGCCACATCGCTTGGGAGCAAACTCGCGGTGTGCCTTCGATGGCTTCGCCGCTTTATGTGGAACCGTACCTGTACGCCGTGACCGATGCCGGCATTGCCACCTGCTACGAGGCGGCCACCGGCAAGGTGGTCTGGCAACAGCGGATCGAAGGCAAGTACTCCAGTTCGCCTGTGTACGCCGACGGCAAGATTTATTTCCTGACCGAGAACGAAGGCAACACGTTGGTGATTGCCGCCGGGCCAAAGTTCCAAGAACTGGCCAAGAACACCATTGGCGAGAAGTGCCAGGCATCGATGGCCATCTCGCAAGGCAATATTTTCATCCGGTCTGAGAAACACCTGTTCTGCATCGGCCCCCAGCCCGGCAATAACTGAGCAGCCTATCCCCGGGGGGCGGCCGGCACCTACCAGTTATCAACCGCATTCCCAGAGGGAGCATCACCATGCCGAAGGTTTCTTCTCGTTGCTGGTTGTTTGCCCTCCTGGTTGTTTGGGGCGCCGGCCTGAACACGGCCGGCGCTGAGGAACCGCCGCGGATGGAGTTCACGCGGATGGTGGCCCACTGGGCCGACTACGCGGACCCCGGTTACTTGCCGTTCATCGAGGAAGCGCAGCCCGAGGTCGCCCAGTTCGGCTTTTACGGTGCCCACTTCTGGAGCCTGGCTCACACACCGTTTGGCAAGGGCTACCCGGCCCACTTCCCCGTGCAAGGGCTCACCGAGTGCGGCCAGTGGTTCGCCGACATGAACCGCCAGTTGCACGCGCGAAACGTCAAGGTCATTGGGCACTTCAATGTGAAATTTCTGGTGGGCGATCCCGACGGACCCGAGGGGCCACGCGGCTTCTTCAAGTTCTATCGCGACCTGTGGGATGAGCAGGTGCTGGGCCCCAAACCGGTCGACGATCCGCTGGAACTGTTGGAACGCAACCGCGATGGTTCGCTGCTGGGCAGCAACAAGTACAGCATCGGCAAGATGCGCGAGTACTGGGGCTGCCTGAACAATCCCGCCTGGCGGCAGGTGCTCAAAGCCTGGGTCAAATACGCCGTGAACCAGGGCGTCGATGGCCTGATCGCCAACTACTTCTACCGGCACGACTGCCATTGCCGGCACTGCGTGGCCGGATTCAAAGAGTACCTCGCCAAGCGATATACGGCCGATGAGCTTCGCCAGGCATTTGGCATTAAGGATCTGGCCAGTCACCAGTTCGATGAGATCGTTTGTTGGCACAAGCCGGAGGAATCGACGCCGCTGCGCCGCGAGATGCTTCGCTGGTCGCAGATCGCTAACAAGCAGGCGTTCGACGACGTGTTCATTCAGTATGGCCGCTCGCTCAAGCCCGACCTTCGCGTGGCCCAGTGGAACCATCTGAGCTTCTTCAGCCAGATCAGCGGCGACGAGCGGTGTATGCTGCCGGCCCAGTTGTGGGGCCGCGGCGAAGATTACCTGTGGTATAGCTCCGGTGCCGCCGCCTGCTTTACCGATCTGCAGGAAGGCATCTTAGGCGAGATCACGCTCCAGGCCCGCTACATCCGCGGTGCGTTCGACGACAAGCCGTTCACCATCGGCAAGTACGAAAGCACGCGCACGCGGAGTGCCATCGCCGAGTTGGCCGCCAACGGCGGTGCGCCGATGGGCTTTTACACGCGGTTCCGCGACCCGGAAGCCCGGGCCGAAATCGCCCGCTACTACCAGTTCATGAAACGGTACGACGGGCTATACAACGCTAGCCGGTCGCATGCCGAAGTGGTCGTGCTGTTTCCCCGCAGCCATGTCCACCAGGGCGAGCTGGAACCGCTGGAGCGTTTCAAGCAACAGGGCGTCGAACTGCTCAATCGCCATGTATTGTTCGACGTGATTCCTGACGACCTTGCCACCGCCGACAAGCTCAAGCCTTATGCCCTGGTGATCGATCCAGCCAAGGAGTCGCAGCTTCCCAAGCTGCCTGAATCGCTTAGCCGCTTTACCGGGCCAACGACCGTCCGGGTATCGGCTAGCCGCCCGGCCGACGGCGGCGAGCTTGATCTGCACCTGGTCAACTACAACCGCATCGAGCCTGAGAAGAAGCGCAGCGCTGGCCGCGGCATCGCCGAGGAAAAGCCGATTGCCGTGGAAACCTTCGGAATTGATCTGCGTCTGCCGCCGGGGTTGGCCGTAAGCCGGGCAACCTGGATCACGCCCGAGCAACCCGAGGGCCGATCGGTCGATATTACCGTGGAGCGAGGGCGCCTGCGGTGCGATGTACCGCAGTTTCTGGTGTACGGCGTGCTGCGGTTAGAGCCGTAAGGCAGCTTACACTCCCCTGCCCCGCCAACAGGCTGACGCTGCGCATGGGGGCCGGAAGCATTTTCGCCAGCCTCGGCACAAAGGCTGCATCAATGCCAATCCCTAGCTAATTGCAAAGGGATGCATTGATGCCTGAGACGAATGGAGCCTACGAGATCGAGGCCCGCCGCTGTGCCCACGAAGCTGGCCTGCGATATATCACGGACCAGACGCCCGGCTACTATCGCCGCTCGCGGGGCGAGAAGTTCTATTACGTCGATGCCGACGGCAAACGCGTGCGCAATCGCGATGTACTAGCGCGGATCGAAGCGCTGGTGATCCCGCCGGCTTGGACCGACGTTTGGATCGCGCCGCACGACAACGACCATTTGCAGGCGACCGGACGGGATGTACGGGGCCGCAAACAGTATCGCTACCACGCCCGCTGGCGTGAGTGCCGCGACGCCAACAAGTACGCGCGGCTGACCGATTTTGCGAAGGTGCTCTCGCGTATCCGTCGCCGGGTAAGCCGCGACCTGCGCAAGCCTGGCATGCCGCGTGAGAAAGTGCTGGCCGCCGTGGTGCAACTCTTGGATCGCTCGCTGATCCGCGTCGGCAACGACGAGTACGCCCGCGACAATCGCTCCTTCGGCCTGACCACGATGAAGAATCGCCATGTGCGGGTGCGCGGCTCCAAGATCCAGTTCCGCTTTCGCGGTAAAAGCGGCGTAGAGCATGAGCTTGATTTGCAGTCGCCGCGGTTAGCCAAGATTGTGCGGCGCTGCCAGGAATTGCCCGGCCAGGAACTGTTTGCTTACGTGGACGACGACGGCAACGTGGTCGATGTCGGCTCGGCCGATGTCAATGACTACCTCCGCGAAATCTCCGGCCAGGACATTACGGCCAAGGATTTTCGTACGTGGGCCGGCACGGTGCTGGCCGCGCGGGCGCTCGCCCAGGTGCCGTCGTTCCGCTCCGCCGCGCAGGCCAAGCGGCACGTGGCGGCGGCCGTCAAAGAAGTGGCGGCGCAGCTTGGCAATACGGCGGCTGTCTGCCGCAAGTGCTACATCCATCCCGAGGTCGTCGAGTCCTACATGGAACAAACGCTGACGGTGAGCCTGCAGCAGCGGGTCACGGTCGGCCGGGGAATGCATGGGCTGCGGCAAGAAGAACAGGCCGTGTACGTCTTCCTCAAGCAGCGCATCCGCTGCCAGCGTACAACCCGCCGCCGCAAGGCAGGCTAGGTTGCTGCCGCTACTGAAAATCCCTGGATCGGCTGCGCAGTTCTTCCAGCAGGTGTGAGAAGTCTTGCAGCGCGCGCACCACGACGTGGATCACGCCTTCGCGCCGTTCGAGGTGCCCTTGCGCGGAAAGGATCACCGCGTGCCGGGCCGCTTGGCGGTCGCGTTCCCAGATCTCTTGCCGTACCACCAGGTTCACGTGGCCCGTTTCGTCTTCTAGCGTAAAGAACGTGATTCCCTTGGCGGTGCTGGGCCGCTGCCGCAGCAGCACAATGCCGGCCACGGTTACTTGCCGTCCATTAGGCCACGTGGCGAGGTTGGTTGCCGGCGTGACGTCTAACTCTTCAAGCCGATCGCGGAGAAACGCCAGCGGGTGTTTGCGCAGCGTGAAGCCCAGCGTGCGATAGTCGGCCATCACCTGGCTTTCTTCATCCAGCGCTGGTAGCTCCGGCAGCGGTTCATCGTCATCGGCAAACAGCGGTCTCTCGGTGTGATCCTCGGCCAAGGCTTGCCACAGCGCCGTGCGACGGTTCAGCGCCAGCGAACCAAAGGCGTCGGCCTCTGATAACTTTCGCAGCGCCGCCTGCGGCAACCCTGTTCGTCTGGCAAACTCGGCAAACGAGGTGAACGGTCCCGCGGCCCGGTGCGCTTCCACCCGCGCCGCTTGCGCTTGCCCCAAGCCGGTGATACTACGCAGCCCTAGCCGAATGGCCAAGTCACCATGATGCGGTTCCAGGTGATGGTCCCAGCCACTGTGGTTTACGTCAGGCGGTAGTACCTCCACGCTGTGGGCCCGCGCATCGCGGATCAGTTGGGCCGGCGCGTAAAAGCCCATCGGCTGGCTGTTCAGCACCGCTGCCGTGAACGCGGCCGGGTAATGATGCTTAAGCCACGCCGAGACATACACCAACAGCGCGAAGCTGGCGGCGTGCGACTCAGGAAAACCATACTCGCCAAACCCGCGAATCTGATTGAACACCTGCTCGGCAAACTGCCGCGACAGCCCGCGGGCTTGCATGCCGTCGAGCAGCTTTTGCCGGAAGCGGTCGATGACGCCGGGGCGTCGCCAGGCACCCATCGCCCGGCGTAGCTGATCGGCCTCGCCGGGCGTGAAACCGGCGGCGACCACGGCCAGTCGCATGGCTTGCTCCTGAAACAGTGGCACGCCCAGCGTTTTTTCGAGCACCTGGCGAATCTCGTCGCTGGGATAAGGCACCTGCTCGCCGGTGGCGCGGCGGCGCAGGTACGGATGCACCATGTCGCCCTGGATGGGACCTGGCCGCACAATCGCTACCTGAATCACCAGGTCGTAAAAGCAGCGCGGCCGCAATCGCGGTAGCATGCTCATCTGGGCGCGGCTTTCGATCTGAAACACACCGATCGTATCGGCCCGGCACATCATGTCGTACACGGCCGCATCGTCTGGCGGGATGGTGGCCAGCGAAAGCTGCCGGCCCGTATGCCGCTCGACCAGTTCAAAGCATTTGCGGATCGCAGTCAGCATGCCCAGCGCCAGGCAATCCACCTTGAGGATGCCTAGGGCGTCCAGGTCGTCCTTGTCCCACTGCACCACGGTGCGGCCCGGCATGGCGGCGTTTTCGATCGGCACCAGTTCGCACAGCGGGCCTTGCGTCATGACCATGCCGCCCACGTGCTGCGAAAGATGCCGCGGAAAGCCGATCAGTTGCCGCACTACGTAGCGAAAGCGAAGCACGTCGGGATCGGTGAGCGACAAGCCGGCATCGGCGCACCGCTCGGCTAAGGCATCGTCAGCCAGGCCGATCGCGCGGCCGTCGATACTCTTGGCTAAATGGTCAATGGCGGCGGCAGGCAGCCCCAGCGCCTTGCCGGCATCGCGGATCGCGGAGCGGGCGTGATAGGTAATCACTACGGCCGTCATGCCGACCCGCTCGCGGCCATATCGTTCATACAGATATTGAAGAACTTCCTCGCGCCGCTCGTGCTCAAAGTCAATATCGATATCGGGCGCTTCATTACGTTCGCGGCTGACGAACCGTTCGAACAGCACGTCCATCTGCTCGGGATCAACCGAGGTCACGCCCAGGCAATAACACACGGCCGAGTTGGCCGCCGAACCGCGCCCCTGGCACAGGATGCCCCGCCCGCGTGCAAACTGCACCAGGTCCCATACCGTGAGGAAGTAGGCCTCATAGTGCAGTTCGGCGATGAGTTGTAATTCATGCTCGACGAGTCGCCGCACTTTGTCAGGCACGCCAGTCGGGTAGCGGCGGTTAGCGCCTTGCCATGTCAGGCGGCTTAAATGTTCCGAGGGCGTTAGCCCGGCCGGGCAGAGCTCTTCGGGGTATTCATAACGCAACTCATCGAGCGAGAAGTGGCAGCGCGAAACCACTTCCAGCGTGCGGGCCAATGTATCGGGGGCATCCGCAAACTGCCGGGCCAGTTCGTGCCGCGACTTCAAATGGTATCGCGCGTGTGGAAAGCGGTAGGCTCCAGCCTCGGCCACGGTGGTATGGTGCCGCGTGGCGGTGAGCACGTCGTGCAGCACGGCCCGTTCGGGATGGTGGTAATGCACGTCGCCCGCGGCCACCAGTGGCACGCCGGCCGCGGCCGCTTGCTTCTGGAACAGTTCCAACTGGCGGCGATCATCAGGGCCGTAGTGAAGCTCAGCCAGCGCATAACAACGGTCGCCAAAGATCTCGCGGTACGTTTCCAGCGTGGCGAACCGCCGCACCCTCAGCAGCGGCGCATCGTCAGAGTTGCCTGCTTCGGATGATGCTTCGGCACTGCTCGGCGCGGCACGCCGCACATCAGGCGTAGCTTCGCTGGCGGCGTTGGCACGCACCTCGGCAGGCAACTGCACCAGGGCTAGTAGCCCCTGGCCATATTGAGTGATGTCGTCGATGGAAAGCTGGCACTCGCCCTTGGGCGCTCGACGGCGGCCTACGGTGAGCAGGCGTGCTAGCCGCCCGTATGACGCCCGATCGGTCGCCAGCAGAATGACCGGCAAACCGTCCTCGGGCACGATCTCGGCGCCGATGATGAGATGCAGCGGCGGGGAATCCCGGCCCAGGTCTTGTGTCAGGTCCTTGAGCGCGGTGTGAGCACGGACGACGCCCGCCAGGGTATGGCGGTCGGTGATGGCCAGGGCCGTGTAGCCCAGTTCCACCGCCGTGCGGACCAACTCGTCGGCGTGCGAAGCACCTTGCAGGAACGAGAAGTTCGTCTTGCAGTGCAACTCGGCATAGGCGGGGCCGGCGTGATCCACTCGTTGCACTGGCTCGGGGCGGGGGCGGCGTTTATCGGGGGGCGGATCAGGCATGGCGTGCGCGCTTGAACATTTGCCGCGGGCAGTTCATTGTACAAATGAACACCATTGGCAGCAATGTCTGTTTGCGGCGCGAGGGCGCGCGAGCTAGCGCAAGATTTCGTCGTACACGGCAGCCACGCCGGCGGCCAGGCTAACGTCAGAATACCGTTGCCGCTGCACCTGATGGGCCATGCGGCGGATCGCTTGCCAATCCAACTCGCCCGAGATAACACGGGCGATGGTTTGAGCCAGTGCGGGTGCGTCGGCCGGAGGAACCAGCCAACCGGTGCGGCCGTCGTCGACGACGTCGGTCACGCCGTCCACGGCCGAGGCCACCACCGGCACGCCCGCCCCGAACGCTTCCAGCACCACCATCGGCATGCCTTCGGCCAGGATGCTGGGGAAGATGAACAGGTCGAACTGCGCCAAGGCGGCCGGTACGTCCTTGCAGAAACCGGCAAAGTACACCGGCGCGTCGGGCAGGCAACCGTCGCCCAATCCTAACGAGGCCGCGTGGCGGCGGACTTCGTTTTCGTACTCCGGCGTTTCAAACGGACCGATGCCTTGCCAGCGTACCGGCAAGCCTTGCTGACGCAGCAGGGCCACGGCTTCCAACAGCGTTTCCAAACCCTTGCGGGGACGGAACAGTCCCACGGTGCCAAGCTGCCAAGTGCCCGAGGGCGGCGCCAACTCGGCTAGCTCCGCAGGGGACGGCACGCCGTTAGGCACCAGGGCAATTTGCTGCGGTTGCACGCCCTGCCGGAGCAGGTATTGCCGCGAGGTTTCTGAAACGGCAATCACGCGGGCAGCGCGGCTCAAGCAACGCCGCTCCAGCCAGGCATAGCAGCGGGTTTTGTAGGTGCCGCGGACTTCGGTCGAGGTCTGGCCGTGCAAGTGATGGACGTAGGGAAGCCCGGCCAGCCGCGCGGCTAATCGGCCCACCATCACGGTGCGGGGAGTGTGGGTGTGCAGGCATTCGAAGCCGCCGCTCCGCAGCAGCCGCGCCAGCTTGAACGCCGGGCGCAAATCCAGCTTGCTCCGCATGGGGGCTTCGTGCAGGGCAACGGTCGAACGGCGGGCCTGGTCGAAGCGGCCCGGCAGCACCCGGGCAAATTCCACCTCGTACCCAAACTGCGGCAACGCCAGCGCCAGCAGATCCTGCACACGTTCGGCACCGGCGAAGTGTTCGCCGTTGATCAGGTGCAACACGCGGCGCGTTTGCTTGCCCTGCGGGCAACCGCTGCCGTCGCTAGCGGCGGCGCTGGGAGCAAGCTCGGCCGTGGCCAGGGCGCTGGATTGCGAGAACGATGGCGTTGTCACCGCTGGGCCTCAGATGGTTGGGTGGCGAAGTGATTGCCGCGAGCCGCTGCCTGGTTGCCGGCCCTCCTAAAACCTAGCTTGGCGAACAGGGGGGAGCGTGGCTGCAATGGCAGCAACGCTAGATCGGCAAGGCTGGCATGCTGGCGACCGTTTCGCCGCGAAAAACGGCCCTAGATGGCGGTGGTAGCGATCCCCCTGGAGAGTCGGGCTTTCGCTTTTCCCGTTTTCGTTGTATCGATTTTGTCAGATGCGCCGATCATGGGGGATAGTGCCGGATTGTGGAATGAAGCACGGGCAGAGCCAGTGGCACCCGACAGGTAGGGTCCGCTGTGCGGACCGTGATCGGATACCCAACCTAGGTAGGGTCCGCCGTGCGGGCCATACGTTTGCAATATATGCCTGCCAGGCGCGGCTCACAGAGCCGTGGCACTCTGGCACGTGTAAGAGTTTTGTACACCTCGGCAAAGGATGGCAGCGGTGTCTCAGCCCAAGCGAAAATCGCGTTCCATCGGCGCTTCTCCGGTTCTCTGGGGGGCCGTTCTCACGGTGGGCTTCTTTGCTCTGCTGGAAGGCGGCGTCATTGAAACCCTGCTTGGGAACGACGCGCATCAATTTCTGATGCGGTATGCGGCCGGACACCCGGTCGAGTACTGCGAAATCGCCATGTTCTTTGTGGCCATGTCGGCACTCGTGCTCAAGCGCGGCCAGATCATGGGCCAACTTGGCCGGCTGCGCGAAAGCCTGTTGGGCCCGATCCCTGAGGAAGGTCAAACCGCCGCCGACTGCCCTGCCCTGCTGGCCAAGCTCGATGAACTGCCTGCCCGGCAGCAGTCCGATTACCTGGTGGGCCGGTTGCGTGAAGGGCTGACCCACGTGCACCAGAAAGGCAACGCCGACACCCTCGATGGCGAACTCAAGTTCTTCAGCGAACAGGATGCCGACCGCGCCTACTCCAGCTATGCGCTGATCAATGTCATCATTTGGGCCATTCCGATCCTGGGCTTCTTGGGCACGGTGATCGGTATCACGATGGCCATTGCCAATCTCGACCCGGCTTCGCTGGAGTCGTCGCTGTCGCAGGTCGTCGGTGCGCTGGGCGTGGCGTTCGATACCACGGCCCTGGCTCTGTCGCTGTCGATGGTGCTGATGTTCGGCAAGTTCGCCGTCGACAAGCAGGAAACGCGCCTGCTGGAGATGGTCGACGCGCGGACGTCGGAAGAACTGCTGGGCCGGTTCCAGGACAGCGGCACCGGTGGCGATCCGCAGACCATGGCCATCCGCCGCATGGCCGATGTCATGCTGCAGGCCACCGAACAGCTTGTCGAACGGCAAGCCAAGCTGTGGGAAGCCGCGATGATGCGGGCCGAAGAACGCTGGCAGGAAGTGCACGCCGTCGGCCGGCAACTGCTGGAAGACTCGCTGGGCAGCGCGCTCACGCAGGGCCTGCTCGAACACGCCAAGCAGGTGAAAGAATCGGCCGAATCGTTGGCCGAGCGCAATCATCGGCACTGGGACCAGGTTTGCGAAGCGCTGGCGTCGGCCGCCGAAGATGCCGCCGCCGAACGCCAGATACAGCAGCAGCAATGCGAGCTTCTGCAGCGATTGATCAACGGCCTGGGCGAAATGAACCGCCTGGAAGATTCCCTGCAACGCAACCTGGCCACCGTGTCCACCTCGCTCAATCTCGAAAGCACGATGGAAAGCCTGGCGGGCGTGATCCATCTGCTCAACGCCCGTATCAGCCGCACGTTGCCGGGGCACATCAGCGGCAACAGCGGTAACGATACTGAACTGGGACATGCGGCATGAAACGATCCGCTCGCGCACGGGGGAGCACGGGCGTTTCGTTGTTCCCCTTTCTGGCCGTCCTGCTCTGCACGATGGGCGCGCTCATCGTGGTGCTGGTGGTCATTGCGCGGCAGGCCCAATCCCAAGCCGAGCAGCAAGAGGTCGTCCAGCGTGAGCGTTTAGAACAGCAGCAGCGCGAAGTCCTGGCTGCCGCCACTCAGATCGAAACGCAGCGTGCGGCGGCCCTAGCGCAGCGCGATGAGCTACAAACCGTAGTTGCTGCGCGGCAGCGCGAGTTGGAAGCCCTATCCGCTCGCATCGCCACGCTCGAAAGCGAATTGGCGCAGCTGAAACAGCAAGCCGACCAGGTGCCGGAAACGGCCGACAAGTCATCGTCGGACGAAATTGAAGGCCAACTTGCCTGGTATCGCCGCCGGATTGCCGAGGTTGAAGGCGAGATCCGGGCCGCCAATCAGAAACATGGCAACGGCAAAACCTTCGCCATCCTGCCGTACGGTGGCCGCAATGCTACCGATCGCCGCCCCATCTATATCGAGTGCCAGGCCGATCGCGTACTGCTTCAACCCGGCGGCATCGAACTGTTGCCGCCCGACTTCATCCAGAGCCGGGCGCTGTGCCCGCTCAATGCCGCGCTGCTGGCCACCGTCGATCATTTTGAACAGCTTGAGCCGCTGGGCCGTGGGTATGCCTACCCGATGCTGTTGGTTCGGCCCGACGGCATTGAGTCGTACTACAAAGTGCTGGAAGTATTGCACCAGTTCCGTAGCCAGTACGGCTACGAATTCATCGAACAGGATTGGGAACTGGAACTGCCGCCCATCGATCAGCAGTTAGCCCAGAAGCAACTGGAAGCCATCCAGATGGCGCGGCGTCAGTTGATGCGCGAGTTGCAAACGCGGCCCAGCCTGGTCCGCGGCAAGCCGCCCTCGTTCTCGCTTTCGGCGACAGGCAGCGGCCTGAAGATGGTGGATTCTGGCAAGCCCGGTGGGCTGGATTCGCTGCCCGACCGTTACGGCGCCGATCCCCAAGGCAACGCCCGCGAAACCGGCCGCGGCGGCTATCCCGATAGCCCGTTGGCTGGCAGCGGCAGCGGGCTGCCCGGTACTGGCGGTAGTGGATTGCCGGGCGGTTCCGGGGGGCTTGGTTTGCCGGGCGAGCCTGGTAGCGCAAACGGCAGCCTGGCCGGACCGCGGTATCCTGACCCCGGCCACTTCACCAGCACGCCCTATTCAGCCGGCGATTCGTCGGGCACTGGGTACGCCGACACTGGGTTTGGCAACTCTGGGCTCAGCGGCACAAGCGGCCATGCTCCACAACTGACCGGCCGCGGCGGCTCCGACCAGGCCAGCGGTTTCGGCAGCGGAACTGGCTACGGTGGCCAATATCAGCCCGGGATGACTGGCGGCGGTTCCTCGGCCTTCGGTCAGACGACCGGAGGCGGCGGCACCAGCGGAAGTTTCGCTGGCGGCGGCCAGCCAGCGCATGGCGGCCAACCGGGCATGCAGCCCGGCACCGGTCCTCGCTCGGCACCGCTGGGCACCAGTTCGCCCGCCGATCGTGGGTACTGGGTCACCGGCGGCGAGCGGCCAAGCACTACCAGTATGCCTGCCGGCAGCGGGTATGGCTGGGGTCGCGATGAGAGCTCGTCTGGCTCGACGAACCCTTACGCCAACCTCGACCTGGCCAGTTCTCAAGCTGGCGGCAATGGCGGCTCTGATCCTACCGGCACCGGCGGCGGTGCGCAGGGCGGAGCCAATGACTCGTCGTCCAACCTGGCAGCGAATGGCGGGAAGGGGACGTCCCAGGGTACAGAAAGCAGCGAGGCTGGTTCGGCGGCCGGCAGCGCTAACGGAACAAGTTCAGAAGGTATGGCTGCCGGTGGCGGTGCCGGTGGTGATGCAGGACGGCCGGGATCGATGAGCGCCGGCGCGGCGGGAGGCGGCGCCGATGCGTCTGCTGCGCCAGAAGCCGGGGCCGGCATGCCGCAACTCAGCATGCAACATCCGCCGGCAACGCGCAGCGTGGCGGCCACGGCAGGCAGCAATTGGGCCTTGCCCTACTCCAGTGCCCGCAGCGTGGCCGTGTGGCGCGACATTCGCGTGAGGCTGGAACCGAACCGGCTGATGCTGCTCTCGGAAACGGGTCGCGTAACACAGCTTGTGCCGCTGCGCGGGCCCACCAGCGACGCGGCCTACGAGATCCGCAACGCCGTCTGGGAAGATATGAAGCACTGGGGGATCGCCGGCTACGGCATGCATTGGCAGCCTGTGTTGCACGTGGACGTGGCGCCGGAAGCAGAGACGCGGTTCCGCGATCTCCAGGTGTTGTTTGAGAACAGTGGTTTTGCCGTCCGCGACCGCAATGCCGCCCGCCCGGCAGCCACCCAGCGGTAAAGGCCGGATCAGTTTCAGTACGTATTGTTTCAAACGGCGCGAAAGCCCAAGCAGTCCAGGCTTCCTGTTGGATCGCCGGTCATTCGCTGAGCAGGGATCACTATGGCCAGGCCGCGACACGATGCAGACCAGGAACTGGGAAGCGATTCGTTCCTGGACATCGTCGCCAATATCGTCGGCATTCTGATCATTCTGGTGATGGTGACCGGCGTGCGCGTGAAAGAGTTCCGTAGCGACGAACGCGATGTTCCGGACCAACCGGCCGTGGACCTTACGGCCTCGCAGCAGGAGGTCGCAGCGCTCATCGCTCAGCAAACCAGCCTGGCCACCGAAGCCCAGCGACTTTTAACCCAGCGCGAGCAGCAAGTCTTGGTGGCCGAAGAAATGGCCGGCCGCGTGGCTGCCTTGAAAACCACCCTAGCCGCCCGTGTCAGCGACCAGCAGCGGCAAGCGGCCCAAGAGCAGCAGCAACGGGCCGAGCAGCTTAAAGAGGTGCAGCAGCAACAGGATCGGCTCAATGATCTGTTGCGCGAGCTTGAAGTGGCGGCCAATAAGCCTCGCAAGACGGTGACACTAGAACCCTCGCCCACGCCGATCTCGCAAGCGGTGGATGGGCCAGAGGTCCATCTGCAATTGCTGGGCGGCCGCATGGCTTACGTACCGCTGGAAGAACTGGCCGACCTGGTCAAGCGCGAGATCCGCGCCAAGGTCGACTTGCTGCGCAGCAGCCCTGAGCTGACCGGCGTCGTCGGGCCAGTTAGAGGCTTCAAGCTCCGCTACACCATCGAGCGGCTATCGGTTCCCACCGATCCGGCCCTGGCCGGCATGATGAGCGCTGCCCAGGTGACGCGGATTACGTTCATCCCTGACTCACAAACGCTAGGCATTCCGCTGGATACTTGCCTGGCTCGCAACTCCGAGTTCCGCCGGATGCTGATGCAGTACGACCCGGCCCGGACCACTGTTACGGTGTGGACCTACCCGGACAGTTTCGGCGAGTTTCGCCGGCTCAAGAAGGAACTGTACCTGCTGGGCTTTTCCGTCGCCGGGCGGCCGCTACCCTTTGGCAAGCTGATCGAAGGCTCCCCGCACGGGACACGTTCGGCGGCTCAATAAGAGCGGCGCAATAAAAAACGCAGGCGGCGTGAGTGGCTCAAGCCGCCTGCGTAATCATTTCTGGTTCTGAAGCGGTGCTCCGATGCCGCCTCGCCAGTCGGCCATGCGGCCGACTTTTTCAAGCCCTGTGCAGCACTCGCATGAGCGCATGCGCCGCCGCAGGACACCTCGTCTCTGACCCCGGGCTTGCTTGCCCGGCGCGGCTTACTTAGCGGCGTCGAGCGCCTGTTGCAGGCGGTTCTTGGGCTGCACGCCCACGAAACGCTGCACGACCTCGCCGCCCTTGAACACCATCAGCGTGGGAATGCTGGACACGCCATAATCGCGTGCCGAGTTCGGGCTGTCGTCGATGTTCACTTTGGTCACCTTGACCGAGCCGGCGTACTCTTCGGCCAATTCTTCGACCACCGGAGCAATCTGCCGGCACGGGCCGCACCACGGGGCCCAAAAATCCACCAGCACGACCTGGTCGGACTGCAATACTTCCGAAGCAAAGTTGGAGTCGGTAATCTCGGCGACTTTGCCCATAGCTCTTTCTCCCTCGGCTAAGCACTCGGCAAAAGTGTCGCCGAGGCATTGGGTACAAAATGGATGAAGGCCCTGTCTTTCCTGCGGTGATTATAGGTGAGTCAGCGATATGGACAAGCGGGCCAGCCAGCCACCCGCGGGGCGGCATGGGACAATCGGCATCACGAGCGATTGCCGATCTATACATGCCATCAAACGGCGTACCGCGATCATAAATGTCCGCATGGGGTAAAGCAGCAGCCCATTGATGAGCAGCCCCCAGCAATGCCTGGGGATTGGGAAAGACAAACTTGTCTAACGTCTCCCTGGTTAGCACTGTCTGTTGTCTTGGTTCGGCGTGCCGTGTCCGTTCTCCAGCGTGGTGTATAGCCGGTTGATTGGCTGATGCGGGCCGAAGGAGTTCGTTGGGGTGTCGCCGCCCGATGAATTCTGCTCTCCCCCAAAAAGGATGGATTGTGCCCCTGTGGGGGGTATACTGCGGCCATGCTGGCCGCTGCGCTCACGAGTACGTCGGCTGGTAGCATGCCGCTATTCGTTTCCCCGCCGGCAGTCTCCCCGGTTTGGCAGCACGCCTGAGGTAGGACACACGATGCGCTGGCTCACCTGTCTTGGTTGTCGCAGTCTGCTCGGTACTGCGTGTTGGCTGTTGTTGCCGTGTTATGCCGCGGCGGCCGCCCCCGATGGCACGCAGGTCGATTTCAATCGCGACGTACTGCCGATCCTCTCCGACCGTTGCTTCCAGTGCCACGGTCCGGATGAGCAAACCCGCGAAGCCAACTTGCGGCTCGATACCCGCGACGGTCTTTTTGGCAGCCGCGACGGTTCCGCGCCGTTTGTGCCTGGTAAGCCCCAGGCCAGTGAGGCGTTCCGCCGCCTGACCTCCAGCGAACCGTTTGAACGGATGCCGCCGCCGGACTCAGGCTTGAGCCTCACGCCGCAGCAGATCGATACGATCCGCCGCTGGCTCCAGCAGGGGGCGCAGTGGGAACAACACTGGGCCTTCGTGCC
>Ga0182738_1004149_pt1 | contig 16160 bp, 11 predicted proteins | sample eDN5th30CBELigMG_FD_128876 | JGI IMG/M metagenome (GOLD analysis project Ga0182738, IMG submission 128876) | Enriched Miracle-Growth compost microbial communities from Emeryville, California, USA - eDNA 5th pass 30_C BE-Lig MG (version 2)... ... | reverse complement strand
TCATCAGGAGGATCAGCGCCAGATTGGGATTCGTAATGACGCCGAGCAGGCGCGTGCGCCAGTCGGGCTCCCTATGCTGCAATTGCAATCCTTTGCTATGCAGGATCGTCTCACTGTTGTCCACTTTGACGGTTGTTCCATCAATTTTCTCCAGCAGATCCGGGATGTCGTCGGCAATCAGATCAATCACATTCTGCTCGCGTGCTTCAACGGCAGACAGGCTGGCTGCGGAGCGCACTGCCTGTTCCGCCCAGTCAGCGTTGCGCTCGCGCAGGACAGCCAACGACCGGATATAGGCCGCCGCATCGTTGACCGCCTTGGCTTCGCTCGCGTCTTTGGGATTGGAAGGCCGGTCGCTATCCCGCTCGCCTGCTATCTTCTCATCAGCTTTTCCTGCAGGATCAGGAGATTTGTCCGCCGGTCGGGAAAAACCGCCACTGAGCGAGACTGGCGTAGCGGCCCCCAAATTTGTCGCGGGCGCCATGGCCGCGATATGGCTCGCGTAAAGGATGTACGTGCCGGCGCTGGCCGCGCGTGCACCGCTGGGCCCCACGTAGGAAATCACGGGAACCGGCGAAGCCAGAATCGCGCGAATAATGTCGCGCATCGACGTATCGAGGCCGCCAGGCGTGTCTATGCGCAGCACTACGACCGCGGCATTCTGTTCGTGCGCAGTGGCCAAGCCGCGGACAAGATAATCTGCCGTGGCAGGCCCCACGATGCCATCCAGGGATAGCACGACGGCAGTTCTTGGATGATCATTCTCTTGAACGGGTTCGCCCCAAACGCTGACGACCGTCATCGCCCATAGCACAGCCATGGCGCACACCATGCGGAGTGTCAAGCGCACTCCGGCCATCGTACTCTGAGGTCTGGTAATGACCATGAGTTGGGCCCTCCGGGGTGCATTTAAGGGCGGCAGCGGCTCACCCTGGTCTATACACGGTACTCCTTTTAGGCGCGTTCAGCTATTAGGCAGATAGAAAATCCGAGCCTGCGAAGCGGCCTTGCACCATTTGCTACTGCACTTCGTTTCTTGGGTTTCCGGCCCCAAGGCATCGATGTTATCGATCAGTTGATCAGCCAGTCCCTCAACGGCCTCGTCGGTCGTCCACGCCACGTGCGGAGTGAATAGTCTTAGCGCGACGTTAAGCGAGCACACGACGGCGCCCCAGGACATGATAAAAACGTGGAGAGAATCACCACGCCCGGCAACCCTCAGGAAATCCCCCCAGGAGCCCATGCATGACGATCGAAATCGCTGTCGTTCTCGCCATTGCCCTCGTTGCAATCGTGTTGTTTGCGACAGAGAAACTACGCATCGACGCCATTGCCCTACTAGTGCTAGCAGGCCTTGCACTCACAGGTCTAGTCGATGCTGGACAGGCACTCAGTGGGTTCAGCAATAGCGCCACGATTACCGTCGCCGCCATGTTCGTATTGGCGGCAGGCATGCAAAACAGCGGTGCGCTCTCCGGTATTGGCAACCTGCTCGGGCGTGCCAAATCGCCAACACAATTCCTGATCATCCTATTCGCCGTGCTAGCGGTCATCGCACCGTTCGTGAACAATACGGCCGTCGTGGCCGTCTTCATGCCGATCGTGATCGCGGCGACAGCCAGCGTCGGGATCTCCGCATCTAAGGCGTTGATCCCCTTATCATATGTATCACAGATGGCAGGGGTGTGCACACTGGTGGGCACCTCGACAAACCTGTTGGTCAACGGTATTGCAAAGGACCTGGGGCATCGTGGCTTCGGCATGTTCGAATTCACGTCGCTCGGGGTGATTTGCCTGATCGCGGGTTGCATTTATCTGCTGACCGTTGGGCGCTGGCTATTGCCCGAGACACGCAATGCCGAGCTTGTCGAACATTATGAGCTCGGCAAATACATTACGGAGCTGCGCGTCATGCCAGAGTCCTCGCTGATCGGCACATCGGTGGGCGAGGCCAAGCTCGGTGAGGAGTTTGGCGTGTTTGTCCTGGAGCTGCTGCGAAACAACAAGAAAGTACAATCGCCCCGTTCGCGGACGCTGGAAGAAGGAGACATTCTGCTGGCGCGCGGAGACTGGTCGCAATTGGACGAGCTTCGTAATAAGGCCGGCCTAGAGGTCAATGCAGAGTTCAAGCTCAAACAAGGCTCATTCAAAGAGGTGGAACAAGTCTTGGCCGAGATCATGATCGCTCCGACCTCGCGTCTGATCGGCAGCACTCTCGGTATGCTGGATCCTGGTTGGCACCACGACACCACAACACTGGGCATTCACCGTCGAGGTCAGGTTTTACGTGATGAGCTGCGCAACGTGCGCCTGCAAGTCGGCGATATTCTCCTGATCCTCTTGCCTGAATCAGGCATGACGGCCCTTAGAAAAGATAAAAATGTGATCGTGTTGTCAGAGCGCCAACCCGACAAATCCGGCGGATGGCGAGCGCCTTTTGCGCTGGTGACGATGGCGCTGGTCATTGGAGTTTCCGCCCTGGGATGGGCCCCTATCGCGATCACCTCTTTGGTGGGCGCGGTCGCGCTGACGCTAGCAGGATGTCTGGATGCCGAAAACGTCTACGATGCCATTGATTGGCGCATCATTATCCTGATGGGCGGCTTGCTGCCATTGGGCGTAGCCATGAGCGAGACTGGCGCGGCACAATTTCTGGTCGAGAACACCATCGGATTGGTGAGTTCGTTCGGCCCGCTAACAGTACTGGCTGTGTTGTATTTGATGGCGTTACTGCTCACCGAGTTCATGAGCAACGCGGCGGCCGCAGTATTGCTGACGCCCATAGGCATGTCTACGGCCAAGATGATGGATGTCGAGGCCACGCCGTTTCTCATCGCGGTGACTTTCGCCGCATCAACGAGCTTCTCCACACCTGTCGGATATCAGACGAATACGATGGTATATGGGGCCGGTGGCTATCGATTCAGTGATTTCATCAAGGTCGGATTGCCGTTGAATTTGATCTTTTGGGCATTAGGTGTGATCTTTATCCCTGTTTTTTGGCCGTTTTAGCGCTATTCAAAAAAAGACGATGGCAACCGAGCTGATCACGATCGGGGCACAGGTCGACCGTGGGCACAGCATCACATGTTCTGAGCAGGTTGAACAACGAAAATCCGTGGCACACGATAACGCGAACGCCCTGATCCAGACACATGGTGATATCAAGGAAGTCAAGCACGACAAGGCAACGGCAGAGGAGTTGCTGCAAAACGGGTAGTTCCGCTTTAATAAAGCGCTGGATCCGCGTCGTCCCCAGATGTGGCCGACCTCCATGATAGATGTCGATTTGGAGGTCAATGCCGAGTCCGTGGACTCAGGCCCCTAACGCTAATATCTTTGGTTGGCTGGGCACGATGCGCATACCGATCGTGTTGATCCCATTCTGAGTGTTGATCGAGGTTAGCCTTGTCGTCGGCGCGCAGCGATTCAGGTAGGTGAACGCCCCTGTGCGCGGCGAGGATGGCCCCATCACCAGATGCGAGATGACACCGGTCGCCAACCCAGCATTGTCCCCGTTGGTAATCGGCGTGATGGTAAATAGATTATGTACTGGCGCAAAGCAATGCAGGATGTTGAAGCACACAGGTATTGCGGTCGGGCCGAGGGCGATATCGGGATAAGGAACAGGAATCGCCGCAGGTGGTGTCAGGCACACATCGGGAAACCCTAAGTCGACACCCATCATCTGTGTATTGGTAAACATAATTCACACTCCTAAAATCTGCTGCCGTTCTTGAGGCTCCACGCCTGCGCCTCATACAGTTCCTCGTCGCACGCCAGCACCCCGGGCTGTTTCAACAACGCAGCTTCACCGACTAAAGCACGATGAAACTTTGTCCGGCTGAACGTTGCTCGCGCAAAGCTGCTCTCACGCGCATCCGCATACGAAAAATCTGTGTACTCCAGATCACATCCGTCAAAAGAGGTCGATTGAAGCAAGGCTCGGTGAAACACCGCCTGCTTGAGACTGGCGTGGTTGAAATCGGCCCCATCCGCCTGGCACGCCACCCAGATTGTGCCGTCGAGCCGGGCGTGCGCAAAGGACACGCCGCCCAAGCGGGCCTGAGGAAACAAGGCATGGTTGCCGTTTACCGATTCCAATTTGGCTTGACGCAAGTCGCAGCCTTTGAAACTGCTCTGTGTCAGTTCAGCGCCCGACAAATCCATGCCAGCCAAATCTGTATCGATAAACTGACACATCAGCAATGACTGGCCGCGCCAGGACAAGCCGCGCAAGATTGACTCAAAAAACACCGTCTTCTCGAACTGAACCGCCTCAAACTCGCAAGACGATAAATCCATTTGGTGAAAAGTGAATTGCGAGAATTTTGTCGAATCGAATCGCGCGCCAGTGATTTGCGACGCAAAAAATACGGCATGATCATTGGCAATCGTGTGAAATTGCACGCGAGATAGATCCGCTCCCTTGAACGTCGAAAAACCGAGATTGCTCTCGGTGATGCGGGCCTCAGTCAGCGTGCAATCATTCCAAATAGCATGCGCCATGTCCGCCCGCGTAAACTCGCAACCGTCGAATCGACAATGATTGAATACCGCTTTGGCCAGCCTGGTATTACGAAACACTGCTGCGCGAAAATCGCATCCGGTAAACGTTGCCTCGACCAGGTTTGCACCTCGAAAATCGCATTGGGAAAAGTCGACATGGTCGAACGTAGTCGCTGACAGATCCGACTCAGCCAAACTCTCGCCGACAAAACACTGATCGGATACTGCCTCGCCATACCGAGCGTTTTCAAGCAATTCGTCAATGGTCATGACAACACACCCGCCTGCCGCAAGGGATACAGATTCACTTCCTTCTGATAGGAGTCAGTCAACACGGTGCTGGGATCCAGCCGGCCCAGTGCAAAGTTGGTGCGAAATAAATTCGAGCGGCTCAGATTAGCATGGCGCAAATCTGCAGCCTTGAAATCGCTGCCAATCAAGTGAGACCTCGACAGATCCGATTGCACCAACATTGATCGGATGAACATGCTGTCGGTTGCGAGACATTCTCGCAGCGTGGCCTGGCGCATGTCTGCCAATGAAAAATCGCATTGTTCGATGCGAGCATGTTCGAAATTCACCGCCTGCATCGAGGTTTCGCGGAAATTACATTGCCGCAATGTCGAGCCTTCGAAGGCGCAATTGTCCAAATGAGTCTGATGGATAAATGCACAATTTCCCAGCTCGCAGTCCTGAAAGAATACCTGCTGCATCTCGGTGATAAAAAACGAACTGCCGTCCAGGCACGCGCGTTCCCACACCGTGGCGCCGAGCTTGCCGTTTTGAAAGGACACCTTCTCGAACCTGACCTCCTCGAGACGACACTCTGTCAACACCGCTTCGTTAAAGATGCTCATGCTGAAAATGGCACCGCTAACCTGGCAACCCAGAAAGCGAAGTTTATTGGGCATCACTGCCTCGAACCGGCCGCCTTGAATACGGCATTGTTCGAAGTCCATATCCTCGAGCACAGCCTCCTTGAAACTGCAGTTCTCAAAGCAAACGTTATACAGCTTGGCCAGCGACAGATTCGCCTGATCGAACCTGCAGTTCACAAACCTCGTGTTCGACAGATCCGCACGCGCCAGCACACACGCGGAAAAGTCACAGTCGCGATACTCGCTGTCGACCAAATTGCTGTTTTCCATCAAGGAACGACTGAAATCAGCGCCGATGAAATTCAGGCCGGGCAGCGCGCAGCCCGTCAAGTCAAGTTCCGACAGTGACTCGTCCGCTTGGTACTTTTGCAGCACAATGTCGCGGACCATACGATTTTGCTCGGTATCCAGCTTCAAGGCTGCATCCTGCCAATGCGCGGAATACAGATAGCTCTGGTGCAGCAGTGGCTTCATCGAACGTAACTGGCGTTGAAATGCCGGCTCCCGTGTCCAGGCAGTGGCAACCTTCAGGTCCGGCTTTTGCTTCGTAAAATCGGCGTGCGATGCCGGCAGCTTGATGTCACCGTCGACATCTAGCGGTTGGGTCTCGCCCGTCAGCGTGGCAAGGGCCTGCAGATCGACGCCAAGCGCATCTGGGTCTACCATCCTGCCCAGGTGTTGAGGGTCGTCCAGCAGATCGAGCAGCACGCGGGGCGGACCTGCTGGACGCTGGGCGGTATCCGGCACTGCAACGCCCTGCCTTTGATAATGCGCCTTGAGTTCGTCGCTCTGATGCCGCAGGTCTTGCTCGAGTTGTGCCGTCTGTACTTTCATATCGGCCAGTTCCTTAGCCAGATCTGGCAGATCACTAGGGCCGTATTTTCGCTCGGGGCCATGAATTTGCGGAATGAACTCGTCCGGATCACGCCCCTGATCGAGGATCTCCTGGCGGCGCTCGGCCACCATCTTATGCTTTAACAACTGAGACTTGATCCACGTCGGGGTTTGGTAGACTGCCTCACTATCGACGTTGAGTGCACCCAGGATCGCCTCGGTGATCAGCTCATCATCTCGCAACACGTGCAATCCCCCCTGCTCTGGGTCTTCGCGCGTGCACATGACGGTCTCATAGTGTTCGAGCGTGCGTTCTTGCCCTACCTCCTCCAGCGCGGACATCAGGCAAAGCACATCGCTGGCGTCGTCTTCCGAAACTTCGGTGTTGCCATGGTAGATCAATAGCACCCGCTCTTGATGCGGAACAAACCACGCCGTGGTCGCACGCATCGCGATTTCCGAAAAGGATGTCTCACTTTCCCCAACAGCCTTAGCCCGTATAAAGGCGCGCGCTTTCCAGGTGGGCAGATGGCCCTCCCAGCAGGCGAACTCGGGATGCATATTCCACAAACGAAACGGCGCTCCCGGTGGCAACTCAGCGCGCTGCGGCCAACGTTGGTCCGGCTCCGCTGCGTTGAATATCACGGGATTCATGTCTGAAAAAAAACCAGGAAATTCGTGTTTTTTCCAGCGTTCTGAATAAGAGCCCATCAGCCCGAAGCGCCGTGGATACAACATATTGACTGGGCCAAAACCATAGGCTTTGCCGCTGCGCTGGCCGTGTTGATAGCGATGTACGCCGTGCTCGACATTGGGGTAACGCACGAGCCGTTGGCCGTTGATGTCGACTGGCTCGATTCCTGTACCAGCCGGATTCTCCGCATACCCCGGCCCACCGAATGCGTGGGACCATGTCAATGGCATCTGCTCAAAAGGGGCCGGCGCTGTCGGCTTGTCGCCAATCAGATACCGATCGCCAAAAACAAGTAGCTCCTTATCCAGCTCGCCGACCTGTGCACGCACCGCTACCTGAGTCTTGTCCTTCTGGTGATGGGTGTAGGCATAGCCACCTATCAGAAACTCGGGCAAGGTCTTGGGCAGCACATGATCGATGACGCCATCGCAATCGAGCTCTGGCATTACCTCGCGCCAGACCTCGATATCGGACAACAATTTGGGATGCTGCATGTCGCGCATATCCGCCAGCGCAAAGATCGCGACAGAGAGGAAATTTTTTTGACGCCACGAGTAGGGTCGATGCAATGACGTCAGCCGAAACGGCTTGATGGTCTTCATAGAAACTAGAACTTCAACACAAATCGCGTTGGCAACTCGGGATCCACCCACACAGAAATATGCCTGCCCGGCTGCACGGACGCCAGCGCCTGAAACGGGATGGGCTGTTTGACTTCGCTGGCGTACTCCTTGCCTGCGATGGTATAGCGCACATTGACGCGCATGACAGGCAGCTCATTGAGGTACGAGGAGGTATTCTTGACACTGACAATAAGCGCTTGCGTATTCACGCCATGAGCTTCGAGCCGTCGCACCAGCGCATCCTGCCGCACGACCGGCTGCCATACCAGCAGATAGACCACGGCGATCACCAGCGCGCCAAATAGCATGCCCGCCGATGCGCCGTATTGATTGGTGTAGACCAGCCATCCTGCCCACACCAGAAAGCAGAGGAACATCGACCATGACAAGTACTTTACCCATTGCATAGTTAATCCTAGGCGTGGCTTTCGAGTGCCGAGACGCGATTGTCCAGCGTACTAATGTTGTTCTTGACGCCGTTGAGGTCTTGTTTGACGCCGCTCTGAGACACTTTCACGCCTCGTGTGATTCTCGCCAACGCGGCGGTACGGGAACGCGTAACAGCCACGCCGTTTTCCATGGCCACCAAACGTTGCTCTGCGGCGATAAGGTCAGCCTTCTGCCCCGCGGTTTGCAACGTTTTCCCCACCAATGTTGCAGCTGCGCCGTTAAAGGTCGCACTAAAACCGTTGGCCGACACGTTAGCGACCGCCGCCGAAAAGTTCAGCCCGAGGTACAACGAGGTGTTTACCCCGCCGGTCACGGCAAACTTGGCCCCCAGCGTGGTGTCCAGTGACGAGCCCTTGACTGATTTAACAAAATTGCCGGCCTCGATGGCCATTTCTCCGAGGATCTTGGTGCTCTGGTTAGCCTGCACGGTCAAGTCGTGATTCGACTTGACGAGCTGTGACAACGTCGTGTCGTACTCATGGCTGGCAGCGCTGTTGACCTTGATCTTCTGCTCGGCGCTGGTGATTCGCTCCTCCATGCCCATGACTTTTTTGCTAAACGCTCCATGGAACTCCTGCGTGGCATTGCTCATAACCGTGATTTTCTGCTCGGCCTTGACTAGACGCTCTTCCATCTGCTCTATGGTCGTCTTTAACGCATTGCCCACTTCGATGGTGTGATTATTGCCGATCGTCTGTACGTGATCCTGGCCAACACGGTGCATGTGATTCATGCCGATCGTGTGAGAATGATTGCAACCAACTGAATGATCATGATCATTCACCACTTCGTGATGCATGTTCCGTTGGGCCCGCATATGCAATAGCTCTGCGCCCAGCATATCGTCGAAGATCATCCTGTTTGACATGGACGGATCGCCATGGACGGATTGACTACGAAAACCGCTTTGCGTCGCGCCGGCGGGCAGCTCCACAGGTGGCATGTTGTTGGCGTTGTAGACTCGGCCTAATACCAGTGGGCGATCCGGGCAGCCCCCGATGAAATCCACCACGACTTCATCATTAATGCGCGGTAATTGCAACCCGCCAAAGCCCCCGCCCGCCCATGGACTGGATACCCGCACCCAGCACGAACTGTTTTCGTTTTTCTTGCCATACCGATCCCAATGAAACTGGACCTTGATTCGTCCGTAGGAATCTGTCCAGATTTCCTCGCCTGCCGGCCCGACTACCCGCGCCGTTTGCGGTCCATGGGTTCTCGGGACAGGAGTCGCTCTGGGTGCCCGGTATTGCTGGCTAGTCGGCAGTACGATAAATGAAGTTTCCCAAAAGAATTCCGAGTCCGAGCCGGTCGCATACCCACCAATACCCATGCGGTAGTTGGCCGATACTACGAGATACTCTTTATTTTCACTGGTGCGTGGATGGTTCTTCAGCGTGAATTGACAACCTGGCGCGATCTGCCGCGCCGTACTGATGCCACGGCTTTGTTTACGATGGCTTTGCAACGCTTGCAAGCGGATCTTTGAATACTGCTCGCCCTCGTTGGGCTCGATGAACCCCCCCTGCCATTCAAACATTTCCAGACGGCCATTTTCCGAGCCACCCGGTTGTCGCGATACCGCATCCAGGCTCGCACCGGGTTTGGTGAAATCATAATCAACCGTCGCATAACCGTCGGGCGTGATCGACGCGGCGATCTCCCACAGAGAAACGTATTCGCTTTGAGGCGTCGTCAGGCGATCTGGCCCATAGTAGGGGATGCTTTCGTACCCGGGCATGGTCTCATGAGAGGCCATGTCATCGACCATGACCATCGTGTGCTGGCCATTATCGTGTTTGAAGTAGTAGTAGATTCCCTCGTGCTCCATCAACCGGCTGACAAACGCAAAGTCAGTCTCCTGATACTGCACGCAGTATTCCCAGCTCCGGTAGGGGGCCGTCAACCGCATCTCGAAAGGGAACCCATATTCGCTCAGTACCTCAGCGATCACGTCAGGTACCGTCTTCTTTTGGAATATCTTATTGTCCGAGGTCTGTGTCAAATACCACAGCCATGGACGCACGGCGGCTTTGTAGATGTAATGACGCGACGTACCGCTTTCCCGTCCAATCATTTCGCAGCGCGTGACATGACCACTTAGAAAGCGCGGCCGGGTCGACGTCTCGACTTCCAACGTCAGCGGCTTGCCTAGCAAGACGTCCAAATCTACGTTGTAGCTATCTGCGACCAACTCAACGTCAAATTCGAACAATTGAGAAAGACCTTCCGTTCCGCTCATGCTTCGGAACCCGAGTTGCCCCTGCAACGGCGTGTGCGCCACGATGGAACGGTGTTGAATCAAACTCGGTATATCCATAACTACTCGTCCTCTGCTGCCAGTGGCATCAGTAATACTCAGAATAGCCGCGGATATTGAGAATTCTCTTAATAATCAAAAACACAGGTACTGAAGAAACTGCACACCACTATATTTCTTTTACTCGCATTAGTAATAACCCGAATACGCACCGTTCGTGTGAATGTCGTCCATTCAGTTTGCTATCAGATGTAATGCTTTTGAAATCCCTTCGCCCGCAGTTGAGTACAGCGCGACAGGGCACCGATACGATGCCCCTCTTGTCGGGAAAACCCGCCCCCTTCTTGATCTCCAGCGATTGCCCCTATGTTGTGGTTGAGTTGCTTCACAATTCAGCACCGAATGAACACAAGCAGCCCGGCATCACATTTAGAAGCAACTATTCTGGGTTAACCAGGAACGGCCTGCGAATCGGCCAAGCCTATCCGTAAAAAGAGAAAGCCCACCTGAAACACAAGGTGGGCTTTCTCTTTGAGGGAACGCTATCGCGCGACCGCTACACTGCCACACCCAGTTCCACTTTTTTTCGCTTAACCCAGGCTCCGATCAGACGGTCGGCTGCAATCCCCATAAAGGCAATGCACAACCCAGCGACCAAAGCTTTGCCAATCTCATTACCGGAACGTGCGGCGTTGATTTCTGCACCCAGGTCTTGCGTGCCGATCAATGCGGTAATCGCCACCATGAACAAAGCCATGAAAATCACCTGATTCACACCCAGCATGATTTCAGGCAGCGCAATCGGCAGCTCCACCTTCATAAAGCGTTGAAGCCTTGTCGTACCTTGTTGTGTCGCCGCTTCCATGATGGGAGCCGGTACGCTACGCAAACCCAACATGGTGTAACGCACCATCGGCACCACGGCAAATAGCAGCACCGCAATGATGGCAGACAGATCGCTGACCTTGAACAACATCACCACCGGAATCAAATAGATAAACGACGGAAACGTCTGAAAGAAATCACATACGCCTGCCGCAAAGCGGGACCAGTTTGCCGTACGTGACGCCAACAGACCCAAGATGAATCCTACGACCATACACACCACGGCGGCGGTGCCGATCATATATAGCGTGGTCATAGCTTGGATCCACAGACCTGTCCCGGCAGGAAACCAGATCAGCAGACCGGCGATGAGCGCCACCGACCAACCGCCGAGCCGATAACCGAACAAGGCCACGAGTGCGACAAAGGTGATCCAGGGGATCGCCTGGAAGAACTTGCGGATCGGGATCAAAACCTCAAGCAGCATGAAATTGCGAAACGCCTGGACCGAGTCATACATGTTCAAGTTGATCCAATCGATGCCCGCGTTCCAGTAAGGAGCCGAGGTAATGGTGTGTTTGTCGCTCAACTGTGCCAGATCTGGCAGCACTCGAGCCAGCAAGACACTGGCCACCAGGAACACAATCCCGAACACGAGATAAGGATGGCGCCGCCACCAACTGAGCCGGGGATCCACATACACCGGTGCCTTTAAAGCGTAGGCCCGGCTCAAGCGGTCCAGTACCACAGCGATGACGACGATCGCCAAACCTTGTTCCAAGGCCTCGCCCAGACGTAGCGACTGCAGAGACGTCAACAACTCACTACCCAGGCCCGCGGCGCCGATCAGTGCGGCCAGCACGATCATGGCGAGGGTTTGCATGACACCTTGGTTCAAGCCCGTCAGCAACAACGCCCGGGCAGCCGGTATCTGCACCCGCCACAGCAATTGCCAACGCGTGCAACCCATCATGCGGCCAGCCTCGAGCACGCCACTACTGACCGTTTCCAGGCCAAGTGCCACGCAACGGGCCACCGGCGGCACCGCGAACAACGCGGTCGCAATCATGGCAGAGACGTTTCCGACACCATACAGCACCACGATAGGCACCAAGTATGCGAATGGCGGCATGCTCTGCAGGATATCGAATAACGGTGTCACCAGGCGCTTGAAACGCGGGCTCTTGCTCATGAATATCCCCAGCACCAGACCGATGAGGAACACCATAGGCACCGTGATGACCACGAGCGCAAAAGTTTGCATGGATGGCTGCCACACGCCGAATACCGCCAAATACGTGAAGGCCAGCGCAGCCAACAGCGCCGTACGCCAACCGCCGAGCCAGTGCCCCAGCAATGTGGCGAGGCCGGTTACCGTAATCCACGGCAAAGCGGCCACGCCTACGGAAAAACCGTTGAAAAATAGAGACTCGCTCAAGCTCAGCGGATACGACAGCCATGCAGCAAACCCGCGCGTCAGATTGCGAGCTGTAAATTCAAGTGCGGTGCCTTCAAAGAAACGCGCATCGTATACAACCCACTCAAAAAACGCATCGATCCATTCTTTGAGCGGTAGCGTCCAGCCGGATGGATATTTCGCTACCCAGCCCACTTGCCCTGCCGCCACCTGTCCCAACACAATGATTGCCAAAGCGGCGATCCAGAAAAACATACCGCGATGCCGAGGGGACTGTGCCCGATGATCCCGCTGTGCCGTAACGGCAGCACTGGCTGTTGTCGCAGACGTGACTGATATGGGCGAGTCCAGCACCTCTGCCACATCTTTTTTCGATAGCACGGCAGCCTGATTCATTGGAACAACGCTCCCGCCACTTGTTCACGGCTGACCTGCCCTACCACTACGCCGCAAGCGTCAACAACGGGCAAAGCACGCTCAGATGCGATAACACGCTTGGCGATCTTTTCCAGGACGTCGGTCGTCCGGATAACATCGTGATCCGCAGCAATCGTGATATCGCCCGGCTTAGCCGGCGCCATGATCCGTTGCGTCGTAATAAGTTTCGCGCGCGGTGCATGCTGCACAAATTGCTTGACGTAATCGTTGGCTGGCGCCAGCAACAACTCTTCGGCTGTACCAATCTGCGCCAGACGTCCGTCTTTCATAATGGCAATACGATCACCCAGGCGGACGGCCTCATCGAAATCATGCGTCACGAATACGATGGATTTGTGCAGCTTGGATTGCAACCTGACGAATTCGTCTTGCATCTCGCGGCGAATCAGCGGATCCAGCGCCGAGAAGGGTTCATCCAAAAACCACACGTCACACTCACCGATCAAGCTACGAGCGATACCTACACGCTGTTGCTGTCCACCAGACAGTTGCCTGGGGAAATAGTGTTCGCGCCCTTCCAGACCTACTGTAGCAATCAACTCCTGCGCCTTGGCCAAACGCGTCGCTTTGGGAACGTTCTGTATCTCCAGCGGAAACGCGACGTTTTCCAACACGGTGCGGTGCGGCAGCAAACCAAAGTTCTGAAACACCATGCCCATCTTGCGGCGACGAATGTCCGTCAAGCTGGCATGCGAAGCTTGCAGTAGATCGACACCATCAAACAGGACATGACCGGCATGCGGCTTGATCAGCCGAGTCAAACAGCGGATCAGAGTGGATTTACCGGAGCCGCTCAGGCCCATGATGATCAGGATCTCGCCTTTGTGAACGTCGAAACTGACATCGCGCACGGCGGCGACCAACCCGGCGGCAGCGAGCTGCTCGTCGGTAGGTTGATACTGATGTTTTTCCAGAAAACCCGTGGCACGCTTGCCAAACAGGTGCCATAGGTTCTGGCACGAAATTTTTACCGAATCACTCATAACTATTCCTGTCGAATAGCGCGCAACTGCGCGGTCACTTTCCGACAAGATCAGCGGTATGACGATATCGAGGCTGATTTAGCGCAAAAATCGAGGATAGTGTCGGAAAGTATGGAACGGATCTGAGATGACGCACATCATGGTGCGAATACCCAAAGAACGGTGCACGCAACCATATATCGATCCCGTCGCGTGCACCCAAGAGTTACTTAGCGCAATCGGGCATCCAGGCCGCGACCTCTTGTGGATGCTGCTCGATCCATGCGGTAGCGGCTGCATCATGCGTCAAACCCTTGACATCCGCGAGTGCCGCTGCCTGGTCGATCATCGGGCCGGTAAAGTTGATGTTTTTGATCAACTGATAACCGCAGGTCCATTTTTTTTCAAAACCGGACCACGCCCCTTTCTTCAGGTAGCCACCTTTGGGGGAACCGCAGTCATAGGTTTTGTCCGGATTGACACCCCATTTCGGATCTTCAACGCAGGCTGCTTCGTGCTCGGGAAATTCAACGAATTTACCGGCAAACTCCGCGCCCACCCAGTTCGGCGCCCAGTTAAATAACACGATCGGCTCTTTGCGAGCGTAGGCTGATTTGAGTTCGCCGAACAATGCGGCTGCGGAGCCAGCATTGACCACTGTGAAGTTCAAGTCCAAGGCCTCGATTTTCTCTTTGTCGTGTTTGATCCAATCCACCGGACCCGCCAGATAGCGACCCTTGGGAGCCGTTTCAGGCACGGCAAATTTCTCTGCACAGGCGTTCAGTGCCTTCCAGTCGGGCAGACCGGGGCAGATTTCTTCCATGTATTCCGGGTACCACCAGTCTTCACGCGTCGTCGCCGTGTGGCTGCCCAAGTCGACCATGCGTCCAGCCTTGACTTCCTTCATGAAGCTGTTGTGCATGGTGCCTTCCCAGATCTCCATCTGCAGATCCAGATCGCCCAAGCCCATCGCCGCGAACTGTCCTTGGCTATCGGACGGCACCACTTTGGTTTCATAGCCAAGTTTTTCGAGTAACTGTTGAGCGACACGAGCGAGCACTTTTTGACTCGACCAGTTGTTATCCGCGATCTTGATCGGGTCGCTTGATTCCGGGGTGAACGCATGTGCGGGAGCACCGATCACAACGGAGAGTAGCAACATGCAAGCGCTGAGTTGTTTAGTGATGGTCAACGGGATAGTTCCTCCATGTGTGAAAGGATGACGAATCACCCCTTCAAGGTTTTGATGCGTGCGAAAGCAATGCCCATAGCAGTGCCAACGCATTCATCAGAATGACTACTACCTCTATCGTGCCGCGAGACCCTCTGGGCATCAAACAAGCACTGCTCATTGGCGCGCGCCAATAGAAGTGGTGTTGGCAAACGAGTCGCCAACACAGTAGAACCACACGGTTCAGAATGCCGGATGTACTTCAGACAAATCGAGTCGGATTACGCATTTCCAGCGTTATCCACGCATAGCTACGCGACGCTCACGCACTCGCGAAACTCTACGCAGATACGTAGATAATCTTGAACAGCAACGTTGCCGCGTACGCGGCTTTTGGCCGGTGTTTTAAGCCGTATTATTGATAAACAACCTATACATGATACCCGCAAATGAGCATTTTTGTCTTGTTTTATTGCTCAACGATGCGAACAGGCCTTGAAATCAGCCGCTTAAATCGCTGGATTTCACCGTACTTCCCACGTTGCACAGGCATTGCATAACGCCTCTGTGCACGCAGGTGGGATCTACTTCTGTAACGCAGTATCGATCAATCGCAAGTCGTGTTCGGCCTGCACCCGCATCAAACGCAGCAAATCGCGGGCGTTCTGTGACAGCGGTTTTCCTGGCCGATAAACCAACAATGAGCGAAACGCGATATCCATGTCAACGCGCTTGATCACCAGCCCACGTGGCAGATAATCGACCGCGCTCATTGGGTGTATCAGGCCAACGCCCAACCCGCGCAACACCAGCTCGCAAATCGAAAAAGCATAAGGCGTCTCCAACACTGCGCGCAGCGCCAAGCCTCGATCACTCAACGCGGTCTCCAACCGTCGGCGACTGGCGTCCTCAGGATTCAGCGCAATGAAGTCGTGCTCCACTAATTCCTCTATCGAAACAATCTTGCGTGACGCCAAGGGATGCGAAGACGTCATCGCCAATACACCGGGCAGCTCGATAAAAGTCGAATGCTCTAGTCCCACAACCGCAATTTCATCAGCCATGAGGCCAAAATCCAGCTGACCGGCAATCACTTGCT